>Ga0335070_10006628_pt1 | contig 13618 bp, 11 predicted proteins | sample Lox_Sample_13_FD_206722 | JGI IMG/M metagenome (GOLD analysis project Ga0335070, IMG submission 206722) | Soil microbial communities from Loxahatchee National Wildlife Refuge, Florida, United States - Lox_Sample_1.3 | ecosystem: Environmental > Terrestrial > Soil > Wetlands | place: USA...
GCGCGCCCGCCGCGAAGCGCCCCATCGGATAGCCGAAGCCGGAGCGCACGGGAGCCGCAGCGCCCGGAGCGAGCGCGACGGCGCGCGCGAGGTCGCCGTCGAGCACCAGCGCGGTGCGCGCGTGCGCCGCGAAGCGCACCGGGCCGGACGCACCCACCTCGACCACGGCGACGGGACCCTCGAGCGCGCGCCCGGCCACGGCCGGCGCCACCAGGATCTGCGCCGCGACGGCCGCGACACAGCCGGCGCGCGCCGCCGCCTCGGCCATCAGCGCCGCCTCGAGGAGCCCGGTCTCGTCGCCAAGTGCCACGTCGGCGAAGCCCGCGTCGGCCAACGCGCGATCGAGCGCGAGGTCGTACTCGCCCTTGCGGGCGAGCTCGATGGCGCGCGCCGGGCCCGCGTGCTTCGCCAGCAGCGCCTCGACGGCATCGAGGATGGCCCGCTGGTCGTCGCTCGGCTCGAAGTCCACCGGCCGGTCACTCCCGCGGCAGCTCGAGCACCCGGCCCGCGACGAGGTTCAGATTGATCTCGGTGGTGCCGACCGCCACGCCGGCGGTCATCGCCAGCCGGAAGTGCGAGTCGGCGAACGAGCCGTACGCGAGCGCCTCCGGGCCGAAGAGCTCGAGCGCGAGCTCGGAGACCGCGCGCTCCGCAGAGGTCCCGGCGACGCGGGCCACGTTGGTGTCGGCGCTCGGCGGGAGCCCGTGCGCGCGCTGGTCGATCACCCGATAGGTGAGGAGGCGCGCGGCCTCGCAGGCGGCCCGCGCCTCGCCGAGCTTCTCCTGCACGGTCGGGTCGTCGAGGAGGCCGCGCTCGCGCGCGCGCGCCGCCAGCTCGTCGAGGGTCAGCGCGGCGCGCGCGTAGCGCGCGGCGCCGACGCGCTCGTACTGGAGCGCATAGCCGACGACGTCCCAGCCCTCGCCCTCGGGCCCGAGCCGGCAGTCGACCGGCACCCGCACGTCGGAGAGGAACACCTCGTGGAAGTAGCGCTCCCCCACCACGGAGGGCACCTCGCGCACCTCGACACCGGCGAGGCCCATCGGCATCAGCAGCACGCTGATGCCGCGGTGGCGCTTGGACTCCGGGTCGGTGCGCACCAGCAGGAAGCAGTAGTCGGCGTGGTTGGCGTAGGAGGTCCAGATCTTCGAGCCGCTCACCACGTAGTGGTCGCCGTCGCGGATCGCGAGCGTGCGCAGCGCCACCAGGTCCGAGCCCGCCTCCGGCTCCGAGAAGCCCTGACACCAGAAGACGTCGCCATGCGAGATCCGCGGCAGGTGGAGCCGCTTCTGCGCGTCGCTGCCGTAGCGCATGATCGCGGGCCCGATCCAGTTGACGTTCATGTACTGCGGCCCGCGCGGCTCGCCGCGCGCCCAGAGCTCCTCGCCGAGGATGGAGTGGCGCCACGGCGTCGCTTCGCGGCCGCCGTACGCGGCGGGCCAGTGCTGGGTGAGCCAGCCGCGCGCCGCGAGCGCCGGGCAGAAGCGGCGCGCGAAGGCGACCTGCGCGTCGCTCCCGGGGCCGCCCTTCGACACCTCGCTCCAGTCGGCGGGGAGCTGCTCGTCGAGGAAGGCGCGCAGCTCGGCGCGGAAGGCGATCTCGTCCTCCGTCCAGCCGAACTCCATGCCGTCCTCCACGCCGACGCCGGAGCTGACGGTATGTCATCTCCCCCGGTCCCCTCAAGCCCGCTCCGCTCGCGCGCCGAACCAACGGCGGCCGGCCGAGCGCGTGGCCGGTGCGCCGACGCTCGTCCGCGCCTCGGCCCAGCGCGCGAGCCGCACGAAGGGAAGCCCCATCAGGAAGTAGATGGCGGCGGTGAGGAGGCCGACGCCGATGTAGTCGTAGTAGGTGGAGGCGAGCTGCCCGTAGACCTTGGTCAGCTCGACCATCGTGATCACCGAGACGATCGACGAGTCCTTGAAGAGCGCGATGAAGTCGTTGGTGACGGGCGGGATCACGAGCCGCAGCGCCTGCGGCACGATCACGTGCCGCACCGCCTGCGCGCGGCTCATGCCGAGTGAGAGCGCCGCCTCCATCTGGCTCGCGGGGATCGCCTGGATGCCGGCGCGGTAGTTCTCCGCCTCGTAGGCGGCGTAGTTGAGGCCGAGGCCGGCCACCGCTGCGACGAGCGGCGAGAGCCGGATGCCGAGCGACGGGAGCCCGTAGAAGATCAGATAGAGCTGGATCAGGAGCGGCGTCCCGCGCACCGCCTCGACGTAGGCGCGCGCCGCGAGCGCGGCCGCACGCGGACCGTACAGGTTGGTGAGCGCGAGCGCGAGCCCGACCGTGACGGCCACCGACATGCCGAGCAGCGAGACCGCGAGCGTCATCGGCGCGCCGCGCAGCAGCAGGATCGGCAGGTAGCTCGCGTAGCGCTGCAGGCGCTCGCCCCAGCCGATCGGGCGGGTCACGGTCTCCGTGTAGCTCCGCAGCGCGTCGCCCGCCGGCGCCTCCGTGAGCGACGCGAAGAGCGCCTCGCTCTCCGCGTTCCAGAGCCCCCACTTCTCGTAGATGGCGCGCAGCTCGCCGGAGCGCATCAGCTCCCGCAGCGCCGCGTCGAGCTGCTCGCGCAGCGCGGGGTCGTCCTTGCGCACGCCGATCCCGTACTCGACGTGCTCCATCGGTGGGCCCGACAAGCGGAGCTTCGCGTTGGGCTTCGCGTAGTAGAGCGCGATCGGCCAGTCCATCAGCACGGCGTCGAGGCGCCCGTTGGCGAGGTCCTCGTAGGCGTTGATCTGCCCGTCGTAGGTGCGGAGCTCGATGCCGCCGGCGCGCTCGAGCAGTCTCTCCGCCAGCGAGAACTTGAGCGTGCCGACGGTGTGGCCGCGCAGCGCGGCGAGCGACTCGAGCGCGGGCGCATCGACGCGCACCGCGAGCTGCTCCGAGGTGGCGTAGTAGGGGACCGTGAAGTCGATCTCGCGGCGGCGGTCGTCGGTGATCTCGAGCCCGTTCAGCGCGACGTCGTAGTTGCCGCGCTCGAGGCCGGGGATCAGGCCGTCCCACTGGTTCTGCACGAAGACGGCCGGCCGCCCGAGCTGGCGCCCGAGCGCCGCCGCGAGATCGACCTCGAAGCCGACCAGGCGGCGCGGGTCCTGCGGATCCTGGAAGACGTAGGGCGCGCCGCCCTCGGAGTCGCCGCCCCAGCGCAGGGGCTCCTGCGCGGACGCCGTCGCCGCGCCGGCGAGGGCGAGGCCGGCGGCAAGCAGCGCGGCGCGTCCGACCGGGAATCGGGTCATCGCAGGTCGCGCAGGAAGGCGCGGGTGCGCGGGTCGCGCGGCGCGCCGAAGAGCGCCTCGGGCGGCGCCTCCTCGACCACCTCGCCGTCGCACAGGAAGAGCACGCGGTCGGCGACCTCGCGCGCGAAGCGCATCTCGTGCGTGACGACGAGCTGCGTCATGCCCTCCTCGTCGAGCTGCCGCATGATCGCCAGCACCTCGCCGACGAGGCTCGGGTCGAGCGCCGAGGTGGGCTCGTCGTAGAGCATCACCTGGGGCGACATCGCGAGCGAGCGCGCGATCGCCGCGCGCTGCTGCTGCCCGCCGGAGAGCTGCGACGGATGGTGGTGCGCCTTGTCGCCGAGGCCCACCTTCTCGAGCAGCGCCAGCGCCCGCGCCTCGGCCTCGGAACGCTCGAGCTTCTTCACCAGCCGCGGCGCCAGCGCCACGTTGTCGAGCACCGAGAGGTGCGGGAAGAGGTTGAAGCCCTGGAAGACCATCCCGACCTCCTCGCGGAGCTGCCGGAGCTGCGCGGCCAGGTCGCGCGGCGCGAGCCCGTTCTCGCGCGCGAGGGTCACCTCGCCGATGCGCACACGACCCGCGTCGAAGAGCTCGAGGCCGTTCAGGCAGCGCAGGAGCGTCGACTTGCCGCAGCCCGACGGCCCGATGATCGCAGTGAGCGCGCGCGGCTCGACGTCGAAGCTGACGCCGCGCAGCGCCTCGGTCGCGCCGAAGTGCTTGTGCAGGCGGTCGACCGAGATGAGCGCGGCCATCTGGCGCCTCCCCCCGCTTTGGTATAACAGACCGACGGAGGTGGCGAAGTGCCCAGCGCCGCACCGAACACCCCGGACTTCGAGCCCGTCGTGCCGGCGATGATCCGGGTGCTCGCGGCGCGCCACGCCGACCGCGAGCTGATCGTCGGCGACAGCGGCCGCTTGCGCTACGGCGAGGCGGAGGCGGTGTCGGCGCGCATGGCGCGCGCGCTCCTCGCGGCGGGCGTCGGCAAGGGGACGCGGGTCGGCGTCTGCTTTCCGAACGGGCCCGAGTGGGTGCTGGCCTGGCTCGCCGCGGCGCGCATCGGCGCCGTGGTGGTGCCGCTCAACACCTTCTTCAAGGCGCGCGAGCTCGGCTGGATCCTGCGCCACGCCGACGTGTCGGTGCTGCTCACCGCGTCCCGGCTCCTCGGCAACGAGTACCTCGCACGCCTCGAGGAGATCGCGCCCGAGCTCGGAGGCGCGCGCCCCGGCCGCCTGCGCGTCCCTGCCCTGCCCTATCTGCGCGCCGTCTACGCGTGGGGCGGCGCGGATCGGCCGTGGGCGCTCGCGGGCGAGTCGCTCGCGGACGGGCCCGACGAGCCGGCGCTCGACGACGCCTTCCTCGCAGCGGTCGAGGCGTGCGTCTCGCCCGCCGACCCGATGCTGATCCTCTACAGCTCCGGGAGCACCGCGGATCCCAAGGGCGCCGTCCACACGCACGGCTCCGTGCTCCGACACGCGGCGCTGCTCGGCCGGATGCGCGGCGTGCGCGCCGACGACCGCATGTGGTCGCCGATGCCGTTCTTCTGGGTCGGCGGCATGGTCTTCGCCCTGCTCGGCGGCATGCAGGCGGGCGCCTGCTTGATCTGCGAGTCCCACTTCGAGCCCGGCCGCACGCTGGCGCTACTCGAGCGCGAGCGCGTGACGGCCGCGGTGGGCTGGCCGCACTTCGGCAAGGCGCTCGTCGAACATCCGGACTTTGCGACGCGCGACCTCTCGTCGCTGCGCAAGGGCAACATCCCGAAGCTGCTGCCGCCCGACATCTGTCCACCCGACCCGGAGCTGCGACCGAACGGCCTCGGCATGACGGAGACCTGCGGGCCGCACACCTACACCGGCGAGGGCGCGCTGCCCGAGTCGCTGCGCGGCGCCTTCGGGAAGGCCGTCGAAGGGGTCGAGCACCGCGTGGTCGACCCGGACACCGGAGCGCCGCTCGAAGCCGGCAAGGCGGGTGAGATCTGCGTGCGCGGCCGGAACCTGATGCAGGGGCTCTACAAGGTCGAGCGCGAGCAGTGCTTCGACCGCGACGGCTTCTATCACACGGGAGACGCCGGCTTCTTCGACGCCAACGGCGTCCTGTTCTTCCAGGGGCGGCTCGGCGACATGATCAAGTCGGGCGGCGCCAACGTCACGCCGAGCGAGGTCGAGAGCGCGCTCGCCGCCCTGCCCGAGGTGAAGGAGGCGTACGTCGTCGGCGTGCCGGATTCGCAGCGCGGCGAGAACGTCGCCGCGGCGGTGGTGCTCGAGCCGGGTGCCGCGCTACCGGCCGACGAGGTGCGCGCCCGCGTGAAGGCGCAGCTCGCCGCCTACAAGGTGCCCCGACACGTACTCGTGTCGGCACACGACGCCCTGCCCTTCACTGACAGCGGCAAGATCGACAAGCGCCGCCTCCGCGCGCTGCTCGAAGAGCGCATCCTCCAAGGCGAGATCTAAGGCGGGGGGGCGTTCCCCGCCGGCGACTCGACCACCGGGATGTGCGACGGCGGCGAGCCGTGCGTCCCAGCGCAGCTCCCGGACTGGCAGTAGGGGCGCGGCGGCATGCTGAACGGCGTCACCGGGAAGCCGGGGGGAGGCGGGGCGGCGGCGACGTCGAGCGGCGAGAGATCGCCGAGGGCCGCGCCGCAGCGGGCCGCATCCAGAAGCGATACGGCGAGCGCACCACCCCTCGAGGCGACGGGAGCCACACCGTGCGCGCCCCCGACGCACTGTCCGGCCGCCGCATCGACGGCCGCGCCGCCGGTGCGCGGGCGCACCTGGATCGGTCCCCCCCAGCTGCAGAGCGACGAGCGCGCCGGGTCGAGCTGGGCGGTCGCCTCGGTGTCGTCGCTCGGGGAGAGCGTCTCGAGGTCCGGCGTCGCGATGCGCATCGGCGGCGCGACCTGGACGTCCTCCACGGAGACCACGCGCATCTGCCCATGCAGGAGCACGAGGTCGGGTGCTCCCTCGTCGGTTCGAGAGACGACCACCTCGGAGTCGGGGCCGAGCTGCACGTAGCGGCCCTGCGCGTGGAACGCCGCGCTGGCGCCGGCTCCCGTCGCGAGGTGATCGCCGGCATACACCGCGGCGTCGCAGCCGGCAGCCACGGGCGGGCAGTCCGCGAAAGTCATGCTGGCCGAGCCGGAGAGCGCGGAGAGGGTGCCGACGGCCGCCCGGCCGCCCGGGCCGCAGACGGGCACGCCGGCGCCGGTGATCACGTCCGCCGAGGCGTGCCCTCCGGGGAGTGCCACGAGAAGGAGAGCGAGCACGAGCAGCGGGAGGGTCTTCATGGATGGGCTCCTGGGCTCTTCTGCCAGTAGTAGGTGACGTAGGCGCCCACGAGGTGACGGTCGTAGTCGAAGACCTTCACGTTGCTCGAGTTGCGCAGGTAGTCGTAGCGGAGCGTCACCGAGAAGTGCTCCGTGAGCTGCCGCTCGAGCCGCGTGTCGACTTCGACGTAGTTATCGGTCCGATCGCTGTTCTTGAGCGAGTACTCGATCCCGCGAATCACGTTGTCGGGATTCGGGTAGGACGAGGGGTTGTCGAACGGCCGGTAGGCGTAGCGGACCTCGGAGTCGAGCACGAGCTTCCAGGGGAGCTGCTGGCGGACGCCCGCGTGCACCCCGATGCCCCACTGATCCCACTCGCGGCCCTCCGAGTTGTAGTACTCGTAGAAGGGGCCGCCGCGCAGGATCGTGCTCCCGCCCCGCAGCGGCACGTTCTGATCCACCCCGGCCACGAATCCCCAGCCGTCGCGGTCGCGGTAGTGCGTCTGGTTGCCGAACCCGGGCGGGCCGCAGCGCTCCTCGTGGTCGGGGCAGGGCGTGCCCGGCACTCCGATGCCGTTCGGATCGCCCTCGTTCTTGCGGAAGTTGTTGTAGGCGAAGCCCGAGTAGACGCGCGTCACGCCCCACTCGCCGAAGTCGTAGAACCACTGGGGCGTGAGGGAATAGGTGCGCACGTACTGGTCGTAGCCGAGCCAGCCGTTGCCGAAGCCGGCCTCGAGGCGCAGCAGCGAGCGCTCGGAGAGCTGCCGGTCCACCCAGGTGCCCACCCCCGGGTAGTCGAGGTCGAAGTCGTGGGCCTCGATGTACGACGAGCCGTAGTAGAAGGCGCGCGCGCCGATCGCCCAGCCGTCGCTGCGCCACAGCTCGCTGCCGACGTCCGCCGACCACACGCCGCCGACGGACGACTTCGAGTTGATCTCGTCGGGCGTCGCGAGCCCGGCGCCGAGGTAGGCGACGTTCGAGTTCCACTCGAGGCCCGCCTCGAGGCGCACCCAGGGGCCCATGGCCGCGACGCTCGGGCGCGTCTTCTCGAGCTCGCGCTTGGCCGCCTCGGCCCAGGGCGTTCCGGGGTTCTGGTCGATCACGCGCTGCAGTGCGGCGCGCGCCTGCGCCTCGTCGTTGGAGGCGCGCCACGCGAGACCCGCGTAGTACGACGCCGCCGGCTCGAGCGAGGTCGGCCGCGCGCGACCTGCGCGCTCCAGGGCCTGCGCGGCGCCGCGCGTGTCGCGTCCCTGCTGGAGCTGCACCAGCGCCTCGTAGAAATCGAGCTCGGGGCTGCTCGTCCCGGCGGCGCGCGCGTCGGCGAACGACCGCTCGGCGCCCGCCAGGTCGTTCTGATGGAAGCGCGCGATGCCGAGCTCGAGGTCGACGTCGGGGAGCTTCGGGTCGAGCGAGCGCGCGCGCTCGAGCGACGCAACCGCCTGCGGATAGCGCTCGAGGCGGATCTGGCAGCGGCCGGCGAGCATCGACGCGCGCGCGTCGAGCGGCGCGCGCGTCGCCATCTCGTCGAGCACGCGCAGCGCCTCGTCGCAGTGGCCCATCGCGGCGAGCCGCTCGGCGCGCGCCCGCGCGAGGTCGTCGGCCGCCCGCGCGGGCGGCGCCGACGCGAGCGCACCGAGCGCGGCGGGAAGCAGGAGCGCGGCGAGACGAGCAGTGCGGGCTAATCGCACCCGCGCTTCCTCGCCACGCGCACCAGGGCGACCAGGCCCGCTCCGAGCAGCACCATCGTGCCAGGCTCCGGCACGTAATCTCCTCCCACGATGCCGGAGACACCGAGCGGAGGCATCGTGTACGCCCCGTTCATCACCGGCATGGATCCGGCCACGATGTAGCGCACTCGCACCTGGACCGACTCCCCCGGGTCGAGCGTGCCGAGCGCGAGCGCTCCGTAGTAGCGCGTCACGCCGCTGCTCGTATAGCTCAGCACGGAGTAGAGGTCGTCGTCGAGCGCGACGTCGACCGCCGGATAGCCCGGCGCCGCGATCGTCTTGGTGAACAGCAGGAGCACGTCGTCGAGCGTCTCGTCCGTGGTGTTCTTCACCGTCCAGAGCGAGTCGGCCACGAACGGCACGGCGGTGGTGGGCGCCGTCGGCGTGCCGCCGTTGGTGAGGGGATTCTGGGAGTTGGCGGGGTCCTGCGGGTGCTGATAGACCGGCTGCTGCAGGGCCTGCGTGATGGAGAGGTCGTAGTTGCCGGCTCCCGCCGTGAGGAAGGAGACCGGCGCCGAGGCGGTGTAGTCGACCCCGTGGTCTCCGGGCCCCGTCAGACCGTAGACACCGAAGCCCTGGAAGTAGAGGGGATCGACCTGGAACGCGGGGCCCCCTGCCCCCCCGATGGTGATGGGCGTCGCACCCACCGGCGCAGCCGACACAGCGAGCAGCAGAAGCGCGGCAAGCACCGATCCGAACGGCGCGAGCCGAGACCCATCCTGGGCTCTCATCGAGATGATCCTCCGCACGAAGCGCCACCGCCCGGTGGCGCCCTGCTGTCCGTGAAGTGACCGGATCGAGGCCCGCGTGTCAGCGCAACCCCGCGTGCGACAAGGACCGAAGGCCCGACGACGGTGGATCGCCCCCCGGCTTGCGGAGGGTCGGTCGGGTCAGCTGGCCGGCTCGGAGTCCGTGGCCGGGAGCGGCGCGTCGTGGTCGCCGAGCGGCAGGTCCGGCGCCGTCGAGTGGGGGGACGTCACGAAGGCGAGGACGCCCGCCGCAGTGAGAAGCAGGCCGAGCCACTGGCGGGGCTGCGCCACCTCGCCGAGCAGGGCGAGGCTCGCGCCGAGCGAGAGCAGCGGCACGCTCGGCACCACGATCGCGGTCGAGCGCGCGAGGTCGAGTCGCTTGATCGTCTCGTACCAGAACAGCGTTCCGACGAACGAGAGCAGCGCCCCCTGCAGCACCAGGATCGGCGCGAGGCGCGCCAGCTCCGCCGGCGGCGGGAGACGACCGGCGCCGCCGCTCGCCGCCCACACGACCGCCAGGACCGCTCCGCCGAAGACGTAGCGCGCGCCGGTGAGCGCGCGCGCCGGGACGTCGGCGAGGCGGCGCAGCACGATCAGGTGCGAGACCTGCCAGCCGAGCGGCGTCGCGAGCAGGAGGCCGACCCCGAGCCACCCCGAGAAGCCGCTCGGGTTCAGCGCCAGGGCGATCCCGGCGACGATCGCCGCCACGGCGCCGAGGCGACGCGGCGTCAGTGGGTGGCCGAGGAACAGGCGCGCCAGCAGGAGCGAGTAGACCGACTCGATCTGCACGCAGAGCACCGTCTCGATGGCCGAGGTCCGGCGCGCGCCGGCGAAGAAGAGCAGCGACGTGAGCGCGGTGCCGAGCGCGCCCACTGCGATGAGCCGGGGCACGCGCCGGCGGTCGGTGAGCCAACCGAGCTCGCCGGTCGCGGCGAGGAGCAGCGCCGCGCAGGCGCCGGCGATCGCGCTCGTGGCGGTGGCGATGAAGAGCGGATCCGCACGCGCGGTCGTGAGCTTCGCGACGGCGGGGACGAAGGCGCCGTTCAGCGCGCACAGCGCCGCGAAGACGAGACCGACCCGCTCCTGGCGCACAGCCCCTCCTCCGCGAGGCGGCAGACGGTAGGATCTCCGTCGTGCGGATCGCCACCTGGAACATCAACGGGCTGCGCGCGCGGCAGGACCTGCTGCTGCACTGGCTGCGCGAGCGCCGCCCCGACCTGGTCGGCCTGCAGGAGCTGAAGCTCGAGGACACGCTCTTCCCGAGCGCGGAGCTCGAGAGCGCCGGCTACCGCGCCGCCGTGCTCGGACAGCGGAGCTGGAACGGCGTCGCGATCCTGGCGCGCGAGCCGCTCGAGGTGACCGAGCGCGGGCTCCCCAACCAGCACGAGCAGGGGGCTCGCCTGCTGTCGGCGCGCTGCGCCGGCATCGAGTTCACCACGATCTACGTGCCGAACGGAAAGCACGTCGGGCACCCGGACTTCCCGCGCAAGCTCGCCTGGCTCGACTCGCTGGCCGTCCACCTGGCGAGCCGAGAGCCGAGGAGCGATCGCGCCGTCCTGTGCGGCGACTTCAACCTGTGCCCGGGCCCGCTCGACAGCTGGAACGAGGAGGGTCTCGCCGGCAGGATCTTCCACACCGACGAGGAGCGCGCCCGCTTCCGCAAGCTGCTCGACGCCGGCTACGTCGACCTCTTCCGCGCGCACTTCCCCGATACGCAGGCGTTCTCGTGGTGGGACTATCGGGGCGGCGCCTTCCATCGCAAGCAGGGGCTTCGAATCGACCTGCTGCTCGCGAGCGGACCGCTCGCGACACGCGTCCGCGCGATCGAGATCGACCGCACCTACCGCAAGAAGGTCGACGGCATGACGCCGTCGGACCACGCGCCGGTCATCGCGGACCTGGATCTCGCGGCGCCGTGAGCGGAGCCTCGCCGCCCGCGCCGCGCGGCGGCCCCAGGTGCGGGTCGCGCCGGATGGCGGGGCCGCGCCAGAAGATCCTGCAGCGCGCCACCTCGAGGCCGCGCAGCTCGTCGACGCCGATCTCGCGCGTGTAGCACGAGCGCGGCACGACGAGGAAGACGCTCCCCACGGACCAGAGCGCGCAGACGCCGAGCAGCCAGGGTGCGGCGCGCGGCCGCCCTGCGATCGCGAGGCCGCCGGCGACGGCGACCGGCACCCCCAGCATGGAGAGCCCGCGAAGGAGATCCAGCGCGGTTCGCGTCGGGAACGGCGCGAGCCAGAGCTCGTTCAGGTAGAGCACGGCGAGCGCGGCACAGAGGATCGCCAGCGCGCGATCACGCGCCCAGAGCGGGCGCGCGCCGAGCAGCGCGAGCGCGAGCATCGGCGGGCTCGCGAGGGGCGCGATCACGTCCGCGACCTCGGCGCTGCTCCAGCTCGCCGTCGGCCGCAGGTTCTGCGACAGCATGAGCGCGCCGTCCGGGCTGCATCCCGCAGCCAGGTGCGCGGCGAAGAGCGGCGCGAAGCCGAGCGAGCCGGCGGCGAGCGCCACGAGCGCGCGCCGATCGCGGGCCGCGATCGCCCAGACGCCGCCGGCGAAGCCGAGGAAGAGCGCCGCGAGCGTGTGCACCCAGAAGGTCGCCGCGAGCGCGAGCGCGGCGCCGACGTAGCGCCTCCGGATGAGGCGACCCATTGCGAAGAAGGCGATCCCGAAGCCGGCCGCCTCGACCTTCGGGATGCACCACGAAAGAGAGAAGGCGTACGGCCAGAGGGCGGCAAGCGCGGCGGAGGCAGCCGGCAGCGCGGCCGCGCGCTGGAAGGACCGGAATCCCGCGATGTAGACCACCGCGGCCGCGAAGGCGAAGAGCTTCGTGTAGGCCGCCAGACCGACCGCGGGGGCCAGCAGGGCACCGAGCGCGTGGTAGACCGGCGGATAGACCGAGCGGAGCGCCGGCTCGGTCGCGAAGAGCTCGATCAGGCGAAGGTGCAGGAACAGGTCGGCGCCGCCCCAGAGGCCGGGGCGCTGCACGAGGAGCCAGGCATGCAGGGCGAGCGCGAGCGCGGCGCAGGCCCAGAACCATCGGTCGCCCGGGTCGCGCGGGCGCGCCTCCGCCTGTTCCACCGCGCTCCTCGCGATTGCAGCCAGCCCCCGAGCGGCGCCGCAGCGTAGCCCGCGCGGGCCCGCCCGATCGAGCCGCGCCTGGCCCGCCCCCTCCCTAGTTGGCTGGCGTGGCAAATCTACCTGCGCGCAGGTAGATTGCGGCCGATGGCGAGCCAGCCCTCCCCGGAGCGCCGCGCCGGACCCATGCGCGAGGGATCGCAGCGCTCCTCCGAGGGACGGCTCGGCCCCCGCGCCGAGCGCACCCGCGCCGCCATCCTGCGGGCGGCCGAGGCCCTCTTCGCCGAGGGCGGCTTCGCATCGACTCGCCTCGAAGACGTCGCCAGCGCGGTCGGCATCCGCCGCGCCTCGCTCTTCTACTACTTCCGCGACAAGGTCGAGCTCTACGAGGCGGTGCTCGGCGACGTGCTCGGCGGTCTGCGCGAGCAGCTCGAGCCGGTGCTGCTCGGACCTGGCACGCTGGCGGAGCGCGCCGAGGCCGCCGTCTCCGCCTGGATCGACTTCATCTCGCTGCGCCCCGCGCTCGCGCGGCTCCTGCTGCGCGAGGTCGCCGACGGCAGCCCCACGCGCGAGCCGCCGCTGGCGCGGCAGATCCGGCCGTTCTTCGAGATGGTCGAGCGCGTCCTCGCGGCCAGCGCCGGCGATCCCCTGGTGCGCCGCGCACCGGTCGATCCGGTGAACCTCGCCAGCTCGATCGCCGGCTCGACGGTGTTCTTCGTCGCGGCGATGCCGACGCTGCTGCCCGGCCTGCACTTCGATCCGCTCGCGCCCGAGCGGCTCGAGGCCCACCGCCGCGAGATGCTCGGCATCACGCGCCGCCTGCTCGGATCGCGCGAGGCCGACAACGGGAGGGAGACGACATGACCGAGTCCCACTTCGACACCATGCGTCGCGCTTACGCCGAGGCCGCGAAGGAGACCGATCCCTTCGAGAGGTTCAACCGCGCGCAGGGCATGGGGCAGGTGCGCGACCCGTACGCCGGGCTGGCGGCCATGCGCGAGGCCACCCCGGTGCACAAGCTCGACCTGAAGGCGATCTTCGCGGGAGCGCGCCAGGCCGTCTCCGGGATGCCCGACACGATCTACACGGTGCTCAGCTACGACGGGGTCTGGGAGGTGCTGCGCGACGGCGCGAGATTCTCGTCCGCCGGCTACTCGCGCAGCATGGGGATCGTGATGGGACACACGATCCTCGAGATGGATGGCGAGGAGCACATCCGCTACCGCGGGCTGATCTCGAAGGCGTTCACGCGCCGCGCGCTCGAGCGCTGGGAGCGCGATCTCGTTCGACCCGTCATCTCGGAGTACGTCGACCGCTTCGCCGAGCGCGGCAGCGCGGACCTGGTGCGCGAGCTGACGTTTCCGTTCCCGGTGCGCGTCATCGCGGGCATGATGGGCATCCCGAAGGACCAGCTCGAACGCTTCCATCGGCTCGCCATCGAGCTGATCAGCGTCGGCGTCGACTGGGAAGGCGGCTTGCGCGCCTCGCGCGAGCTCGGCGAGCTCTTCACCGAAGTGATCCGGGAGCGGCGCCGCAAGCCGGAGGAGGACCTGATCAGCGTGCTCGCGCACGCCG
>Ga0335070_10006629_pt1 | contig 13618 bp, 9 predicted proteins | sample Lox_Sample_13_FD_206722 | JGI IMG/M metagenome (GOLD analysis project Ga0335070, IMG submission 206722) | Soil microbial communities from Loxahatchee National Wildlife Refuge, Florida, United States - Lox_Sample_1.3 | ecosystem: Environmental > Terrestrial > Soil > Wetlands | place: USA: Florida...
GCCTTCCCTGTCGCCCACTGGCATCAGATCTGGTCCAACAACCCCCTCGAGCGCCTCAACAAAGAAATCCGCCGTCGCTCCGATGTCGTCGGCATCTTCCCAAACCGCGCCGCCATCATCCGTCTCGTCGGCGCCGTGCTCGCCGAACAGCACGACGAGTGGGCCGTCGCCCGTCGCTACCTGCCGCTCCACACCCTGGCAACCCCACCACCCGCCGTCTTCGCCCCGCTCGCTCAACTCCCCACCCAGCGAAAGGAGGTGACCGCTTCCGTATGACCGCTCACCCGCTCAGTGACCCTCGTACACCACTTGACAGGACATGACCACCCGCTCAGTGACCCTCGTACACCACTTGACAGGACATGACCTCTCACCCTGGGTGAACCTTCGAACCTTCGAACCTTCGAACCTTCGAACCTTCGAACCTTCGAACCTTCGAACCTTCGAACACCTCATGCGCGGCCGGTCGGGCTAGACTGAATGCCGTGGCCGACATCGCGGTCCTCACCGCCAAGCCAGACCTCGCCATCTACCGCGAGCTCGAGGCCGCCGGGCACGCGCTCGGCGTTCGCGTCCGGGTCCTGGACGCGCTCCGGATGGCGGCGCGCGACGCGCCCCCGCACGTGTGGGCGGAGGACGCGAGCGACGACGCGGCCGGGATCGCGGCCGTCCTGCCCAGGGTCGGGAACTGGCGCCCGGACTCGGTGCTCGCGGTGCTCGCGGCGCTTCGACGCGCCGGCGTCGCTTCGCTCAACGAGGTCGAGGCGATCCGCGCCGGGCGGGACCACTGGGCGACCGCGTGCGCGCTCGCCGCGTGCGGGCTGCCCCACCCCGAGACCGTCGCCGGCTCCGAGCCCGAAACCCTCGCGGCGGCGGCAGAGGCCGCGTTCGGCTTCCCATGCGTGGTCAAGCAGAGGAGCTCCCGTCAGGGCGTGGGCGTCGTCCGGTGCGCCGGGAGGGCCGAGCTCGAGGCGGTGCTGGACTCGCTGTGGCGGGTCGGCGACGAGGTCGTCGTGCAGCGGTTCTGCCCCCCGGGGGGTGTGAGCCGGAGGGTCCTGGTGCTCGACGGCGAGGCGCTCGGGGTCGCCGAGCACCGGGCCCCGGCGGGCGAGTTCCGCTCGAACGCGGCACGCGGGGCCGAGGTCCGGGCAGTGGACGCCGACGGCGAGACGCGCGACCTCTCGGTGTGCGCCGCGCGCGCCGTGGGGCTCGCATTCGCGGGGGTCGACCTCATCCCCGACGGCGGCCGGTGGGTGGTCGCGGAGGTCAACCCGTCGCCGGGGTGGCGCCACTTCGTCGCGGCGACGGGAGCCCCCGTCGCCGACCGTCTCGTCCAGGCACTCGTCCGCAGGGCCGCCCGGCCGTGAGCGACCCGTTCGCGCGCGGCGGCGACGTGCGTCTGAAGCCCGGGCGCGAGACGTCGGTGCTCCGCCGCCACCCCTGGATCTACCGGGGTGCGCTCGCGGGTCCGATGCCGGCGGGCCAGGCGCCGGTCGCTGTGGTGTCGGCCCGGGGCCGCCGCCTGGGGATCGCGTTGCCTGGCGGCTCCGGCGGCTCGCTCGCGCTGCGCGTGGTCGCCTTCGGCGACGAGCCGTGGGACGCGACCGTGCTGCGGGGGAGGGTAATTGCCGCGGCACGGCTGCGCGACCGGCTGAGTCTCGACGCGGACGCGTACAGGGTCGTACACGCCGAGGGCGACGACCTACCCGGGCTCGTGGTCGACCGCTACGGGGAGATCGCGGTCATCCAGGTGTTCGAGCGGGCGTGGGAGCCGGCGCTCGCCGTGGTCACCGACGTGCTCGTGCGGGAGCTCGGGTTCGCGGCCGTCCTCCTGAGATCCGGCGACGCCGCGGGCGGCACCCCCGCGGTGTTGCACGGCCGCGCGCCCGGCGCGGAGGTCGTGGTCCGCGAAGGATCGCTCCGGTTCCCGGTCGACCTCGAGCGGGGGCAAAAGACCGGTTTCTTCCTCGACCAGCGCGAGAACAGAAGGCGCGTGACCGCTCTCGCACGCGGCGCGCGGGTGCTCAACCTGTTCTCGTACAGCGGGGGCTTCGCCGTCGCCGCCCTCGCGGGGGGCGCGGCGCGGGCGACCAACGTCGACGCGTCCGATCCGGCGCTCGAGCTCGCGCGACGGGCGTACGCTCTGAACGGGTTCGACGTCCGCGACGACGACTTCGTGCGCGGCGACGCGTTCCGGGTCGCTCGCTCGCTGGCGGGGACGGGCGATGTGTTCGACGTGGTGGTCGCGGACCCGCCGGCGTTCGTCAAGCGGAAGAGCGATCTCGGCGCCGGGATGCGGGGGTACAAGGAGGTCAACCTGCAGGCGATGAGGCTGGTGCGCCCGGGCGGGCTGCTGCTCACGTGCTCGTGCTCCGCCCTCGTCAACGAGGCGAGCTTCGGCCGCGCGATCTCGGAGGCTGCCGCGGACGCCGGCCGGGCCGTGCGCGTCCTCGAGCGGCGCGCCGCGGGGCCGGACCACCCCGTGTCGCCGCATTGCCCGGAGAGCGCCCACCTGAAGGCATGGCTGTGTGCGGTAAACTCAAACAGGTGAGGCGGCCACACGTGGATCCCGACCCGGCGACGGGGGGGGCCGTGTGCCGCCGGCGAGGGTCGTTGTGTGACAGAGCGGTCGGGTGGTGTTTCCAATTGTCACACCCCGGCCGCGGGACGCATGGAGGGCGGTGAAATGCGACCAGCGGCGCGTCGCGTATCGCTTTTGGCTGGAGCACTTGATCGGCGTGGCACAGGGGTTGCTCTAGCTCCCCCCGTGAATAGTGCGTCAAGCTCCAGCCGTGGCCGCGAGGCCGGCGTCACCCTGATGGAGGCGCTGGTGGTGCTCGCGGTCCTCGGCATCCTGACGACGGTGATCGCGGCACCGATCAACTCGTACTGGCAGCGGTCGCGGCTGGAATCCGCGGCGGGCGACGTCAGGAACTTCCTGCAGACCGCTTTCGCCGAGGCGGTCAACCAGCACACCCAGGTGACGGTGTCGCTCCAGCAGGTCGCGGGGAAGTGGCAGCTCCAGATCGCGCCGGCGCCCCAGACCGGTCCCGCGACCTACGTCTTCCCCGACGTGATCGACTGCACGACGGACAACCCGGCTGCGAACGTCGGAGGGTGGCCGGCGATCGGAGCGGTCCGCAGCCTCGTATGCACGCCGAGCGGCATGACGTTCATCCCGGCCGGCGCCACCTGCGCCGCGAGCGAGACCGCGGGTGCGCAGGCGCGCGAGGTCAAGACGCTCGCGATCACCCACACCTCGATGGTCGACGGCTCGCTCTCCCCCAACACACGATTCGAGATCCAGGTCTACCCGATCTGGAACGTCTCGTACCGAAAGGTGCTCCAATGAGAAGGGTGCGGTTGCACTTGGCGGCGCGGAGGCGCCGGAACGAGCGCGGCCTGACGCTCGTCGAGGTGCTGGTCGCGTTCTTCATCCTGTTCGTGGTCACGCTCGCGGTGCTGCAGCTCCTCTCGATGGCGTACCTGGTCAACGTCGGCTCGCTGGCGCGGACGGAGCTGACGTACAAGGCGGAGCAGGTCGTCGAGACGATCCGGCTGCTCAACTTCCGGTACTTCTGGCTGCAGCAGGCGCCGACCGCGACCGAGCTGGCGTGCTGCCCGGTCGGTGCCGGGGCGGCTCAGACGATCACTCCCGGCACCTGCATGGACTTCTGGGGGCCCAACGGCGCCAACGTCATCAATGACGACTCGCGCTTCACGCTGGACTACTCGATCGACGCGAACCTCGGCGTGACGGTCCACGCCGTGCCGATGCCGCACCAGTACCTGGGTTCGGCGGACACGAAGGTGGTGGTGTATGTCGCGCAGCTGCGAAACTGGTAGCCGCGGCGCCTGCCGCGGGTTCACGCTGGTGGAGGTGCTGGTCGTCCTGGCCTCCCTCGGGGTGATCCTGTGGATGGTCGGCCAGCTCCTCTTCCCGATGCGCCAGGCGGCCGAGCGGCAGCGCCTCCAGGTGGAGGCGCGCCAGGCCGCGCGCGCGTCACTCGACTACCTGGCGATGGAGCTCCGGGGCACCAACGACATGAACCACGCCACGCCGCAGCTGGTCCAGGGGCCGGCGACGTTCCTGACGTACGTGTGGAAGGGCAACAACAGCGGAACGGGGAACACCCCGACGTGCGACGGCACCGGCACGATGAACCTGGGGTGCGTGCAGACATCGTTCAACAACGTGCCCGGCAACGGCAGCAACCCGACGCTGGCGACGCCGGGTTCCGACGTCATCTCGGTGGCGATGGCGCAGTCGACGACGCCCACCGGGCCCGCCAAGGGCCTCTCGTGGGCCGGCAGCGTGAACACCAGCACTCCGAGCAGCTGGGCTTTCAACCTCGGGTGCCCGGACTCCGCCGCCAACCTGGCCCTGTTCAAGACCATGACGGGGTGGAACGGCACCATCAGCGCGCCGCTCATGCTGGTCACCAGCGTGGGCGACTGGGCGTTCTACCAGATCACCGACTACCAGGACGGCCTCAACGGCACCAACTGCTCGGCGACGCCGCCGGCGTGGTGCTTCGACGCGACGACCGCCGCGTCGATCCCGTGCCTCGGCGTCATCGCCCAGCCGGGCGCCAACGGGATCAACGCGCCCGGGCAGACTCAGGCGCTCACGCGGCCGCTCTCGCTCTTCGTGAGCGTCCGGTTCGCCGCGTTCCGGGTGTGCGACGGGTGGCTCGAGCAGAAGGACGGCCTCTTCGACCCGACGGCCGACGCGAACTGTCCCGCGCTGGCGGCGGGCGCGGACTTCCCGCCCTACGTCACCAAGCCCAACTGGACGCCTCTGCTGCCGAACGTCGAGGACCTCCAGTTCTCGTACCTTTTCTTCGACGGCTCGATCTGGAACGGCCGGCCGGGAGGCACGATCCCGATCGGCGCCGGCGTGCCGATCGCGGTGGGCGGCGCGACGCCGCCCGCCTACGACTGGACGGAGGTGATCGCGATCCGGGTCTCGGTCACCGGCCGCTCGTCGCAGGCCATGATCCTCGGCGGCGGGAAGATCCCCGCGCCGCCGCCCGTGGTCGAGGACCACGACCCGGGGGTCGCGCAGACCGACACCTACTACCGGTCCCAGCTCTCGGCTGTGGCCCTGTTGCGCAACCGGCTGGCGGGGTACTGACCATGGCCGGGGAAGGGAACGCTCGCATGAGGCAGGAGGAGCGCGGCGTTGCGCTCGTCATGGTGATCCTGGTGCTGCTCATCCTCACGGTGCTGGGGATGACGGCCGTGATGATGATGACCCAGGAGGACAAGATCTCTTCGCGCCAGGAGCTCCAGAAGGCCGCGCTGTACGCGGCGGAGACCGGGCTGCGGCGGGGCGAGCAGGTCCTCCAGCCGCTGACGTTCAGCTCGGACACCCTGACCCGCTTCATCTCGCACACGGCGGTCGCGAGGACCGCCGCCGAGCCGCCGTCTGCCGGGGGTGACCCGCTCATCCCGACCGCGCCGCCGGCCACCTTGCCGCCACAGTGGGACCTCGCGCACCTCGGGACGTACCTGACGACGACCCCCGGCGGGGTCGTCGAGCTCGCCAACCAGGAGGTCACGCAGGTGGTCGGGGCGGGGCAGAACTTCGACCGGGTGCGGGCCTACTTCAGCCTGTACGTCCGCAACAACCCCGACGACCTCGCCCCGGGCGGCGCCCTCAGCCCGCTCGTCAACTACGACACCAAGCTCCGCCTGATCGCGGTCGGGTTCCTGACCGACGCGAACGGCGTCGACCCGGCGACGGGCAACGCCCGGGTGCTGAGCGCGAAGATCATCGAGGAAGAGCTCAACTGGGGCGGGGCGCCGAGCGGCGGAGACTGGCAGAAGTGCAAGAACCCGGGCGGCACCTGCTCGGGGTTCTGGAGTGGCCGGATGAGTTGATGATCGCCGGGTGCGAGCCGAAACGGCCGCGGCGGATGGAGTGATGGAGCGCGGAGGTTGACATGAAGGAGTTTCGGACGATGCGCGCGAGGACGTGGCCGGTCGCCATCGTGCTGTCGCTGGCGGCGACGGGCGGGGGGTGGGCTGCGACGCTGAACCCCGTCAACGAGGGGTTCGACCTGATGCAGCAGATCACCTTCCAGCAGGCGAAGGCCAACATCCTGATCGTCCTGGACGTCAGCGGCTCGATGGCGTGGGACTACCGCGGGAACGACCTCAACATCTACGTCGAGCCCAGCAACCACTACATCACGGACATCGTGTGGAACGGCGCGGACAGCGTCGGCACGAACCCCGTGATCAGCTGGGTGGGCGCCCCTGACCCGAACACGTGCGCCACGCCGACGCCGACGCCGACGCCCACGGCGACCGCCACGCCGACCGCGACGGTGACGCCGACCGCGACCGCTACGCCGACTGAAACGGCCACGCCAACCGCCACCGCAAGCCCCACCGCGACCGCAACACCGACCGTCACACCGACCGCGACGGCAACCGCAACCCCGACTCCGACGCCGACCGTGACGGGAACGCCGACACCGACGCCTACCTTCACCGCCTCGCCGACGCCGACTGTCACGCCGACCAGGACCCCAACAAAGACGGCGACTCCCACTAGGACGCCGACCACCACTCCGACGACTACCCCGACAGCGACGATCACCTCGACCCCGACGAAGACGCCAACTTCGACGGCGACGCCGACCCGGACACCTACGGGTACCGCAACGCCGACGCCGACGATCACCCCGACTCAGACGAGGACGCCGACGCCCACGATCACGCCGACACCAACGCGGACTCCCACGACCACCGCGACGCCGACGATCACGCCGACGAGGACTGCCACACCCACGCCGACGATCACGCCGACACCGACGATCACGCCGACGATCACGCCGACAAGAACGCCGACGATCACCCCGACGATCACCCCAACAAGGACACCGACCAACACGCCGACGATCACACCAACGGGGACGGCCACGCCCACGATCACGCCGACGCGCACCGCGACGCCGACGTTCACCCCGACGGACACCCCGACGGTTACGCCGACGCCGACGGAAACGCCGACCAAGACGCCGACCAAGACACCGACCAACACGCCGACGGTGACGCCGACGTTCACGCCGACCGTCACACCGACCAACACGCCGACGCCGACGCCGACGAAGACCCCGACCCCGACGCCGACGCCGACGACGCCGAGCGGGCCGCACTACGCGGTGTTCCCCGCCGGCGTGCTTCTGGCCCAGGCGGCCGACCAGCCGCAGCTGTGCACAACGTGGTCGTACACGCTGGTGATCGACCAGAACTTCCCGAGCCGGATGGCGGTCGTGAAGAACGTGCTCGGGAGCTCGATCGACATCATCACGCCGTGGGAGCCGCCGGTGTGGCCGGACGTCACCAACCCGTTGTGGGATCCGGCGGTGACGCCGGGCATCGCGACCGCCTCGACGCCAGCTTTCCACTCCGCCCCGCAGGGGCCGATCGACGTCGCCCCGACCGCCGTGGGGTCGCACTATCTGCACAAGTACATCTGGACCGTCAAGTACGGCTCGCCACAGCCTGATCCCGGCCCGCCGTTCAACCTGTACAACAGCGCCGACCCGAGCGACCCGACCCGGCAGGCGCTCCAGGTCGGGCAGCAGTGGACGTTCCGCGACTTCACGACGGGCTCGCCGACGTTCGGCAACGCGCTGATCTTCGACGCGAACGGCAACCCGTTCGTCCGGAACAACGCGTCCGACGCCATCTTCCAGCCGCACCTCGACGTGGTCGGGCAGAACAGGAACCTGGTCAATTGGGGACTCGAGGTGTTCTCGACCGGGATCGACTACCACGTCGGCGACACGTCGCCCGGCCAGTTCGACAAGCAGGTCGGCGTGGTCGAGGCGATGGACACCTCGGACACCGGCGATGTAACCTCGATCGAGAACGCGATGGCCCTCGTCGCCAGCGGCGGCCAGAACGTGTACGGAAGCACGCCGACGTTGGCCGCCCTGGCGTTCGCGAAGACGATGCTGCAGGACACCGCGTCCGGTACGACCGCGGACTCGACGATCACCGACGACCTCGGCCGCACGTTCTCGCTCCCGCCGGATCCGAAGCTCGACTGCAACCGCCACTACGCGGCGATCCTGGTGACCGACGGGCTCTCGAACATCGGCAACCCCGCCGGGTGCACGACCCCGCCCGGCTACTCGTGGGGCAACTGGATCGAGCCCGACCCGTGCGCGGCGTCCCCAAGTGCGAACTGCAGCTGCGATAACACCGCCACGCTCGGCGCCTACAACGGCGGCCCGGGGTGCCCCGACGGCGGCGACTCCGGGTACACCTGCCCCGACCAGTACACCCAGTTCGCGGCCGGCAAGGCCGAGGATTCGTGGAACTCGCAGGTGCTCGACCCGGCGACCGGCTTGCCGAAGAACCTCAACGTGCGTACGTGGGTGATCGGGATCAGCCAGAACGTCGGGCCGTGCGAGCTGAACTACACGGCGTACCGCGGCCGGACCGACGCATCGTCCCCGAACGGCGACGCCGGGTTCGACACGGCGGCCGACCCGTACCTGCCCGAGGGGAGCCCGGGCAACTACGACGGGCCGACGAGCGCATCACCATGCCCAGCGGCGGGGTTCTCCCACGTCCCGGTCCACGGCAACTACGCGTTCTTCGCGGGCTCCGCCACGGCGCTGTACAACGCGCTCTCCGACGTGCTCGGCGCCTACGGCGTCGGGAACTACACGACGTCGGCGCCCTCGATCGCGAGCTCGTCCGTCCTGGCGAACGTCGGCCTGATCACCAGCGCCGAGTACCCGGGGTGGCGCGGGCACGTGTACGCCTACGACCTCTCCGGCCCGCTGGTGTGCCACAGCGACGGCGAGTGCCCGACCGTCGCCAACGGGATCGGCCGGTGCAACACGACCACGGGCGCGTGCAAGGACCCCGACACATATAGGCTCGCGTGGGATGCCGGCGAGGTCATGAGCGCGTACGATTCCTTTGGCCACTCGCAGACGCCGAACCGCGGCCTGCCGCGCCAGATCTACACGTGGGATCCCTCCCAGCTCTCCTCGGCCGACAAGTCGCAGGTGCTCGTCCCGATCGAGCCCGCGAACCTCGTCAAGCTCAACACGATCTGCAACGGCTGCGGGATCACCGACCAGGTCGTCGACTTCATCCGCGGGAACGACGGGAGCGGCAACCCGAGGCGCTGGGCGCTCGGCGCGGTGATCAACTCCACGCCGGCCCTGATCTCGAGCCCGCAGCAGTGGAAGCAGTTCTCGGGGCACAGCTCGTTCGAGAACACGTATTCCGGCCGGAACACTGTGGTGTGGATCGGATCCTCCGACGGCGCGATCCATGCGTTCGACCTCAACGACGGCGCCGAGCTCGTGGCGCTCCTCCCCCCGGACATGCTCGACCTCCAGGTGCAGCTCTACCACAACTACACGCTCGATCCGATCAGGTACAACATGGGCGAGCTCAAGCTCCCCTGGCAGCACATCTACGGAGTGGCCAACTCGCCGCGCGTCGCGGACATCTACGACCCGTCGACCCCGGACCACACGAACTACCGGACGGTCCTGTACATGGTCGAGGGGCCGGGCGGCCAGGGCCTCCACGCGATCGACATCACACACCCGACGCCGCCGCGGACGTACGCCGACGGGACGACGTACGGCGGCGACCCGAACTACGGGTACGGCGTCGCCAGCTACAGCACCACGAACCCCGAGGCGGCGCCCCCGGTGATGCCGCTGTGGAGCGTCAACCGGACCGGCAAGGGCGGGACGCAGGTGCTCGCGGATCTCGCGAACACGTGGAGCATCCCGGCGATCGGCGGCACCAACGGCGGGGCCAACTGGGAGCTCGTCGTGGGGAGCGGCTACCTCAACTACAGCGCGACCGACCTGACGACTTCGAACCCGATACCCCACTACCTGCGCCTCGACGCGTTGCAGGGCCTCACGTCGGGCTCCCCGCGCGCCGACGACGCGGTCTCCGTCTTCAACACCAACCAGCTGGCGGGCGGCCCGTGGGTCCGCAACCAGAACTTCGCCGACGCCCAGATGTGGAGCATCGCCGCCGGCTACTACCAGCCGGACAACGACGTGAACCAGGGCGTCGAGCTCGACCTCCAGGGCCACGTGTGGCTGCTCCAGAGGACCAGCACCTCGGTGAGCACCTGGGCGGCGCCGCAGGCGATGCCGGACTCGAGCTCGGTGGTCGCCGGCGATCCGCTCTACTACGCCGCGGCGATCGCGAGCTACCCGTCGCAGAACCCCGCGTACAACCTGTACGCGTTCTCGTCGGGGTCGTTCTACGAGGTGAGCAGCTACATCATGGGGCAGGCGGTCGGAACCGATGCGGCCGTGTCCGATCCTCCGAACTTCATCCCGGGCCTGTTCCTGGCGTCCCGGACGATCGAGGCGAGCCCGCACACGGTGATCCAGAAGCTCAACATCCGCGACCTGGTGGTCACGAACGCGGACGGAACGAAGACGCACCTGGGCCACCGCACGCAGGCCACCTCGTCGCCGGACATCTACGTGCCGAACCCGGGAGTGCCCGGCAAGGTCGCCGCCGTCTACCTCCTGTTCGACCCCGACGCGAGCTGCGCAGGCGAGTCGTACGTCGTCGTGATCGCGTTCAACGCGGGCGACCTCGCGAACGGGACGTTGACGTTCAACGCGGCGGACGTCGCGGCGGGCGGGAACAGCAGCTACATCGTGAAGGTGGCGGACGCGGGGGCCGGCGCGGCGTCGGGGCTCGGCCAGAGCGGCACGACGCCGTTGGCCTCGCACTCGTTCGCTGGCACGGGCGGCAAGGCGTACTTCAAGGCGATCGAGGGACTCCAGATCTCGGGTGCGGGGAACACCGGCGCCCCGATTGCGTGGTGGGTCGAGCTGCAGTAGGCGATTACGCCGCTCTTCAAGAGCGCCGGGGTGGGCACGACGGCCACCCCGGTCTTTCGTCTGGCCGGCGCTTCGGCGGCCTCGCCGAGGCCCCGGGCCGGCGGCCACCCGCCGCTACTCCTTGCGCTTGACCACGACCTCGATGCCGCTGCCCTCGAGGAGCTTGGCGAACCGTCGCGCATCGCCGTCGGTCCCGACGATCGCGCCGTAGTGCATCGGGACCGCGACCTTCGGTCGGATCGACCGCGCCGCCTCGGCGGCCTCGTCGGCCGTCATGACGTACGTGCCCGAGACCGGCAGCAGCGCGACGTCGGGCGCGAGCCCGGCCATCTCCGGGATCACGTCGGTGTCTCCCGCGTGGTAGTACGTGACGCCGCCGAGCGTGAGCACGAACCCCACCTTGCCGTCGGACTTCGGGTGGAACGACTTGTTGGTGTTGTACGCCGGCACCGCGCGGATCTTCACGCCCTTGACGGTCAGCGTCTCGCCGGGAGCGATCGTCCGGACGGGCTGCTTCACCTTCGCCGCGACCTCCTTCGGCCCCACGACGACCGTCCCCTTGGCCATGACCTTGGCGAGGTCCGGCAGCGACAGGTGGTCGAAGTGGTCGTGCGTGATGAGGACGATGTCCGCCGAAGGGAGGCCTTCCCCGAGCTGGTAGGGGTCGATGTAGACCGTGGGAGGGCCGTCGATGCGAAACGCGTCGTGTCCCAGCCAGTGGAGCTTCTCCGTCATGTCGCGAACCTCCCCGCCGGCGGACGTGACCGCCGCCAGCACCACCGCGATCGCGAGCCTGTTCATCGCGTTCCTTCCTCGTGCCGGGTGTGTCCGAGACCGAGTCTCCTCCCGTTGCACCCCGATTTCAAGCCCGGCTACCGCGGGCTGTGCGGCGCGGCGGTTCCCACACCGGACGCGTCGTCCTCTACAGCTCGTCCGCCTTGGTGGAGATCGGTCCCCGGTAGTTCCGGACGAGGCGGACCTGCGCCACGAACGGCCCGAACCCCCGGTACGCCTGCTTGATCCGGGTGAGGGCGTTCGAGCGCCAGTCCACGTACGGGTTGTCGATCTGGATCGGGTCGAGACACCCCGCGAGCACGACCTTGGACGAGGCGCAGAAGCGGCTCATCAGCGTCTTCGCCAGGTGGCGGTCTCCGTTCTGGAGCTCGTCCACGAGGACGAGCGAGTTCTCGATGTCCAGGCCGCGGAGGAGAGAGGTCGAGAGCAGCGTGAGGCGGCCCGTGGCCTCGAGGTCGCGGAGGAAGTCGTGGCCGTTCGCGAGCGCGACCGACCGGATCGCCTGGAAGAACGGCTCGAGCCACGGCGACATCTTCTCGTTGTGGTCGCCCGGGAGGTATCCCATCTCGAACCGGCTCGACGAGTGCTCGGGCCGGAGCAGGATCAGGCCGTTCTCGAATCCGGGGTCCGCACCGGAGATCGGCTGCGAGCGCTGGTGCACCTTGAAGCTCGTCGGCTGGCCGAACAGCAGGTAGAGCGCGGCGATCACCATGAGCCGCGTCTTCCCCGACCCCGCCGGGCCGTCGAGCACGACCAGCTGGACCTCGGGATCGAGGAGGAACTCGAGGGCGAAGATCTGGCGCGCGTCGGCAGGCGTGAAGCCGAGGACGGTCCGTCCCGTCCAGCACTCCCGCTTGCTGTCCCAGTACTGGGCGAAGCGGAGCTCGCTCGCGACCCCGCGGCTCGCGTCGACTCGGGTGAGGATCTCCCGCTCCCCGCACCGGAGGACCAGCCCCTGGTTCCAAACCGGCTGCGGCAGCTGGGCGGTCAGGAGCTCGAGAGGGATCGCCCGGTCCCTCGCCGGGCCGCTGGCGAAGAACGCGCGGATCACGTCGTCCGCCACCTCCAGCTCGGCAACTCCGTCGAAGATCTCCTCGGGGCGGTTGAGGTCCAGCTTGCCGAACCGGAGCGGCTCGGCGTCGAGCCCGAGCGCGTCGCACCGGAGCAGCATGTTGGAGTCCTCGGAGATCAGCACCACCCGGAACCGCCCGCTGCCGTTGCTCATCGCCTGGATGCGGCGCGCGGCGTGGATGATGAGGTTGTCCCCGTGGCCGTTCCCGTTCCCCGAGGTCGTCGTGAGCGAGGGCTCCCAGGCCAGCACGCCGCCCGTCGAGGTGGCGGCGAACGCGTCCAGCGTGACCTCGCCCCGGAGGAAACGCTCGGAGCTGTGGTGGATGAGGGCGCTGTTGCGGTAGGCGAGGATCTTGCGCGTCGCGGCGCGCGCGGCCGCGCGGACGCCCTCGGACTTGGTGCGGCTCCCCTGCAGCCGCCCGAGCTCGTCGAGCACCTGATGGAGGAGCACGACCAGGTTGCCGGGTTGGAGGAGGCGGTCGAGCGCTTCGGGGTTTTCGACGAGGGCACTCGTGTCCGGGATGTAGACGTCGATAGGCTTCATCTCGGGATTCAAGAGTAGCACACGTGACGCTACGTGTCGGCACTCGAGCGGGCCGGCCGGGCGAGGGGCGGACGAGGGCAAGGGGGAACCACGGAGGGCGGAGCGGCAGCGACCGAACCGGTGAAACGCTACGGACCGTCGTCGGCGGTATTCGCCGGGGCCCTGATGTCCTCCCTTTTCCCCGTCCGAGGACGTTCGACGGACCGAGCCCGAGGTCCTCGGGGTCTCCGACCGCGCTAGCGCGGCGAGCGGTGCGGCGTGGCGAGCAGGCAGGTGAAGTAGCCGTCGCGCCGGCGGAGATCCTCGAGCGGCACCGTCGCGCCGGAGGAGCTCCTGCGCA
>Ga0335070_10006630_pt1 | contig 13618 bp, 9 predicted proteins | sample Lox_Sample_13_FD_206722 | JGI IMG/M metagenome (GOLD analysis project Ga0335070, IMG submission 206722) | Soil microbial communities from Loxahatchee National Wildlife Refuge, Florida, United States - Lox_Sample_1.3 | ecosystem: Environmental > Terrestrial > Soil > Wetlands | place: USA: Florida...
GCGACAACGTCTCGATCGAGGTCGAACTGATCGTGCCGATCGCCATGGAGGAGAAGCTGCGCTTCGCCATCCGCGAAGGCGGCCGCACCGTCGGATCCGGCGTCGTCGCAAAGATCATCAAGTAGGAGACTGGGGCCGGCCGAGTTCGCGCGGCGCGATCAGGAGTGATGTTTAGGAGTGTAGCTCAGTTGGTAGAGCGGCGGTCTCCAAAACCGTAGGCCGGGGGTTCGAGTCCCTCCACTCCTGCCAATTGGAAATGACGAAGGAAACGAATGGCGGATGCAACGAAAAAGACGGCTGATGGAGCGGGCAAGGACTTGCCGGCACCTGCGCGCCGTCGCGGCACGCCATTGCAGTTCTTCGGCGAAGTTCGCCGCGAGATGTCGAAGGTCACGTGGCCGAGTTGGAAGGAAACGTGGCTCACTTCCACGATGGTGTTCATCATGGTCGGGCTGACAATGGTGTTCTTTTTTGGCGTCGATGCGCTGCTCGCCTATGGCGAACGGCTGCTGATCGGTGCGGCAGGTTAGTGCGATGAGCGAAGCCGGAACGAAAACCAACGCCAATGCCAAGTGGTACATCGTCCACACCTACTCGAACTTCGAGAAGAAGGTGGCGGAGGAGATCAAGCGGCAGGCCAAGATCCAGGGGCTCGAGGACGAGATCGTCGACGTGATCGTGCCGACCGAGGAAGTCATCGAGGTGCGCCGCGGTCAAAAGGTCAACGCAGAGCGCAAGTTCTTGCCGGGATACGTGCTGTTGCACGCCCACCTTACGGACGAGTGCTACCACCTGGTGAAAAACGTCGCGAAAGTGACCGGCTTCCTGGGACAGAACAACAAGCCGATGCCGCTGCGCCAGGGCGAAGTGGATCGGATCCTGAATCAGGTGACCGAGGGCGCGGAGCATCCGAAGTCTTCCATCACCTTCGAGATCGGCGAGCAGGTTCGCGTGGCGGACGGTCCGTTCACCTCGTTTACCGGGACGGTGGAAGAGGTCGATGAGGGGCGCAGCCGCGTGAAGGTCGCTGTTTCGATCTTCGGTCGGGCGACGCCGGTCGAATTGGAATTCACGCAGGTCGAGAAGGTTTGACCTGCACTAACGCGGGAGGACCGGCCCGGTCCGTTCGCACCGCAAACCGCTAAGGAGGCGGATCGAGAGTGGCAAAGAAAGTAACGGGGTACATCAAACTGCAGGTGCCAGCGGGCGCGGCCAATCCGTCGCCCCCGATCGGTCCCGCACTGGGTCAGCGTGGCCTGAACATCATGGAGTTCTGCAAGGCGTTCAACGCCAAGACCCAGGACCAAGAAAAGGGCATGCCGATTCCGGTGACGATCACCGTGTTCTCGGACAAGTCGTTCACCTTTGAAATGAAGACGGCGCCGGCGTCGTTCTTCCTCAAGAAGGCCGCAAAGCTGCAATCGGGCTCGAAGTCTCCGGGTCTGACGTCAGCCGGTTCGGTCACCAAGGCGCAGGTCCGCCAGATCGCGGAAGCGAAGATGAAGGATTTGAACGCCAACGACATCGAAATGGCGATGCTCATGATCGAGGGTTCGGCCCGGTCGATGGGTATCGAGGTGAAGGGGTAATCGCCATGGCTCTGTCGAAGAGAAACAAGAAAAATCTCGAAGGCGTCGACCGCACCAAGTCCTATTCGGTCGAGGACGCTGTAAAGCTGGTGAAGGCGCGCGCGACGTCGAAATTCGACGAAACGATCGAATTGTCGATCAATCTGGGTGTGGATCCGCGGCACGCCGATCAGATGGTGCGCGGCGTTTCCTCTCTGCCCAATGGAACGGGTCGCAAGCTGCGCGTCGCTGTGTTCGCCAAGGGAGCGAAGGCCGAGGAAGCCAAGAAAGCGGGTGCGGATATCGTCGGAGCCGAGGATCTGGCCGAGCAGGTCAACAAGGGTGAGATCAACTTCGACCGCTGCATCGCGACACCTGACATGATGGGGATCGTCGGTCGACTGGGTAAGGTTCTCGGTCCGCGAAACCTGATGCCAAATCCGAAGGTCGGTACCGTCACCATGGACGTGACGACCGCGATTAAGGACGCCAAAGGCGGGGCGGTTGAGTTTCGCGTCGAAAAGGCCGGCATCGTACAAGCCGGCGTCGGCAAGGCGAGCTTCACCGAGGACGCAATCGTTCAGAACGTCAAATCGTTCGTCGACAGCGTCTTGAAGGCCAAACCGCAGGGCGCCAAGGGCGTCTATATGAAGAAGATTTCTCTCTCATCGACGATGGGTCCCGGGGTCAAGGTCGCGCTGGCCAGCCTGGGCGCGGGTGTCGAGGGATAGTGCAGATTCCCACTCTCTATCCGAGGTGGGAAAAATGAATTCCGGCGGACGATCGCCGGAACCTGTCCGAGACCGCTGGAGTCCTGAAGGACTTAATCAATCCAGCGCAGACGGGGAAAGAACCGGATTTCGAGAGCGATCTCGCAGTTCGGGTTTGGACCCTGGGACAGAGTTCGTAGTCACAGGGCGGCGTTCCGGATCGTCACGGATCGCCGGTTGAACGTTGGAGTGGATCGACACGAACGGGCCTTGGCTTCGGTCGCGTCGCGATGCCCCAACAAAAAGGAGAGCAAAGTGGACAAAGCAGAGAAGGCGGAAGTCGTCGAAGACCTGAAAGGCGTCTTCGCGAATGCCGGCTCCCTGGTTGTCGCCCACTATACCGGCATGACGGTTGCCCAAATGGGCGACCTCCGGGCACGCATGCGCGCGGCTGGAGCGTCGTTCAAGGTGGCAAAGAACCGTCTGGCGGTGCGCGCACTCCAAGGAACGGCCGTTGAGGGCATTTCGCACCTCTTCAAAGGCCCGACGGGCATTGCGTTCAGCAAGGACCCGGTTGCGGCTTCGAAGGTTGCAGTGGCCTATGCCAAGGACAACGACAAGCTCGTGATCCTGGGCGGTTCGGTCGGAGCGACGACTCTGGATGCGGATGGCGTCAAAGCCCTCGCAACCTTGCCGTCGCTGGACGAGCTGAGGGGCAAGATCGTGGGGCTGCTCGTTGCACCCGCGACGAAGATCGCCGGAGTTGTCCAAGCTCCTGCCGGTCAGCTGGCCCGCGTAATCGGCGCGTACTCCAAGAAGGAAGCGGCGTAGTCGGAAGACAACCGAATACCAACATTCAAACTCGAACCCAAAGGAACTGAGAAATGTCGAAGATTGAAAAACTCGTTGAAGAACTGTCGAGCCTGACCGTTCTGGAAGCCGCGGATCTCGCCAAGCTTCTGGAAGAAAAGTGGGGCGTTTCGGCAGCTGCACCCGTTGCCGTGGCCGCCGGTCCGGCAGCTGGCGCCGCGGCCGCCGCTCCGGCCGCCGAGAAGACCGAATTCACGGTCGTTCTCACCGATGCGGGCGACAAGAAGATCAACGTGATCAAGGAAGTCCGTGCGATCACCGGTTTGGGCCTCAAGGAAGCGAAGGACCTCGTCGAGGGCGCTCCCAAGGAGGTCAAGGCCGATGTGAACAAGGACGAGGCAGCGAAGATCAAGAAGCAGCTCGAGGACGCCGGCGCGAAAGTCGAGCTGAAGTAAGGAGGCGAGGAGGGTTGAATAACCCACCCCGCATACATATTTCGTTCACCCCGCCCCCCTTCGGCGATTCGCCCGCCGAAGGGGTCGGTGGTGTTCGCCATTGGTTTTGCAATTACTCAGGCCAATAAGCGGTCAATTCAGGCCGCGAAAAGGACGCAAGAATGACCCTCTCGTTCACCGGACGCAAAAGGCTTCGCAAGACTTTCGGCAAGATCGTCGAAATCGCCAAGATGCCCAACCTCATCGAGGTCCAGAAGACCTCGTACGATCAGTTCCTGCAGGTGGATAAGCCTCAGGGCGGGCGTCTCGACGAAGGTCTGGAGACGGTGTTCCGTCACGTATTCCCGATCAAGGACTTTTCCGAGTCCTCGCTGCTCGAGTACGTCGACTACCACTTCGAAGAGCCGAAGTACGACGTGGAAGAGTGCCAACAGCGCTCCATGACGTTCGCTGCGCCGCTGAAGGTCACCCTGCGCCTGATCGTGTTCGATGTGGACCAGGAAACCGGCGCCAAGTCGGTCAAGGACATCAAGGAACAGGACGTCTATATGGGCGACGTTCCGTTCATGACCGAGAACGGCACCTTCATCATCAACGGCACCGAGCGCGTCATCGTCAGCCAGATGCACCGTTCGCCGGGCGTGTTCTTCGACCACGACAAGGGAAAAACCCATTCGTCGGGCAAGCTCCTGTTTGCTGCGCGGGTCATTCCCTATCGCGGCTCGTGGCTCGATTTCGAATTCGACGCCAAAGACATCATTCACGTGCGCATCGATCGGCGCCGCAAGCTGCCGGCGACGACGCTGCTTTACGCGCTCGGGCTGAGCCAGGAAGAAATCCTCGAATATTTCTACAGCAAGATTGCCTTCAAGCGTCAGAAGGACGGCTCCTGGACCACGCCCGTGGATCCAGGCTGGATGAGGAACGCCAAGGTCAATTCGACCTGGAGGAACGCAAAGACGGGCGAAGTGCTGGCGGAAGCCGGCTCGAAAATCACCGTGCGCGGACTGCGCAAGTGGCAGGAAGACGGCGTGAAGCAGATCTCGCTCGCCGAAGACGAGCTGATCGGCCGCTATTCCGCACTCGACATGGTCAACCCGGAAACGGGCGAGATCTATGTCGAGGCGGGCGACGAACTGACTGCCGCCAACCTCACGGCCCTCGACGAGGCGGGATTCCACGAAATCGACGTCATCAACGTCGATAATGTGACGATCGGCGCCTATGTGCGGAACACGATGGCCGTGGACAAGAACCACAGCCGCGAGCAGGCGCTCATTGACATCTACCGCGTCATGCGCCCGGGCGAACCACCTACGCTCGACACGGCAGAGACGCTGTTCGGACAGCTGTTCTTCGACAGCGAGCGCTATGATCTTTCCAGCGTCGGTCGCGTAAAGATGAACATGCGCCTCGGTCTCGACGCGCCGGACACGACTCGCATTCTTCGTAAGGAAGACATCCTCGCAATCCTCAAGGCGCTCGCGGAACTGCGCGACGGCCGCGGCGAAATTGACGATATCGACAATTTGGGAAATCGCCGCGTTCGTTCCGTCGGAGAACTGATGGAAAATCAGTTCCGTGTCGGCTTGCTGCGCATGGAGCGTGCGATCAAGGAGCGTATGAGCTCCGTCGACATCGATACGGTCATGCCGCACGATCTGATCAATGCGAAGCCTGTCGCGGCCGCCGTGCGCGAATTCTTCGGTTCGTCGCAGCTCTCGCAGTTCATGGACCAGCAAAATCCGCTATCGGAACTGACCCACAAGCGCCGTATGTCGGCCCTTGGTCCGGGCGGCCTGACGCGCGAACGTGCGGGCTTCGAGGTGCGCGACGTGCATCCGACCCATTACGGCCGCATCTGTCCGATCGAGACGCCGGAAGGTCCGAACATCGGCCTGATCAATTCGCTCGCGACGTACGCGCGAGTGAACAAGTACGGCTTCATCGAAAGCCCGTACCGGAAAGTCGTGAACAAGCATCTGACCGATGAAGTCGTTTACCTGTCAGCGATGGAAGAGGCGAAGTACACGATCGCCCAGGCCAACGCGACGATCGACGGCCGGAACCGGATCACGGACGAGTTGGTTTCGTGCCGCAAACACGGCAACTTCATGATGACGACGCCCGACCAGGTCGAGTTCATCGACGTCTCTCCGAAGCAGCTGGTCTCGGTGGCCGCGGCGCTCGTGCCGTTCCTTGAGAACGACGACGCCAACCGCGCGCTCATGGGATCGAACATGCAGCGGCAGGCAGTCCCACTCCTGCGTCCGGAGGCACCCCTCGTCGGAACGGGAATGGAGGAGGTCGTTGCGCGGGACTCGGGCTCGGCCATCAGCGCCCGCCGCACCGGCGTCGTCGATCAGGTCGACGCAACGCGTATCGTCGTTCGCGCCACAGAGGAAACGGATCCGACCAAGCCGGGCATCGACATTTATCGTCTGCGCAAGTTCCAGCGCTCCAACGCGTCGACCTGCATCAACCAGCGACCTCTGGTGAAGGTGGGCGACACTGTGCAGAGAGGCGACATCATCGCCGACGGTCCCTCGACCCAGCTCGGCGAGCTCGCACTTGGCAAGAATGCGCTCGTCGCCTTCATGCCATGGAACGGCTACAACTTTGAGGATTCCATTCTCATTTCCGAGCGCATCGTGCGCGACGACGTGTTCACCTCGATCCATATCGAGGAGTTCGAGACCATGGCGCGCGATACAAAGCTCGGGCCGGAGGAAATCACACGCGACATTCCGAACGTCGGTGAGGAAAATCTCAAGAACCTCGATGAGGCGGGGATTACCTATATCGGCGCCGAAGTTGTCGCCGGCGATATTCTGGTGGGCAAAGTGACGCCGAAGGGCGAGACCCCGATGACGCCGGAAGAAAAGCTGCTGCGGGCGATCTTCGGCGAAAAGGCTGCCGACGTGCGCGACACCTCGCTTCGCGTTCCGCCTGGCGTAACGGGCACGGTCGTCGAAGTTCGCGTCTTCAACCGTCACGGGGTCGATAAAGACCAGCGCGCCATGGCGATCGAGAAGGCGGAGGAAGAGCGTCTGGCCGAAGACCGTGACGACGAGCTTGCGATCCTGGAGCGCAACATTTTCTCGCGCCTTCAGGAAATCCTGCTCAACAAGACCGCAGCGCACGGTCCGAAGGGAATGGCGGCCGACACCAAGATCACGCAAAGCGTACTGGACGCCATTGCCAAGCATCAATGGTGGCAGATCGCGCTGCGCAATGAAAAGGCGATGAGCGAGATCGAGGCGCTGCGCAAGCAGTACGACGATTCGAAATCGCGACTCGACAAGCGCTTCGCGGACAAGGTGGAGAAACTGCGGCGCGGCGACGAACTCGCCCCTGGCGTCATGAAAATGGTCAAGGTTTTTGTCGCCGTGAAGCGCAAGCTTCAGCCGGGCGACAAGATGGCTGGCCGTCACGGCAACAAGGGCGTGATCAGCCGCATCGTGCCGATCGAAGACATGCCTCATCTGGACGACGGCACCGCCGTTGACGTCGTGCTGAATCCGCTCGGCGTGCCTTCGCGCATGAACGTCGGGCAGATTCTCGAAACGCATCTCGGTTGGGCCTGCGCGGGATTGGGCAGGCAGATCGGAGAGACGCTCGATAAAGTGAAGCGCGACGGAAAGTACGAACAGCTTCGCCGTTCTCTCAAGAGCGTATACGCGAACGACGAGCGTCTCGCTGAGCTGGACGAGCGCGGGCTGGTCGAGCTCGGCGACAATCTGCGCACCGGCGTGCCGATCGCCACGCCGGTTTTCGACGGCGCCAAGGAGAAAGACATCGTCGACATGCTGGAGCAGGCCGGCCTGACGTCGTCGGGCCAGGTCACGCTGTTTGATGGCCGCACCGGAGAGGCGTTCAAACGCGCCGTGACGGTGGGTTACATCTACATGCTCAAGCTGAACCATCTCGTCGACGACAAGATCCACGCGCGTTCGATCGGCCCCTATTCGCTCGTCACGCAGCAACCGCTGGGCGGCAAGGCCCAGTTCGGCGGCCAGCGTTTCGGCGAAATGGAGGTCTGGGCGCTCGAGGCGTACGGCGCCGCCTACACGCTGCAGGAAATCTTGACTGTGAAGTCGGACGACGTGGCCGGAAGAACCAAAGTGTACGAGGCGATAGTCCGTGGCGAAGACACGTTCGAGGCCGGTATTCCGGAATCGTTCAACGTCCTCGTCAAGGAAATGCGTTCCCTGTCCCTGAATGTGGAGCTGCTCAATGGCTGAATTCGAAACTGAAGCAAAATCGCATCGCCGCGACGCGGCTCGCGCCAATCAGGAGCTGATGAACGTCTTCCAGGTCGGGAAGGAAATCCCTGCGTTCGACCGCATCCGGATTTCGTTGGCCAGCCCGGACCAGATCCTGCGCTGGTCTCACGGCGAGGTGAAGAAGCCGGAGACGATCAACTACCGGACATTCAAGCCCGAACGGGACGGACTTTTCTGCGCGCGCATTTTCGGCCCGGTGAAGGACTACGAATGCTTGTGCGGCAAGTACAAGCGCATGAAGTACAAGGGAATCGTCTGCGAAAAGTGCGGCGTCGAAGTCACTGTGCAAAAAGTGCGGCGCGATCGCATGGCGCACATCGAGCTCGCGTCGCCCGTCGCCCATATCTGGTTCCTGAAGTCGCTCCCGTCCCGCATCGGCCTCATGCTCGACATGACGCTGAAGGATCTGGAACGCGTCCTGTACTTCGAGAACTACATCGTCATCGAGCCGGGTCTCACGCCGCTCAAGGAACGTCAGCTTCTGACGGAAGACGAGTTCTATAAGGCGCAGGACGAGTACGGCAACGACAGCTTCACCGCAGAGATCGGCGCCGAGGCCATTCGCAAACTGCTCATGGCGATCGACCTGGAAAAGCTACGCGATCAGTTGCGCGTCGACATCTCCGGCAGCAACGGCGGCGAAAAGCAGAAGAAGCTCGTCAAGCGGCTCAAGGTGGTAGAGGCCTTCATCGATTCCGGAAACCGTCCAGAGTGGATGATTCTGACCGTCGTGCCGGTCATTCCGCCAGATCTGCGCCCGCTCGTGCCGCTCGATGGCGGTCGCTTCGCGACGTCGGACCTGAATGATCTCTATCGCCGCGTGATCAACCGCAACAACCGGCTCAAGCGACTCATCGAGCTCAAGGCGCCCGATATAATTGTGCGCAACGAAAAGCGCATGCTGCAGGAGTCGGTGGACGCGCTCTTCGACAATGGCCGCAGAGGGCGCGTGATCACCGGAGCGAACAAGCGTCCGCTGAAATCGATCGCCGACATGCTCAAGGGCAAGCAGGGCCGCTTCCGCCAGAACTTGCTCGGCAAGCGCGTCGACTATTCCGGCCGTTCGGTCATCGTCGTCGGTCCGGAACTCAAGTTGCATCAGTGCGGCCTGCCCAAGAAGATGGCGCTGGAGCTGTTCAAACCCTTCATTTATGCCCGGTTGGAGGCCAAAGGCTTCAGCCAGACAGTCAAACAGTCCAAGAAATTGGTGGAGAAGGAGAAGCCCGAGGTTTGGGACATCCTCGAAGAGGTGATCCGCGAACATCCGGTTCTGCTCAATCGCGCGCCGACGCTTCACCGTCTCGGCATCCAGGCGTTCGAGCCCGTGCTGATCGAAGGCAAGGCGATCCAGCTGCACCCGCTCGTATGCACCGCGTTCAACGCGGATTTCGACGGCGATCAGATGGCCGTGCACGTTCCGCTGTCGCTGGAAGCGCAGCTGGAAGCGCGCGTGCTGATGATGTCGACCAACAACATCCTCTCCCCCGCCAACGGCAAGCCGATCATCGTGCCGACCCAGGATATCGTTCTCGGGCTTTACTATCTCAGCCAGGAACGTCCGAACGAGCCGGGCGAGGGCATGGTGTTCAACGACATCGGCGAAATCGAGCACGCGCTCTTTGCCGGTTCCGTCACGCTGCATGCCAAGATCAAGGCGCGCTACAAGACCGTCGATTCCGAAGGCAAGCCGATCATGCGCCGCGTGGAATCGACACCGGGCCGCATGATGATTGCGGAAATTCTTCCGCGTCATCCGAAGATTCCGTTCGAGCTCGTCAACCGGTTGCTGCGCAAGCAGGAGGTGAGCCACATCATCGACGAGGTCTATCGTCACTGCGGTCAGAAGGAGACGGTGCTTTTCGCCGACGCGATCATGGGCTTGGGCTTCCGCGAGGCTTGCAAGGCGGGCATCTCGTTCGGCAAGGACGACATGGTCGTACCGGAAACCAAGACGAAGTTGATCGACGAAACGCGCCATCGCGTGCGTGAGTACGAGCAGCAATATCTGGACGGCCTGACGACCGACAAGGAAAAGTACAACCTTGTCGTCGACACCTGGTCGAAGTGCACGGATCTCGTGGCCGCGGAAATGATGAAGGAGATTTCCGAGTCCAAGTTCGATCCGAAGTCTGGCCGCATGGAGGAAATGAACTCCATCTATATGATGAGCCATTCCGGCGCCCGCGGTTCGCCGCAGCAGATGAAGCAGCTCGCCGGCATGCGCGGCCTGATGGCGCGCCCGGACGGCTCGATCATCGAGACTCCCATCCTGTCGAACTTCAAGGAAGGTCTCACCGTTCTCGAGTACTTCAATTCGACCCACGGCGCGCGTAAGGGCCTGGCGGATACTGCGCTCAAGACGGCGAATTCGGGTTATCTCACCCGCCGTCTGGTCGATGTGGCGAACGATTGCATCATCACGACCGAAGACTGCGGCACCAAGAAGGGCGTGTTCGTCCAGGCCGAGATCGACGGCGGCACCGTCGTTTCCTCGCTCGCCGAACGTATCCTCGGCCGCACCACGGCGGAAGACGTGAAGCATCCGGATACCGGCGACATCATTATTCGCCGGGGCAAGGAAGTGACCGAAGACATCGCGGACAAGATCGAGGCGGCGCACATCCAAAAGGTGCGCGTGCGCTCGGTCCTGACATGCGAGCTCAAGGACGGCGTTTGTGGCAAGTGCTACGGGCGCGACCTCGCGCGCGGAACGCCGGTGAATATCGGCGAGGCGGTCGGTGTGATCGCGGCGCAGTCGATCGGCGAGCCGGGCACGCAGCTTACCATGCGCACCTTCCATATCGGCGGAGCGGCGCAGATCGCCGGTCAGTCGAAGATCGAAGCCAGCTATGACGGCAAGGTCAAGATCGTCAATCGGAACATCGTCAAGAACTCCGACGGCGAATTGATCGCGATGGGCCGCAACATGCAGGCCGTGATCATGGACCCCAAGGGTCAGGAACGCGCGTCCTACCGCATCGTCTACGGTGCACGCCTGAAGGTTGACGAGGGGTCTCTCGTCAAGCGCGGCGATCGGCTCGCAGAGTGGAACCCCAACACGCTGCCGGTGCTGACGGACGTGGAAGGCACCGTGAAGTACGAGGATCTGATCTCGGGCGTTTCGGTCCGCGATGTGGCGGACGAAAAGACCGGCGTGTCCAACAAGGTTGTCATCGACAGCCGCACGGGCAGCGGTTCGAAGGCGCAGGAGTTGCGTCCCTCGATCGTCGTCGTGGACAAGAAGGGCAAGGCGATACAGATCGCGGGCGGTGGCGAAGCGCGCTACGCGCTTTCCGTCGATGCCATTCTCTCGGTCGAGGACGGCGCCGAGGTGAAGGCCGGCGACGTCATCGCGCGCATTCCGACCGAAGGCGCAAAGACCCGCGACATCACCGGCGGCTTGCCGCGCGTCGCCGAATTGTTCGAAGCCCGCAAGCCGAAGGAAGCGGCCGTACTGGCCGAGACCGACGGCTTCGTGGAATTCGGCAAGGACTACAAGAACAAGCGCCGTGTCATCGTCAAGCCGAAGTCGGACAAGATCGAGCCGACCGAATACCTGATCCCCAAGGGCAAGCACATCAGCGTGCGCGAGGGAGATTACGTCGAGAAGGGCGACTACATCGTCGAAGGAAATCCTTCGCCGCATGACATACTGCGCATCAAGGGCATGGAGGAATTGGCGACGTATCTCGTCAAGGAAATCCAGGACGTCTATCGCCTGCAGGGCGTGAAGATCAACGACAAGCACATCGAGGTCATCTGCCGCCAGATGATGCAGAAGCTCGAAGTCACCGAGGGTGGCGAGACCACTCTCCTGGCGGGCGAGCAAGTCGATCAGCTGGAGCTGGAAGACGCCAACAAGAAGGCGCTCGAAGCCGGCGGCAAACCGGCCGAAGGCCGTCCGGTGCTGCTCGGCATCACGAAGGCGTCGTTGCAGACGCGGTCGGTCTTCTCGGCCGCGTCCTTCCAGGAAACGACGCGCGTCCTCACCGACGCCGCCGTCAACGGCAAGGTCGACACGCTCGAAGGCCTCAAGGAGAACGTCATTGTCGGCCGTCTCATCCCGGCCGGCACGGGCGGCGCCATCGCGCGGTTGCGTCACATTGCAACGGAGCGCGACAAAGCGATCCAGGAAGAGCAGGCGAGCGCCGCGCCCGTCGCCCAGATCGAGGGTCCGGTCGCAGCGGAGTAAGCTGCGACGCTTTCTGAAACGGGGCCGCTGGCGACAGCGGCCCTTTTTCTTTGACTCGATTGGCGTATCGTCGGGACAAACCAAGGGGAGGTACCGATGCGTCTGAGGCAGATCGCGCTTGTGGCGAAAGACCTGGAACCGGTCACTAAGGCGTTGAGCGACGTGTTCGGCGTCAACGTCGCCTATCGCGATCCCGGCGTCGGAATCTTCGGACTCGTCAACGCCGTCATGCCGGTCGGCGGCGATTTCCTCGAGGTCGTGCAGCCGGTCACCGCGGACGCTTCGGCCGGCCGCTATCTGAAACGGCGCGGCGGCGACGCCGGATACATGCTGATTTTCCAGGCGCCAAATGCGCTGGAACACAGGAAACGCCTCGAAGCGCGCGGCGTTCGCATGATCGCGAAGCACGAGACGCCGCAATACACCTTCACGCATTTTCACCCGGGCGACTTCGACGGCGTGCTCACATCAATCGACACGCAAGGCGACGGTTCGTCCTGGCGCGAGCGGATGGGCGAATGGCCGCCGGCGGGCAAGGATTGGAAGCAGCATCTGTCCTCGCCGGATACGCTGGGAATCGTGGGTGCGACGGTACAGGCGCGCGATCCGAAAGCCGCGGCCGAACGATGGGGCGAGCTGCTGCAAACCCCGTGCGACGGAACCGTGCTCAGCTTCGACGGCGCGAACGTGACGTTCGTCCCCCCGGTCGACGCCGACGGCACCGGCATCGTCGGCATCGCCATCGCCGTCAAGGATCCCTCGGCCGTGCTGGCGCGCGCCAAGGACCATGGCGTTCCCGTCGACGGAAACAGCGTCCGGATCTCGGGTACCGCCTTCACGCCGGTGAAGGGCTGACCGTCAGCGCCCTTTGAAGTTTGGCAGCCGCTTTTCGACCTTGGCGCGAAACGCTTCGCGGGTGTCCTCCGTCTTGAAGATGTCGATGTGATGCCGGCTTTCGAGCGCGATGTAGTCGCGGAACGAACTCTGCTCGGCCGCAAGGAAATTGGCCTTCATGGTACGCAGCGCGATCGGCGCGGCGCCGGCGATGCGCGCTGCGATCGCGCGCACCTCGTCGTGCAGGCGCTCGTCGGAGAATATCCGCGTGACCATGCCGATGCGCTGCGCTTCCTCGGCATCGAACTTTCCGGGCAGGAAGTAGAGTTCGCGCGCCTTTGCCGCGCCGACGATGCGCGGCAGGGACCAGGGTCCGCCCATGTCCCCGGCGACGCCGACGTCGAGGAACGCCGTGTTGAACCGGGCCGACGGCGCCGCGAAGCGAAGATCGCAGCCGAGCGCCCAGCCCAGTCCGGCGCCGGCGCATCCGCCCTTGATCGCGGCGATCGTGACGGCCGGCATTTCGTGCAACAGCACGGGGACGAGAAAATCCTCGGCCGTGAGCGGCTGGCGCGAACTCGTATCGCCGGCCGCGGTGACGTCGAGATCGGCGCCCGGACAGAAATCGTTTGCCGCGCCCCGCAGGATGAGAACGCGCACGTTCGGATCGGTGGCGGCGCGGCGCAACGTGTCGTTCATCACCGGCAACATGCTCGACAGCATCGCGTTGCGGCGGTGCGGCCGGTTGATCGTGACGGTCGCG
>Ga0335070_10006631_pt1 | contig 13618 bp, 15 predicted proteins | sample Lox_Sample_13_FD_206722 | JGI IMG/M metagenome (GOLD analysis project Ga0335070, IMG submission 206722) | Soil microbial communities from Loxahatchee National Wildlife Refuge, Florida, United States - Lox_Sample_1.3 | ecosystem: Environmental > Terrestrial > Soil > Wetlands | place: USA...
CCTGGGTTGGGTCGTCTGGCTGATGACCTTTCTCTTCGCCGTGACGGCCGGTATCGGATTCGCGTCCACGAACATCACAGATGTGATGCTGTCACGAACGTCACGCGTCACGCCGGCCGTCACGAGCGCCCAGGCCCAGCTGGCGGACGCCATGGCCGCCCGTGACCGGGAATGCAAAGGCGGCGTCGGCAAGTTCTGTCGCGAGCGCGAAGCCGAGGTCGCCGAGCGGCGCCAGGTTCTGGACGCCGCTGTGGCCGCGGTCGGGCAAACGGCCGATCCTCAGACTGAGGCTGCCATCAAACTTGCCGCCTGGCTCTCCCGCGGCATGGTGCGGCCTTCGCCCGCCGACTTCGCCATGCTCCGGCTCGTCCTACCGGCGTTGCTGCCGCAGATTGGCGGGATCCTGCTGATGGTCGGCGATCTTCGAAGAAGGCGCAGGCGCGATTGGGCACAGGCCCCCACCTCCAGGGTATCTGGATGAGTGAGCCGATGGCAGACAGCCGCGACGGGTTCTCACCGGGCTCGTTGACCATTTCTGATCCGACGGCCGTCAAACGAGGCTCGGGCCCGGAAGCGCCGGGAGACGATAGACGGCTGCGGTTCTCCCCCGGTGGGGGCCTCGCGGGTGCTTGGTCCCCCTCCGGTGGGGTCGCAGGAGGGCGGCGCATTGAGGGCCCGGCATTCCGGCGTTCGGCAGGTCGCGCTGCCTGCGCGGGCGGCGCGCTGCAAGGAATCCGAGATGGCTCCCGGAGAGGAGACCTCCTCGGCGAGAGGTGATCGCCGAGGATGTCTCAACTGTCTCACTCAATGACTCGCTGTCTCACCTAAATCGTGAGACACCAGGCACAATCCATTGGCTTGCCTCGGTCGCTCCTGACAGCCTCGCAATTCCCGACCGGTTGACCTACACATCTCCCATTGCCGTGGAGATCTACGAGCGGGTCCACAGGCTGCGTCTTGCAGAGCTTGAGCACGCGCTGCAAGCGTCTCGCTCGTGGCCCTGGGTGGACCGCGCCCGAATTGTGCTTGCCGGGACCAGTGAAGGAGCCGTTGCGGTGAGCCGGTATGCAGGGGTGGAGAGCTCTGCCCGGCTGATCTACTGGTGGTAATGCGAACGGAATTATTTCGTCGATCAGCCGCAACCCGCCTTCCGTCCGAACGAGCCTGTGCTCAACGCCATTTCGGCGCGGGATCCGTACTTCTCGGCCCGAAACCCCTGGAATCGGAATCATGATCTCGCCGGCAGCTGTGCGGCTGGGCTTGACGGAACTCCGAATGCCGTCGTCGTGGTGGTGGATGCAGACTTGCACACGATTCTCAGCCGGGCCGACGTCCACGAGGCGACTTCGACCTTTCTGAAACGGGCCCTGAAGTAGCCGCCGTTGGTTATGGCGCGGCCTGACATTGCTCGAACAGCGACCCGCACCTTCTCTCCGCGGCAACCCGACCGTATGTCTGCTGATCAACGGAAAGCCCTACTAATTCGGCGCGCCGCGATGCAGATCGGCCTCGATCTGCAGATGCATGCCGCCGCCGAAGCGCGCGCGGTAGTCCTGACGATCCAGGCGCCGCAACGCCATGCACGATCCTCCAGTGCGGGCCTTGAATCCCGAGCGTATTTGACCAGAAGTTGCGAATCTATCTGGCGGCCGTCTTAAAGGACATGTCCTGCGCCGTTGGTCGAAGAAGGCCCCGGCATCGTGGTGTCTCTCAACAAAGGTACCTGCAAGCCTGGAGAGGTGATGAACGTTCTGCTTATCTCCCAGATGAGGAAGCGTCCTGCTAAATCGGATTGCACCCGGTACTACGAAGGCGGCCGCTCTCGGTACGCGGCAAGAGGTCTTGTTCAAGGGCGGGCCTGTGCATCGTTGCCCAGCAGGCTGGTAGCGCCGTCGACTCCCGGATTTATCGGCTCGACTTCGGGGGCGCAGGTGCCTCGCACAGAACCTCCGACAGGGTAGCTGGATGGTTTGTCGTTACTCCGAAATAACGGAGGTGCAAGCTTCCGAACGTTGCCACTAGCGGTTCATCCGACGAAAAATGGGACGGCGATGCCGGCTTTGTCGGTCGCGATCGAATAGAGTTTGCACAGGATCAATCTTCCGGCAACGCGGCCTGTCGGCGAGATCATGCATGAACGTCGTCCGAGGATACGCAAGGTGGCGAGATCGAAATCGCTCGGGCCTTAAGGATAGCCGGCACCGGACAACGGAAAAACGAACGGAGTCTAATCGGGCAGGGTGCGCGGCTCCGTCATGCCTGGGCAGCCGGCAGACACTCCAGTCATCGGGTTGACCTGTAATCCAAGCGCGCATTCACGTCGTCTCGCGGTCGGGGTACGCGGAATGGTTGCAGTTCTCGCTTTCCGACGCAGTGCAGTATAGATCCCTGGACCGTCGCCGGCTATGCAGAATCGGCCGGTGGCAGGCTCAAAGGGAGATCGAAAAATGCTCGCGATCGGGATACCAATGTTCCTTCGCAAGCGTAAAGACGGGAACGCCAAGCACGTTCGCGTTCAGCACCATGCAACATACCTTCAGCAGCGTGCGTAAGGCCACCGGCGAGATAGACGATGTTGGAGCACTGGCTCATTGAGCTCGTTGGTCACGCTTCCGGACTCAGCGACGCACAACTTAGGCAATTTGAGAAATCGTTGCCGGCGAGCAAGGCGCTGATCGATCTTCTCATTAGATCGCAGCCGATCATCGAACAGGCGCAGAAGCTGTACGCAGAGGCCGAACCGCTGATCAATGAAGCAATGAAAGAGTGGCAGACTGTTGGGCCCGTGGCGCAAATTTTGATCGATGTTATCGGACATCATGTCAACAAGGGTAGTTCGCCGGCAGAGGCCGTAGAAGCAGTCCGCACGGCGCTTAACGGTTCAATCAAGAGCGTCGCCCAGGATCATTGGATCGATCGGCAAATGAGCTGCGTAACCGTGTTCGGAGGAACTGGCTTTGTTGGCCGTCGCGTCGTGCGCTATTTGTGGGAGTCCGGCGTCACGGTGCGCGTCGCCTCGCGGCATCCTGGGCGGGCTGAGGGCGACGACGTCAAACATATCGCGGCCGATGCACATGACGAGCGTTCGGTGGAGGCCGCCGTTGCGGGCGCCGATGGCGTGGTCAACGCGATTAGCCTGTACGTCGAGCGCGGAAGCGATACATTCCATTCGGTGCACGTCGAAGCGGCCGCCACGATCGCGAGCGTAGCGCGGCGGGTGGGGGCCAAACGGCTGGTTCACCTATCAGGAATCGGCGCCGACGCTGCCTCGCCTTCGCCCTATGTTCGTAGTCGGGGCGAAGGCGAGGCAGCCGTGCAGGCCGCATTCCCCGGCGTGGTCATCATCCGTCCGGCGGTGATGTCTGCGGCGATTACACAAATTCTGCGGCAGAGCAAAAGGCCGTCTTCCATCTACGAACTGGCTGGCCCGCGCGTCTATTCATACGAGGAGTTGTTGCGGACCATTGCACGTATCGCAGGTTTGCGGCCGGTGCTGATGCGGATGCCGTTTACCTTATGGAATGTACTTGCCGGCGTCGCTGAAATCTTGCCGCGCCCACCCCTCAACCGCAATCAGGTCGAACTCATGCAGATCGACACCACAGCCTCGGACAACTTGCCGGGGTTTGGCGTGCTTGGCATTTCGCCGCGATCGCTCGAAGAAGAACTCGAAGCGATGCTCAAGCAAAGCAAATGAGGAAATTCAGCAAGCTGTGGCTCGTCAGCACTACGGCGGGGATCGCGCGATAAAGAGGGTCTCCTTTGGAAGAGCTTCCGCGACCGTTGGTGGCAGGCCTAAATTCGCAGCCAATACATCGGGCGGATTCGAGGCTACCCATGCACTGAGGTCGTGGGAATGATAGTGCCCGTTGTTGAATCCGATCAGTAAGCGCAAGATGCCGCTACCGGTGTTGCGGATGTAGTGGCCGGCGCCCATCGGCACGTAACCGATGTCACCCGCCACGAATTGTTCGGTTACTGCGTGACCCATTCCCAAATAAACAGCCATCTCAGCTGCACCCTCAAGATAGTATTGCCACTCGTCGGCGTGGGGATGCCAGTGAAGCTCACGCATGGCGGCGGTAGCCGTCCACTGCGCGCCGCCGCCCGGTACGCGCCGCGGCTGTTGGGCGCCCAATGGATAGCGATGCGTCGTTAAGAGGGTCGGCTTCGCGCGGGGCGTAGCGCGTGCGGAGGAGTGATCGGGAACGGCCCCTTCCGCAAAGTAAGTCTCCCCCTTCGGAAGCGTGGCCGTCCACTCCATACCGAGGCCAAGGCTCTGTGAGACGACGGCAGGCGACGTATGGGCCAACCAGTCAGAAATACTGAGTGTATGATCCTCGGCGAAGGCACCGTTGTCGAATATCAGAATGAAATGGCACTCGCCTGGCCCGGTCCCCTGGATGGAATGACCCCAGCCGCGAGGGAAATACCAAATATCGCCCGGCCCGAACGTATCGGTCGCCGCTCCGCCGGGGCTCAATACAGTGGTGCGGCAGCTGCCAGATACGACGTAACCCAACTCGGCAGCGGTCGTGTGCCAATGCAGTTCGCGCAGGCAACCAGGTTGCAAGCGCATGGAGGCGCCGGCGATGCCCTGGCTAACAGGGAATTGCTGGACAGATGAGCCCCTGACGAGACCGCCACAGCTGGTGTGTGCCGGTTGCTGTTCCAAGTGGTAGCGGAACGATGGCAAAGTCGCATTGATCATAGTTGATCTCCTGGCCGCAATAGTGCCGTCGCTGGATTTCGCGGTTCCTAGAGCTACAGCTATGGCGTACCGGCGGTCGAGTGAACTCCAGGACGGTTCGATCTGAGAAGCAGCCAAGCGCCAATGCCGAGCGTCGGGTCGAGAACTGCAAACGCGAGCAGAAAATGAGGAAAAACTCCCGCGATGGCCAAGGGTACGAGCACCAAGGGAACGAGCACTACTCTGTCCAATACGCTAGCGGAGACGATCCGTCTGCCGCCAGATAAACCACCGAACAAATAGAGCCAGCCAATGACCATCACGGCCATACCCATTACGCGGATAAGTGCTGCCTCGTTTCCAACAAAGACCGCATCTCTGAAGATGGTCTGCACCACTCCGGGCCAAACAAGTACCAAGGTTCCTGCGCCCAAATAAATCAGGCCGTTGATTGCCGTGTATTTTGACGTGATTGCCTGATCGAACGGTCGCTCAAGAAGATCTTTGATGAGTGACATAGTGTAACTCCGCTGATGAAGTTGTTGGAGAAGCCTCCTGTTCATGATTGTCTGACGGCTACCTCACTGCCGCGCGTGTCAGGATGGCCGCCATCAATTGGGCCGTGGTCTGACGGGAGACTGCTGCCTGCTTCCTGAGTTCCCGAAAGACCTCGGGAGGGAGTGGGACGTTGGCGATGATCAGGGTTCCCGCGGGCATCATGTTGGCCGCCATCTGTTGTTCTAGAACACTGTCGAACTGACGCATGCGGCTCCATTTTTCGGAGCCTGTGAGCCCCGGCGCGTGGGCGACGACACGACAATAGGCGGCGATCAGGACGTTCTGCGTATCACTCCAGGAAATATTGGGGTTGGCGATTTGTACCTTGTTGATCGATTCATTTATCTCATTAGCGAGATCGACACCGTGGTCGGTCGTGAAGAGCCCGCCGTCTGTAGCGTCGCCGATGAGGTCAGGAACGGAGCTCGAACCGATTTCCGGACAATCGAGAGTGTCGGCGCCATAGCTTTGCCCGCCCGAGCAGAAGAGGATGAAGAGCGCAAGCAAAAATCCGGCACGACAGCACGTCATCAAGGCCGCAGTAGGTGAACAGGGATTTGCGATTGATTTCACGGCCACCTCCTATTTGCGGAAATTGGTGCTACTGATCGAACGGAAACACCCGCTGCGCCGATGCCTGGATCGTCAGGAGCGGTCCGGACAAAACCGGTACCGCTGACGACGAAATCAGAACGCGGTGGTTTGCACGATAGTTCAGGACGGGAGGCATCGTAGCCTCTTAGTTCGTCGAGGGTGGGAGCCTCAGCTTTTCCATCGCTTGCTCGACCGAGAAGCTGCCAGGCCGCTGGCGGGGCTGAAATTCGCGGAAGCTCGCGATGTGCTGCGCTACGATGGCTTGCGCCGGCACAAGCAGGAATGCGTGGTCAATGAACCAACGTACATAGTCACCTGATTCATGCTGGGAACGCTCGAACGGATCGGAGCGAAGGTTGATTATTCTGGGTAGGCGCAGCTGCACGAGCGGTTCGGCCCATACGTTCAGTCCTTCCGCTCGCTGCTCCATAAACACGGCCTTCCATTGCTGATAGCGCAGCCCCGCGAGGTTGCCCTCGTCGGTCCAGTAAAAGAACTCGCGGCGCTTGTCCGGGCCTTTGCCCGATAATAGATCGCGTTGGTCGTAGCCGTCGAGGTGAACGCGGAAAGTCTTTCCGGCGGCATCGTAGCCTTGCAGCAGCTTCTCCTTGATGTTCGGCTCGCCGGCGGCAGCAACGAGTGTGGCGGCCCAGTCCTCGGCGGAGAAGACGTCATTGATCTCGCCGCGCGGCGGCACCAAGCCAGGCCAGCGCACCATCGCCGGCACGCGGTAGCCGCCTTCCCAATTGGTATTCTTCTCACTCCGGAAGGGTGTTGTGCCGCCGTCGGGCCAGGAGAAGGTTTCGGCACCGTTGTCGGTCGTGTAAATCACGATGGTGTTGTTGGCGATGCCGAGATCGTCGAGCTTCTTGAGGAGTTCGCCGATTTGACCGTCATGCTCCACCATGCCGTCCGGATAGATCCCGAGCCCGGTCTTTCCCTGCGATGCGGGCTTGAGGTGAGTCCAAATGTGCATGCGGGTCAGATTGAACCACACAAAGAATGGTTTCCGATCTCGCAGCGCGCCGTCGATGAAGTCTGTCGTCGCCCGCAGAAACTCCTCGTCTATCGTCTCCATGCGCTTTTGTGTAAGCGGGCCGGTATCTTCGCATTTCTGCTTGCCCCAAGCGCCGAAGCGAGGATCGTCACCCGGCGTGTCGGTCGCGGTGGCTACGCATTTGAGTACGCCACGGGGGCCGAACTGCGCGAGAAAATTCGGATTTTTTGGATAGTCGGGGTTTTCGGGCTCCTCTTCCGCGTTCAAGTGATAGAGGTTACCGAAGAACACGTCGAAGCCGTGTACCGTCGGCAGGAATTCATTGCGGTCGCCAAGATGGTTTTTCCCGAACTGTCCCGTCACGTATCCCTGTGGCTTGAGCAACTCGGCGATGGTCGGGTCCTTGTCCGACAATCCTTCCTTTGCCGCCGGCAGGCCAACCTTCAAGAGCCCGGTGCGTAATGGTGATTGTCCGGTGATGAATGCAGCGCGGCCTGCGGTGCAGGATTGCTGACCATAATAGTCCGTGAAGATCGCGCCCTCGTTGGCGATCCGATCGATGTTGGGCGTGCGATAGCCCATCTGGCCGCGGTTATAGGCGCTGATATTCCAATACCCGATGTCATCGCCCATGATAACGAGGATATTGGGCTTTTGCGGTTGCTGCGCTGATGCCGGGTCGAGCATTGCTGCTGCGGCCGCGAGCAATAAGCACAGTTCGCTCAGCATGCGCTTCGGAGTGATCATGATCGGTCCTCCAAACCTCACAGCTAGGTAGCTCCGCCAAAGCGAACTCTATCGCACTGTCAGCGCCATAGAGCTGCGGGTCTGTCGCGCCATATCAGCAGCAACGAGTCTCAGGAAGCGGGAGCAGGCACGGCCGCCTGAACGCCCGCTAGAGCCGCTTGCAGCGCCGCTTCCTTGGTATGATCGAGCGAAGTCTTCAGCACCGTACCGCCTTCGCCCTTGAGGCCCTCAAGCACCTTGTCTGCCGTCACCCTCCGTGCCAGCACGAACAGCGCCGCTGTCCCGGGCTGTATGGTGGCCGCCGTGTCCTTCATGAATTTGTCGTTGATGCCAACATCAGTCAAAGCGCCGCTGACAGCGCCAGAGGCCGCGCCCAGCGCAGCACCGGCGAGCGGCATCAGAAAAATCAGGCCAATCAGCATTCCCCAAAAGGCGCCACCGACGGCTCCACCTGCCGTGGTGTTGAACATTTGGTTCAGTTTGACATTGCCCTTGGCGTCCTTCGCAGCGACCACCGCATCACCTAGTTCGAGCAAGTACTCCTTCTGCATGGCCATCAATTTCTGTCGGACTTCCTCTGCCTTTGCCTCAGTTGGAAATGCGATAACGATGAGATCACTCATTGGGAGAGTCCTCTTCTGACGTATGTTTTTCTTGCGAGCCTTGTCCAACAGCCCACGTTCGCGCTCCCTCAATAGCAGGGCGGGTAGGGGTAATAGCCGCAATACGGATACGCGTTCGCTGCCGCAGCGCCGACGGCCGCTGCACCCAGCGCAGCGCCGCCAACTGCAGCCGCTGCGTACGGCGCCCCGCGATACCAGGCACCGCGCGCGATATAAGGATGGTACCCGACGCCGACTGCGCCGACATGACCGTATCCCACCCGCGCGTAGCCCGCATGGAAGCCGCCGACATCCCCGGCACGGAAGCCGCCCGCGCGGAAGCCACCGGCATGGAAGCCGCCGGCGAAACCAAAGCGGTCGATGAACAATGCTGCCGGTCCGTCGCCGCCAGTAAGTTCGCCTTCGAGCACATCCACGTCGAAGGTCAGCTTGTCACCCTCGAGCTTCGCCGTTTTCAGCGTAACCACGGCATCGCGAATTTTCGATCCGTCCGTGTTGAACATCGAGATGGTGCCGTTCGGCGGATCCTTGGTAAAGCTGTCATCGTTTTCATTGTTCGGCGCCCATTCCTCCAGCAGGTGCGTCGTCAGCGTATGTCCTGCCGCTCGCACCGGGCGGTCGGCAAAAACGATAGAGTTGGGCGCGACGCCGGTCAATGTCAGTTTCCCGCCCTGCAGACTTGCGCTGCGAGCGTTCATCACGATCAAGGACGGTATGATATCCGGGCCGGTCTGTCCGATCGCCTTCTGCAGCGGTACGTGCTCCTGCGTCGAAGGCGCCGTCTGGGCGAGCGCCGGTGCTGTGCCGCAGAGCACGAGCGCGATGATCATGCAGCTGGTTCGATTCATCATGGACATGAGCAACTCCTGACTTTTTACTGTCCGAAAGGGTCGGGTTGGCGATCTGTCGAAGGCTTCGCACTGCAGGCCTACGCGTCGCTTCGCCGTCTCGTGGGTGCGGACGCGCCTGGTGCGACCGCTTGCCCCTGCTTCGAAATCCCTCCCCCGCTTGCGGGGGGGAGGAAAGGGTACAATTGGCTGCGTGAGCTAGTCGCTTGCGTGGCTGGCATTGGCCTTCTTGACCTCCTCCAGGACCTGGCTGGGGTTGTAGCTCTCTGGCGCCTGCAGCGGCGGGAATTTCTCGTAGCTCGACAGGTGCTCAAGCCACAGCCGCTGACCGATGGGCAGCATGTTCCAGTCATACAGCATGGCAGTCGCGGGAGCGCCGAGCGCACCGCCCAATGACATCGCCGATTTCTGCTCGATGCCGACGTTCTGCTCGAAGGGATCACGCTTGATGTTCTGGACCAAGGTAAAGTGGAAGGGGATCAGCGGCATAATCCAGCCGGCCGGTCCGGGCTGCGACATCGTGTAGTACATCTTCCAGTTCTTGTAGCGCACCGCGGATGGCGTCGCGCCCGAGAAGTAGAAGAAGTGGTCGCGGGCTGACTTCTCCGACTTGCCTTCGAGGTACTCGCGCTGGTCGAAACCGTCGAGCGTGGTCTTGACGATTCCGGGGTACTGGCCCGCCTCGATCTGCCTCTTCAGCCCGTCACCCTTCGGGCCGCCGGCGATGTCGACGAACGTCGGCACCCAGTCGAGCGCGGCGAACAACTGGTTCTTCACCGTACCCGGCTTGATGACGCCCGGCCATTTGATCACCATCGGCGCCCGGTAGCCGCCTTCCCAGGCTTCACCCTTCTGGCCCTTGAAGGGTGTGATGCCGAGGTCGGGGAAGCTGATCTGCTCGGCGCCGTTGTCGGTGGTGAAGACGACAATCGTATTTTCGGCTTGGCCCATATCGTCAATTTTCTTGAGCACGTAACCGATATTGTCGTCCATCTGCTTCATGCCGGCTTCGTTGATGCCCCAGTCCTTGCCGCCGGGTTCGCCGACCATCGCCATGTACTTGTCTGACAACACAGTCGTAACGTGCATGCGCGCGGGGTTATACCAGACGAAGAACGGCTTATTGGTCTTCTTCGGATCGTTGCGATCGAGGAAATCGATCACCTTGGCAGAGATTTCTTCATCAACCGACTTTGAACGATCGAGCGTCAGCGGTCCCTCGTCCTTGCAGGTCTGGTTCTTGCTCGAGCCGTCTGACGAATTGCACCACAGCACGTTGCGTGGCGGCGTCAGGCACAGTGTCGTCTTGGGGTCCAGGGCGCCGGGCACGTCCGGCACGCCGGGGATCGGCGTGTTCTTGCGGGGCGGCGCAACAGCCTGCTGCGTTGGAGATTTGTTGATATCGGGGAAGCTGACCTGCTGCATTGCGTCCAGGTGATAGAGGTAGCCCCAATATTCCTGGAAGCCATGCGCCGTCGGCAGCGCATCGGTGTGATCGCCAAGATGGTTCTTGCCGAACTCGCCGGTATTGTAGCCGAGATCGATTAGAAACTGGGCGAGCGCAGGCGTGCCGGGCCGCAGGTATGACGGGCTGCCCGGCAGTTGCGGCGGGATCATGCCCGTTCGCAGCGGATACATGCCGGTGAAGAAGGCATTGCGTCCCGACGTGCAGCTCTGCATGGCGACGTAGTCCATAAAAATCGCGCCTTCATTGCCGATGCGGTCGATGTTGGGGGTTTCGCCGACCATCAGCCCCCGGTGATAGATGCTCGGCTGCATCCAGCCGATGTCGTCGCCCATGATGAAGAGGATGTTGGGTTTCTGCCCGGCTGAGCGGATGCTGGAACGCTCTCCATTATTGTGACCGTACACAACACCGAAAGGGCCCCCCAGATTGCTCTGAGAATGCTCATGATTGCTTCCTTCAATGTCGGCTGCAGAAGCCCAAGCCGCAGCCGTCGCCCGGCCTCACCCATCGACCTGTCGGAGCATTCCAAGCAAGGATCACTCCGGCAGTCGATCGCCTAGCAGGGCTGGAAATTGGCGGAAAGACGCTTGGTGCGCTATGCAGTTTCGGCCGATCGCTCATGTTTGAGGATCGCGATTAAGCGTGTCGGATGGAGACTCGCCAAATATGGCGCGGTACATCACCGAAAATCGTCCGAGCTCCAGGAACTGGTGGTTGCGGGCCACTTCTGCAACGCTTGCCCTTGAGGAGTTCGCACGCCGCAGTGCATCCCGTGCTCTGTTCAAGCGCCGCAACAAAAGGTACCGCGTGGGGCTAACACCGAGAACTTCGGTGCAGCACCCTCGCAACATTCGCTCGGGCACACCGATGGCTGCGCAAAGCGCGGGCATGTTGAGTTTACGGTCAATGCTCTTTTCGAGCGCTTCTTCGAAACGAGCCATGAGGCCGGCGTGATGGTGCCTCGTCTTGGGATTGCTTTTCGGACTGTTCTTTGATTTGTCGTTCACCTCGTTGGCGATCACGCAATTGATGATCGCGTGAAGCATTTCCTGTTCCAGCGCTCTTGAGACTTCGGGATACTTGAGCAAATTTTTTCGAGTTTCGACGAGCCGGCACGCCTGCCTGAAAAGTCCATGAAATCCCGATTGCGCCGCCTGTGAAGGACGAAATATTTTGCTAGCTGGCGGCGCTTCGATCGGCCGTCCCGTCAATGCCTTGCCGCAACTCGCGAAGTGCGTGGGCGAGAGCGATATCAACCCCCATTGGCAGTGGCCGTTCGTTCTTTGGTGCATGTGCTCGCCGCGACTGTGCAAGACCATGTCGCCGCTTCGGATCGCAATTCCATCGAAGATGTGAGCCGCCTTGCCGACCGGAAACGACAGGTAGGTCAGCTCAGGAGGTAGCGAAATATAGGCGATCCGCGGGAGGCTTTCGTGCATCCGATAGATATCGAGATGCTTCAAGTTCAGCCGTGTCAGCTTTGCATTGAAATCCCCGGCACCAGTAATCGTGAGATTGATTCGTACGTCGCCAAGTCCGGCTGAGTAGCGAGCGGGATCGCCGAACCTTAAGGTACCGTTTTCTGCCATGTGCCGCGGCCCTCGGACCGGCGGAGAGTTCGCGCTGAGGCAGGTAACATGACGTGGCTGTCGGCTTTCGACTATGCGGTTTCGGAACTTCGAAGGGAATTTGCGAGGCGATTCCGCCAGCGAGCAGGGAATCTCAACCAGATGACGCGAATTGGAAAACCGTCTGAGAACTTATGGCCGAGCAATGCGATGCTTGCCATGGGCGCCCAGTCCGCCAATGTTGGTTCGGCGGGGGTCCAGCGCCGATGGCGTTTACTGTGGCTTGGGCCTGCGTGAAGCATTCGCCCGCCGCTAGTCGCCATTCGACGCGCTCGCACTCCGCGAAACGCACCGCTTTGGTTGATCTCCGACGAAACCATTGAGATCGGCTTGAGTAGCGGCCTGGACTCAATGGATAACATTAAATGTGCGCTAAGGCGTCATTAGCGCCAGTTTGAGCCCCCTGGTCAATTATGTTCTTCCTCACCAGCGAACAGCATTTGGCGCATTGGGCACGTTCAATTCACCTGACGAAGAACCATTCTTTTCATCTCCGCAAGGATGAGAAAGTCCGCCGCCAGCAGCAACAGGTTCTCCCTTTTTGATCCGTGCGGTAAGCGAGCAGCATCTTCACGCAGTGCTTTCGCTATTTCGTCGCACTCGTCGAGGGTCAAATGTTCCTCTGGCATAACGGCCTCCGGCAATCGATTTGGGCAATTCCCCAACTAATGTGGCCCGAGGCGTTCCCGGGTGGCTTGTTGTCCCGCGGGAGCAGTCTGTCACACTCATGTCACCTGAAGCTATGCATATGCCGCGAGTTCTTCCAAAATTCTCATATTGCTGCCGTTTTTGCATAGTCCTCGCCGATTTTGTTCCCGAAAATCGTACCTTCTTATCTTGGCGCACGAGCCAACGGGAGGATTGGAATATGCCTTCGAGCAGGGTCCTCACCTTCGACGATCCGTTGCACTATCAGGCGGCGATTCGCGCTGGGGACTGGCAGGTCTACCCGACGAAGAAAGGACAATTCCGCGCCGAACTGACGCAGATAACCCTCGATCAGCTCTGGATGCAGAGTTTTCATCATGAACTACCGCAAATCCAGACCGGGGTGGTGATCCCCGACCGGAAAGTGATCGGTTTTCTCACCGAAGTTCGTCAACCAGCGATCCATCATCGTGGTGAGGAAGTTTCCCCCCATGACCTCATCGTCAATACTGAGGTCATGCACATAAGAGCCGAAGGAGATTGCCGGTACGGAGGCATGTCCCTGCCACAAGATGGCTTTGATGCTGCTTGCCAGGCAATAATCGGGAGCCAGTTCGAACAACCGTCGTTTAAGAGCGTCGTTCGGCCAAATCCCGAGTTAATGAGGCGGCTGGTCAACCTCCAAAAGAGCGTCTGCTTGCTCGGCCGAACATCGCCAGAATTGTTCGAATTGCCTGAAGTTGTTCGCGCTTTCGAACAGAATTCGATTCACCTGATGGTGAGATGCCTGACCGAAGGCACTATTTCGACAATGTCA
>Ga0335070_10006632_pt1 | contig 13616 bp, 11 predicted proteins | sample Lox_Sample_13_FD_206722 | JGI IMG/M metagenome (GOLD analysis project Ga0335070, IMG submission 206722) | Soil microbial communities from Loxahatchee National Wildlife Refuge, Florida, United States - Lox_Sample_1.3 | ecosystem: Environmental > Terrestrial > Soil > Wetlands | place: USA...
CCGTACGGAGATTCCTGCGGGTTACTCGGTGGAGGCGGTGCCGCGGGCGGCCCCGCAATTGCCTCCACGTGCCCTTCGCGCGATCCCAGCGCTCCGCCCAGTTGCAATACGCCAATCACCAGCAACAGAACCGGCCAGGTGTTCGAGAAATCCAGATACCGCCCGTGGATCTGATGCAGCAGAAACAGCACTCCAATCGTGATCACAATCGCCGGACCCGTCAGGTTCCGGATCATGCAGCTCTGGCAGCGGCAACGGTTTTGTGAACTCATGGCGCCCCTCGCTTCAATTCTGTCCACCAACTCGATTCCGCAACATCAAAAACCCGACCCCGATCAGCACCAGCGGCCAGAAAATTTGCCGTACCCGGAAGTAGTCGAAAAATCCAAAATTGTTCAGGAGAAACAGCGCCCCCACTCCGATCAGGATCATCGGTCCCACCGGCCGCGTCTTGCTCCACGCTTCCAGCGGGTCAGACACCGCCTCGCCCATATTCCGTGCTTTCACGGTGCGCATCGCGTCGATCGCCATGTAGAAGATGAATCCAGTCAGCACGAACGCCAGCGCCACATCCGCGCCGGCTCCAACGTCGCTGCTTAGTCCCACAATGATCGCCGCGAACACCACGATGTGAATCAGCGCCTTGTTGTACTCGCCGTTGTATATCGCTCCCAGCCCCGGCACCAATCCGAGCAGGAACGCCAGGCCGGGATTTCCTGCGCTCTGCACCGGCGCCGTCGTCGGTGCGGGGATTCCCACTGGCGGCAACTCCGGCGTGCCCACCGCCGCCGCTACCGGCGCGCTCGTCTGTACTCCCATGACCTTCGCCAGGCATTCCTCGCAGTAGTACACGTCCTTCACCGGCCGCACGCAATTTGCGCACATCGGCTTGCCGCAATTGCGGCAATATCCCGATGCCTCCGCCTCCGGATGGACCGCACAGTTCATCGAACACTCCTCTCCCACATCACCGGACACTCTGCCGCCAGCATTTCCATCTGCCGCGCCAGCTCATTCGCGCGGTTCTGCTGCTTCGGCGTCGTATGCGTCTGGTCGTCCTTCTGTCCCGGCTGCTTTTCATTCTGCTTTGGCGCGCTGTTGTCCGGGTTCACTTGCAGTTGGTTCTCGTCTTGCCTCAACCGCGATTGAATCTCATACACCACTCGCAGGTCGCTGACGTACTTCACCCCGGCCGCATACTTCCGATGCGCTTGCCGGCTTACATTCCGATACATTACCGACGGACTCAGGTCCGCCAGCTTGGTCTTGTGCAGTGGCGTTCCAGACGCGCCCAGCAGGATCAGGCACGTTGCCATCACGCTGCCTGCCCCGTACGCAAACTTCGGTGTCGCCAGCCCACGCAACCACTTCATGAACAGTTGCCACGGCGTCAAACGCGGTCCCAGCGTCGCATCCAGGATCGAATAAACCAGTTGTGGCGGAACTTCTTCCTGCTGCATGTTCCGCATGTCTTTGACCAGCCCTTTAATGCTGGCCAACAGATGTGTGCAATTTGCACAACTCGCCACGTGCGTCGTGAACGCCGCTTCCTGCGCGACAGTCATCGCCCCGTCCAGGTAATCGCTGATCCGCGCTTCGATTTGCTCACATGTCCAATTCATAACTCGGCCCCCAGAAACCACTCGGCCTTTCCCAATCCCTTGCGCATCCGCGCCGCCCTCATGACGGCCTCACTCCCATTTGCTGCAGAATCCTCGCCAGTTCGATGCGGCCCCGGTTGATTCGCGACTTCACCGTGCCTTCCGGCACTTCCAGAATGTGCTGTATCTCCGCGTACTCCAGTTGCTGCAAATCCCTCAGGATCACCGCTTCCCGCAACTCCGGCGAGAGTCGCGTCAATGCGCTTTGCACTTGTGCGTTCAACTCGCCCAGCAGCGCCTGCTCGTCCGGCCGCCGCGCGACCGATTCCTTGTTCTCCACCACCGGCATCGCGTCGTCCAGCGAATCCGTCAAGCGGTCGCGCTTCGTTCGCCGGTAGTGATCGATCAACAGGTTGCGCGTCACGCTGGTCACCCACGTCGCAAATCCTCCATGCGCCGATCGGTAACTTGCCAGCGTACGATAAACCCGCAGGAACACCTCCTGCGATATGTCTTCGGCCTCCGTGCGATTGCCCACAAAGCGATAGCATACGTTGTAAACTCGGCGCGTGTGACGGCGCACAAGTTCCTCCCAGGCCGAGCCCTCGCCCTGGAGGCATCGCTGGACCAGTTGGGCATCCTGCTCCAAGCTTCCTCAGCCCCATTCTCCAGTTACCCCAGGCATAACCCGCCAAACTTGGGTTACTCGGCCTGTCATTCTATGGAACGTTAAATGCTCCCAAAATGTTCCCATTACCGGACGACCTGTGGACCTTCCGACCTTGCTGCATCTTACCCGCCTGTAACGTCCTAGACAAGCCCTTGTAATTGAATTATTTACCGCCTGCACCCACCATCCCGCTCCCACCCCACCCAAAACCCAACATTTGGCCAACACCGGCCCTGCGGTCCCACTACCGGACGCCCCTTCCATTTCCCCGTTCTCCCGTTTGCATCTTTCCTCCGTTCTGGCTACGCTCAACCTATATGCCTTTCAAGTCGAGGAAGGGGTGGCTTCTTGCCCTCTTGGTCTTGGTCGTCGCCTACCTTCTCTACCACTTTCGCCATTCTCTGAAGCTCAGCCAATTCAGCGCTGCGGACCTCTGGTCGGCGATTCGCAGCGTGAACTATCTCTATCTTCTTCTCGCGCTCCTCACCATCTATGCCTGCTACGCCGTTCGCGCCCTGCGTTGGCGTACTTTTCAGGCTCATGTCGGCCAGGCCCGGTTCTGGAATATCTATGCGATGAACCTTGCCGGCTTCAGCGCTCTGTTTCTTCTCGGCCGTGTGGCCGAGCCGGTCCGGCCCGTGCTCATCTCCCGAAAAGACAAGATTCCCCTCGCCGATACCTTCGGCATTTACGCTCTCGAGCGCATCCTCGACGCATGTTGCACTGCTGCGCTGGCCAGCATCGGGCTTCTCGTCTTCGAATCCTCTGGACATCTCGAGGCCAACGGCGCCGGCGCCGCTTTCGAAAAGGGCGCAAAAACTGCCGGCACCGCCTTCTCCATTTTTGCCATCGTCGCCATATGCGGCCTGATCTACCTCCGCCTTCACGGCTCCGGCGTGCTGGAGCGCCGCATGGAGTCCTGGCTGGCTTCCCATACTTGGCGCGCCAGCTTCGCTCGCATTGTGCTGGGCTTTTCTCGCGGCGTGCAGACCGTGCGCTCCTGGAGCGATCTCATTTCCGCCGTCGTTCTTTCCGCCATCCACTGGCTGCTCGTCTGTCTTTGCTACTACCTCGTCATCAAGGGCTTCACCGGCCGCCTCGCCACGCTGACCTTCTCCGACGCGATCCTCGTTCTCGTCTTCACTCTGGTTGGGTCCGCCGTGCAGTTGCCTGGCGTCGGCGGCGGCTCGCAAGCGCTATCCATCGTTGCCTTTACTCGTCTCTATGGCGTTCCGCAGGAACCCGCTGTCGCCGCGGCTATGATTCTTTGGTTGATCACCTTTGCCGCCTGCTCGATTGCCGGTGTCCCTCTTCTTTTCAAAGAAGGTCTCTCGCTGGCCGACATCCGCCGCATGCGCGAACACGAAGACGAAGAAATCGACTCCGAAATCCTCGAACATCCCCACAGCTCCTAGCGCCCTTGGAGTGCGGCGACTTGTCGCCGCTTTAACGGTCTCCGCATTCTCCTCGATTTTTCCGTCACCGCGATTTGCCTCCCGATCGCCGATCGCAGATCGCCGCTCTCCCTAGCTGATTACTGATTACGGATTACCGATTACCGCTTTTCCACATCCGATATCCAATACCCTTCTGCAAATGCTATCCTCATCCTTACACCATGAAGTGTCCGTTCTGCGCGAATCTGGACGACAAAGTAATCGATTCTCGGGAAGGTCGCACCGGCGACACTATCCGCCGCCGCCGCGAGTGCCTGAAATGCTCGCGCCGCTTCACCACCTACGAGCGTATCGACGAAATCCCCTACATGGTCATCAAGAAAGACGGCCGCCGCGAACGCTTCGAGCGCCAGAAAATCCTGCAAGGATTATTGAAAGCCTGCGAGAAGCGCCCCGTTCCCACTCCCAAACTCGAATCCATCGTCGATGAAATTGAAGGTGTCGTTCACGACGCCACCGAAAGGGAACTGACCACCACCGAAATCGGCGAAATGATCATGCATCGCCTGAAGAAACTCGACAAAGTCGCCTATGTCCGCTTCGCCAGCGTTTACATGGACTTCAAGGACGTCCAGGAGTTCATGTCCGAACTCAAGAACCTCCTGAAAGACCGCGCCATCAAAAAGTAGAATTCAGTCGGATGTAGCGGCGGGTCTTTAGACCCGTAAAGTTGGTTTCTGTAGTGGCCAGTCTTCGAGCGCGGTTCTTTGCCCTACTTCACCAGATCCTCACCCGTTCCCCCGGCGCCAAATACAGCTTCTCCCCGGCCGTCACCCCAAACGCCGGGTACCATGCGTCGATGTTCCGCACCGTTAACGCGCGATATTGTCCCGGGGCATGCGGGTCGGTCAACACTTGCTGCCGCAACGCCGCGTCGCGCGACTTCCCGCCCCAGTTCTGCCCGAACGCGATGAAAAACTGCTGGTCGCCTGTGAATCCTTCCTGCTCCGGTGCCGCTTTCCCGGCCAGCGCCGCGTGATAGCCGTCGTACGCCGCCGAAATTCCTGCCACGTCCGCAATATTCTCGGCCAGCGTCTGCTTGCCGTTCACCGCCAGATCCGGAAATGGTTTATACGTGTCATATTGCGCCGCCAGTCTCGCCGTCGCTTCTTCAAAGTGCTTCAGATCCGCGTCCGTCCACCAGTTGCGCACCCGTCCCTTCGCGTCGAACGCGCTTCCCTCGGTGTCGAATGTGTGGCTGATTTCGTGGCCGATCACCGCCCCGATCGCGCCATAATTCACCGCATCCGGCGCTTGCGGATCAAAAAACGGCGGTTGCAGGATTGCCGCCGGGAAATTCAGCGCATTCTGTAGCGGCAGATTCACCGCGTTTACCGTCTGCGGCGTCATCGACCATTCTTTCCGGTCTACCGGCTTTCCGAGCCTCGCCACGTCCTTCTTATAGTCGAACAACCGCCCGCGCCAGACGTTGCCAAATATGTCGTCGCTCTTCACTTCGTATCCAGAATAATCCTTCCATGTCTCTGGATACCCGATGCCCACATACAGCGTGCCCAGCTTTGCTTTCGCTTCTGCCTTCGTCTTCCCATCCATCCAGTCCAGCGCGTCGATTCGCTTGTTGAACGACGCGATCAGATTGGCCACCATCGCATCCACGCGCGCCTTTGACTGTGGCGGGAAATACCGTTGCGCGTACATCTTCCCGACTTCATCGCCCAGGAATGCGTTCACCACCGCCACGCCCCGTTGCCACCGCGGCCGTTGCTGTTGTGCTCCCGTCAGCGTCTTGCCAAAAAACGCGAACCGTTCCTCCGCCAGCGCTTTCGGCAGGACTCCCGCCGCATCTTCGATCTCGTGGTACGAAAGCCAATCCTTCCACGCGTCCAGCGGCTCGGATGCCACCAGCGCCGATTCTCCGGCAAACGCGCTCGGCTGCCACACGATGAAGCTCTCCTGCTTCGTCAGCCCCGCTCCGCGGAAATATTCTCCCCACTCCAGCCCCGGCGCTTTCGCTGCAAACTCGTTCTGCCTCCACGTGTTGTTCGCCTTGTGGATGTCCTCGTTTTCCGCCAGGCTCAAGTGCTTTTCCGCGATTGCGTGCTCGAGTTCCACAACGTGCTTCGCTCTTGCATCGGCTTGATCGAAACCTGCCAGCTTGAACATCGCCGCCACATGCGCCTGGTACGCCTCGCGCACTTTCTTCATCCGGTCGTTGTCCGCTACGTAGTACTCGCGGTCCGGCATTTCCAGTCCGCCCTGCAGCAGATATGCCGTGTAGTGATCGGAGTCGTTGAACCCCGGCGCCACCCACAACCCGAACAGGTTTGCCGTATGGAAATTTGTGTTGTTCAGCGCGTCCACGTCCGCCCGCAACGTTTTTCCCAGCGTAAACGCCAGCGCCTTCTTGTCTTTGATCCCCGCAATCTCGTCCAGAATGCCCTTCAACGGCGCCAGCCCCTTTGCCTCAATCCCCGCCTCATCCATGTACGAAAGGTACAAGCTCGCCACCTTCTTCGCGCCCGTCCCGTCCGCCGCTTTGCCCTTCGCCGCTTCCTGAATCAGGTCCGCGGTTCGTTTGCTGCTCACTTCGTCCAGCTTCGAGAACACTCCGATCCGCGCGCGATCCGGCGGAATCTCTGTCCGTTGAATCCAACTCCCGTTCGCGTATAGGTAAAAATCGTCGCCCGGCTTCACCGAGCGGTCCATGCTCGCCACGGCAATCCCGTGGCTCTCTTGCGCTCTTTCCTGCGCATTCAACACCGCCAGCCCAATCCCCAACGCGAGGATCGCCCCGCAACACGCCACCAATCTCGAAGGTTTTCCTGTGAAGTTCATATCGTGCTCCTGAACGTTACGATGTGCGGCAACAGGTGCACCCCGCACCTGTCCATTTTCGAGTATAGACGCGCCAAACTTGCCCGTGTCACCTCTCCCATTCCTCCCAGCCAGCCACTTTGGCACCTTCTTCGCGCTATACTCTCGCCATGCCTGTCCTCGTTTGCCTGCTCCGTGGCGTCAACATCGGCGGCCACCACAAAATCAAGATGGACGATCTCCGTTCGCTCTGCACTGGCCTCAAACTCGCTGAAGTCAAGACCCTTCTACAAAGTGGCAACGTCATCTTTCGCACCGATGAGCGCAATCTCTCCGCCCTCGCAGACAAAATTGAAGTCGCCATCGAACGCAAATACGGTTTCCGCCCGGAAGTCCTGCTGCGTGCTATTCCTGAAATGCGCGAAGTCGTCGCGCGCAATCCCTTCGCCAAACGGAAGGGAATTGAGCCCGGCAAACTCGCCGTGGCTTTCCTCGAAGATGAACCCACCTCCACCATGCGCAACGCCCTCTTGGAAATGGATATCGCGCCTGAAGAGCTTCACGTCATCGGTCGCCATCTCTTCATTTACTTTCCCAACGGCCAGGGCCGCCCCAGACTCTCCTGGTCGCAAGTCGCCAAAATCCTGAACACTTCCTCCACTGCCCGCAACTGGAACACCGTCACCAAACTCCTGGCACTGGCCGAAGCCATCTAGCCTCGACTTCGCTTTGTAGCCGCAAATGCCCTTGCGTTATGATTCCCGCCATGAACTCCCATCACTCTCGCATCTGCCTTCTGCCTCTTCTTCTGTTGCTCCTTGCGTCTCCTGCGCTTTCTCAGTCCGACGCCCCAAAGCCCATCGTTCTCCACGCCGCCCGCCTCCTCGACATCGAAGCCGGCAAAATCATCGCTCCCGGCGAAGTTCTCGTCCAGGGCGAACGCATCGTTGAAGTTGGCCCCACGGTTACGCATCCCGCCTCCGCCCAGATCATCGATCTCGGCGACGCCACGCTCCTCCCCGGCCTCATCGACGCCCACATCCACCTCTTCCTCCATCCGGGTGCCGAAGACCTCCAGACCGTCGAAGAGTCCGTCCCCCAGCGCACTATCCTTGCCACACAAGCCGCCCGCGAAGACCTCCTCGCCGGGTTCACCGCCGAACGCGACATGGGTACCGAAGGCGCCGGCTCCGCCGATTCCGCTGTTCGCAACGCCATCAACTCCGGCCTGATCCCCGGCCCACGCCTCCGCGTCTCCGGCAATGCCGTCGACATTCTCGGCGGCCACGAAGATGCCAACCGCTTCAATCCAGAGCAGCACGTCCTGTCCAACGCCACCTACGCCAACTCCGCCGATCAGCTCGTCACCGTCATTCGTCAGCAGTTCAAGGAGGGCGCCGACTTCATCAAGATCTACGAAACTGGCGCGGACACCCTTCGCGACGGCCGTTTTTTCACTCCCTATCAATTCACCGAAGCCGAACTCGCCGCCGCCGTTCAGGAAGCCGCTCGCCTTGGCAAACACGTCGCTGTTCACGCCACCGGTGAACCCGGCGCTCTTTACGCTGTCCAGGCCGGCGTCGTCTCCGTCGATCACGCCGATCAGCTCAGCGACGAAACCATGCGCCTCATGAAGCAGAAACAGATCTACGCCGTCCCCACCTTCACCATCACCGAATATTTTGCCGATCACGCCGCCACTCCTGCCGCTGCTCAGCGCGAACGCCTACTCCACGATCTCCACGTCCAGGAATTTCGCAAGCAAATCGCTGCCGGAGTTCCCATGGCTGTCGGCTCCGATGTCGGCCCATTTCCTCACGGCACGCAAGCGCGAGAGTACGTCCTCATGGTCCAGTACGGAATGAAGCCGCTCGATGTCTTGCAGGCGGGTCTTCTGAATGGCGCCAGACTCCTCGGCTGGTCACACGAAATTGGTGCCCTCAAGCCCAACTATTTCGCCGACATCATCGCCGTGCCCGCCAATCCACTCGACGACATCAGCGCTCTCACTCACGTCTCTTTTGTCATGAAAGGTGGAGTGGTCTACCGCCAACCCTGATCGCCGCATTTTTTGTCTTGTGGTATATACTCCCTCGCACTCGCACGGCTGAGCCGCCCCGGCCCTGCCTTCGGCCCCGGAGTACGGCCCATGGACACCATCGCCTGGCTTCTCGATTCCGACCCAGCCATCCGCTGGCAAGCGATGCGCGATCTTACTGGCGCCTCCCCAGCCTCGATCGCCGCGGAGCGCGCCCGCGTTCCTCGCGAAGGCCTCGGCGCCGCGATCCTCGACTGCCAGCACACCGATGGCTCGTGGCGCCGCGACGCCGCTCCCCTCTGGCTGCCGACCCTCTTCACCTTTCTCCTCCTGCGCGCCACCGGCATTGACCCCGCCGATCCTTCCGTGGAGTCCGCTGCAGCTCGCCTCGAGTTAAGCTTGGCCTTCATGGATCGCGACGGTTATTGGGAATTGCGCCCGCGGGAATCTTCTGCCGATTCTTTTTTCCTGGGTGAAGTCGAGCCCTGCATCAATGGTGGTGTGCTCGCCCTCGGCGCCTATTTCGGTCGTCCTGCCCGCAGCCTCGCTCGCCGTCTCATCGCCGAGCAACTCGACGACGGCGGTTGGAACTGCGATGCGCCGAAGAGTGCCCGTTCATCCTTCCACACCACAATCTGCGTCCTCGAAGGGCTGCTCGAGTATGAGCGCGCCATTGGGTCCGCGCCGGAGATCGCCGCAGCTCGCCGCCGCGCCGAAGAGTACCTCCTCCAGCGCTCTCTCTTCCGCCGTCTTTCCACCGGTGAGGTTGCCAGTCCCGAGTTCCTCAGCCTCGCCTTCCCACCCCGTTACCATTACGATGTGCTCCGCTCGCTCGACTACTTCCGCTCCGCCGGCACCCCGCCTGACCCGCGCATGCGCCACGCCATTCATCTCATCGAGAGCAAGCGCCAACCCAACGGCCCATGGCTCCTCGAGGCATCGTACGACGAAGGCCTCTCTTTGCCTTTCGGCGAGTTCATCGGTGAGCCAAGCCGCTGGAACACCCTGCGCGCTCTCCGCGTCCTCCGTTGGTACAAGCAGGACGCGCCCGCTCCGGCCTGACAGGCTCTCGCCCGTCGGTTTTCCTCTCCAACCCCGGCAACCCCTGTGTGGTGTCAGGCCATCTTATTACCCAACAGCGAGCCCAAGGCTCACACTACAACCACGCAGCTTCGTGCCAAGGACTTTCATCCTGCAAGCACGCACGGAAGTTGCGATCCCCGAACCATCGGTGCGTCGCATGGACTCTGGGCGTCAGAGCGACTCTCGTTCCACGCCTGAGTCGACTTCCAGGGCGTAGCATTCGCCCTGCTGATGGAGGGCACCGAACATGATTCACTTGGAAGTTAGGTTCAGTTGCGCCTGTTCCGCCTGCGGGTGTGGGCGGTTACTCGACGCTGCCAACTGGGACACCGCCCTCGCCGAAGTCCGTCTGCTGCGCTGCAGGCATGGGCGCCATCCCACATTCATCACGCGCAAGATCGTGCTCACTGAATACGACGAGCAAGGCTACTTGACCGACCTGGATCTGTTGACTCGCGAGCTGCGAAAAATCGCCTGAGCCACACCTCATTTGCCCTGACACGCGAAGGACCTGTCGATTTTCTTTCATTGCACTTTGCCCAGGTAGCGATCCAGCCAGTCCAGGATTTCCTTCTCTAGCTTGCTGTCCAGCGGCGGCACGTGCCCTCCATCAAAGAGGACCAGCGCCTTTTCATTCTCCGGTGTGCCCAGGCGTTGCAGCAAAGGTTTAGCGCTCGTGTCCACCGGGAACACGATGTCGTAGCGGCCGTCGAAGATTACCGTCGGCGCCGTGTGCCGCGGCGCAAAATTGACCGGGGCGATCTCCGGCAGATCCTCCTGCACCAGGCCGCCTCCTTCCAGAACGAATACTTTGATGCGCTTTTCCAGCGCGCCAAAGATGGGAGCCACCGCCACACCCCAGCTCAATCCAAAGTACGCCACCTTCCCCCGGTCCAGATCGGAGCGCGTCTCCGCGTAATCCAGCGATCGCGCCAGATCCTGGTAGAGCTTGATCGTGTAATCCCGTTCTAAGTTCGCCGTCGATACGTCGACCCCCGATCGCTCAAACGTCCCCTTATACACGGGAAAGATGACCGCCCTGCCGGCGCGCGTGAACATTCCCACGTTGATCGAAGAGTACGCATCGACGGAATTCACCATGCGCGCCCCGCTTCCCGGAAAGATGATCACCGTTTGGAACGGCGGCTTACTGTTCTTCGGTAGAAATACGTGCGCAATTACGCGCTCTCCGCCGTATGCGGCGTCAAACGTCACCCGCTCGCGCACGTAGAACGGAGAGCTTGTGTCGCTCTTTTCCATGCTGGCGTTCAGTGGCCTTTTTTCATAAGCATAGTAATTGGCGTAGATCTTGAAGACGCTGTCGCTCACTGGCTTCGTGAACTGGAAATTCGAATCGGGCAGCGGTGTCGGTACGTTCTCCGTGGTTGCTGTCGGCAGAGGACGATCTTCCAGCAGCCGGATGCACCGGAATCCATTCGTCACACTTCTGTCGAAAGGCGAGAGCAATTCCGCCGATTCGAAAAAAAGATATTCCGGCGTTCCCCACGATCCCCCTAGCAGGTATTTTCCGCCGGGGGCGCCGTTCCAGATCCACTCTCGCACATTGCCGGCCATGTCGAACGCCCCGTAGGGACTGATGCCTCGATATTTCCCCACTGCGGCTGGTCCGGAGACCGCAAAATTACTGTGCGCCACCACTGGCTGAATCATCGACACGTTCGTCGTGTTGACTCCGCCGCCCAGATCGTACACTCCCGCTGCCTTATTCCAGTGGTACACCGTCGGTAGAATCTTTCCGGCAAACTCCGCATACGCTGCCGCTTCATACCAGCTGATTCCAGACACCGGGTACTCTGCTTGCCCCTCCGGGAAGTGTGCCAGTTCCCATGTCGCTGGGCCGTTCCTCCCCGTCTTGTCGGTGAATCGGCTCATCGCTTCTTCCCAGGAGAGCTGCTTTCCCCCTTCGACGAACTCCTGTTTCCAATACTTCTTTTCCTTGTACCCTCCCGAGTCCACAAAATCCTGGTATTGACGATTCGTGGTCTCGAACTTATCGATCAAAAACGCACCCAACTCGACGTCTTGAAGCCGCCGAAAATAGAGAATCGTTGGGTGGTACTTCCCGGCCTCTACCAGCACCATGTCTAGCGGTGTTGTGCCGGCCTTGACCAGGCTTCGCTGCAGTCGGATTTTTACGCCTTGCACAGGAGGCAGCCTTTGGTCGCCCGCGGTGAAGCCTGTTGCCGTGTCGTACCCCACCTTAACCAATTTGTATTCTCTGAAGCCCCGCGACATCCGGTAGGCCTGGATGGGAGTCGTGCCGATGTATTCCCATTTGTCCTCTGGATTGCCATATGGCTTCAGAAACACGCTTGCACCCTCCGGATCGGTGGATGCGGAAATCAAAATCGCCGTATCCGCTATCAACTCCTTCAACTGCGGATCGTTCGGGATGTACTTCTCGGCCTGCGTCGCCAGGCCGTAGGCTGCCGCCCAATCATTGTTGACAATCAGTTGTCTTGCCTTTGGCAAAGCGACCTCGCGCGCCCATTGCGCTTTCCGGTTCTGGTATACCGCACTGCCCGCCAGATAGCCGAGCGCTCCGATCACCATCACCAGCAGGATGACGATCCTGGACCGGCTCCACAGGCCGGGGCCCGCCGATTTTTCCGCGCCGATTTTCTCCGTCTTCGACGGTGCCGGCAGCTCCGTGGATCCACTCGGCGTTCCCAGCCTCCGGAGATCAATGGCTAACTCTCTGGCGGACTGGTAGCGGTTGTCCTGATCCTTCTCTAGGCACTTGCCGATGATCCTCCCCAGCTCTGGCGCCAATTTCGGATTGAGCATCGTCGGCGGCGCCGGTGAACTGCGCAGGATTGCGGATACCAACTCCGAATAATCCACTTTCGAGAAGGGGCGTTGTCCCGTCGCCATCTCATACAGCACTGCACCCGCCGCATGGATGTCCGTGCGTGCGTCAACCTCTCCTCCTAACACTTGTTCTGGCGCCATATACGGCAAGGTCCCCGCTACGGCGTGCGTCTGGCTGATGGTCTCGGTTACCGGACCCCCTGCAGCGGCGACCATGCGCAGTTTCGCCAATCCGAAATCCAGAATCTTCAGTCGCCCGTCCGTGCCAAGACGGATGTTGCCGGGCTTGAGGTCGCGATGAATCACCGCCTGCTCGTGCGCCGCGTACAATCCTTCCGCGAGTTGTCCACCCAGATTGATGACCTGCTTTTCCGGAATGGAAGCTTCCACGAGCTTGTCGCTCAGCGTCACGCCGGGAATGTACTCCATCACCAGAAAATCCAGGCCTTGTTGTGTGTCGAAGTCAAATATCGTCGCGATGTTGGGATGATTCAGGCGAGAGAGAACCATGGCCTCGTTTCGAAATCGCCGGCGCGACGACTCGTCGGACAGCGTGCCATACGGCAGCACCTTCACCGCAACGTCGCGTTCGAGATGTTCGTCGCGGGCCAGGTAGACCACACCCATCCCCCCGCTGCCGATCTTCTCGTTGATCCGATAATGGCCTAACGTTTGGCCGATGAGTGGGTCGTGACCGGTTTCTATGGGCACGGAGGAATGCCCCTTCCTCCTTCCCCTTAGCCGCATCCTAGGTCCCTAGTTTGGTGAAGTCAATCATGAGTTACAGTCCGCAAGTCATACGTCAAATCCTCGTAAACGCGCCGTGTGATGCGCCATTCACTCCTGTTTCCAGCCCCTTCGCCGCCAGTTTTCGCGGGTTCAATGTGTATTACTTATGTATGATGACGAATAGTGCCATACTTGTCGCATGTCCTCGCGCCATACCAACCCTACCCAAACTCCCCGTTGCACCTTTGCCTATAAGGACGGCCGGCACTGCACTCTTCCCGCTCACCCCAAGTTCGACGGCCTCTGCTATTCCCATGGCACCTTTTCCCGTCGAGCTTCTCGCCAGGACAACCTCCTTCGCGTTCTCCAACCTCTTGCCAATGGCCGCTCATCCGCCCGAGCCCGCAATCGCGCTCTTCGTGCCCTCTCTC
>Ga0335070_10006633_pt1 | contig 13616 bp, 16 predicted proteins | sample Lox_Sample_13_FD_206722 | JGI IMG/M metagenome (GOLD analysis project Ga0335070, IMG submission 206722) | Soil microbial communities from Loxahatchee National Wildlife Refuge, Florida, United States - Lox_Sample_1.3 | ecosystem: Environmental > Terrestrial > Soil > Wetlands | place: USA...
TCGTACACCAAAACGTGTAGCCACAGCATAGGGAGTTAGAACGTTCATCCTTTTCAATTCTCCCATGACCTTGGGGTTCTTTGCGTCTGGCGGCAATATTCCCAGCGGCTTCTTTTCTCTCGGAGCCCCAGATTTTTCTTTCTTCTTTTCTTTGCTTTCTTCTTCGTCCTTCTTTTCCTGTGAGCGTTCTATTTGTTTTAGGCTGAGCTTCTTTTTTCCACCCATGCAGATCAGCTTCCATAGTTGACGTTTGCTTCGTGGTTCTTTAGGCTTTCTGCTTTAAGACTCTGATGGAATATTTCAGCTTTGCCTCTATCTAAAAAAGAAGGAGAATGTTGGAAAGGATTGTTATTTTCCCATGACTTTTTTCGCTGCGATTTCAATGTCTTCGGCTTTTATGGTTTTTCTGCCTGCGTGTATGGCAAAGTCCAATGCTTCTTTCGCGATTTTTATGCCTATTTCTTCCATGGCTTTTGCAAGTTCTTTGGCTGCTGCTTCGCTGACGCGGTCGGCTCCAGCTTTTTTGCAGAGTCTGTGCATGGGGGCAACGGCTAAATCTAAATCAACCATAATGACATCCTCGTAGCTTCTTTTTTCCTTTAAAGCAATATTTAACCTTTTTTGTTGCTTATTTGCCGAAAATTGCCACAGACAACTGAGACTCTTGAATTGAAAGGGGAAAGCATAAAAGGAAAACTGAGCCTAGTCTTTCGAAAAGCCGCGTGTCTATGCATGAAATATATTGATGCTCACTTGCACCTTTCGGACGAAGAATATCAAGGGCACACTGAAGAAGTAATAAGTCAAGCCCGTGAAGCTGGCGTGGCAGCTTTGGTTTCCAACTCTATGGATCTCAAGACCAGCATGGAATCTTTGAGGCTGACGGAGCAATATCAAGGATTTGTTTATGCCGCATTAGGAATCCATCCGTGGAATGTGCAAACAGTAACCGACGACGAAGTCCAGCAAACAGTGAACTTCATTTTGGAAAAGGGACAGATTGAAGCGGTTGTTGCAATTGGTGAGATAGGACTAGATCACAAGTACAAGAAAATATGGGATAAACAGCTGAAGGTTTTTGACACGATGCTGCATTTAGCTGAAAAACTTGACCTGCCAGTCATTGTTCATTCCAGCGGAACAACCGCTCAAGTCGTTGACATGCTTCCATCCTACAAACTTCGGAAGGTATTATTGCATTGGCTCAGTTATCCAATAAGCGTACTGCCCAAAGCGGTTGAAAACGATTATTACATCAGCGAGGGACCGCCAACAACTTATTCCAACGGCATACGCGACGTTGTAAGAAGAACCCCGTTAACCAATCTGCTCACAGAAACCGATGGGCCAGTACGCTATTTCAAACCGCCTTTTGAAGGCAAAATGACAACGCCTGCCTTCATTCCTACAGTGGTTGCCGGGTTTGCTGAACTAAAAGGCATGAAAGTCAACGATGTTGCCGAGCAAGTGAGTAGGAATTTCGAAGAATTCTTTGGGGTAAAGTTAATCTAGCCTAATGTTTCTATGAAAGGTCACCAGAGTGCCTATTAGCCTTGGTGAACAATGCAGATAATCACGAATAGTTAAGGAGACTGAAGTTTGGGAAATGTACGAACAGACCAGATCAAACGAACGGCGAAAGAACTGATGAAGAGGTTTCCAGAAAAATTCACGAATAATTTTGACAACAACAAGCACATGGTGAGTACTCTGGCTCAGGGAACCACGATCAAAGTGAGAAATCAGATCGCAGGCTACATAACGCGCACTCTTGCAGGAATGGAGATAGAAAAGGAATTACCTGAAGAAGAAGCACTGCAGGAAGAAGGCGCTGAAGCTTGATGGATGCTTACAGGAGAGGCTGGGCACTTCGGTATTTGCGTGAAGCCAAAGCCGAGCTTGAAGCCGCACGGAAAATGCCTTACATGGCTCCAAGCTTAGTGATCGAGGCTATCAGAAAAGCCCGAAATGCCATTTATTACAGCCTTGGAGAACCTGCGTTCATAGAAATCGCGATTCGAGATGCAGCAGAAAAAACCCAAACACAAGTCATAACCGATCCGCTTCTGAAGTGGCTTATACAAATTGAGGAAATGATTATGCAGCTATCTCAGATGGAAGGAGTAGATGGAGAGAAAGCCATGAAACAGGCGGATAGTCTGGTGGAGCTTGCGTCTGACATCGTTGAAACTTTCACGGGCGAAAAAGTGAAGGATTAGCAAGAAGAAGATTATGGTTTTTTCACGGCTCTTTCTATTCGCTCGAGAGCCGTCTTTATGTTTTCAATCGAATTTGCAAAAGACAATCGTAGATAGCCTTCGCCGTATTTTCCGAATGAGGTTCCAGGCAGTACAGCTACTCCCGCGTCGTAGAGTAGATGGTTAGCGAGTTTGCGGCTGTCCATGCCTGTGCCTGTGATGTTTGGAAACGCGTAGAATGCTCCATTAGGCTTTTTGCACGTTATGCCTTTGATGCTGTTTAAGCCTGAGACGATGGTTTCTCTTCTTTTCCTGAATTCAGCAACCATTCTTTCAGGTTCGGTTTGCGGTCCAGTCAAGGCTTCTATGCCTGCTATTTGAGTGAACGTGCTTGTGCATGAGTTAGAGTTAGTCATCAGTTGGGCCATTTTCTGTGCCAAATCTTTCCGCATCACGCCATAGCCGAGTCTCCAGCCTGTCATTGCATAGGTTTTTGAAAATCCGTCAAGTAGAATTGTCTTGTCTTTCATGTTGGGCAGTGAAGCAATGCTTTCATGCTTGCCCTCATAGATTATTCGACTGTATATCTCGTCAGCCAAGACAAACACATCCTCTCTGTCTGCAATGCAGTCTGCTATGATTTTCAAGTCTTCTCTTGTCAGTATGCCGCCAGTCGGGTTTTCAGGATAGTTCAGGATAATCATCTTTGTCTTCTTTGTCACGTGTTCCTTAACATATTCTGGGTCAAGTCTGAAGTCGTTTTTCTCCAAAAGAGGTATGGGCACAGGTTTCGCTTCGACAAAGTTTATCAGAGTCTCGTAAGTCGGGAAGCCAGGGTTCGGATAAAGAACTTCTTCGCCAGGGTTCACAAGAGCCAGTAAGCTGAGGAACATGATTGGTTTGGCACCTGGTGTTACGACAACTTGGTCTGCTTCTGCCTTTATTCCTCTTGTCTTAGAGACGTATTGTGCAATTGCTTGTCGAAATTCGGGAAGTCCCGCTGACGGTCCGTAATGAGTATGGCCTGCGTTGATGGCTTTCACTGCTGCGTCTTTAATGTTGCGGGGTGTGTCGAAGTCGGGTTCACCAATTTCCAAGTGAATGATGCTTTTCCCTTGTTTTTCAAGTGCCCTTGCTTTGGCAAGAACTTCAAAAGATGTTTCTGTTCCGAGAGTCTCCATTCTTTTGGTAAATATAGGATTCACTTAAGTCACCTCAAATTGAGGGAAAATGAAGGTAAAAGAATAGGGATATTTAACTATTGCAGCAAAGCCTGCTGATAACTCATGTTCTAGAACTGCTTTGACAGTGGTCGAATTTTCAACACGTCTGGATTTACTAGGTTGGGCGGCTTCTTTCCTTCAAAGAATGCTATGAGGTTTTCCGCAACCATCTCGCTCATTCTTGATCGTGTTTCGTAGCTTGCGCTTGAAATGTGTGGTGCAACAACCACATTGTCAAGTTTCAACAGCGGATTATCAAGAGGTGTTGGCTCCTGCTCGAAAACGTCAAGTCCAGCTCCGCCAATCTGTTTCTTTTCCAAGGCTTCGTACAATGCTTTCTCGTCAACTACTGGACCGCGGGAATTGTTTATCAGAAAAGCGGTTTTCTTCATCAGCTTTAGTCTTTCAGCATTGACCAGATGGTGGGTCTCCTTCATTAGCGGTACGTGAATGCTAACAAAATCTGATTCTCTGAATAAAGTGTCCAAGTCCACTTTCTTTGCGCCGAGGTCCTTTTCTATCTCGGGTCTTGGAATTACATCGTAGAACAGTATTTTCATGTCGAAGCCTTTAGCCCGTTTCGCTACGGCGTAGCCGATTCTTCCAGCGCCGACTATGCCTATGGTTGCGCCGTAGACATCTCTGCCTTGAAGCATGGATGGGTGCCAAGCCACTTTCCATTTTCCGCTGCGAACGTACTTGTCTGCTTCGGCAACACGTCGTGCAACAGCCATGAGCAATGCCCAAGCGAAATCTGCTGTCGTGTCCGTTAGGACTTCAGGTGTGTTGGTTACGTAGATTCCTCGTTTTGTGGCTTCTGGAATGTTTATGTTGTCGAAGCCGACGGCGATTTGCGAAACGATTTTCAGTTTTGGCGCTACATCAAAAACCTCAGCATCAATCTTGTCAGACAACAACGATACCAAAGCATCAGCATTCTTAGCTTTGTCTATTATCACATTTTTCGGTGGAGGAGCATATTCAGGCCATACCTCAGCGTCAAAATACTTCTTTATCAGGTTGATTCCTCTTTCAGGAATTTCGCGGGTAACGTAAACTTTCGGTTTTGGCATACAGTTCACCATATGAATGTCTTGCGAAATTGTTTATTAGCGTTAGTTTATTACACTTACGCACCCACTTATCAGAAATCAACGACAGGTGCCACGATGGCAAGAATAAGAAACAAAGATGAACTCATTCAGAACGGAGAAACAGAACTAGATCGAAAAGCTAGGAAATTAGCCTTAGACAGCTTGGAACACGCGTTGAATGCTGTTGACCCTAAACAAACAATAGAAACTAGACTCACGTTGAAAAACTCGACACTGTTAGTGGACAAGTACTCTTTCGATTTGAAGAAATTCAAACACGTTTACGTGATAGGCGGGGGCAAGGCAAGTGGGTCAATGGCTCAGGGGCTGGAACAGGTTTTGAACAGTCGAATCACAAAAGGGTTTGTGAACGTTCCCCACGGAACCAAGCAGGAAACAGAGATTATTGAGCTTCACGGAGCGAACCACCCAGTTCCAGACGAAGCAGGAGTGAAAGGAACCCGTCTGATGCTCGAAATCGCTGAACAAGCGGAAAAGGAGGACTTAATTATCTGCCTAATCTCTGGTGGGGGCTCCAGCCTAATGCCTTTGCCTCGCGGCGACATTTCGATTGCCGACAAACGAAAACTGACAGATGCTTTGCTCAAGAGTGGCGCTACAATCAACGAGATCAATACTGTTCGAAAGCACATTTCAGATTTCAAGGGGGGATGGCTTGCTAAAAAAGCCTATCCAGCTACAATCCTAAACCTCATACTTTCCGACGTTGTCGGTGACCCACTCGATTTTATTGCTTCGGGACCGACCGTTCCAGATTCGACTACTTCCGGCGATGCCGTGAGAGTCTTAAGAAAGTACGCTTTGTGGGAGAAGACTCCAGCTTCGATCCGAAAAGTGCTATCAGACGGAGAGAAAGGCACTATTCCAGAGACGCCAAAGGCTGATGATGAGGCTTTCAAGAGAGTATTTAATGTTGTTGTAGGCAACAACCGTTCTGCGAGTCTGGCAGCTTGTGAATGCTTGAAGTCTGAAGGATTGAATGCCATTTTGTTGACAGCAACCATGGAAGGAGAAGCCAGACATGTCGGCACCATGCTGGGTTCAGTGGCCTGTGAAGTCTTAGCGTCTGGAAATCCAGTTCCAAAGCCAGCAGGCGTCGTTGCAGGTGGCGAAACAACCGTGACGGTTACGGGAAAAGGTTTTGGCAGCAGAAATCAAGAAATTCCTTTGGCTTCAGCCCTGAAAATAAGAGGGCTGGATGGCGTCGTCGTGGCTTCTATGAGCACTGATGGAATAGATGGACCAACGGATGCTGCTGGAGCAATTGCTGACGGAAAGACGATGCTAAGAGCGGTGAAGATGGATCTGAAACCTGAAGAGTTTCTGGCTGTGAATGACTCTTACCATTTCTTCTCGAAGCTTGGCGATCTCATCTTCACGGGTTCAACAGGCACGAATGTCAATGATGTTTCCGTAATCGTCGTCCTTTAGCTCAGAAAGGTGCAGGACATTGACTGTGACCTTGCGGTTTGTTGGCAGCCTTCGTAGCGCATCCGGCAAAAGCAGGTTTGCTTTGGATTTTGAGCATGCCATTCCGCTTCTGGAAGTTCTGAAGAGACTGGTTGAGGAAAAACCCAAGTTGAAGCGGATATTGATTGATTTTGAACTTGATGATCCGAAACCTAATGCGCTGATACTCGTTAACGGCAAGGAAATCAGCGTGCTAGACGGCTTGAAAACCACTCTAAAAGACGGGGATGAAGTGGTTTTCGTTCCAGTTCTGCACGGGGGATGAAATTGTATGAGGCTTTTCGCTGTCAAAACTAGAGTCATCAATATAGGCGATGACTTAGTTGAGATTTGCCTCGAGTCCCTAGAAGCGCAGAGTCTGCGCCTTGAGGACAATGATGTGTTGGCTGTAGCTTCTAAAGCTGTGTCTTATGCAGAAGGACGCTTGGCTAGACTGAGTGAGGTTAAGCCTTCCAAGAAGGCAGAGGCGATGGCAAAGAAGCATTCGTTGCGACCAGAATTTGCTGAGCTAATTCTGAGAGAAGCGAACAGAATTTATGGTGGTGTTGAAAAGGCTGTTTTGACGCTTAAAGATGGGGTTCTCGCACCCAATGCTGGCATAGACCGTAAGAATGCGCCTGACGATTGCGTGGTTTTATGGCCTGTTGACCCTCGAAAGTGGGCAGTCAGTTTCAGAGAAGAAATCAGGCGGAGAACTGATAAACGGATTGCGGTTTTAGTTGTTGACAGCGGTTTGGTTCCGCTTAGAATTGGCACATCTGGCTTGGCGTTAGCAGTTGCTGGTTTTAAGCCGATTAGAGACTTCAGAAAAGCGAGAGATCTTTACGGAAAGCCTATACTAATCACTCGGCTTGCGGTTGCTGATGATCTGGCTTCTGCCGCTCACTTGTTAATGGGAGAAGCAACCGAACAAGCCCCTATGGTTTTGATCAAAGATGCACCAGTCGATTTTGATGATGGCGCATATGATCATCGAGACATGATGATGGAGCCTAAAGAATGCATTTTTATGGGGACTTTTTCACATGGCTTGCGCGATTCAAAGTAGACGCAAGGTTTGTAGTTTTCAGGGCAATGAATAGAAGGACTCCGATCGTTGCTGAAGCTAACGCGATAAACGTTCTTTCTATTGGGTAAAGGAAAGTTATGATTTGCCAATTCAGTCTCCAAGCATTCGCGTCAGCCAAGAAGATCGGCCATGAAATAACTTCGTACGTTAATGAACCTGCTATCTGTCCAGCCATGGTTGACGTTAGGCAAATCGTGAATTGTGCTGGAAAGAGCTTGGCTTTCGTGGAGTTTAGACTTCGTATAGCTATTGACTGCAATGGTGACACTAAGATTAGGAACACTGCTATCTGAAACCACATTAGTTGTGGAAACAGCCAAACTGGTCCCACAAAGGGATAAAACCCGAACACGAAGAGCAACGAAAAATAGACAAGCCCACTGAGAGCTTGCCTGCCCGTGCGAAGAAGTCCAGCACATAACGCTGCAATGATCCCTGAGAAAAAGCTTGGAAGGGAAAAGTAACCGCTGAAGAATCCGACTGTTCCACCTAGAAGTGCTGACAATGAGCCTAAATACGGTCCAAGTAATATGCCGATTAGAGGTGCCATGACTGCCGCTAAAGTTATCGTTTTGCCAGGCAATCCGATTATTGGCGAAATTGCGATTAAGGAAAAGACGGCGTATAATGCTGCAAAGCATATGGTCAGGGCGATGTCTTTCGGCTGAAGTCTCTTGGTTGCAGTCATGTTGCTGAGCCTTCGGTGTCTGTTTGGCTGGAAACCTAATTATCCAGATGCTTATAAATGAGGGCAATATGCGAAAGCCAATAGTCACGTTGACGACGGATTTTGGATTGAGAGATCCATATGTTGCGGAAATGAAAGCAGTAATTCTAAGCATAAACTCGGATGCGACCATCGTTGACGTGTCGCATGATGTCGAGAAGTTCAACGTTAGAATGGGCGCATATATCTTGGCTTGTGCTGCACCGTATTTTCCGAAAGGCACGATCCATGTTGCTGTCGTGGATCCAAGCGTCGGAACAGAGAGACGTGCTATAGTCATTGAAACGAAGCGGTTTTTCTTCGTTGGACCTAATAACGGCGTGCTGGCTCTGGCAGCGGAAAAACAGGAGATCAAGAACGTATATCAGATAACGAATCAAAAGCTTATGCTATCGAAAGTCTCTGCAACATTCCATGGAAGAGACATCTTTGCTCCAGCAGCAGCTCACTTGGCGAAGGGGACAGCGCCAGAAGAGTTTGGATCTAGGATCAGCAGGATTGTGACGCCTAGTTTCGCTAAAAACGTCAAGAAAGGAAACGTGGTTGCTGGTGAAGTTTTGTATGTAGATGATTTTGGGAACGTGGTCACGAGTTTTAGCGGAAGAGAGCTTGAATTAGTTGGAGCGAAAGAAGCGGTTTGCATTAGGTTCAAAGGCAATGAACTGAAGCTTGACATCCGCAAGGCATATGCTGACGCAGAAAATCAGAAACCCTTTGCGTTAATTGGGAGTCACGGGTTTCTGGAAATAGCCATGAACCAAGCCAGCGCTGCAGAACGTTTGAAAGCAGCGATCGGCGACTCGATTTTGCTGCATTTGGTGTAGCAAGCATATTAAGCATTGAAATGAGAACCTATCGACTACGCTTCAGGTGGTCATCCTGGAAAGAGCAAACATAGCGATTATTGGAGCTGGCGTCGTAGGTTTAGCCGTTGCCGCGACGATTTCTGAGAAGAATGAAGGCGTCTACGTTTTTGAGAAGAACACGAAGTATGGGCAAGAAACCAGCAGTCACAACAGCGGCGTAATTCACTCAGGTATTCATTATCCAGAGAACTCGCTCAAAGCCAAACTTTGCATAAAGGGCAACTCTATGATCTACCAGATCTGCGAGAAACACAGGATACCTTTCAAGAAACTGGGAAAACTTACGGTGGCGATTGAGGAGGAAGAAATCGAAGAGTTAGAGGAGCTGAGACGACAAGGTGAGGCAAACGGAGCTGAAGGGTTAAGGTTTTTGGACCGCGAGGAAATCCATAAACTGGAGCCGAATATCGAGGTTGAAAAAGCTCTGTTCTCGCCTTCAACTGGCATAGTTGAACCTGACGAATTGATGAACCACTTCTATACGCGGGCTTATGAAAATGGAGTTGCTTTTGCCATGCAGACAGAAGTTGCCGACCTGAGAAAAGTGGTTGACGGATTTGAAATTAGCGGAGTTAGCGTAGGCCAGAAGTTCTCAGTTACTGCAAAGACAGTGATCAATTGCGCAGGTCTATATTCAGACAAGATTGCGGCAATGGTTGGAATAGACTTGGAAAAAGCTGGCTACAGACTGCATTACTGTAAGGGAGACTATTTCAGGTTAAGCGGAAAACCCCCAGTCAAAATGCTGATTTATCCCGTTCCAAAGGGCGCTGGGCTAGGAATTCATCTGACTCCAGATTTGGCTGGGATGATTAGGCTTGGACCTAACGCCTATTATGTGGATAAACTTGATTACGAAGTAGAGTCAAGCGAGAAAGAGTTTCGCGAAGATGTAAGGAGATTTCTGCCAATCATCGACAAGTATCAGATACAGATTGATTCCGCTGGAATAAGACCGAAACTTCAAGGTCCAAATGACAGTTTCAAGGATTTTGTCATAAAACACGAAGCTGATAGGGGATTGTTTGGATTCATAAACCTGATAGGTATCGAGTCTCCGGGCTTGACGGCTGCCCCAGCAATAGGCGAGTTTGTATCAGAAATATATGAGGACGAAATCGAAAAATAAGTTGCCTGTGTCACAATCTGTTGAGTGCGAAAAAGAATATAAACTGCATTGCGAACGAGTGCCTATGCGCTTGAAAGGCCTAATCTTCATATTATGCTGTTTTCTGTCTGCTGTTCTGTTTCTGAGCCAGATCTGCAACGCCATTGGAGTTGAACAAACCTATGAATGGAATCATGTCCTGTATGGTAGGAGTAACACGTATGAGGCGTTTCTAGACATTTCTGACAATTGGCAGGTTGACAATGCCGCTAATGTTACGTTTGAGGTAGACCTGATCGAAAAAGGCTCTCGCTTGAACTACACGGAGATCGTGAACGTTGTGATTCAACTGCGAGGTTCACTTTTCACTATACAGTCAGAAGCTTTGCATGAACCTGAAATTCTGCAGGAGGCTGGCGATTATTGGCAGAAAAATGTTTCTTTCCTAGTGCCAGCTGAAGATGTTGCACGGGGGCAAACTGATAATGTTTCAATATCGTTTGAAATAACCTATAACGAGATTGATAGGATAAATGAAAATTCAACGCAGGCTATTTACAATTCAACAACGGCTGGAGTAGTGTCTGTAAGTCTTTTCCGTCCTTATCTGTCGAATCTCGAATCTATCGAAATCATTGTTCCAGTGGTTTCCGTCATAGGGATTATTGGTTTTCTGCTTTACGTTAGGAAAAGAAGAAAAGCTTCTCAAGGGACTGCTCAACCAAAAGATGTTTAATCTTTGATGATAGCGTTTGGGCTTTTATATTTCTTAAGTGCATAGAGAGCTAAAGGTGAACGTGTTTATGTCAGAAGACATTCTGCATGTATCTGCCGAGAAGCTGAGATCGTTTTGTGCAGAAGCACTAGAGAAGCTGGGTGTATCGGCGCAGGACGCTGAGATAACCGCAAGAGTGTTGGTGGAAGCAGATCTACGGGGCATTGATTCGCATGGTGTGGCTCGAATGAGTCGCTATGTTGCAGGGATACAGCAGGGAATGATGCGACCTAAGGCTAACGCAAGAGTGGTGCATGAGACTCCTGTGACGGCCACGATTGATGCGGATGCTGGTTTGGGGCAGCCTATCTCCTATCGGGCTATGCAGCTTGCTGTTCGCAAGGCGCAGGAACATTACTTGGGTTTTGTAGCTGTTAGAAACTCTAACCATTTTGGTATTGCTGGCTATTATGCAATGATGGCTCTATCAGAAGACATGATTGGAATTTCTACCACGAATTCAGAAGTGCTCGTGGTGCCAACATTTGCCCGCAACGCTGTGTTGGGCACGAATCCTCTTGCCATTGCTATCCCTGCAAACAGGGAGAGACCTTTCGTGTTGGACATGTCCACTGCTACTGTGACTCGTGGCAAACTTGAAGTCTATGCACGATTGGAAAAGCCGATTCCACTGAATTGGGCTACGGATGAGCATGGAATAGCCACGGACGTTCCTGGCCGTGTGCTTCAGAACATCATGAAGAGGGCAGGTGGAGGCTTGCTTCCTTTAGGCGGAGCGTTGGAAGAGTCAGGTGGACACAAAGGGTATGGTCTAGCATTGGCGGTAGAGATTTTCAGTGCAGTACTTTCAGGTGCCCTGTATGCAAACAAGGTCTATCCAAAAGATGAGAATGGTAAACCGTTGCCTTCTGGGATTGGTCATTTCTTCGGTGCCATGCGAATTGATGCATTTCGGTCAAAGGACGAATTCAAGCGTGACATGGATGATCTTATTCAACGTTTGAAGAATGCTCCGAAGGCTGAGGGTGCAGAGCGCATCTATATTCATGGCGAGAAAGAGTTTGAGGAGGCTGAGAGACTCGAAAAGCTTGGTGTTCCTCTGAATCCGAAGGTTGTGCAGGATCTGCGTGGAATTGCTAAGCAGCTTGGAATGCAGCAGCCGTTCTGATATACTATGCTTTGTCGCTTTTGGTCAGGTCTCGAAGCCTGTTAATCCCGTCTATCTCTTTCACGAACGTGACAACGGTTTTCGGGACAAGCTCTTCCCATTTTTCACCATTTATCATTTTCTTTCTAATTTCAGTCGAAGAATAATATTCTCTTTTATGAAACTGAAGAGGTCTAACCTCATAGCCCGCTTCTTTGAAAAGCCGACGCGTCAATGGTTCATTCGTGTAGACGATGCTAAACTTCGGCGTGTAACCTTCTAGAGAACTCACCCAAAGCATGTGCAAATGCATGTCTGGCACGGGAACAATCCACACACGTGAAAGCTCTATTCCAGCTTCCATCAGAACACTGCGAATCATCGTCAACCTTTCACCCGCAGTAAAAGGATTTTCAAGCCTGTGGCTGTACTGGGCGCTGCCGATGATTATGACAAGTTCGTCAACCTCTTTCAGAATGTCCTCTATTGCGCCTAAATGACCTAGATGAAAAGGTTGGAAGCGTCCAACGTAAAGTCCCCGGTTAACCATGAGAGTTCCCGTGTTGAGGTGTAAGCATCTTTCTTTTATCATTTGCTATATGATCATCGCACATGGAAAACATTCCGCTAAGCCAAAAGGAGTATGACAGCTTCTGCTTGATTCTGCCACTTCTTAGAGACGCATTTGCATCTTGAACACAGACAACTGCGTTTTCAGAATCGTTAGGAATTTTCTCTGAGCCACAGATTCAGAGATATACGATTGCTCGATAAAGCATTGGTTGAGGCACATGTTGCATTTTCTCTTGTCAAATCCTTCAATTCTTGCCAAATCGCCAAAAGACTTTCTGTTGAAGCAAGGCTTTACAGTTCCATCCCAGTACACATTGACCACATAATACCCTCCAAAGCAGGGGATTTCTCTCGGCTTGCCTAAATAGGCATTTTTCAATTCTTGAAGATATTTTGTCGCGTTAACAATTCGGTACCCCTGCTTCTTAAGCTCCAGCAGTTCGTCTATGAAGCTTAGGAATTCGTCTTTGCTGAAGAGTATCTCCTTTAGCGGTCCCACTCCCTCGTCTGGAAAGCAAAGCATGGTTGAAGTGTCGTATTTCTCGTCGAAAAACCTGACCATATCGCAAAATTCATGGATATTGTGCTTTGCCAAGATGACTATGACATAGCAGGGAATCTCATATTTATTCAGCAGGTTCAGACCGTTCAAGGCTTTCTTTAGCTGATTCGGGTGCCTGCGATTACCATCTGCAATTTTCGGATTAAGAGAGTCTATTGAAAGACCAATTGAGTCAATTCTGCTTTCTTTCAGCTTCCTCACGTTGTTTTCGGTAAGCAGTGTTCCATTCGTTGGTGAGTTAGCATAGAATCCTCGTTCCTTGATGTAGTTGATGAAAGTGAAGTATTGAGGATGAAGCAGAGGTTCTCCGCCTGTAAGGCTGAAGTTGTTGAAGCCAAAATTGTCTGCAAGAGTGTCAACGCACTCCTTGAATTTAGCGAAAGTTACATACTTCTTGTCCTGTCTCCAAAAATTGCACATCACGCAGCGACACGTGCAGTCGCTTGTAATAAAGAAATTAACGAACTTTGGAACTGCAATAATTTCGTTCAGCAGAAACTTGTAGTCTTTCAGCGTTCTGAAAGGAACCTTCATCTATTCACCAATTGATCACATTTCGTAGCTTTTAGTTTTCACATGTTCTTGAAGCCAAAGAGACTTAAAAGCTGTGCCATATTTCCTTTGGAGTTCCCAAGCTGCACCTTCTCTAGCTAAGCGTAGCTATCCGTCATGTGTAATCCGAAGATTAGCGCCAGAAGGCGGTTCGAATCAGAATGATGCTTCTGGAGCATGAAGGCGTTTTTGAATTCTCAGACCTTTGCGTGCCAATAGAAAGCCGTGTTTCCAGCGATACCGTTTCTGGTTACTTGAAAGAGAGTGGAA
>Ga0335070_10006634_pt1 | contig 13615 bp, 16 predicted proteins | sample Lox_Sample_13_FD_206722 | JGI IMG/M metagenome (GOLD analysis project Ga0335070, IMG submission 206722) | Soil microbial communities from Loxahatchee National Wildlife Refuge, Florida, United States - Lox_Sample_1.3 | ecosystem: Environmental > Terrestrial > Soil > Wetlands | place: USA...
GCTCCTGCTCGGCCACACCGACGTCGTGCTCGCCGACGCCGCCGAGTGGACGGTGCCGCCCTTCGCCGGCGAGCTCCGGGACGGGCAGGTCTGGGGCCGGGGCGCGCTCGACATGAAGGGCCAGGTTGCGGCGAGCGCGGTCGCGATCGCCTCGCTCGCGCGCGAGGGCTTCGAGCCGGCCGGCGACCTCGTCTTCGCCGCGACGGCCGACGAGGAGGTCGGCGACGGCTTCGGGCTGCAATGGCTCTGCGAGGAGCACCCGGAGGCGGTGCGCTGCGACTACGCCGTCAACGAGGGCGCCGGCGACCGGCTCGAGCTCGGCGGCCGCGTCTTCTACGTCTGCTCGACGGCGGAGAAGATGAGCGCGCCGTTCCGGCTGCGCGTGCACGGGCGCTCCGGGCACGCCTCGATGCCGGCGATCGCCGACAACGCGCTCGTGAAGGCGGCGCGGCTGATCGAGCGGATCGTCGACTTCCACCCGGAGCCGCAGATCCAGCAGGAGGTCGACGCATTCCTCCGCGCCGTGCTCGGTGACGTGCCGCCGCCGTCGGCGGTCGTCGATCGCGCGCGGAGCGTGCACCAGGACGTCGCGGATCTCGTCGCGCCGCTGCTCGCGCCGACGTTCTCGCCGACGATGATCTCGGCGTCGCAGAAGCGGAACGTGATCCCCGCGGTCTGCGAGGTCGTCGTCGACTGCCGGCTCCTGCCCGGCCAGCACCCGGCGGGGGTGGAGCCGATGATCCGCGCGGTGCTCGGCGGCGACGTCGAGTACGAGCTCGAGTTCCTCGAGGCGCAGGGCGGCACGCGCTCGGCGCTCGACACGCCGCTGTGGCACGCGGTCGACTCGTTCGTCGAGAGGATCGAGCCCGGCTCGCGCGCGGTGCCGATCTGCACCGCAGGCTTCACGGACAGCCACTGGCTGCGCGAGGCGTTCGGCACCGTCGCGTACGGCTTCTTCCCGGCGCGGGCGATGCCGCCCGATCTCGCCGCCTCGCTCATCCACGCGGCCGACGAGCGCGTGCCCGTCTCCGACCTCGAGCTCGGCGTCGAATGGCTGCGCCACGTCGCACGGGCCGTGGTCGGTTGATCCTCGAGCTCGACTCGGTCGCGGAGCTCGAGCCCGCGCTGGCGGAGCTCGCCTTCTTCGGACGGGACGACGTCGTCGCACGCGTCTACGCCGGCTATCGCTGCTCGGACGGGCTGCGGCGGACGGCCGTCCCCGCTCCGCCCGAGCCGTGCCCGTTGCCGGCGGTCGCGTGCTCGATCGAGCCCGTGACGCGGCGCGCGCGCGAGCCGGGCCTGTACGCCGTCGGCGACTGGCGGCTGAGCTGGAGCGGAGCCGAGTACGCGGCTGCGGTCGAGTCGGTGCGCGCGGCGATCGCCGAGGGCGACGTCTACCAGACGAACCTCGTCCAGCATCTTTGCGCCGACTTCGACGGCGACCCGGCGGGGCTCACCGCCGCGCTCGCGCACCTGCGGCCGCTCGAGCCGGAGCCGCTCGCGGGCGACGGTTGGACGATCGTCTCCGCGTCGCCCGAGCTGCTGCTCTCGCGCCGTGGCCGCGTCGTGCGCACGTCGCCGATCAAGGGCACGCGGCCGAGCGGCGTTCCGATCGAGTCGGCGAAGGACGCGGCGGAGCACGTGATGATCGTCGACCTCGAGCGCAACGACCTCTCGCGCGTCTGCGATCCCGCGAGCGTCCGGTGGCCCGAGCTGCTCGCCGAGCGGGAGCTCGCCGGCGTCACGCACCTCGTCTCGACGGTCGAGGGCCGGCTGCGCGACGGCGTGACGCCGACGGAGCTGCTCGAAGCGGTGCTCCCCGGCGGATCCGTCACCGGCTGTCCGAAGGTCGCCGCGCTCGACCTCATCGCCGCGCTCGAGCCGGTCGGCCGCGGCGCGTCGATGGGCGCACTCGGGCGGATCCATCCGAACGGGGATCTCGAGCTGGCGCTGACGATCCGCACGTTCGCGGTCGCCGAGGGGCGGATTCACCTCTGGGTCGGCGGCGGGATCGTCTGGGACTCGGAGCCCGCGGACGAGGTCGAGGAGTCCTGGGTGAAGGCGCGGCCGCTGCTCGCCGCCATCGGTGCGCCGCTCGCCGAGGAGGCGGTGCGGTGACTCTGCTCGCCGTCGTCGAGCTCGGGCGCGGGCCCGTGCCGGTGGACACGCCGGTGCTGTACGCGGACGACGAGGGCCTGCTCCGCGGCCGCGCCGTCTTCGAGACGCTGCGGGTCTACGCCGGGACGCCGTTCCGGCTCGAGGCGCATCTCGACCGGCTCGCCGGCTCGGCGGCGCGGCTCGGGCTGCCTGCGCCCGACCGCGCCGGGTTCGAGGAGGCGGCGACGGCCGCGGTGGCGGCGTCCGGCGAGGGCGATCTCGTCCTGCGCTTCCTCTGGTCGGCCGGTCGCGAGGGCGCCGGGCGGCCCGTCGGGATCGCGCTCGCGTCGACGTTGCCGGCCGGGCTCGAGGAGCTCCGCGCTCGTGGACTCCGGCTGGACGTGGTCGAGTGGGCGCCGGGCGCGCTCGCCGGAGCGAAGTCGACGAGTTATGCGGCGAACATGGCCGCGCAGGCTCAGGCGCAGCGGCACGGCGCCGACGACGCGTTGCTCGTCGACCCGGCCGACGTCGTGCTCGAGGCGCCGACCTCGAACGTGTGGCTGCGCGAGGGCGATCTCCTCGTGACGCCGGCGCTCGAGCTGCCGATCCTCGCGGGGATCACCCGGGCGGCGCTGCTCGAGCTCGCGCCCGCCGGCGGCTACGCGGTCGAGGAGGCCGTCTTCGTGCTCGACCGGCTCGTCGCGGCGGACGAGGTGTTCACGTCATCGTCGGTGCGGGAGGTGATGCCGGTGACCGCGATCGGGGGCGCGCCCGTCGGCGACGGCGTTCCCGGCCCCGCGGCGGCGGCCCTCGAGCGCGCGCTGCGAGTCGCCGCGGGCTACCCTCTGACGAGATGAGCGAGGAGAAGGTCAGGCTCGGCGGGATGGCGCTGCCGAACGGCGTGCTCGTGCACGGCCCGACCTCGTGGGCCTGCGCGATCCGCCGCGCGGACGGGGTGCTCGAGGTCGCGTCCGCCCGCAAGCGGTTCCCGGCGTCGCGCGTGACGAGCCCGCTGCTGCGCGGCCCCGCCCGCCTCGCCGAGGCGCTCGCGCTGCTGCCGCAGGTGAAGCGGAAGCTGCCGGCTGCGAAGCTGCCGATGCAGAGCCCGGCCGTGATGGCGTCGATGGTCGGCGCGACCGTCGCGGTGCGGGCGATCCGCGAGTCGCGGCTCCGGCCTCCCGCGCAGGAGCTGCTCTCCGGACTGCTCTCGCTCGCGCCCGCGGCCATCGCGCTCCGCGGCTCCGAGCTCGCCGCCTACCACGGCGCCGAGCACATCTCGATCGGCACGTACGAGCACGGCCCCGGCGCGACGAAGGAGCACGAGCGCTGCGGCGGCCATCTCGTCGGGCCGCTCGTCCTCACCTCGGCGGCCGGGAACGCGCTCGCCGGCCTCGCGCCCGAGCGCGCGCGCGGCTCCGCCCGCGCGCTCGCGCAGCTCGGCGCGCTCGCCGCGTCGACCGAGATCTTCGGCTGGATGACGCGCCATCCGACGCATCCGGTCGCGCAGGCGCTCTCGCGGCCCGGCCACGAGCTCCAGCACCGGCTCTCGACGGCCGAGCCGACGGAGGAGCAGCTCGAGGTCGCCGAGGCGGCGCTCGCCGCCTGCCTCGCGCTCGAGCTCGACGATGGCCCGAACGACCGCGCGTAGGCAGCGGCTCGATCCGGGCATCTTCGACCTGCCGGTCGAGAAGATGCGCGCCGGCTGGTACACGGATGCCTACTTCAACCACGCCCGCGCGGCGCTGCTGCGGGACGGCCGGCATCCGCGCGTCGTCATGCAGGTGTTCCAGAAGAAGCAGGCGTGGCTCGGCGGGATGGACGAGGCGATCGCGATTCTCAAGCTCTGCGCGCACGAGAACGACGGCCTCGAGATCCGCGCGCTCTACGACGGCGACCGGATCGAGCCCTGGGAGACGGTGATGACGATCGAGGGCGACTACACCGCGTTCGCGCACCTCGAGACCGTGTATCTCGGGACGCTCGCCCGCAGGACGCTGATCACGACGAACGTCGTGCACGTGCTCGAGGCGGCGCAGGGCAAGCCGATCATCTTCATGCCGGCCCGACACGACCACCATCGCGTCCAGACCGGAGACGGCTACGCGGCCTATGTGGCAGGGAGGATCGTCGGCGCCGAGATCGGCGTCACGACGGACGAGCAGGCGTCGTGGTGGGGAGGACGCGGGATCGGCACCGTGCCGCACTCGCTGATCGCGTCCTACGGCGGCGACACCGTGCTCGCCGCGCGGAAGTTCGCCGAGTGGGCGCCCGCCGGGATGAACGTCACCGTGCTCGTCGACTTCGAGAACGACTCCGTCAGCACGGCGCTCGCCGTCGCGGACGAGCTCGGCGACCGGCTCTGGGGCGTCCGGCTCGACACCTCCGAGACGCTCGTCGACCGCTCGCTCTGGGACGAGCTCGGCGACTTCGCGCCGACCGGCGTGAACGAGCGGCTCGTCCGGAAGGTGCGCGAGGCGCTCGACGCGGCGGGATACGGCCGCGTGCGGATCGTCGCCTCCGGCGGCTTCACCGTCGCCAAGATCCGCGAGTTCGAGGAGAACGGCGTGCCCGTCGACGCGTACGGCGTCGGCTCGTCGCTGATCCGCGGCTCGAACGACTTCACCGCCGACGTCGTCCTCACCGACGGCAAGCCGTCCGGGAAGGTCGGCCGCACCTACCGCGACAACCCACGGCTCGAGCCCGTCGCGTGACGGTCGTCGTCCGTGCGGTCACGCCCGACCGCTGGGAGGACATGTGCGCGCTGTTCGAGCGGCACGGGCCGCGCGGCGGCCATCGGAACACGCCCGCGTACGGATGCTGGTGCATGTACTGGCGCGACCGCGCGATCCCGCACGGCGAGCCGAAGAAGCGGGCGATGGAGGCGCTCGTGCGCGCCGGACGCGAGCCCGGGCTGCTCGCATACGTCGACGACGAGCCCGTGGGCTGGGTCTCCGTCGGTCCGCGCGAGGACTTCCCGCACGTGCTCCGCTCGCCGCAGTACCGGCCGCACGACGACCGCGGAGGGCCGGCGGTGTGGTCGATCGTCTGCTTCGCCGTCGACCGGTACGCCCGCAGGAGCGGCGTTGCCGTCGCTTTGCTCGACGCGGCCGTGGAGCACGCGTTCGCGCACGGCGCCAGCTCGGTCGAGGCCTACCCGCATGTCCGCGATCCACTGGACTACATGGGGCACGTCGACCTCTTCGCGCGTGCCGGCTTCGTCCGCGTTCGCGACGCGAACAAGCGCGCGATCGTCAGGCTCGAGCGCTGAGCCCGATCACCTGAGCTCGAGATAGACCGAGCTGCTGCCGGAGCGCCGCCGAAGTGCACGCTGGAGCCGGGCCTGCAGCTCGAGCGCGCGCCGCTGCCACCCGTACTTCCGGCGCAGCAGCGGGGCGACGATGGCCTCCGCCTCCGGGCCGAGCACCCTGGCCTGTGCCTCGACGCGCGGGCCGTGCTCGCGGCCGCGCATGTCGGACGGCGCGACGAGGACGCGCGGGTTCCGGCGGATCCGCTTCACCTTCCACGAGTCCGCCCCGGTCCAGACGAGCAGCCGCTCGCCGTCGTCGCTCACGACCCACACCGGCGTCGACGCGGCGCTGCCGTCGCGGCGGAAGGTGGTGAGGCTGATGTACCGCTCTCGTGCAAGGTCTCCGAGCATCGGCCGCTCCCTTGTGTATACAGCGTACACCCCGGAGTGTACAGTGTACACCCGAGAGTGTACGGCGTATACTAGACGGATGCCAAGGCTCGACCGGGACACGGTGCTTCGCGCCGGGCTCGCCGTCGCCGACGAGAGCGGGCTCGACGCCGTCTCGGTGCGACGGGTTGCAGCGCGGCTCGGCGTCACCCCGATGGCGCTGTACCGTCACGTCGCCGGCAAGGACGACCTGCTCGACGGGATGGCCGACCTCCTCTACGAGGAGCTCGGCGTGCCGGCGCAAGGAGGCGACTGGTGGGAGGAGCTGGCCGAGCTCGCCCGCTCGACTCGGCGGATCCTGCTCCGCCATCCCGAGGCGGCGCCGCTGTTCTCGCGGCCGCTCTCGGGCCCGCACTCGCTCCAGGTCGGCGAGGCGCTGTGCGCAACGCTGGAGCGCGCCGGGTTCTATCCGCGCGAGGTGGAGGAGCTGCACGGACAGCTGAGCGGCATGGTCTTCGCGCTGATCGCGCCGGAGCTCCATCCGGGCCCGAAGCGCGGCCGCCGCGCCCGCGACGCCGCGTTCGAACGCGGGATCGAGCTGGTGCATGCAGGCCTGGTCGAGCGGCTCGGACAGGGGCGACAATGAGGACGTGGCGGGGGCGATCCTCTGGGACGTCGACACCCAGGTCGACTTCATGGAGCCGTCGGGCAAGCTCTACGTCCCGCGTGCGGCCGAGGCGGCGCCGGCGATGGAGCGGCTCGTCGACATCGCCCGTGCCGCCGGCATCGTCCACGTCGCCTCCGCCGACGACCACGAGCTGACCGATCCCGAGATCTCCGACCGGCCGGACTTCCGCAGCACGTACCCGCCGCACTGCCTCCGCGGCACGCGCGGCGCCGAGAAGATCCTCGAGACGAAGCAGCGCGACCCGCTGCCGCTCGGCCTCGTCCCGTATCCGCCGGCGACGCTCGCGTCGCTGATCGAGGGACGCCGGGAGATCCTGCTCCTGAAGAAGAGCTTCGACGTCTTCACGAACCCGAACGCCGAGCCGCTGCTCGCCGCGCTCGACCCCGCCGAGATCATCGTCTTCGGCGTCGCGACCGACGTCTGCGACGACGCGGCGATCCTCGGGTTCCTCCAGCGCCGGCGCCGCGTGCGTTTCGTCGAGGACGCCTCCCGGGGCCTGGACGAGGCCCGCGTGGCCGCCTGCACGGCGGTCTGGAGGGAGCGCGGAGTCGAGTTCACGACCGTCGACGAGGTGGACGAGTCCCTCGGCTAAGGGATTCCCCCGCGGCTGCCGATGAGGGTCGAGGGATGATCAGCAACCTGCTCCACCACCTCAACTCGTTCGCGACGACGTGGTTGCCGCTCGCGTTCTTCCTCATCCTCGTGATGACGGCCTGGCTGCTCTGGAAGACCGTCGGGATGATGCCGCGGGTCAAGCCGACGAACGTCGACTCACGGGCCCGCTCCCACGTCACCTGGAGCGACGTCGCCGGCGTCGAGGAGGTGCGTGCCGAGCTGATGGAGGTCGTCGACTTCCTCCGCGACCCGCAGCGCTTCGAGCGGCTCGGCGCGAAGGTGCCGAAGGGCCTGCTCCTCTACGGGCCGCCGGGCACGGGGAAGACCCTGCTCGCGAAGGCGGTCGCGTACGAGTCCGGCGCGAAGTTCTACTCGGCGAGCGCGTCGTCGTTCGTCGAGATGTTCGCCGGCCTCGGAGCGGCGCGCATCCGGAAGCTGTTCAACGAGGCGCGCAAGCATCAGCCCGCGATCGTCTTCATCGACGAGCTCGACGCCGTCGGCGCGCAGCGCACCGGGCACGGCTTCAACCGCGAGCAGGACCAGACGCTGAACCAGCTGCTCGTCGAGCTCGACGGCTTCGAGGGGGCGGAGCAGGTCGTCGTCATGGGCGCGTCGAACCGGATCCAGGACCTCGACCCGGCGCTCCTTCGCCCGGGACGCTTCGACCGGCAGATGCTCGTCGCGCCGCCGGACCTCGCCGGCCGCGAGGCGATCCTCGGCGTCCACACGCGCGGCAAGCCGCTCGGCCAGGGCGTCGATCTCCACCAGATCGCGCGCCAGACGTCGGGCCTGACCGGCGCCGAGCTGGCGAACATCTGCAACGAAGCGGCGATCTTCGCCGGGCGCCGGGGCGAGCAGTACGTGAACCAGAAGGACTTCGACTCCGCGATCGAGCGGGTCGTCGCCGGCCTCCAGCAGAAGAAGGTGCTGACGGAGAAGGAGCGGCGGATCCTCGCGTACCACGAGGGCGGCCACGCGTTGATGGCGCACCTGATGGGCGCCGCGATGGAGCTGCAGAAGGTGACGATCGTCTCCCGCGGCGACGCGCTCGGCTACGCGTTCTACCTGCCGGAGGAGGACCGCTACCTCCACACGAAGGACGAGCTCGTCGACCGGATGGTCGTCGCGCTCGCCGGCCGCGCCGCCGAGGAGGTCGTCTTCGGTCGCGTCACGAACGGCGCTGCGAACGACCTCGAGAAGGTGACCGACATCGCGCGCGCGATGGTCTTCGAGTGGGGCATGGCCGAGAGCGTCTCGTCGCGGACGATGCGCGCCGACAACTACGCCCTCTCCGAGGCGACGAAGCGGCTGCGCGACGAGGAGCAGGCGCGGCTCACCGACTCCGCGTACGAGGAGGCGGTCCGGCTGCTGCAGAAGCACCGCGCCACGCTCGACCGGATCGCCGTGGCGCTGCTCGAGAAGGAGACCCTCGTCCGCGACGAGATGCTCGCGCTCGTCGAGGACGTCGAGCCCGAGTCGCGCGCGTCGGAGACGGTCGGCGTCCCGCGCGTCGTCGCCGTGCGGCGCCCGCGCCCGCTCTAGCCGGTCAGCTTCGACAGGTCGATCGCGCCGCTCGGCGCGGCGAGCGTGACGGTGCCGTTCCAGTTGCTGAAGTGGAGGGCGCCGCTCGAGCTCGACGGCCCGGCGAGCTCGACCGGATACGGCTTCCCGGTGGTCGCGACGTAGAGCGTGCCCGTGCCGGCCTTCGACGACGTGATCGCGATCACCTTCTGTCCGTCGACCGTCGACTCGGCCCCCTTCGCGAGCTTCCCCTCGTTCTTGATCAGGCCGAAGAGCTTTGCCATGTCGGTGAGCGGCGTGAACGAGGCGAAGTTCCCGTTCGTGGACGGAGCCATGATCCACTTGCCGGCGAAGAGCTTCGCGGCGGTGGCTCCGGCGAACTGCCGGTAGAACGCCTCGTCGCCCTTGAAGTAGACCTTCGGGCCGATGCGGACGATGTCGATCCGGTGCCCGCCGATCGTGATCGTGCCCTTGCCGCCCTTGCCGCTCGCAAGCTGCATGTCGAGGTCGAGCTTGCTGCCGTTCTCGTTGATCGTGCCTGCGTAGTGGACGGAGCTCGCGGCGAGCGCGGCGGCCTTCGTGTCCGTCAGGATCTGCGCCGCGCTCTTTCCGGCCTCGCCGTTCGACGAGGAGCCGCCACAGCCCGCCAGGAGGACGACTGCGGTCACGAGCGCGGTGACGCCTGCCGTGCGCATCGACCCGAAGTGTTGCGCACGCTGCGGATAGCATCAACCGCATGGAGACGAGCGGCATCCATCACGTCGGCGTCGCCGTCGTCGACCTCGACGAGGCGGTGCGGACGTACGAGCGGCTGTTCGGCGGGCGGCTCGAGCACCGCGCCCGCGTGGAGGAGCAGGGCGTGGAGGCGGCGTCGATCCGGATCGGCGACAGCCGCGTCGAGCTGCTCGCGGCGCTCGGCGAGGACACGCCGGTCGGGAAGTTCCTCGCGAAGCGCGGGCCGGGGATGCACCACGTCGCGTACGAGGTCGCCGACGTCGGCGCGGCCCTCGCGGAGCTCGCGGACGCGGGCGCGGAGCTGATCGATTCCGAGCCGCGGCGGGGCATGTTCGGGCTCGAGGTCGCCTTCGTCCATCCGGATTCCGTCCACGGTGTTCTCTCGGAGGTGGTGTCACGTGGTTGACGGCGAGCGCATTCGGATCGAGATCGGATTCGAGGGCGGGCAGGTGATCGGCGGCTTCATGGACCCCGAGCCCGTCGACCAGCTGGTGCGGGCCCTGCACGAGGACGAGCCGCGGGTCGTCGTCCTCGACGGTGAGGACGGGCCGGTGCACGTCGTCGTCCCGCGCGTCTCGTACGTGCGGCGCTTCAGCCGCGCGAGCCGCGTCGGCTTCGCGTAGCGCGACGCGGTGGCGCTGGAGGTCGGGATCGTCGGCCTGCCGAGCTCCGGCAAGTCGATGCTGTTCGAGGCTCTCACCGGCGCGAAGGCGCACGGCGAGGTCGGGATGGCGGCGATCCCGGATTCGCGGCTCCAGCAGCTCGCCGACGTGGTGCACGCGCGAAAGGTCACTCCCGCCGCGATCCGTGTCGTCGAGGTGCGCGGCACGGGTCCGGCGCTGCTCGGCAACCTCCGCCAGGTGGACGCGCTGCTCGTCGTGCTCGACGGCTTCTCCGGCACGCGCGTTCCCGCCGACGACCTCGAGACGCTGAAGCTCGAGCTGCTCGTCGCCGACCGCGACCACGTCGAGCGCCGGCTCGAGCGCGTCGCGAAGCAGGCGAAGTCGGGCGACGCGAAGCTGAAGAAGGAGGCGGAGACGCTGGAGCGGCTGCTCGCGCATCTCGACGCCGGGAAGACCTTGGCGGACTGGCCCGAGGAGCTGCCGCCGGAGCTCGAGCCGCTGACGACGAAGCCGGTGATCGCGATCGAGAACGGAACTCTGTCGTCGGAGGGGGGCGGGATCGACCTCAAGCTCGAGGCCGAGCTGGCGGAGCTGCCGGAGACAGAGGCCGCCGAGTTCCGCGGCGGCGGCGAGTCCGCGCTCGGCGAGGTGGTGCGGCGGCTCGCCGAGACGCTCGACCTGATCACGTTCTTCACCGCCGGCGAGAAGGAGACGCGCGCGTGGACGCTGCGGCGCGGTCAGACGGCGATCGACGCGGCGGCGACGATCCACACCGACATCGCACGCGGCTTCATCCGCTGCGAGGTGATCCGCTGGGACGACCTCGTCCGGCTCGGCTCGCACGCGGAGGTCTCGCGCGCCGGCCTGCAGAAGCTCGAGGGGAAGACGTATGTCGTCGAGGACGGCGACGTCCTCAATGTTCGGTTCAACGTCTGACGACGTCGAACCGGGGAAGCGGACTTCGGCGCTCAGGCGGTGCTTGCTCGGGCGATCCGAGCGGCGCGCGCTCCTGCGCGGAAGGCGAGAGCTGGTCTCTACCCGTTGGGACAGGTGCCGCCGAGACCGAAGCGCACCGTCTGCGTACGCCGCCCGACCGTGAAGGTCAGCGGGACGCATTCGTGGCGTAGCCGGAGGTAGAAGCCGCCTGCATAGGCGTTCCAGAGCTTCGGCGGTGTCGGGCAAGGAGCGATCGTGAGCGCGCTGACGGTGCCGCTGCTGCCCCAGGTGATCGCGGCGCGTCTGCGCCACGCCCTGGGGATGCTGACGGAGACGGGGACGTTCCCGGCGCGGATGACGAGGCCGGCTTTGCGCCAGAACGTCCAGGGCGTGGAGTGCGTCGCCTCGACCTGCGTGAGACGGGCCGGCGGCACCGACACGACTCCGAGCACGAGTCGATAGCCCGCATCGCGGCTGGTTCTCGCGTGCCCGATGATGTCGTTGCAGGAGATGGTCGGAGCCGGGGTCGCCGTCGTTCCTGCATCCACCACGGACGCTGCGACTGCGAGGAGAGCGATGACTGTCGCGGCAGCCCGAGACATCGGTCTCAGCCTACTCAGCCGGCGCTGATCAGCACGACGCCGGCGAGCGTCGCGACGATGCCGACGTCCTGTGTCAGCTGCACGCGCTCGCGCAGCGCGATGCGTGCGAGCATCACCGTCACCACCGGGTAGAGCGACGCGAGCACCGAGACGACGCTCAGCAGTCCGTGCACCGACGCGGCCGCGAACAGCACGTTCCCGCCGGTGTCGAGGAGCCCGACCGCGGCGAGCACGGCGAGGTGCGGCCGGAACCCGTGCGGCACCGTTCGCCGCAGCAGCACGATCGACCAGACGAGCGTCACCGACGTGCAGCGGAAGAGGAACGACGGCCACAGCCAGTCCTGCGCCGACGCCGTGTGCATCGGCACGTAGTAGCCGCCGAACGCGACCATCGCGAGCACGGCCCAGCCGACGCCGGCGGCGAGACGCGTTCGCTGCTCGTGGCGCTCGACCGACGCGAGGGCGCTGCCCCCCATCGCCGCGACGAAGCCCAGCTCCTGCACGCCGCTGACGTTGTCGCCGGACGCGAGCCCCCAGATCACCGGGAACGCGGCCGCGAGCGACGCGATCGGCACGACGACGCTCATCGCCCCCGCGGCCATGCCGCGGTAGAACGCGAACAGCCCGAGCGTGCCGAGGCAGGCCGAGAGGCAGGCCCACCACACGTCGCTGCTCGGCGGGGCGGTGCCGCGCACGGCGACCGCGACGGCGAGGACGACGAGCCCGAACGGCTGCGAGACCGCGATCACGGCGAGCGCCGGCATCACGCGGCTCTTCAACCCGCCGAGGAAGTCGCCGAACCCCCAGGCGAGGCTGGCCCCGAGCGCGAACGCGGCGGAGAGCACTACTCGGCCGGCACCGGCCGCGTCGCCGCGACCGCGTCGAGCTGGTTCGCGTGGTACAGCACCGCGGCCTCGGCCGTGCGCGCGGCGCGCGCGTCGTGATGGCATGCGACCGCGTGCAGCAGCTCCGCCGGCGCTCCCGCGCTCTCGAGCATCCGCAGCCCGAGGTGGACGTGCCCGAGCAGCCGCCCCTCCTCCGTCGGCTGGAACAGCGGCGGCGGGCCGAGCTCGCGCGTGCGGCCGACGTCGTGGACGAGCGCCGCCGCGAGCAAGAGGTCGCCCCGAAGCCGCGGATGGAGCTGCGCCAGCTCGCGGCAGATCGTGCCGACGCCGACGGTGTGCTCGAGCAGCCCGCCCGCGTACGAGTGATGGCCGTCCGGCGTCGCCGGATACTGCCGCAGCGGCGGCGCCTCGCCGAGCACGCGCGTGACGATCCGGCGCAGCCCGTCGTCGTGGATCTCCGCCGCGAGGAACTCGAGGAACCCCTCGAGCTCGTCGGCGTCGCGCCGCATCGCCTGCGCCATCGCGGCCGGGTCGACGCCCTCGGCCGGCTCGAGCGTGCGCACCTCGAGCTGCAGCCGGTCGCGGAACCGCTCGACCCGGCCGAGCACGCGCACCGCGTCGCCCTCGGCGAAGCGCCCGTCCAGCAGCTCCACGTCGTTCCAGACCCGCGCGTCGATGCGGCCGCTCGGGTCGACGAGCTCGAGCGCGAGATACGCCGCGCCGTTCCGGGTGCGCAGCCGCGCCTTCTTCGCGACCGCGTAGACGCCTTCGACCGTCCGGTTCTCCTCGAGCTGCGCGATCGCGGTCATCGCCCCGGAGTCTAGGGTGTCGGCATCCCGTCACGAGGAGGACGCAATGGTCGAGGAAGCGCGCCTGGAGGAGGTCGGCTCGGGTCTCGCTCCGGTGAGCCCGGGCTGGTTCGTCGTCAACGCCGGCGAGGCGGCGTGGATCCGGAACGACGCGTTCGGATCGCGCTGCAAGTTCGACAGCGACGACCGCGTGCTCGCCGAGCGGGCCGACCTCGAGTCGCAGCCGTTCGCGGAGATCGGGTACACGCTCGCCGTGCTCGAGCCGGGGAAGCCGACCGGCATGTACCACGCGGAGTCGGCGCAGGAGGACTTCCTCGTGCTCGCCGGCGAGTGCCTGCTGCTGATCGAGGAGCAGGAGCGGCCGCTGCGCGCCTGGGACTTCGTCCACTGCCCACCCGGGACGCGGCACATCTTCGTCGGGACGAGCGACGAGCCGTGCGTGCTCCTCATGGTCGGCGCGCGGGGCGAGGGGAAGACGATCGAGTACCCGCACTCGGACACCGCCCT
>Ga0335070_10006635_pt1 | contig 13615 bp, 8 predicted proteins | sample Lox_Sample_13_FD_206722 | JGI IMG/M metagenome (GOLD analysis project Ga0335070, IMG submission 206722) | Soil microbial communities from Loxahatchee National Wildlife Refuge, Florida, United States - Lox_Sample_1.3 | ecosystem: Environmental > Terrestrial > Soil > Wetlands | place: USA: Florida...
CTCTTCCCGGAACTGATTGCGGAACGCCGGGTCCGCGTAGACCGCCTTCTGCGCCTGCTTACTCTTGTCCTCGAACACGCGCTTCCAGGACGGGAAGGCGGCGAACGAGAACGGGCTGCGCATGTCGATCTCGCGCGTCAAGGGCAGCGGCGAGGTCTGCGGGCGCGCGCCGCGGGCGATCATCGGCGCCGCCCGGCGCAGCGTGTCGCGCACCGCTTCCGGAAGATCGTCGCGATCGAACAGGGCGATAAAGGTAACCGGCCGGCCGCTCTCATCGAGCAGCAAGTCGAGGATCTCGCACTCGTCCTCCTCAAGCACACCGATCTGGCGCGTCAGCGCGACCTCGATCGCGCCCTTGTTCTTGTCCCTGAGCACGTTCGCGTAGGCCTTCAGCTCGTCGCGGCTGGCGTTGCGGCAGGCCAGCGGCCGCCCCTGGAAACCCAAGTGCTGGTTGAGGATGGTGCTGGAGAACCCGAACGCGCCGGCATCCATCGCTTGCGCGAGCAAGGCGCGAATCCGGGCGGTCTCCTCCGCCGTCGCGGCACGCTCCATCGACGCCTCGCCCATCACGTAGTGGCGCAGCGGCGTCAACGGCGCCAGGAACGCGAGGTTGAGCGCGGGGCGGCGGCGCTGCGCCGCGTCCAGGTATTCGGGAAAGCTCTCCCAGCCCCAGTCGATGCCGCGCGCCAGCACTTCGTAGGGGATGGCCTCGACGTTGACCAGGTCGCGCATGGCGACCTCGCGCGCCTCTGGCCGGCATGGCGCCAGCCCCACGCCGCAGTTGCCCAGCACGACGCTGGTGACCCCGTGCCACGACGAGGGCGTCAGCGCACCGTCCCAACAGATCTGCGCGTCGTAATGGGTGTGCGGATCGATGAAGCCCGGAGCGACCACGCAGCCGGCAGCGTCGAGCAAAGCGGTGGCCGCACCGCTCACCTGCCCGATCTGCGCGATCTTGCCGTCGGCCACCGCGACATCGGCTCGCACACCGGGACGCCCGGTGCCGTCCACCACCAACCCGTTCCGGATGACCAGATCGAACGCCATCGGCTCGTCTCCTGCATCGGCCCCGTCGGGCCGGCAAACTGGCTGCTGCGCACCGCGCGCAAGCCCCCGTTCGCGGATTGTACGACCGGACGCGGTGGAGGAAACTGTACATGGCGGCGCTGTAAGCCGCCGCTGCCGCCGGGCTAAAGTTTTTTCCCGGCGGCCCGATTCCATGGAATCCCAACGGAATACCAGCCCCGCGCTCCCCGGCACAACACCGATGAACGATTCGACCCACCCCGAACTCAGCCGGCGCGAGTGGCGCCGGGTCCCCAGCGACATGCCTGCCACGCTGATCTCCGGCCGGGAAACCGTGCGCGGCCGGCTGGTTGACATCAGCGTGGGCGGCGCGCTGTTCGAGTGCGGCCGCAAGTGGGTCCGGTTTCCCGGACCTTGCGTGCTGCGGCTGCCAGTACGCTGCGCCGCCGCGGACTACACGGCGATCCGCGCGCTGGTCGTGCGCACCGCAGCCGGCCGGTTCGGTTTACGCTGGACGCAGCGCATTCCGGCTCACGCGTTGATCAAGCTCGCGCTGCCGTTGGCGCGGTAGGGCCTTACTCCCTCCTGCGCACCCACACGGCGGTGTCGTGGAACGCCGCGCCGCCGTTGGGCCAGCCGGGATCGGCGCTGGTGAGTGCGTTGATGCCGATCCCGTTCTCGAAGTAGCGGTTCGGCCAGATGCCCTCGACCACCACCACGCCGCGCTGCTGGCCTGCCTGCGGCTGAACATGCACAACGACTTCCCCACGCTCGTTGCCTAGCCTGACGCGGTCCCCCTCGGCCACGCTCAGCGCAGCGCAATCGTCCGGGTGCAGCAGCGCGGTGGGGCGTCGCTCGCGCTTGAGCGAGCCGGGCGTCTCGGTAAAGGTCGAGTTGAGGAAAGTGCGGGCGGGCGCCGCCACCAGCCGGAACGGCTTCTCCGCGGAAACGTTGTCGATCACGTCGAAGTGATCCGGCAGCCTCGGCATCTCCTGCCAGCGGCCGCCGAAGCGCTGCCAGTCGGCGCGGAAGTGGAACTTGCGGTCCGCGGTGTCAAAGCCATCGAGGAAATGCATGCGCTCGAACGGATAGGCGAAGTCCTGGCCGCCACGCTCGTAGTTGGTCTGCGCATCCCACATGCCGGAGCGGCGCAGGGTCTGGTCCATGATCTCCCACACGCTCATGTGGAAGCCTGGATGTTGGGCGCCGAGCCGCTTGGCCAGCTCGCAGATCACGAAGTGGTTCTCGCGCGCCTCGCCGGGGGGTTCGATCAGCTTGCGGGTGACCTGGAACACCGTGTGTCCGCTGGCGGTATAGAAGTCGTCGTGCTCGAGGAAGGTGGTGGCCGGCAGCACCACGTCGGCAAAAGCCGCTGTCTCGGTCATGAACTGCTCGTGCACGCAGGTGAACAGGTCTTCCCGCGCGAGCCCCGCATGCACCTTGTGCAGATCGGGGCACACCATCGCCGGGTTGGTGTTCTGGATGAGCAGCGCGGTGACCGGCGCCCCGCCCTTGAGCGCTTCGGCGTCACCGGTGAGGATCGGCCCGAGGCGCGACTGATCGAGGTCGCGCACCGAACGATCCATTACGTCGGTGCCTTCGATCAACGAGCGGTCGAGCGGATAGATGCCGGTGTGCCCGTACAGCGCACCGCCGCCCCGCTGCCGCCATGCGCCGGTAACGGCCGGCAGACACGTCACGGCATGCATGTTGGCGGCGCCATTACGCGAGCGCGAGAAGCCGTGGTGGCAGCGGATGAAGCTGCTCTTGCTGCGCCCGTACAGGCGTGCGAACTCGACAATGGTCTGCGCGGACAGGCCGGTGATCGCCGAGGCCCATTGCGGCGTGCGGCTCGCGACATGCCGCGCCAGATCGTCGGGACAATCGGTGTAGCGGCGCAGGTATTCCCAGTCGGCGAAGCCCTCGGCGAACAGCACGTGCATCACGCCGCAGGCGAGCGCCCCGTCGGTGCCAGGGCGCACTGCAAGATGCAGATCCGCTTTCTCGGCAGTGCCGGTGCGATACGGATCCACCACCACCAGCTTGGCGCCGCGCCTCTTCGCCGCCATCGCGTGCTGCATGACGTTGACCTGGGTGTTGACGGGGTTGCCACCCCAGATCACCACCAGCTCGGCGTGCTCCGCGGCCTCGCGCAGGTCCACGCCGCGCTTGCTGCCTACGCCCGCGATCCAGCCGGTGTCCGACAGCGCCACGCAGATCGTCGAGTGCCAGCGCGAGTACTTCATCGCGTGCCGCAACCGGTTGATCCCGTCGCGCTGCACCAGCCCCATGGTGCCGGCGTAGAAATACGGCCATACCGTCTCCGCGCCGTGCCGTGCTGCCTTTTCGCTGAAGGCATCTGCCACGCGATCGAGTGCCTCGTCCCAGGAAATGCGCTTCCACTGGCGGCTGCCTTTCGGGCCGGTGCGCAGCAGCGGGTGCAGCAGCCGGTCCGGATGGTGCACGCGCTCCGCGTACCGCGCGACCTTCTCGCAGATCACACCGGCCGTGTAGGCGTTGCGCTGCGAGCCGCGCACGCGCCCGATGGTGCGCGCATCCACGATCTCCACGTCAAGCGCGCAGGTGCTGGTGCAGTCGTGCGGGCAGACGGAAGGGGCGATACGTTGCGGTGCGTTCATCTGCGTGCTTGTGCCTCAGGACGGCGATGCAAACGAAACCGTATCACACTGCCTGCCCGCCTGCCACGCCGCGAAGCCGCCAGCACCGCATCGGCTGGCGCGCCCCGGATCCCCGGCTCCGCCCACGGGGTGACCGCATCTGGCGTCGGATCAGGGAGTTAGGCCGCTCTCCCGATAGCGCGAGCGTCAGGCTACGCTCAGTTCCGGCGCACGCCTGCCTGCCGGCGCAGGGGCATTACGCGCATGCATCGAGTGGAATGGAAATCGCTTTTTCCCGTAGGGACAATCGCGCTGTCGCCATGCCCTCCCCCGCCCCCCTTCAAATCGTCTCGCCTGCCTCATCGGAACGGCGCCTCAACCTGGACGAGGTGCTCGCCGATCTGATCAAGGACGGGCTGGCGGACCGCGCCGGCGTGGACGCACTGCTCGCCGCGAAGAACCTGCGCCGCGGCGAGGTCCATCCGCTGATCCTGGTCGCCAACCAGAAGTGGAAGGATCCGCGCAGTCCGCGCCGCCTGCTTACGCTCGATGCGCTCACCGAGTGGCTCGCTGCGCGCGTGGGCTTGCCCTACTATCGCATCGATCCCTTCAAGGTCGATTTCTCCGCGGTGACGAAGGTAATGTCCAATGCCTACGCCACCCGCTTCCGCATCCTGCCAGTGGAGGTCACCGCAAAAGAGGCGGTGATCGCGACCTGCGAGCCGTACCTGCGCGACTGGGAGGCGGAACTCTCGCGCGCGCTGCGCCTGCAAGTGCGGCGCGTGCTGGCCAATCCGCAGGACATCGAGACCTACCAGGTCGAGTTCTACAACCTGGCGCGATCGATCAAGGGCGCCTCGCAGCAGCGCCATGCGGAAGTCAACGACGTCGCCAACTTCGAGCAGCTGGTGGAGTTGGGCCGCAGCGGCAAGCTCGATGCGAACGACCAGCACATCGTCCATATCGTCGACTGGCTGCTGCAATACGCGTTCGAGCAGCGCGCCAGCGACATCCACGTCGAGCCGCGCCGCGACTCGGGCAACGTTCGCTTCCGCATCGACGGCCAGCTGCACCAGGTGTACCAGATCCCCACGCCGGTGATGGCCGCAATGGTCAGCCGCATCAAGATCCTCGGCCGCATGGACGTGGTCGAGAAGCGCCGCCCGCAAGACGGCCGCGTCAAGACGCGCACCCCGGACGGCGACGAGGTCGAGCTGCGTCTTTCCACCATGCCCACCGCCTTCGGCGAGAAGCTGGTGATGCGGATCTTCAGCCCGGACGTGTTGGTGAAGGATTTCACCGAGCTGGGCTTCTCGGAGGACGAGAAGCGCCGCTGGAACGCGCTCACTGCCAAGCCCAACGGCATCGTGCTGGTGACCGGGCCGACCGGCTCGGGTAAGACCACCACGCTGTACTCGACGCTCAAGCAGCTCGCTTCGCCCGACGTGAACGTGTGCACCATCGAGGACCCGATCGAGATGGTGGAGCCGCAGTTCAACCAGATGCAGGTGCAGAGCAGCATCGGACTGGACTTCGCCTCCGGCGTGCGCACGCTGATGCGCCAGGACCCCGACATCATCATGGTGGGCGAGATCCGCGACCGGGAGACGGCGGACATGGCCATCCAGGCCGCGCTCACTGGCCACCTCGTGCTGTCCACGCTGCACACCAACGATGCGCCCTCGGCGATGACCCGGCTGCTGGACATCGGCGTGGAACCCTATCTGCTCGCCTCCACCGTGCTGGGCGTGTTGGCGCAGCGCCTGGTGCGCACGTTCTGCGCGCACTGCAGAGAGCCGGGCGAGCTCGAGCCGAGCACCTGGACCTGGCTCACGCAGCCGTGGCAGGCGCCGCAACCGAAGCAGACTTATGCGGCACGCGGCTGCCTCGAATGCCGCATGACCGGATACCTCGGCCGCGTCGGCTTGTACGAGCTGATGACGCTGACCGATCCGCTGCGCAAGCTGATCCAGTCCGGCGCCGATCCGGTCGCGCTGCGCGATCAAGCGGTGCGCGAAGGCATGCGGCCGCTGCGGCTGAGCGGTGCGCTGAAGGTCGCGGCCGGTCAGACCAGCGTGGAGGAAGTGCTCAAGGCCGCGCCGCCGCCGCCGGAACGGCGCGGCTGAGCCGCTTGCGTCGCGATGCCGATGGACTTGTCTGGACTCAGACGGCCGCGAGCGTAAGGGCGTATTGCGTATCGGCCCCACCGCTTTGCATCACACGCACGTAGTATGTTCCCGCAGCGAGCGTGCGCGACAGGGTTTCCGATTCGCGGTCCGGATATGTCGAATTGGCAAGCGCTGCTCCGACATTGTCCAGGAGAGCCAAATCGGCGTTGGCCGAAAGCCCGGTTAGGCCGACTAGGACTTGCGCGGTGTCGCCTAGCGTGAATCGATAGTAGTCCACCGGATCGGCGTCGTGCAATGCGTCGCGGTACGTCGTCGGCGAGTTGCCGACGCTCACCGCGCGTGCGGCCGCCAGGTCATTTCCTGCGCCGTCCGCCGCGCGAGCGCCGGAGACTACCGAGAACTGCGCCCAAGGTGATGCTGGTGATACGGTTGGCAGGTCGGGCAGATCGTAGATCATCCGCACGGAGATATTGTCGAGCTGTCCCGCAGTTCCGGCGACGTAGGTGAGGTCGCCCAGACTGGGGGCGTCCACCGCGAAGACCGCCTGCGGTCCCTTCTCGACCCCTCTGAACACGAAGTGGCCGCTTTCGGGATCGCTTCCCTCATCGACGAACACGTAAGTTCTGATCGTCCCGCCGGCTGGGTTGGACACGGAAAAGAGCGAGCTGGCGGCGACCACCCGCCCGGGGGCTAGAGCGAGATCGGCGGCGACGACCGCCGGAGGCTGCAACGCCGAGCGGGCGGTGGACGACGGTCCTCCGCCAGCCCCACCCCACAAGCTGCCATCGAATGCTTCGACTGAGTAGCTGTCGGACGTCGAGCCCATAACGAACGCTGTCTGCGCAAGCTGCGAGGCGTCGATCTCGAACCCGAACGGCTGCTCGACGCCGTTCACGGTGAAGTACCCGCCGCCTCCGGAATGGTCGTAGAAGCGGTATCTCGTGATGGCTTCACCGTCTGGATCGACGGCCCTGAACAGGCTCGCCACAGGGATCACCGCGCTTCCCGGCCCGACGAAGACGGGCACCGAGTATTCGACCCGGGGAGCGCGGTCGCTGGCCTGGTTGTTGGAGATTGCAAAGGTGCTTTGATCGCCCCACGCTTCCCCGTCGGATGCGCGAACTCCGATCCGGTCGAGTCCAAGGTCGACGCTGTTGGCGATATAGACGACCTTGTTCAAGTCCGACGCGGGAACCTGCAGCGGGACCCCCGTCGCCTGAAGCACGCCGTCGTAGAACAGCGCGCCATGGACGAGCGCCGCGGCATCCTGCGTGAACTCGTACGCAGCGATCGGATCTCCATCCGGATCGGCAGCCGACACGAGCGGCGCGATGAGTTCGGCCTGACCGGGAGCCAATCCGGTGCCCGACCCGGACTGCGCCACCGGCGCTTGATTGATCGTAGTCGTGACGACGAGGTTCGCGGGTGCGCTCCAGACGAAGGCATAGGCACGAACCGTCAGGTAATGCTCAATCCCGGGCACGGCCGCGGAGACGTAGCGCGCCTGCGCGAAATCCGCCGCCTGGATCGTTACCGTCTGGCGATAGTCGGGCACTCCGTTGACGGTGATGTATCCGGGCTGCGGCGAGTTGTACCCCATGAAGACTTCGTACTGCGCGATCGGGTCGCCGTCCGGGTCCGTCGCCGAGATAAGGCTCGACAGCGGGATGCTGTCACCCGATCGAATCCCGTGATCGAACGTCGACACCACCGGCGGGTTGAGAACCTGCTGCTCTCGCTGCGCGTAGTAGGCTATCGCCTCGTTGAGGTAGTAGGTGCTATACCCCAGCTGCTCCCAGGTGAGGACCGGCGCATTCGACTGGAAGATGACCCGCTCCATCAGGGAATACGGCACCGAACCGTACCCCGGGAACGTGTAGGTCTCGATCCTGTTGGCCGGCGATTGCCAGTCGAACTGAACCACTACGTTCCCGGTCTTGATGTCCTCCAAGACCAGATGCCTGCGACCGTCGACCGTCGCCGCGCCCAGGGACCCGAAGGGGATGTTGGAGTTGAGCTGGTCCGCGGAAGAATTCCCGGTTTCGGCGATCGCTACGATCCCCGTACCAGAAACCACGGTGTACGTATCGTTTCCCGCCCCGCCGACTACGAAGGGGTCCTTGTCGGCCTGGACGTTGAACGTGTCGTCACCCGACAGGCCGAAGTAGACGGAGTCGGTGTTGGGTGTGGCGACGACATCGTCGCCCGTCGTCCCGACCACTTCGTCGAATCGGTAGACGGTGTCCATGGTCCAGTCCTTCCAGGGACCCCAGGCGCCGCCGCCGTCGTCGGCCCGGGCCCAGACGGTTTCCGCACCAACGTCGGAGGCTCCGACGTAGGTGACGTCGGCCAGTTCGGACGCCGCGACCGTGATCCCCACACCAGAAGGCTGCGCAACGCCGCCGACGGCGAAATATCCTTTCCCCACGCTGTCCCACAGCTGGTAGCGGACGATCGCATCGCCGTCGGGATCAACCGCCGAGATGAGCGAGGTCACCGGCACCGACTTGTCTGTACCTACCTTGCTGTTCTGGGCCGAAACCGTCGGTAGCCTGTGCGTTCGGATGGCGAAAGGCTCCCAGGCACTCCATGCGCCCTCGCCGTCCTTGGCGCGGATCTCGTAGTTGTCAACCAGCGGGATCGGGTTTGCCGCGCCGCGCACCCATGCCGTAGCGAGACTCGCGAAGCTCACCGTCGCCCCTTGCGGCTGGTTCTGCCCGTTTGCATAGATGATCCCGCTGCCGGCCGCAGGCGTCAGGTCACGCAGTTCGTACTGCACGATCGCATCACCATCGGCGTCGGCCGTGGTCACGAAGCTGTCCAGACGCAGCCACTCGCCGCCCGAGCCGACCGGCTGCACCGCGCGATCCGGCGCGGTCACAGTCGGCGCGGCGTTGTTCGCGCGCACCGTCTGCATCGTCCAGCTCGCCCACGCGGGGCTCCAGGCCTGACCATCGTAGGCCATCGCCCACACCGTCTCGCTGCCCCTGGCGCTCCCGCCGACGTAGTCGGTCAGCGCGAGTTGGTCGGCCGAGATCAGTATTGCCTGCCCGGCGGGCTGCGCCCCTCCACCGACGCGGAAGTAGCCCAGCCCCGCGCTGTCCCAGAGCTTGTACTGCGTGGGCGCATCGCCGTCGGCATCGCTCACGCTAAAGAGAGTGCTCGTGGCCACCGCCGTGCCAATCACCACCGTCTGCGTAGCCGCCGTGGGCGTCACCATCGGCGCCCGGTTGGGCAGCCGGGTAGTGAGCGTAAACGGCGTCCACGCGCTCCACGCGCCCTCGCTATCCTTGGCTCGCAGCTCGTAGTTGTCCACACCGAGATTCGCTCCGCCGCGCACCCACGCCTCGGCCAGGCTCGTGAAGCCGATGTCGGTGCTGGCTGGCTGCGCTGCGCCGTTGGCCCAGATGTAGCCCGAACCTGGCGTGGCGGTGAGGTCGCGAATCTGGTAGTGCACGATCGCATCGCCGTCGGCATCGGCCGTGGTGATGAAGCTCGAGAGCATCCGCCACATGTTCTGGTCGATGTTGCCGCTCGGGGCGCTCACCATCGGCGCAGCGTTGTTCGCCCGCACGGTCTGTATCGTCCAGCTCGCCCACGCAGGGCTCCAGGCCTGGCCATCGTAGGCCATCGCCCACACCGTCTCGCTGCCCCTCGCGCTCCCGCCGACGTAGTCGGTCAGCGCGAGTTGGTCGGCGGTGATCAGTATCGCCTGCCCGGCGGGCTGCGCCACCCCACCGACGCGAAAGTAGCCCAGCCCCGCGCTGTCCCAGAGCTTGTACTGCGTGGGCGCATCGCCGTCGGCATCGCTCACGCTAAAGAGAGTGCTCGTGGCCACCGCCGTGCCAACCACCACCGTCTGCGTAGCCGCCGTGGGCGTCACCATCGGCGCCCGGTTGGGCTGCACGCGCGTGGTCAGGTCGAAGCGCGTCCAATCGCTCCATGCGAAGCCGTCGAAGGCACGGATCTCGTAGGTGTCCACCACACCCACCGCGCCGCCGCGCACCCAGGTGGTGGCAAGATCGCTCACCACGATCCCGCCACCCTGCGCGACCGCCGCTCCGTTGCCCCACAGGTAGCCGCTGCCCGCCGTGCCGGTGAGGTCATGAATCTCGTAGCGGGTGATCCTGTCCCCGTCCGCGTCGGTTCCACTCACCAACTCGGTAAGCAAGCGCCACTGGTTAAGGTCGATGTTGCGGTTGGCGGCGCTAAGCGTCGGCGGCACGTTCGCCGCGGCCTGCGTTCGTGCAGTGAGGCTTGCCCAGAGGCTCCACACGCTGCCGTCATAGGCACGCACCCACAGTGTCTCGGTCGATGCGGCGGGCGCGCCGACGTACTCGGTCGTGGCCAGCTGCGCTGCGCTCACCGGAATCGCCACCCCTGAGGACTGCTGTGTCGTGCCGATGCGGAAGTAGCCGCCACCCGCACCGCCATCCCACAACTCGTATCGAGTGATCGGGTCGCCGTCCGGGTCGCTCGCCGTGAAGAGCGCAGAGGCCGCGACCGTCTGGTCGAACGTCAGGCTCGTGTTGATGCCACTGACAAGTGGGGCCGCCATGGTCGACCTGCGGAAAGCCCTATTTGGCTACCAGTGAAAAATGCTCCAATCTGCACATCTGCGCTTGATCAAGGTCAACGGACAGATCGGAACGCCAACGCTATCACACGCCGCTTCAGCCCACAACGCGATGTGGTGGAGTGGACCGGCGCGCGGAGCGCGACCTACGTGGTCCGGCAACTGCCCTCAACCGGCTGGCGGGCGCTGAGCCTCTCGAGCTACGCGTCGACGTCGGTGGATGCCGTGTTCGGCCCACCGCGGCTGGCCGGCGCGATCGGCATCGTCGGCACCGGCTTCCTCGTGCAGCCTTCGGTGGAAGCGAGCGATCGGGTTCGTGGCACGTCGATGAACGGATGAAAGCCCTTCCGGCCCCGCGTTGCGCAATCTCCTTCGCCGCGTAGCTGATGCTGCGCCTGAACGCGCGGCCGCCGCTGCAGCACGGCGAGCTACTGCGGTGTCAGCGCACCAGCCTCGGCGGACGCGACCTGCCCGTCTTTGCCGGCGGTGAACATCCGCGCGATTACACAGTAGTCGAAGTGAACAAGATCGCAGAGATTTCGTAGTCGCTGCGCCGACGGACACGGAGGATCCTCGCCTCCCGACAGTTGGCCGAACGCTTCTCGACACGCTCGCCGCACCTGCGCAACGCAGCAGCGCTTCGCCTCGCGGGCCGACCCCTGCGCTGAATGCCGATTTCGCTGAGCTGGGAGGGTTGGGCGACTGTGAATCCATGCTCGTCGAGCGCTCCGACGTGACCCGCCCCAGTGCCGAGTGATCGGCACAACCGCAGAATCCGTGCCGGACGCGACCGGTGACGCGCATCGAAAGCTGTTGCCAAACTCGCTGCAAGTGATATCGTAAGGATGCGCGGCGAGAGTCGCGCGACGTTCGATAAGGGCAAACCCGTGCGAAAGCCGGGGGCGCAAAGTTACCGGTCTAAGGGCGATGGCCTACGACAGCGGGACCGCCGGACGATGGGCGCGCGTGACGCTTGGCGCCCACCAGTACGTCTCGCTTTTCACCGCCTTCGCCTCGAGCGGTAATCACCACTGCCCTCCGGCTCCTGGCCCGCAACAGCGGCCGGGCATCGCTCACGCTTGAACCGGAGGCATCATGAAGCGCTACTACGTCACAGCGCCGCTCGTCGCGGCAGGAATCGGCAGCTTGCTTCTATCCGCATTGCAGGGTGCCCCCGAGGTGGACGCAGCCCCCACAGCCGTGGACCCGGGGGTGTGCAGTGGGGCGAGTGCCGGCGATCCCTTGCCGAACTTGACCGCGAGCCAGCTGGCACTCTTCAATGCAGGCCGAGACGCATTCCTGGAGGTCGAGGATGTCGCAGAAGGCCTTGGACCAAGGATGAATCTGGACAGCTGTGCCGGGTGCCACATCCAGCCCGCTGTGGGGGGAAGCAGTCCAGCGGTAAATCCCCAGGTCGCCTTCGCGACGAAAGCCGGTGCGAACAACGTCCTCCCCTCGTTCATCTCGGTGAACGGACCGGTGCGCGAGGCGCGCTTCGTGAGAGGCCCGGACGGCAATCCCGGCGGGGGCGTGCACGCCTTGTTCACCATTGCCGGGCGCAGCGACGCGCCCGGCTGCCAGTTGGCGCAGCCGGATTTCGAGACCGCATTGGCCGCCGGCAACGTCATCTTCCGTATCCCCACTCCGGTGTTCGGCGCGGGCTTGATCGAACAGATCCCGGACTCCGCGATCCTGGCCAACCAAGCGGCCAACGCCGACGCGAAGCTGGCGCTGGGCATCGGGGGCAAAGCCAACATCGTGCTTGCCGGCAACGCGATCACCGGTCAGCCGAATCTCAACGGCAACGATGGCACCATCGCTCGGTTCGGTTGGAAGGCCCAGAATAAATCCCTGCTGCTGTTTGCCGGCGAGGCTTACAACGTGGAGATGGGAATCACCAATGAACTGTTCCAAACGGAACGCGACGAAACCGCGACCTGTCAGTTCGTGCCCACGCCCAATGATGTGAGCGACACCGACGCGCAGAGCCCGGCCGACGCGCTAAGCGACATCGAGAAGTTCGCCCTCTTCATGCGCTTTCTGGCCCCGCCTGCGCCGTCGCCGGACTTCCCGGGGGGCGCGGCCTCGATCAATAGAGGCGCCAAGCTGTTTGCTCGGATCGGCTGCGATCTGTGCCACACCCCGACGCTCACGACAGGCAGATCCACGGTCGCCGCGCTCAGTGGGCAGCCGGTGAACCTGTACTCTGATCTGCTGCTCCATAACATGGGCAGCGGGCTGGCCGACGGAGTCAAGCAAGGGCAGGCGGGCCCGAACGAGTTCCGCACCGCCCCGCTGTGGGGCCTCGGACAGCGGACCTTCCTGCTGCATGATGGACGCACCCCCGACCTGATCGAGGCTATCCAGGCGCACCAGAGCGCGCCTACCGCGACGCAAAAAGGTTCGGAAGCCAACGCAGTCGTCGACAACTTCAATCAGCTCACGGAGCCTCAGAAGCAGCACCTGCTCAATTTCCTGCGATCGCTCTGAGGTCGCACGCCGTTCCGATCGGGCTGAGAATGAGGTGGAGCGTGAAGCGCACGCGCTGGACGAGGCTCGCGAGACGGCAAGGCTAATTCGGATCCAGCCCGCGCGCTCAGGCGCGTGGGCCGGGCCCAAACGGACTATCCTGCGTCGTCGCAGCAGAATCCGGTCAAGCACGGGACCGAGCAAACGCGCGAGCTACGGACGTGCTCGGCGCTTCCAGTGCTCGACGAGCGCTCCTTTAGCGCCGTCGACCGGATCGCACTCCGGAAGCCGGCGGCCGCCACGGCCGCAGACCATGGGCAGGACCTAGCAGGTGATATGCAGGACGGCGTTCGCTCGGTCCGGGTGCGCCTTCAGCTCCGCAATGGCCTCCGAGGTCGGCAGGATCACCAGCTGGACGCGCCGACGCTGCGCCTCGCGTTTGACCTCGTCCATGACCGGTAAGGCGCCGCTCCCCGTGCCGATCACGAGGCGCCGGCATTTCCACGGGATGTCCTCCTCGACAGAGAGCGGGGTGTGGCCGAACGCCTCTCGGAACTTCTTGGAGGGCTTCTTGTTCCGTTTGCGGACACGCTCGCGATCGATCACCACATCATGCTCGTAGGTAATCCCGTCGATGCGGATGGAACCAAAGGAAAAGGCTTCGAACCGCATACATCTCCCCCTCGCGCAAGCCCGCATGGCAAGTGCTCAATGGTACGCCACCGAGCGATCCGGGTATTAGGCCGACGGGTCGCATGTGGCCGCCGCCTGTGCTCGGGCGGCGAGACGGCGTGTCT
>Ga0335070_10006637_pt1 | contig 13613 bp, 11 predicted proteins | sample Lox_Sample_13_FD_206722 | JGI IMG/M metagenome (GOLD analysis project Ga0335070, IMG submission 206722) | Soil microbial communities from Loxahatchee National Wildlife Refuge, Florida, United States - Lox_Sample_1.3 | ecosystem: Environmental > Terrestrial > Soil > Wetlands | place: USA...
GGCGAGGTCGTCGTCGAACGTACTGCGCAAGCGCAAACCATTTTTCGTATTGTACTGCCCGGCCGCGCGCAAGAGGCCACGCACAGTTCGGACGACCTCAGAATTGCGGCCGCTGTTCCCGCTCTACGCCGGAATGCGAGTCAAGATTCGGTTTCGCATCCGGGAATGTGAGGCCGTTCCTTTTCTTGAAAGTACCGGGCTCCGGATGAGTGCAGGAGGATAGTGTGCAGAAGCCTACAGCCTCTACGCTTCGCGGGGCCGCGCTCGCGGTTACCGCTATATTCTTGTTCAACTGCCATGGCCGGGCACAGCAGGCCACTCCGGCACCTGTCACTGCCTCGGGCGAGCAGGCTGTGAGAGAGTTACAGGATCAGGTTCGCCAGCTCGCGGCGATGGTGCAGGAGATGCGGGCGGAACACGAGCAATCTCGCGTGGAGATGCAACAACTGCGGCAGGATTTGCAGGCTACACGCGCTCTTTTGGCGCAGCCCGCTCGCGCTCAAAGTTCAGAGCTGACCGCTCACGTTCCCCTTGATGGTGGGAACTCGAAGGTTCCGGAGACCGCCGAAAACCGCGCCTCACTCGAGGAGCGGGTGCAAAAATTGGAAGACTCGAGTTCATTGATCAATTCGAAGATCGATGAACAATATCAGACGAAAGTCGAGACGGCATCGAAGTATCGCGCGCGCTTGCACGGAATCGTGCTCATGAACGCGTTTCGCAACATTGGCGGTTCCGACAACCTGGATTTTCCCGACTACTCTTTGCGGCTGCCGGGCTTCGTCCCGCGCGCCAGCATTGGCGCCACACTGCGCCAGTCGGAAATTGGCCTCGAGGTTTTCGGTCCCAAGATCGCTGGCGCCAAGACTTCGGCAGACATCCAGTTTGATTTCGCCGGGGGATTTCCTGCGACCGGCAACGGCGTTAACTTCGGCATCATGCGGCTGCAGACGGGCAATGTGCGGCTGGACTGGGATCACACCTCGGTGATCGCAGGACAGGATTCACTTTTCCTATCACCTCTGTCGCCCACCTCTTTCGCCTCGCTGGCAACTCCTGCGTTTGCCTTCGCCGGAAATCTCTGGGGCTGGACACCGCAGATTCGCGTGGAGCACCGTTTCGCCGTCTCTGATCAGCAGACGATCACCATGCAGGCTGGGGTTCTCGATAACCTCGATTGGGAGCTCAACTATGGTTCGTTTGAGCGCACGGCACAGGCTGGAGAACTTTCCGGACAACCTGCTTACGGCTTCCGTACTGCATGGTCCCGTCCCGTGCAGCAGCACCCGTTGAGTTTTGGTGCCGCAGGATATTACGGCAGACAGAATTGGACATGGGGTCGGTACGTCGATGCCTGGGCCGGAATGGCCGACTGGCAGATACCCATTGTTCCGCGCCTTCAGCTGTCGGGCGAGTTTTATCGCGGACGAGGAATCGGCGGCCTGGGAGGGGGCATTGGAACGTCTGTCGTATTTGGAGGAAACCTGCCGTACAGTGCTCTCCGCGGCGTTGATACAGCGGGCGGATGGGCGCAGCTCAAATTTCAGCTGACCCCAAAACTCGAACTCAACGGCTCGGTCTCACAGGATGATGCTTATACGGGAAACATTCGCGGGTTCGCTGTCGACCAGAACAATAATGGGCTTATCATCGGCAGAAACCGTGGCGCATTAGGGAACGTCGTCTTTCGACCGCGTTCTGACCTCGTGATGTCAGCCGAGCTCAGACGTCTTAGGACTTTCCCCGTCTATAGCTCCAGCACGCATACAAATCAGGTAAATCTCTCCGTGGGGATACTGTTTTGAAGCCGCGAGAATTCAATCTTATCTGGACAGTGGCGAGCATGCTGCTGCTTGCCAGCTGTGTGCAGGCGCAGCAGACTTTACGAGCCCGTGTGGAACTCACAAAGAACGGCAATCGCTTGAAGGATTCCTCGAAAGCCGTGGTCTGGTTGACTCCGGTGGGCAATGTTGTCGAAGTCCCGCGGCAGACGCGAATCCCTCAACTGGTGCAAAAAAACAAGAACTTTCAGCCCTCGCTACTGGTGATACCGGCCGGGGGCAAAGTCGAGTTCCCGAATCACGATCCGTTCTTCCACAACGTCTTCTCTCTTTTTGAGGGCAAGCGTTTTGACCTCGGCCTGTACGAGAGTGGAACGACGCGCTTCGTGCAATTCGACAAGCCGGGAATCTCCTTCATTTTTTGCAACATTCATGCGGAGATGAGCGCAGTCGTGATCGCCGTGGCCACTCCTTACTATGCGATCTCCGACGCGCATGGAGACGTCACCCTGCCTGAAGTTCCACCTGGGAGATATCAACTGCAGATTTTCCACGCTGGAGTTGCACCGGACGCCCTGCGCGCTATGGAGCGCGAGATCACGATTGCTCCCGGACAAACGACTCTGGGAACTTTCGATCTGGCAGAATCCGACTTAATGGTGGCGCACAAAAATAAATACGGCCGCGATTACGATCGCCCGGAGCCCGACAGCCCGGCATACGCAAGGCCGTAGAGCTGCAAAGTTTCAAGGTTTCAAAGTTTCAGAGTTTCAAGGTTTTCACCGCAAAGCCATGCTGGGTTTGCCCGACAGGTAGGCCCGCAAACTTTCAAACATTGAAACTCTGGGACCTTGAAACTTTGCTTAAAGAGAAAAGGCGTGCCATTTAGCACGCCCTTTCTCGCCCCTGTCGTACAGCTACAACATCGTGCAAAGTCAATTAGCGATGATGCCCGCCGCCACCGCTGCTGGAGTGACCGCCTCCTCCTCCGCTCGAGTGGCCACCACCGCCGCCGCTGACGTGCCCTCCGCCGCTTGGCGCATGACCTCCGCCGCCGTAACTTGGTGCAGAACGTCCGCCGCCACCATAGCTTGGCGTCGATCGAGGGCTGCCGCCTCCATAACTCGGACGCGAATAGCTGGGCGCACCGTGCGATCCGCCGTAGCCAGGCGCACTGTAGCCGCCGCGAGAGTATCCGCCGCCGTAAGGTCGAGCGATCGGCTGACGCATGTCGAGCTGCGGCCGTGACGATCCGCGACCCATGCTGTCGGAGTAGCTCCGCTGGCTGGGTGCACTGGGCGCAGTGCGGTTCCAGTAACCGCCACTGCTGGGCGAGGGCGCGGCTCGTGACCCTACGCTCCTCGACGGCGGCGTGAACGGACGGAATCCGCCACGACTCTCAGCAGGTGCCGATTGGCTCATTCCACGCTGCGCTTCCGGTCGCGCACTATTGCTGCTGCCTCCGTACGAGCGATTGTTTCCGCTCGGAGGTGTGAAGGGGCGGAATCCGCCGCGGTTCTCAACCGGCGCAGCCTGGCTGGTCCCGCGTTGCGGCGAGACGCCTGTGTTTCCTCCGAAAGGCCTATACCCCCCTCGAGTGGCGTTCTGGGCACTCTGGTTTGGAATATTGCGATTCCCGAAACCAGGTTGCCGACTAACGGTGCCAGCACTGGGTCGCTGCATTGTTCCATTGACGTTGCGGCCCGCGAATACGGCATTCGAGCGCCCGCCCGCCGGGATCGCACCCACATGGCTCTGCTGCATCGTCTGCCGCAAGGCCGCGGTCTGCTGCTGGAACGAGACGGGCCGCGCCATATTGTTGTGCGATCCAAAGAATCGTTGCGAACCGCCGTTGCGCATCGTCGCTGGTGAAGCCGCACGCCCGCTGGCCGAGAGGCTGGCCCGAGTGGGCACAACCGGCAAGTTGCCGGCCATCATGCGAGCGCCACGCAACTGCTCGGGCCGCGCCGCTACTGCCTGCACGCGCCCTGCTCCGAAGCGTCCCGCATCGATCGTGGACATCGCACGGCCGACATGCACGTCGCGCATATTCGCTACGTTCGAGAACCGCAGGCCGTTATGCAGCGGCCGCATGCCGCCATAGTTGTTGACGTGAATGTTCGTGACGTGAACGTTCGTGACATTCACGACACCGAAGCGACCACGATATCCACCCCACCACGGGTGATACCAGTCACACGGACCAAGAGGCATCCAGCCGAATCCACCCCAACCGCCCCAGCCGACGCCGAAACCCCAGCCACCGCCCCAACCAAAGAATGAAACGTACGCAGGAGCCCAGAACGGGCGGTAGTAGGCGTACACCGGTCCAGGCCACCATCCCCATGCGCCGCCGTAGAACATCCAGCGGCCGTAGTGATAAGGCGCCCAGCCCCACGGCTCGTACGCAACCCACGTCCAGCCGTAGTAAGGCTGCCAAACCCAGTGGCCTTCGCGATACGGAACCCAGTCCGCCGTCTCATCCGGATACCAAACATCGCCGACGTCATCGACATGACGCCAGTGGCCGTAGGCGTCGAGGTCCTGCGATCCGGTGTAGTAGCGGTTCGTATGCCGCCAGGAGTTCGCGTCGCGAATGATGTGATCGCGATCGCTGTTCCAGCGGTCCCAGTCGTCGCGACCTGGCGCTGACGCAATCTTGTACTGCGCCTCGTCGGAAGTGCCGCGAATCGTGGCCATGTCGCCTTCGCGGATTTCAGTGCTTCCCTGCGGCGTCGCGATCTGCGCCTCGCCCTTGCGCACGATCACGATAGTGTCGCCATCGGGTTGGACCTCGATTCGGAAGACGCCATCGTGGTGCGACGGATGCACCGAGACATTGGGAGTATCGATTTCGGGCTCCGCTTCGCTGTCTTTCGAAACTGTATAAGTTACAAGACCTTGGCCTAGTTGAATCTGGATATTCTTCTTCGTCAGGTTAGCGACGTTGACTTGCGTATCGTGCCCCAGACGGAGCGTATTCGCGAAGTCCAACTCGATCTCCGCGCGCGCATCGCCAGCGGTTGAGACCTTATCAGCGGTCATGAGCGGCTGATTGAGTGCTGCCGCCGACCAATCCCCCGAATCCCCACGCTGTGTGGAAACATCGCCGTGAATCAGGCTGATTCGTGCCACACCCTGATCGGTCGAGGCCGGAGCCTCGCCCGAAGGACCACCCGGCTGAGCGTCCTGCGGCTGCGCATTCTGGTCGTCATAAGGCTGCGAATCATCAGGCTGAGCATCCTGCGGCTGAGGCTGTCCCATTTCCATGGGAGCATCGGGTTGCTCTGTAGGCCCGGGACCATCGTCCGTGGTCTGCGCGAAGCCGCTGATCGACAATGCTCCCGACAGCGCCAAAATCAAGACTGCCAGTTTTCCAATCAGCTCGCGTTTCATAACCACCTCCGACCCTCCCCAGAACCCGTAATCAAGGCAAAACTGCTACTTCTGCAGGGGCAAGTGCCATACCAAACATCGACGCACTAAGCTATTTGTTTTCAATGCCGAAAACGCCGCAGATGGCTCGCATTTCTGGAAATCGGCTGGCCTCAACCAACCATGGTTGATTTCGGCCACCTAGGCACTCTGCATCGCTCGCGCGTACATGAGGTGAAAGGCGTGAACTCCGCGCTCCTGCTTCACGCTGAACCGCCCCCGCGAGTAGCTGCGCGACCGAAGATTCCTCTGCACAACCTCGCAGATGTTGACGTCTTCGATCTGAATTTGATCGCTGAACTCCACGGAAGCTCTGGCAGCCGGTTTGGAGTGCTCTTCCTCGGGCAGGTACCACTCGAAAATTGCCAATGTGCGCTCCGGTGCAACCGGCAGCACGAGATTCAACGAAACATTGTCGGGATAACAGTTCAGCATCCAGTTCGGAAAGATCCAGAAGTAATCCGTGGTCAGATCCTCGCGCGTTTCCTGATAGCGGCGCGGAGTCGTGTCTCCGGGCTGCGCTCCGCGGATCGGACTGAACTGCCGCACGTAGTTGGCATGCGGCTCGACCACGTATGCGTTGAAATCGAGTTCCCGGTTCAACCCAGGATGCACACTGGGGAGATGGTAGCCTTCGAGGTAATTGTCGACGTACGTTTTCCAGTTGCACTTCATGTCGTAGGTGCGGCGTTCGAAGAGCTTCATCCCGGCAAAAGGAAACTTCTCCGCTTGTGCCGGCAATTCGCCCAGGCTCCTGCGCAAGGGCGGCGCTGACGGATCGAGGTTCACGAAGACCAGGTTGAACCACTCGTCAACCTGCAACGGAGTCAAAGAGAAATCTTTCGGACGGAATCCGTTCACGCCCTCAATTTCGGTCGCGCTGATCAGAGTGCCATCGAGATCGTAGGTCCATCCGTGATAGCCGCAGCGGAATAACTTGCGCGATCCGCATCCCTCGGCGGCCGGACCTGCACGATGTTTGCAGACGTTATAGAAGGCTCGCAGCTTCGCATCCAATCCGCGCACGCAGAGGAGGGGCTCACCCCCTAGCTCTGCCGTGAAGTAGTCGCCGGGATGCGCAACCTGAGTCGCATGTCCCACAACCTGCCACGTGCGGCTGAAGATCCTTTCCTTTTCTTCGGCGAAGATCTTCGCGTCGGTGTAGAGAGACGCTGGCAACGTCCACGCATTTTCGACTTCAGGGTCAACGTGGAAGACGTTCGAAGTGGAATCGATATTCATGAAAGACACTGGTCTCGCGTCATCGGACGATGCTCGCCTTTGCAATCAGCGCTTTCCCTGGCGGAGACCTCAGAATTCCGACTGACACGATTTGTCACTCCCGCGACGGAATCTGCCAGACGAGTGACCGTTTGGGCGCAAGCAACAGACACTAAAGTGTAACTCTGCGCTGAAAACAAATCTCTTTCGCCCCGAAAAGTGCTCAGAACCAACGTAACCGGTGCTTGGCGAGGAGGGTGCATATTTCGAAAATGGCTGCGATGTTCGCAGAGGCATAAAAACAGAACTTACAAGGGGAGATATCGAGATGCGGAAACAGAAAGGTTTTTCACTGATCGAGCTGCTAATCGTGGTGGCAATCATCCTGATCATCGCAGCAATCGCCATTCCGAACTTGCTGCGCGCCCGCATGGCGGCCAATGAGTCGTCTGCCGTCGCCAGCCTCCGTACACTTAACACTGCTGAAGTTACCTACAGCTCAACCTATCCGACGGTCGGCTTTTCGGCGAGCTTGCCGGCCCTGGGCGGTGCACTTGGCGCTGCTTGTGTACCTTCATCTGCGACCTCTTGCCTGATCGACTCCGTTCTGGCTAACAACGGCAACCCCGCTGGCAGCGGAAAGAGCGGCTACAAGTTCAGGCTCGGTTCCACCGAACAGGCTGGTGGCGTTAACGTGGGCTACTGGGCCAATGCAGTTCCACTGACCCTCAACCAGACCGGTATCCGCGGATTCTGTGCTCAGGAAGATGGAGTGGTTCGCGTTGACCCGGCTGGTGTCTGCGGCACTACCGAACCAACAATCCTGACGTTCAACCCGCTCAATCAGTAACGGTTTGGCAAAGTACCTGGGGGAGGGTACAAGCCAGGGAGCAGCGAACTCACGTTCGCTGCTCCCTTTGTTTTTACGGTCTCATCGACCGTTGTACTCGGGCTGAGATCGGCAAAGTAAGACTGACAGCATTTGTCAGTCCCGCGACGGAATTTGCCAGAAGGGCCCGGCTTCTCGGCTTCAGCAATACGCACCAGAGTGTATCTCTGCGCTGAAAACAAAGTTCTTCTTTCCAAAGTACCCAGAACCAAGGTAACTGGCCGCTTTGGCGCGCCAGGTGCAAGATCGGATACGGCTGCGATGTTGGCAGAGACTTCAAATCAGAACTTGCGAGGGGAAATATCGAGATGCGGAAACAGAAAGGTTTTTCACTGATCGAGCTGCTGATCGTGGTGGCAATCATCCTGATCATCGCAGCAATCGCCATTCCGAACTTGCTGCGCGCCCGCATGGCGGCCAACGAGTCGTCTGCCGTCGCCAGCATCCGTACGCTTAACACTGCTGAAGTTACCTACAACTCAACCTATCCGACGGTCGGCTTTTCGGCGAGCTTGCCGGCCTTGGGCGGCGCACTTGGCGCTGCTTGTGTACCTTCATCTGCGACTGCTTGCCTGATCGACTCCGTTCTGGCTAACAACGGCAACCCCGCTGGCAGCGGAAAGAGCGGCTACAAGTTCACGCTCGGTTCCACCGAACAGGCTGGTGGCGTTAACGTGGGCTACTGGGCCAATACTGTTCCCCTCACCATCAACCAGACCGGCATCCGTGCATTCTGTGCTCAGGAAGATGGAGTGGTTCGCGTTGACCCGGCTGGTGCCTGCGGCAACACCGAACCAACAGTCCTGACGTTCAACCCGCTCAACCAGTAACACTTTGGCAAAGTACCTGGGGGAGGGTACAAGCCAGGGAGCGGCGAACTCACGTTCGCTGCTCCCTTTAATTTCCTATCGTTTGATCGTTATCCTGCCCCGTCCTGGGTGCCAAAAACCGCAACACTCACAATTTGCGACACATGCACGGTCAAAAGCATGCCCACCGACCCGCAGACTGCCTTGCCTTCCCCAGGATAATGCGCTAACAAAAAGTGCAAGGCAGAACGATGGCTGCGTTCCAAATTCGAAACCATCAGTGCTAGTTGGGCGAGCAGCCATTTTTTGCGCGCAGCCGACCGCAAATAGGGTTAAAATACGCGCTGCGCCTTGCTGGGCGCGGAAACTCGCCCCTTTGGCATCGAAGGGGCAGCATTAAAATCCGGCCGAAAATCTGGCCAGGAAATCGAAGGTAGCCTGATACTCCCAGAGACGACAAATGCGAACACAACGTGGCTTTTCACTGATCGAGTTGCTGATTGTGGTGGCGATCATTCTCATCATTGCCGCCATCGCGATTCCGAACCTTCTGCGGGCTCGCATGGCCGCAAATGAGTCATCCGCAGTAGCATCCGTGCGCACCGTCACGACTGGGGAAATCACATACCAGTCCACATATCCCACCGTCGGTTATGCGCCAGCACTGGTCAATCTGGGCGGGCCATTGAATGCAGCCTGCATTCCAAGCCAGAACACCGCCTGCGTGATCGACTCGGTACTGGCAAATGATGGCAATCCTGCCGGTAGCGGCAAAAGCGGCTACAGGTTCGTTTCGGGGACAGGAACGGTCGCGGGCGGAACGAATATCGGCTACACCATCCAGGCAGCACCCATCTCTCTCAATCAGACCGGAATACGTGCCTTCTGCGCCGAAGAAGATGCAGTCATAAGGGTCGATCCAGCTGGGGTCTGTTCCAATACAGAAGCTGGGATCCTTGTTTTCAGTCCGCTAAATCAGTAGGAACTTTTCATCGCGGGAAACGCTACGCTCGCACTGTGCTCTTCCGCCGTTGTTGGCCACATCGAAGGTAATCATTACCAGTGTTCGAGGGCGCATACCTGGGTTGGTACACGAACTGCAATAGAATCTGCAGGTCCCCTTCATTTCAGTGTATGGGAGATTCTATGCGTAGCAACCGAGGGTTTTCACTAATCGAACTGCTGATCGTCGTGGCGATCATCTTGATCATCGCGGCCATAGCCATTCCCAGTCTCTCGCAAGCACGGATGGCGGCTCATGAATCCTCCGCGGCGGGGTGCTTGAGAGCCATGACGAGCGCGGAGGCAGCGTACTATTCCGCTTATCCGAGCGTAGGCTACTCTCCCGATATCGCGTCGCTTGGGGGCGCACCGCCATGCACTCCGTCGTCGAGCACCGCGTGCCTAATCGATAGCGGCTTATCCTCCGCCATTCCCGGCAGCCCGGGTAAGGGAGGTTATTTCTTCCTGGCGACCGGAGTCCAGACCGGAGGCGCGGCTGCCAACACAGCTTATGTGCTAGGGGCTGCACCGATAGCGGTACATGCCAGCGGCAATCGCGATTTCTGTTCTACTAATGACGGCGTTCTGCGGTCGCAGATGGGGAATCCCGGTGACGTGCCTGTCGACAAGCTGCCGTCGTGCCTGGCGTTCCCGGTGGCGCAGTGACGGAGCACCCAGCAGTCAGCGGTTAGCAGTTAGCGGTCGGCAATTGACACTTGGCATTTGGTTGTCGGCGCTCTTTGGGTTCTTCGGATTGATTGGTTCGTGAATTTCGCGGTAGAGCTAACCGCCAAGCACGCAAAGGAGTGAGCGAAGATCGAGGAAATCGAAGTCTGGTGTTGCAGGTTTCCCGCAGTGGCTAAATGAAGTGCTAAGTGCTAACCGCTAAGCCAGTGACCCTCGTAACCAGCGGCCGGTCTTCGACTCCGCGCTGATTGCTTATAATCGACTCGAAGCACTCTCCACTCAAAGCAAACCTTATGGCGTCAATTGAAATCCTTGGGCTGGAAAAGACATACATGGTGGGCTTCTGGCGCAAGCGGCCGAAACGCGCCCTGCAGCCGCTGCACCTGACCGTGGAAGATGGAGAGATCTTTGGCTTTCTCGGTCCAAACGGCGCGGGAAAAACCACTACTTTGAAGATGCTCATGGGCCTGGTTTTTCCCACGGCGGGCACGGCCCGCATCTTAGGCAAGGAGTGGACGGATCCCGAAGTCAAGGCCCAAATCGGATTCCTTCCGGAGCAGCCCTACTTCTACGATTATCTGACCGCGCACGAACTGCTCGACTATTACGGCCAGCTTTCCGGAGTTCCCGCAAAGGACCGCAAGTCCCGCATTGATGAGATGCTCATACGCGTAGGTCTCACCGACGTCAAAGGCCTTCAGCTGCGCAAGTTTTCGAAAGGCATGCTGCAGCGTGTCGGCATCGCACAGGCCATTCTGCACAATCCCAAGCTCGTGTTTCTCGACGAGCCTATGTCGGGACTTGACCCTCTCGGACGGCGCGAAGTCCGGGATCTCATTCTGCAACTTCAGCAGGAGGGCAAAACTGTATTCTTCTCAACCCACATCCTGTCTGACGCAGAGGCGCTTTGCGACCGGGTCGCCATCATCCACAGAGGTGAACTTCAGGGAGTAGGTGCCGTGGAAGAATTGACCAAAGCCGTGCAGGGCAAAGTGGAAGTGGTCTGGCAGGGCACGCATGTTCCGGCTTCGATCAAAGCCCTCAGCGGCGAGTTCCACGTCGCGGGGGAGACGGCGCGAACTGTAGTCTCAGAAAGCCAAGTAGACGTCGCCATAGACGCCCTCCGTCGCGAGCGTTTGCGTCTGGTTTCGATCACTCCTGTGCGCACTTCGCTGGAATCGTACTTCGTTGAGAAACTGCAACACTCCCAAACTACTGCGGGGAAATCGGCATGAACGCGCGTATTGCATACATCGCCTCAAATACGTTCCGTGAAGCCGTTCGCGACCGCGTGCTTTACAACCTGATCGCGTTCGCGGTGTTGCTTTCCGCCGCAGCAATCTTCATTGGGCAGATTTCTATCGAGATCGAGCGCCTGGTGGTCATCAATCTAGGATTGACCGCTGTGTCACTCTTCGGCGTGGTCATCGCCATTTTTGTAGGAATCGGCTTGGTTTCCAAAGAGATTGAGAAACGCACGTTGTACACAGTCCTCTCACGCCCTGTGCGCCGCTGGGAGTTTATCGTAGGCAAGTTTTTCGGGCTCGCCGGAACGCTGGTCGTAAACACATTCTTCATGGCCATAGGAGTCTTCGGAGCCCTGCTGTATGTCGCTCACCGGTTCTCGAGCGGGGATTCCTCAATTCTGATCGCGCTCTATTTCATCATTCTGGAATTCCTCATCGTTTGTGCGTTGGCACTGTTGTTCTCTTCGTTCTCGTCTCCGCTGCTCTCGGCGATATTCGCATTTTCGCTCTTCGTGATCGGCAGCTTCGCCGATGATCTTCGTGGCTTCGCCACCCTGACACATGGGCTGACACGCTGGATCGCCACAGGCGCCGCTTACATCGTCCCCAACTTCTCGACGCTGAACGTGATCAGCGCTGCGGCGCATCAGCAGGCAATCAGCTGGCAGCTTGTCGCGGAGAACACTCTCTACGCTGTGTTCTACGCGGCGATGGCGCTGAGCGGGGCGATTCTCATCTTCGAGCGCAGGAACCTGAAATGAGTGCGCGCAAGAAAACGACGATCATCGCCGCGGCCTGCCTGCTCGTCTCGCTCTCAGGCAGCATTCTGATCGCGCAGCATGTGGAGCGCATTCGGCCTCACGACATCGTCGACGACGCGCTGTACATCACGTCTTCCAAAATGGTCCGTCGGGCTAGCCTTGGTTTCGACGGTCTTATGGCCTGCATCTACTGGACGCGGGCGGTCCAGTATTTCGGGCACCGGCACTTCATTCGTGAACGCAGCTACAACGAACTTGGCCCACTACTGGAGATCACAACAGCACTCGATCCGCATCTGCTCCCTGCATACCAGTTTGGCGCGACCTTCTTGGCGCCGGCTCCGCCGAACGGTGCAGGCCAACCTGAACGTGCAGTCGAGCTTATGTACTACGGAATCGAACATAACCCGGAAAACTGGAGGCTATATTACGATCTCGGGTTTGTGTACTACACCGAACTACACGATTACAAAAAGGCTGGAGAAGTCTTCGAAGAAGGCTCGAACGTTCCGGGAGCGCATCCGTTTCTGAAGGTTCTGGCCGCGAGCATGGCTGAGCACGCGCAAGATTTCAGCACCGCCCGCCTGCTTTGGAGCGCAGCGTATCAATCCAGCCAGGACACTAGCATCCGTCAGAATGCGCTCGAACATCTGCGGGCGATCCAGGTGGATGAGGATGTGACTAACCTGCAGAATGCCGTCACTCGCTTCGTTCAAGCGAACAGGCGGTTACCGACGAGCCTCTGGGAGGTCGTAACTGCCGAACATTGGCAGGGTTTAACCGTGGACCCCGACGGCATTCCCTACGAGTTGTCCTTCGACGGGAAAGTGCTGGTGGCGCATCCCGACGATTTTCCTTTTGCGACTCTCGGACTGCCGCCTGGCTACAAACCGACCCCGAAGTTCCACACGCAAGGCTAGGCACCACTTCGTCTCATTGGGCGCCATGGCATCAACGCCGGAGAGCCTGCAGATTTCTGGCACAATGTCTAGGCATGACATCCACACCACCCCCACGAATCCTTCCCGCAGCGCGCAAATTCTGGAGGGATTGCGTTGGCCGATCGGGTGTAGCTCGTGGCTCCTGGGAGTTTGTCGCCTCCATCTGGAGCTTTCTCCGTGACTCCACCCCATCCCACCTGCGCTCTCGTTTCGGCGACGCTGATTACGACTGGGACTATCGGGTAAACACAACCAGCGGCGCAGTGGGCTGGCGCGAGCGTCTGCTCGGCGTGTTCAACTCTCCCTATCAGCCCACCGAGCGCCAGCTATTCCGGGAGATGATGGACACGCTCTCGCGGCACGCAAGCATCAACCTTTCTGAGTTCACCTTTCTGGATCTTGGCTCGGGAAAAGGACGGGCTCTCCTGCTTGCTTCTGACTACCCCTTCCGCCAAATCGTCGGGGTGGAACTCCTGCCCGCTCTGCACGAAATTGCTGTTCAGAATCTGGCGAAGTATCAGAGTGATTGCCAGAAATGCTTTGCTATACAGTCGATCTGCGGGGACGCGACGACCTTCCCGCTTCCGCACGGGCCACTTCTGATCTACCTATTCAATCCGTTCCCCGAGTCGGAACTGCGACGCATGATCAGTAATCTGGAACGATCTCTCGCCACAAATCCGCGGCCGGTTTACGTCGTGTACCACAACCCCCAATTAGAATCGGTTCTCACCGCCAGCTTACAACTGCGGCGAATTGGCGGAACCCATCAATACTCGATCTTTGCGGCCCTTAAGCTGACGGCTTAAAACGCAAACCCGACGCCACCGGAGATCTGGT
>Ga0335070_10006638_pt1 | contig 13613 bp, 11 predicted proteins | sample Lox_Sample_13_FD_206722 | JGI IMG/M metagenome (GOLD analysis project Ga0335070, IMG submission 206722) | Soil microbial communities from Loxahatchee National Wildlife Refuge, Florida, United States - Lox_Sample_1.3 | ecosystem: Environmental > Terrestrial > Soil > Wetlands | place: USA...
TAATCGGTACACCGCGCCATTGTCTATCAGGAAATTTTTCCGAGTAGACCTCCGGATGGTGATGGGTGTTTACGATGAATCGATCCACGCCCACTTTCAGCAGATGGTCCATCGCGTAAGCGATAATGGGACGTCCTCCGACCTCCAACAGTGGTTTTGGAACCCGGTGTGTCAGAGGCAGAAGCCGCGTCCCCAGCCCTGCACCTAAGATAAAAGCTGTCTTGAATCGTTTTCGCTTCATTGATCCTTCACGCCGTTTCCTTCTTCTTTCCAAACTCCGGATTGATTTTCACCAGCCCTGTCACGATAAACCCGGGGATCGTTGCGGCCATAACCCAGAGGAAAAAGTTCTGGTAGCCCAGTTGCTCCTGGAGCCAGCCGCTCGCCATGGCGGGTACCATCATTCCCAAAGCCATGATCCCCGTGGAAATAGCATAGTGCACCGTTTTGTAATCTCCCTCCGACACCATAATCATGAACATCGTGTAAGCGGTAAATCCAAAACCGTAACCGAATTGCTCCGTGGCAACACAGAGGTTGATCAGGAAGAGGCTATCAGGCATGGCCTGGGAGGCATAGACATAGACGAGATTCGGCAGATGCATCACACAGACCATGATCCAGATCCAGAACTTCAACCCTTTTTTGTAAATCGCATATCCGCCGAGAAGTCCTCCCAACATGAGTGCGACCACTCCCACCGTTCCGTAGATGACTCCTACCTCGGATGTTGTAAGCCCGAGCCCGCCTTTCGACCTTGGGTCGAGCAGAAAAGGTGCGATGATTTTGGCAAGCTGGGTCTCGGCCAGCCGGTAAAAGAGAAAGAATGCAACGATACTAAGGATATTCTTCTTTTTGAAGAAGACGGCGAAAATATGAAAGAACTCATAAAAAAAAGAGGTTGAAGGATTTCGAGTTGCCGGACGATCCACAGACGGGTAGGGAAGGACAAAAATATGATAAAGGAAGATTGCCGTAATCATAGCAGAGGCCACAAAGAGGGCGATGGACCAGGCTGTGGGGATATCGTACCCATTGGCTTCAAGAAAACCTGCCAGAATGACGAGCCCACCCTGTGTCGCAATCGTGGCGATGCGATAGAAAGTCGTTCTTACTCCGACAAAAGCGGCCTGGAGATCCTCGGGGAGCCCTAACATGTAAAAGCCGTCGGCAGCAGTATCATGGGTTGCTGAACTGAAGGCCATCAGCCAGAAGAAGGCAAGGGTATATTGGAAGAACCGGGTTGCAGGGATAACAAAGGCAATGCAAGCCAGCGACATTCCAATGAGGATCTGCATGAAAAGGATCCAGAAGCGCTTCGTCCTGAGGAGTTCAACCAAGGGACTCCACAGAGGCTTAATCACCCAGGGAAGGTAGAGCCAGCTTGTATAAAGGGCGATGTCAGTGTTTGAAATGCCAAGTCGTTTATAAAGGATGACCGCAACAGTCATCACCATGATGTAAGGAATTCCCTCGGCAACGTAGAGAGAGGGAACCCAGACCCAGGGATTGCGCGATGCGGGTTTATTCCACCATTCCATTATTCCAACCGTTCTCTTTACTAATAAATCTTCCTTATTTCCACTCCGCTGAAGTAATGTTTGAGGATTTCCTCTGCTGAGAATCCTTGAGTTGCCATAACGGCAGCGCCGATCTGGCAGAGTCCCACGCCATGTCCCCAGCCAGCGCCGTGGAAGACGATTCGATCGGCTTCAAGCCTCACAATGAATGCGCTGCTATAAAGGTGGGTATCGGAGAGCCAGCGGCGTATTTCAAGCTCCTTTCCCACGACCATGCTTCTCTTCGAGCCAGCGATTTTTAAGCGGGAGATCCTTCCCGAAGGTCCACGGCTAAGGGGCACGATTTCTGTCAGTATGCCGAAATCAAAGCCCGTTTTGACGTGCAAGATTTCTCCAAGTTCTTTCCGTGAGTATTCAACCCTCCAGCGAAAAAAGTTCTTCGTCTCCCGATCAACGTCGGGAAGGATTTTTTCCAGGACATGTGCGTCCCTCGTGTTACAGTAGGCGTCGGGTTTTGAAAGGATCCATGCTGAGGCTTGTTCTTCCGTCCCGATTGGATGATGGGAGGTCGATGCGTCCGAAATGCTTCTTAGGTAAGGGACTCGTTTATCATTCCACGCCGTTTCAAAGTTTTCTGTGATTCCGCCACAGGCCTTGGAATATCGGGTATCACAGATTTCATCCCGGTGGGTCATCACCGTTCCATTCGTTTTCCGGATTGCTTCTTCAGCGTGTTCGGATACGATCTTTGTAATACCTTGATAGCGCTGGCAGTGGTCATCGCTGCAGACATCGAAGAGGTCGTGATCCTCCCGGTCGTACCAGCGTATCACCTCTTCTTCTTTTTGAATAATCTTCCCTGCGGACGTCTTTTCCCCTTTCCTTCGACCGAGGCCAGCCAGCAGCCAGCTTCGGGATAAGATTGCGTGGGCCTTGAGAAATTCGATGGGAGCTTCAGCATTCATTTCCGAAGAAATTACACTTTTCAGATAATCCTCGAGGGGGATTTCATTAATAGCGCAGATCGTTCCGTCCTCGCGTAGCTGGAGAATCAGGTCTCCCTGATAGGCCTGATCCTCTTTCCGCTCCCAGTGAAAACGATTTCCGATAGTGACGTTGAAGAGTTCAAAGGTAGAATCTTTCTCGGCTGTCAGCCTGACCGAAGAAGAACGAATGATTTCATGATCCGCCTGGTCAGCGAGGACGATCATTTTACCTTCTTTCCTTGCTGAAAACCGGCCAGATACGAGGCCGGACCCCTTCGGGCGGAAATTTCCATTCAGACGGCCTTTGATCTCGGCCTGTTGGTTTATAATTCCCACAGTGATTTTTGGCTCAGTTTCGATTGGATGACTGATAGAAGGATTCAACCCAACCTCTCGGCAGAACAGGGTAATCGATTTACGTTGCCGTTTCTTTTGTAAGTGATGCTAAAACTTATTACTTTTTCCAAGGTGTTGTCAAATGGAGGGATCTTAAAAGCCCGAGGCGACAAAATACTGGAGTCTTCTTGTAGAGTTGCTTGAGATAAGGAAACAACGACGGAGGGGTGATCGCTGGAGTTTACTCCATACTTTTCGGAGCGACCCTTTGCGGAGAGCCGCACCGGGGTACGGGGCGGGAATGACGACTTCGGAATGGAGTGTAAAGCTGGGTTAGATTTACTACGCTATATCGCTTAAACAATTGATTATCGGGGGTTGGGTTTTCCGCTATCCAAGTCCTCATCGATAAGATCGTAGATGTATCGAAGAATTCGCGGAGTTTCGTCCCCCCGGTAGAATAGCGCTTTCGAGATCTCTCTTGCCCAGCTGACAATTCTCATGCAAATTCGCTCTCGCTCACTCCAATATAATAGGGTTACCGTTGAAATCAATAAGGCGATGGTAGTATTTTGGCTGATAAGATACTGTATTTTGACTTTTTTTAAGTCCGCCTCTTTTTTAAAGGCTTATAAAGAAGGTGAGATTGTCTGTGCAATTTATTGATTTTTAATATTTATTGTCTTCTAAAAGGTATTGAAAATATCCTATTGCCGTCAGGGCTATGCAAGAGTTATATTTTTCATCACTACAAGGAGATCTGTGATGGCAGAAATTGGGAAAGTTATTTTAATTGTAGTTATTGTGATTATCGTTATTGGCGGCGGTTCATACATCCGCACCTTTCTTACCAGGAGGGCTATGTTCAAAGTCATCGAAATTTTTTATCAGCATGGTGCTCTCGGGGCGAGTAGCGCCAAGACGCAGCAAGAGCTTGGGCTGGAACGTCCGGATTTTCTCCAAAGGATGACAAGACCCCGTGACTATAAGCAAAACGCCCTTCAGATTCTTATGAAAGAAGGCATTATTAATGTAAGTGAAGATGGAAGATTATTTATGGTCGAAGGGAAACTCGATCAGAACTTAAGGAGGAAGAGGTAATTAGAGTCTGTTTATAGAGTCCCTTTTCCGTCATGCCGGACTTGAGGAGTACCCGATACGGGGGTATCCAGACGTCGTCCCGACGAAAGTTGGGCACCATCTTAAGGACTGGCTCCCGGTTTTCACCGGGAATCCTGGATTCCGGCTGGAGTTTACCCCGTACTTGATACGGGGCCGGAAAAACAACCTTTTTGGAAACCGATGATTTATGGACAGACTCTAATGAGTAAATTAACTTTGAGAAACTCTAAATGGCCGAGATGAAAAAAGAAGATATCATTAGAGTTTTAATTACCGGCGGGACGATAGACAAAGAATATAACCCTGTCACCGGCGAATTGACGTTTGCAAAATCCCACTTGTCAAGGATGTTAGATCAGGTTCGATGTAGGGTGAAGGTTGTCTTAGAAGAAATCATGCTCAAAGACAGTCTCCAGATGAGGAGTGAAGATAGAGAAGAGATTTTGAAAAGGTGTGTCGGTTGCCCGGAAGATAAGATTATCATAACACACGGAACGGATACGATGGTCGAAACAGCTCGGGTCCTTCGCAGGAACCTAAAAGGAAAAACGGTTGTGCTGGTGGGCGCCGTCATTCCTTATGCTTTCGGAGCCTCCGACGCATTGTTTAATCTCGGCTGTGCTTTCTCCGCTGTTCAAACCCTTCGAGAAGGGGTTTATATCACAATGAACGGAAAGATTTTCCCCTGGGATCATGTGAGAAAAAATAGAGAATCTGGCGAATTTGAAGAGGTCTAAGAGTAGATGAAGCCTTTGACAATAGTTATTCCATACAGACCGGGAGCCTTCTTTGAGAAGACTCTTCATTTCCTAATGAACTCAGCTCTGATTGAACGTGCTGTCATTGTCAGTGAGAAGCCGGTTCGATTCAACGTGAAAAGGTGTCAGGTTTCTGTGGGGGGAGGACCTCTTTCCTCAAACCACACACTCAGGCGAATTCTATCAGAGATCCGAACAAAGTACGTTCTTCTCTTGCCGGAAGGCCAGGGGATTTCGGCAGAGTCCGAGGCCCTTGAGAAGATGCTCGAGAACGCTGAGTCGACGAAGGCAGGATTTGTCTATTCAGATTTCTACGACGAAAGTGAAAGCGGGAACACACTTCACCCACTTAATGACTATCAATTGGGGAGCGTCCGGGATGATTTCGACTTTGGCGCAATGTTTCTTTATTCGGTCCCTGCTATCCGGAAAGCTCTGAAAAAATACGGCCTGATGCGTGACGTAAAATTCGCTGGCCTTTACGATCTTCGGCTAAAGGTTTCAATCGATCATTCCGTGTATCATTTAAGGGAGCCACTCTATTCCGTAATCAGAACTAACCGCTCTACCAGTGACAAGATGTTTGCTTACGTCGATCCGCGTAACAAAGCCGCACAGAAGGAGATGGAAATCGTTTTTACGGATTACTTACGAAAGATCGGGGCTTATGTCTCAACTCATCGATTGAGGGATGTCGGGAAGATGGGCAACCCCTTTGCCGTAGCGGCCTCCATCGTCATTCCCGTTCGAAACCGTAAAGAAACGATTACCGAGGCTGTGAAAAGCGCATTATCTCAGAAAACAGACTTTCCGTTCAATGTGATTGTTGTTGATAACCATTCGACAGACGGGACAACGACAATTCTTTCCGATCTCGCCCAAAAGTATCCTCTTCTGAAGCACGTTGTGCCGAAGAGGACCGACCTGGGCATTGGGGGTTGTTGGAATGAGGCCCTTCGCCACGAAGCCTGCGGACGCTACGCCGTACAGCTCGATTCTGACGATCTTTACAGCAGCCCTCACACCCTGCAAAAGATGGTTGACATGCTCCGTGAGGGCAACTATGCGATGGTGATCGGTTCGTACACCCTTGTCGATTCGAGACTAAAAAAGATTCCGCCAGGGGTTATCAATCACCGCGAATGGACAGACGAAAACGGGCACAACAACGCCTTGCGCGTCAACGGCCTGGGTGCGCCGCGGGCGTTCAACACTGGCGTTATGCGCGGGATTAAATTTCTTAATGTCAGCTATGGCGAGGATTATGCAGCAGCACTGCGAATCTGCCGGAAATACCGGATCGGGAGGATCTACGAGAGCCTCTATCTTTGCAGACGCTGGTCGGGCAACACTGACGCGTCGCCTAGCATCGAAGAGAGAAATCAAAATGATGCCTTCAAGGACAAGATTCGGACGGCTGAAATTCTCGCTCGCCAGAAGATAAATTAAGAGTGACGAAATTCAGCACCTTTCGGACCCCGCATCATCGGGAGAAGAACACATTATCAAACAGAAGGTTTATAGCACATTCGATGGGAAAGAAAGCTCAAAGAGTCTCCCACGACTTTGTCTCGACCTCCTGTCGGAGCAGAAAAAGACGTGGCAGGATCTTCAAGAGGGTTACGAATTACTTAAAGAAGTCAGGGAGCGAGATATCTCCTGCAATGGATTTTCCGTTCGCCTCCAGTACAATCCCGGTAGAATTAAGAGCAGTACAGCCAATGTGAGAGAAAGAGATGTAAAAGGGAGGCGATGTTTTCTTTGCCTGAAGCATCTCCCTGAAGGCCAGAAGGGAATTCTACACCGGAGCGAATATTTGATCCTCTGCAATCCCATGCCCGTTTTTTCCTCTCATTTGACAATCTGTCATATAGACCATCGCCTTCAGTCCATCTCTGAAAATATCGACACGCTTCTTCAGCTCATGGTAGATTTTGGTTTAGGGTGGAAGCTCCTCTATAACGGACCAAAATGTGGCGCTTCTGCGCCCGATCACCTTCATTTCCAAGCGGTCCCTTCAGGAAAGATGCCAATCGATAAAGAAATAGAGGAAACGAGACGGCTCACTTTGCTGAGACAGGTCGAAGGGGTTGCTCTCATTCTTTTGAGAGATGTAGGGCGGGAAGTCGTGATGCTGCAAGGGGATGAACCGAGCAAAGCGGGGGCTGTTTTAAAGAGATTTCTGAGCGCCCTGAAAAAGGTTCTCCTCATCGACGAGGAACCCATGATGAATATCGTTGGCTCCTATAGTGAAAAGAAATGGCGACTCGTGATCTTTCCTCGCCGGAAGCACCGCCCGGATATCTTTTTCAAGGAAGGAGATGAACGGGTCGTGGTGAGCCCCGGGGTGATTGATATGGGAGGCGTCCTGATCACTCCTGTGGGAAAGGATTTCGAGCGGCTGGATGCCGCTGCCGTCGAGAGCATCTATCGGGAAGTATCCCTGGAAGGTAGGATTGTGGAAAAAACCATCAGCACGATGGTGGAATAAGACAATTCATGAATTGCCTCCTCTACAAAACTCTTGCTACCATGATTCCGGAGCGGGTCTTGCTCTGCATCAGATATCTATAAAGTGTATCCTTAGAAAGGATGACCTTGCCATCGACCCCTGAGGCATGAAGCAGGTGAATTCGATTCCTCACCCTGGCTGCAAACCCTACATGTTGAACGTCAAGATCCTCTCTATTGGTCGTGATGGCGATGAGATCGCCATCGCGAAGTCGATCCTCCGAACGCCTCAGTGTCTTCCTTGGAATAAAAAATAGGGGTCTCTTGCTGATTGTTCTTTCAAGGAACTTCATTCTTCGAAGATTAGCGGCATCTTTTAGCGCAGAATAAAGATCGGGATGTGTCGTCATAAACGTGAGAGTTTTCTTGAATGGCCTGCCCCCGATCTCCGCTGTCACATCCCTCACGATGCCCTTCTTCTGGTTATCATGAATCCAATCCGAAAAATAATGGAGGCGGAAGGAGTAACCCTGCAGCCTACCATGTCTGTATCGTATCTTTTGGAGTAATTTTCGAAAAGCTTCAAACGATTTTTGCCGAGATCTTATGAGCTGTACCAGTGCAACTATGCTCTCGACAAAAGTGACGCAGTCATATTCCCTTAGATTAACGATTAGGTGCTCGGCGGCCTTCGTTTCGATTGAGCCGGCTACGTAAGGTGTTCCCAGGAAGAACTGACTTATTTTGAGGATGAGCTGATCAGGATATTTTGGTGAGGTTTTCTCCTTATCAAAAAGCCTGATCAGCTCATCAAAAATCGTCCGGTCCTGTATGTTGACCATTAGCAGGTTGCTGAAAAAGGATTTTCCATGCTTCGACAAGCTCAGCATGAACGGAGAAATAGCAACGATTTGGAGATGCCTTCCGTTCGCCCTGAGCCTGTCGAAGGGTGGACGGAAGGTTTTTCAGCATCCCGTTAGGCGTAAGACTTCTCGAAATGTTCAAGAATACTGGTAGGTCAATTGATTCCTACAATCTTTTTCGCCCAGCGTTTCTTCTGTTCAAGATTTCCCAGCCTTCCATACATGACCTTCTGCGTTTGAGGCGACCCTGCGCCATGCATGGACTCGACCAGAGCTGTTCCGCCGCTCATATTTTCAATGAGCCTGAGAATCTTCATGCGGGCTTCGACAGGAATCCCCTTGGCTCCTGCCAAGTATTTCTTCACGTAACGGCCCACCTCGCTGCTCTCCAGATCGCCTTGAAAAGGCATGGTGGCAATGATTCCACCCGCGATATCATGGGCAAGGCGGGCAATTTCGTAAATATGACGGGTGACATTATGTTTTGTTGTGTTGGCCAAGAGTGGATCCGGGTAAAAAGCACCGGAGGGAGTCTTGTATCCCATGGCAGAACAGGCGACAGATCCAGAATAGATCGTCTCTGCCAGATGAATCATTTCTGCCAGTTTTTCCTTAACGTGAGAAGCGCTGGCAGTCCCCTGATATTCAGCAGCCAGAGCAGTGGCTCCTATCAGGATATCCGAGACTCCTCCTTTGCAGCCCCCATAGTTCTGTCGATGCATCGTTGCGAACCGTTCCACTAATAATCCTGCCATGTCGTATTCGCCGCAAAGAAAAACCCTCTCCCAGGGTACAAAGACGTTATCGAAGATAATGAGGGCCTCTCCTCCCACAAGCCCGTAAGGATTTCCGGCATCCATCCCCTCTTCGAATTTTCGTTCTTCGTTGGTCTGTCGACCGAAGATGAGTACCACTCCCGGTGTGTTCAGCGGAAACGCACAGGTCAAGGCATAATCTTTATCCTCCTCTCTCATCGCCTGGGTGGGCATGATGAGAATCTCGTGTGAATTGACACCTCCTGTCATATGGGCCTTAGCTCCCCGAATGACAATTCCGTCGGATTTCCGTTCTACCACATGGGTGAAAAGGTCGGGGTCCGATTGTTTGGTGGGAGCGAGAGACCTATCACCCTTCGGATCGGTCATGCCTCCTACCAACATCACGTTGCTATCCTGGACATGGATCAAGTACTTCTTGAATCGTTCAAAATAGTCGGTCTTATATTTCTGGTCGATGTCATAAGACGTCATGTAAGTGGCATTCAGGGCGTCGAATCCCACGCATCGTTGAAAGCATGAGCCCGTTTCGTGTCCAATGAGACGCAGCATTTGAACTTTTTTGATCAGATCATCCACACTCTGATGGATGTGAGTGAATCGGTTGATCCTCCTGCCTGTAAGATGAGAGGTGGCCGTCATCAAGTCCTCATATTCAGGACGAAGGGCAAGCTCATAGGTAAGGGCTGCCGCATCAATGTGCGGCCGAATGCCGGGATGTTCCGTAATATCCTCCACTCGCTTCCCGTTGTAATAGACAACATGATGAAGATCTTTGAGGCTCTGGACGTAATCTTCTTTGGTCACGATTCGTTTCATTTTGGTCTCCTTTTAATTTAATAACTAAAGATAAATCGGAGATCCCGAATCAAGTTCGGGATGACATAAAAACCTTGATTCCATTGTCATGCTGAATTTATTTCAGCATCTCTTCATGGATTCCTAAAGGCTCTTCTCAAAAATTTACCGGTAGCCGTCTTGGGTACCTCTTTAACAAATTCAACCTGTCTGGGATATTTGTAAGCAGCCATTCGTTCTTTGCAATGAGCTACGATCTCTTCTTCCTTCACCTTGCCTTCGTACCCCTCCTTCAAAGCAACGAAGGCTTTGACGGTCTCCCCCCGATACGGATCCGGAATTCCGACGACAGCGACCTCGCGGACGGAAGGATGAAGGTAGATGACATCTTCTACCTCTCTTGGCCAAACCTTGAATCCGGACGCGATGATCATATCCTTCTTTCTGTCTAATAGATAGACCCATCCTTTACTGTCCATTGTACCCACGTCTCCGGTAAAAAGCCACCCTTGACGGATGGCATGGGCAGTTTCGTCCGGTTTATTCCAATATCCTGGAACAATCCCTGGTCCTTTGACGGCCAGCTCACCCACTTCTCCAGGAATCAGTTCTTTTTCGGGGTCACTGAGGTCCATTATTTTTGCATCGTGGCCTGGAATGGGAACCCCAATGGCGATGGCCCCAGTTGAAGGGTCTACGGGTGCCCTCGCTCCGAGTGGAACCAGTGTAGCAGGTGAAGTGCTTTCTGTAAGACCATAAACATTGTGGATGTACGTGCCTGTTAGTTTTTCGAACCGTTCAACCACAGCAGGGATGACAGGAGCTCCCCCACTGTAAACTTTTCGGAAGGAGGAAAGATCATACTTTCCGATGTCCGGGTCGTTCATCAGGGCAATAAAGACCGTGATCGCAGCGATGGTGCAGGTGGCCTTCCATTTTTCGATCATCTGAAAGGTCGTCTTGGGATCAAAACGATAAAATAGAATGAGGGAAGTTCCAGAGGCGATACACGTTCCGATGTGGCCGACCATGCCTGTGACATGAAAAAAAGGAGCGGCCCCTAACATCCTATCCGAGGGCGTCAACTTCCAACAATGACGATAGACTTCAGAGTTAAAAGCAACGTTGCCGTGTGTATTCATAGCTCCTTTAGGAGGACCGGTGGTGCCGGATGTGTACGTGAGGTAGGCGACATCCTCTCGTGAAAAATTAACACCCGGAGGGCGTTTTCCTTGATACTTCTCAATGAGCTTCATAAAGTCCAAGGTTTCCAGCCCCTTAATTTTTTCAACTCCTTTTAAGATCGAAGGGAGTGGACGGGTTGGGTCGAGAAAATCCAACTCGGAAGTGGTCACCACCTGCTCAACCCCTGCTTCTTTGCCCACTCTTCGGATCATCTCTCCATAAAGGGATTCCATGCAGACAAGAACCTTGACAGACGCGTCCCGAAAATAATACGAGAGCTCCTTCTCTCTGTACATAGGATTGAGAGGAACAATGATTCCCCCGCTTTTCCAAATTCCGAATTGGCCGATGATGAATTGCGGAATATTCTGGAGGTAAAGAGATACGCGGTCTCCTCTCTTAACACCGAGGGCTAAAAGAGCACATGCAAAGGCATCGCTCATCTCATCCAGTTCTTTGTAAGAGATCACCTTGTCGAAATAATAAAGGGCAGGCTTGTTGCCGTGTTGTTGCACTGTTTTTCTCAGGTGCTCTAAAGAAGTTGTGGCTTCAGGAGTTAGGTCGGGTGAGTAATCTTTCGGGTATAGAGAAAGCCATCGTCTGGATTGATTCGTGGAATCCATCAGAAATCTCCTTGCTGATCGAGTGATTCTAACCAGGTTATTAAGCTGTTGAAATCATTTTCTCCCGTCACGGAACAGTAGGGGATCTTTGTTGTATTTAGATTCTCTCCTGCGCAGGCTCTGTGACATCCACTCATGAGAATCAATGCATCTATATCGGGTTCGTCATGGCGGAGAAAAAAGAATCGCTCGCTGAATCGAAACTGAACTCCCTCCATCATCTCCACCCTTTCGTAACCCGGGTTGCAACCCCCGCAGTATTTAATTCCAATTCTCAACATGCCTACAGTTGCGTCATTGCCCCTCACCCCCTCCCTTTCCCCGGTAGGGCGAGGGGAGGTTTTACCAGACCGTCCAGCCTCCGTCCACATAGATGACTTGGCCGGTGACAAAATCGGAAGCCTTGGAGGCAAGGAAAATTACTGTCCCTTCCAACTCGGGGAGGTAACCCCATCGGCCCATCGGTGTCCGCTCGTTGATGAAGTTAAATCTCACCTGGTCATTGCGAATCTGCTTGACCATATCGGTTTCGAAATAGGTCGGGCCGATGGCATTGACCCGCACACCCTGTTTCGCCCATTCAAGAGCCATGACCTTGGTCATCTGTTCCACGCCACCTTTAGAAGAGGCGTAGGCTAACTGGGTCGCAAGCCCAACTTTCCCGAAGATTGAACTCATGTTGATCACTTTCCCGTATCCCCGTTCAATCATCTGGGGAACAACAGCCTGGGCCACCAGAAAATATCCTTTCAGGTTGGTGTTAATGATCAGATCCCATTTGTCCTCTGGATATTCAAGAACCGGAACCCGGTAGTTGGTACCCGCATTATTAACGAGTATATCGATGCGGCTGAAATGGTTCAGCACCTGCTCGATTCCTTTCTTGACTTTTTCCTTGGAAAGGACGTCAAGTTCGAATCCTGCAGACCTTCGACCCATGGCCTGAATTTCTCCAGATACCCGTTTGAGGTCCGCCTGATTTCGTCCGCAGACGGCAACATCGGCACCGGCTTTAGCCAGAGCCTTTGCCGAGGTTTCCCCCAAACCCTTCGTGCTTCCGGTTACCAGCGCGACCTTCCCAGTTAGATCGAACAGGTCCATTTTGACCGTCCTTTCCAATCGAATCAAAATTACTGAGATGCTGAAATGAATTCAGCATGGCATGAATATTGATGGTGATAATTGTCTGTCATCCTGAACTCGTTTCAGGATCTGAATTTCTCTCGGGTTCCTTTCCTAAATTAACTCCATCTTCCGGGCACAGGAGAATCACAAAACTTACATTTCCCATCCACAAGATTCATTTCTAAGATATCAAAGTGGGTACGGTGAATGACCTTTCGATTACAAAAAGGACAATAGGTTGAGTTGTAAACATGGCCAGGTACGTTCCCGACGTAAACATACCTCAAACCATTCTTCTTTGCAACATCATAGGCTTGCTCCAAAGTTGAGAGCGGGGTAGGGGAGAAGCTAGTCAGTTTGTAATCTGGATGGAACCGGGTGAAGTGGAGTGGCGTATCCTGACCCAGATTCGACTCGATCCATTGACACATTTCATCAATCATTTTTGGATCATCATTTAGAGTTGGGATCACCAGATTAACGATCTCCAGCCATAAATTCGCACTTCTGACTCTTTGCAGAGATTCGAGGACCGGCTTCAAGGTTGCCGAGCAGACTTGCTCATAAAATTCTTCGGTGAAACCCTTAAGATCAATTTTCACCGCATCGAGGACCGTCAAAAGTTTCAGAAGTGGTTTCCGGTTGATATAACCATTTGAGACGATAGAAGTTTTCATTCCATTCTCTCTGGCGATTACCGAGATGTCGTAGAGATATTCGTAATAGACTGTTGGCTCGGTGTAGGTGAAGGAAATGGAATTTAAACCTTGTTTCTTTGCCTGATGGACAATTTCTGATGGAGAGTAAGAATAATGATCCAATTCCTCAAAGCTCTTTTGGGAGAGACGCCAGTTTTGACAGTGTTTACATCTCAGATTGCAACTCGCACAGGTGACGCAGAGCCTAAAATGGCCGGGGATGAAATGGTAGATGGGAGCTTTCTCAATGGGGCCGATATCGACGACCGCAGGATTGCCATAGACGAGGGTATATAATGTTCCTTCCCGGTTTTCCCTGTTTCTACAGAACCCCCTTTCCCCATCGCTGATGAGACATCCCCTCGGACAGAG
>Ga0335070_10006639_pt1 | contig 13604 bp, 10 predicted proteins | sample Lox_Sample_13_FD_206722 | JGI IMG/M metagenome (GOLD analysis project Ga0335070, IMG submission 206722) | Soil microbial communities from Loxahatchee National Wildlife Refuge, Florida, United States - Lox_Sample_1.3 | ecosystem: Environmental > Terrestrial > Soil > Wetlands | place: USA...
CCGCACGCTGGCCGAAGACCTGCGCTACGTCGGCGGCGAGTCGCGGCTGCTGTTCGGCGTGCTGCGTCCGGTCATCGGCGTGTACGTCCTGCGCCTGCGCGAGGGTGACGCGCTGCTCGACAGCTGGAAGGACCAGTACGGCGCGGGCCAGAATCCGCTGGACAGCCAGTATGCAGCGACCAACGCCGCGATCTACGGCTCGCTCGAGATGCGCACCGGGCGCCACGGTACGCTGACGCTGGGCCTGCGCTACGAGCAGCGTACCGCCGATTACACCGACAGTTCCGACCCCCAGCCGTTTCCGACCGCGCGCGATCGCATGCCGGGCGGCAATCTCTCGTGGTTGTGGGATGCCGGCGCGGCGCGCCAGTTCTACGCGACGCTGTCGCGCGGCTACAAGGCCGGCGGCTTCAACATCGGCGCCGACATCGGTTCTTCCGACCGGCGCTTCCTCGCCGAGTCGCTGTGGAACCTGGAACTCGGGCTGCGCGCGCACAACCGCGACGGGTCGCTGTCGCTGCAGGCCGATGTCTACGCCATGCGGCGCCAGTCGATGCAGGTGTACAGCTCGCGCCAGCTGCAGCCGGACAATCCGCTCACCTACGTGTTCTTGACCCGCAATGCGGCGCACGGCGACAACCTCGGCGCCGAGGGCGAGCTGGCCTGGCGCCCGCGCGAGCGCTGGACGCTGTCGGCGTCGATGTCGCTGCAGGACACCCGCTACCTGGGCTACATCCAGGATGGGCTGGACCTGCGCGGTCGCGCCCAGGCTTTCGCGCCCGCGTGGCAGTACGCGCTCGCCGCCGGCTACCAGCATCCCTCCGGCGCGTTCCTGCGCCTCGACCTGCAGGCGCAGGACGGCTTCTATTTCAGCGCCAGCCACGACCAGCGTGCCGACCGGCGCACGCTGGTCAACCTGCGCGCCGGCTGGCGCCGGCAGCGCTGGACGGCCAGCCTGTGGGCGCGCAACCTGTTCAACGAGCGCTATGCCGTGGATGGGTTCTATTTTGGCGACGAGCCGCCGGATTTCACGACCAAGCTGTACCTGCAGAACGGCGACCCGCGGCAGGCCGGCATCACCGTGAGCTACGACCTTGGCGCTCATTAGCGGCTGGCTCGGGGCGCTGCGCGGCGATCCGCTGGCGGCGCTCGAGGCGGTCGGGGTCGTCACTGGCCTGGTGTACGTGCTGCTGATCCAGCGCCGCAATCGCTGGGGTTGGGTCGCAGGCGGAATCAGTTCGACCTGCTACGTCGTGATCGCCGCGCACGCGCGCCTGCCGATGCAGTCGGTGCTGCAGGCCTACTACGTGGTCATGGCCGTGTACGGCTGGATCAGCTGGACGCGCAACGCCTCGGAACAGGCCGGACGCATCTTCCGCTGGCCGCTGCGGCGGCACCTGCTGGCCGTCGCGATCATCCTGGTCGTGAGCGCGCTCAGCGCGCGGCTGCTGGCGGCTGAGACGCGCGCCGCCTGGCCGCTGCTCGACTCGGTGACGACCTGGACGAGCTTCCTCGCCACGTGGCTGGTGGCGCGCTCGGTGCTCGAGAACTGGTGCTACTGGATCGCGGCGGACCTGATCATGGTGTTCCTGTTCGTGCGGCAGGGCTACCTGCCCACGGCCGGATTGTTCGCCAGCTACATCGTCGTGGCCGTGTTCGGACTGCGCGGCTGGCTGCGCCGCTACCGCCAGCAACCGTCGTGAACGGTGCGGGCGCCACGCCACCGCCCGCGGCCCTGGCGTGCGTGCCGGGCCTGGAATCGGGCGCCGCGCCGCTGCGCGTCGAGCGCCTCGAGGGCGGCATCGTCAATGACAGCTGGCGCGTCGACACGGCCAGCGGGCGCTTCGTGCTGCGCGTCGCCGGGTCGGCGGCGCAACGGCCCGGCGTCGATCGGGCGCGCGAGCGGGAGATCCACGAGATCGCCGCGCGCGCCGGATTGGCGCCGCGCGTGCTGCTGTGGGACGACGTCGCCGGCGTGCAGGTGCGCGAGTTCATCGACGGGCGCGCCTGGGGCGAGCGCGACCTGCGGGAGGCCGCGCAGCTGCGCCGCCTCGGCGGCCGGCTCGCGACGCTGCACGCGCTGCCGCCGCCCGCGAACCTGGCGCCCTTCGACCCGGGCGAATGCGCGAACCAGTACCTGCGGCTGATCGAGGCGGGCGGCGCCCCGACGCAGACCGCCGCCGCGATCGCCGCCGACGTGCACGGCGCGGCTGACAGCGTGACCGCGCGCGGCGGGCGCCACGCCATCGTCCACGGAGACCTGGGATCCGCGAACCTCCTCGAAGGCGAGCGCCTGTGGCTGCTGGATTGGGAGTACGCGCAACTCGCCGACCCGGTCTACGATGCCGCCTGCCTGCTGGCCTATTGCCCGGCCGCGCGGCCGCAGGCGCCGGCGCTGCTGGAGGCCGCTGGCCTGGCCGCGGCGGCCGGGGACGGCACGCTCGAGCAGGCGATCCGCGTCTACGAAGGATTGACCTGGCTGTGGCACCGCGCGCGTGGCACTGGCGTCCGCGCGCCATGATCGGCACACTATCGCGCCCCGTTCACCCCCAAGTGGAGTGGTTCATGCCGACGTTGCGTGTCGTCAATCGTGATGGAGCCGAGATCGAGCTCAAGGCCCCGGATTCCGGCGTGCTGATGGAGCCGCTGCGTGACATGGACGACGGCGTCACGGCCATCTGCGGGGGCATGTGCTCCTGCGCGACCTGCCACGTGTACGTCGACGAGGCCTGGGTGCCGAAGCTGGCGCCGCCGATGTCGGACGAGACCGACATGATCCGCGACCTGGTCTCGTACCGTCCGGCGACCTCGCGGCTGTCCTGCCAGATTCCGCTCAGCCCGGCGCTCGAGGGGCTGCGCGTCACGATCGCGCCGGAAGAATAGGGCCGGCGGCATGCGTCCGCAGTGGATCACGTGGTTGCTGGTGCTGGCCGCGCTGCTCGCCGTCGTGCGCGTGTATTTCACCGTGCGGCGCCTGAGCCAGAACAGGACCGAGGACTGGGACGAGCGGTTGGTGAAGAACCTGCGCGCCCAGGGAGGCGATCCGTTCGCCGCGAGCGCCGTCGACTTCTTCTTCGACCTGCCGGACCAGGGCGCCTGCGAGCAGGTGGCGGCGGTGCTCGGCGCTCGCGGCTACAGCACCGATTTCCGCCGTGACGATCCGCGGCGTGGCGACCGTTACACGCTGCATGCGTTGAAGTCGATCCGCATCACCGTGCCCGAGATGCAATCGACGCGGCGCGATTTCACCGCGCTGGCCGTGCAGCACGGCGGTCGCTACGACGGCTGGGCCACCGCCGGCATCACGCGCGCGGCCTCCGGCCGCGACGACGCCGGCCGCGGCAGGCGCCGCTAGCGCACCGCCATCGCGCCCCGGCGGGGGCTCAGCCGCGCTTCTCGGTCTGCCGGCGCACGGCCTCCGCGGCCGCCTGCACCGCCGCGGCATCACCGAGGTAGCGGCTGGCGAGCGGCTTGAGCTGCGCGTCCAGCTCGTACAGCAACGGAATGCCGGTCGGGATGTTCAGCTCGACGATCGCGCTCTCCGACATCTCGTCGAGCATCTTGACCAGCGCGCGCAGGCTGTTGCCGTGCGCGACGATCATCACGTCGCGCCCGGCGCGCAGCTCCGGCGCGATGCGTTGTTCCCAGCAGGGCAGCACGCGCGCCAGCGTATCCTTCAGCGACTCGGTCGCCGGCAGCATCTGCGGCGGCACGCCGGCATAGCGGCGGTCGAAGCGCGGATGACGCGGGTCATCGGGGTCCAGCGCCGGCGGCGGCGTGTCGTAGCTGCGCCGCCAGATCTGCACCTGCGCCGCGCCGTACTGCGCGACCGTTTGCGCCTTGTCGAGCCCCTGCAGCGCGCCGTAGTGGCGCTCGTTGAGGCGCCAGTCGCGCTGCACGGTGAGCCACAGCAGGTCGAGCTCCTCGAGGATCAGCCATTCGGTGCGGATCGCGCGCTTGAGCACCGAGGTGAACACCACCTGCGGCACGAGGCCGGCGCGGGCGATCTCGCGGCCGGCCTGGCGCGCTTCCTCGATGCCCTGCGCCGACAGGTCGACATCGGTCCAGCCGGTGAACAGGTTCTCCAGGTTCCACGTGCTCTGGCCGTGGCGTACGAGCAGCAATTTGCCGGGCACGGATGCTCCTGTGGCGGTGTGGGGTTACTGGGCGAGGTTGCGCAGCGCCTCGGCGCCCGCCATCAATGCCGCGAGGTCGGGTGCGGCGCTGACCCGCAATTCCCGCAGCGTCGCCAGCCATTGCTGGCCCGGCGCGCCGAGGCGCTCGATCCAGCGCGCGCGTGCGGCGCCGTCACCGGCGCGCTCGCGCAACGCCCGGCGCGCGAGTTCGCGCTGGCCGTCGAGGCAGGCGGTGTAGAGCCGCTCGCGGGCCACCGCCTGCCAGCTGCCCGTGGTGCGCAGCAGGCGGATCGCCTCGGCGAGCCAGTCGATGCCCAGGGCCGCCGCAGTCTGGAAGTATTGCGCGGCGACCGCCGGCAGCGGGCGGCGCAGCTCGCTCGCGATCGAGGCGAGGTCGGGCGTCGCGCGCAGCGCCATCAGTGCGGCCAGGCGGCCGGCCAGCGGCGCCGGCAGGCCGGCGCGCAGCTGCTGCTCGCGCACCTCGTCGTAGCGCGCCCGCGCGATGCCGGGCAGCGCTGCGGGCAGGAGCCGCTCCATCTCCACGAACGCCGGCGCCAGCCGCGCGACCTCCGCGCCGATGTCGATCGGCCGGCCGTCGGTGCGCGCCAGCAGCAGCCGGCGCGTGAGCTGCTCGACGTAGTCGCGCGTCGCCAGCAGCGCCTCGTACTGCGCCTCGGCCGGCGCGCGGTTGTCGAGCGCCTCGATCTCGAGCCACAGGCCGCGCAACCCGGCGCTGTCGCGCGCCACGGTGTAGGCGCGCGCGACCGCCGCCGTGTCGGCGCCGGTCTGCGAAGCCATGCGCGTCACGAACCCCGGGTCCATGCGGTTGAGGATGCTGTTGGTGGTCGCGGTCGCGATCAGTTCGTTGCGCAGCCGGTGGTGCCCGATGCGCCGCGCGAACCGCCGGCGCCAGCGGTGCGGAAAGTAGCGTTCCAGCTCGCCTGCCAGGTACGGATCGGCGGCGATGCCCGCTTCGGTGAGCGCGTGGTTGAGCGCGATCTTGCCGTAGGCGAGCAGCACGGCGAGCTCGGGGCGGGTCAGGCCGCGGCCGCGCACCATGCGCTCCTCGATCTCGGTGTCGTTCGGGAGGAATTCGAGCGCGCGGTTGAGCTCGCCCTCGCGCTCGAGCAGGCGCAGCAGCTGCTGGTGATCGCCGAGGTCCGCGGCGCTGCGCCGCTCGAGCAGGCTGATCGCCTGGCTCTGCAGGTAGTTGTTGCGCAGCACCTGCTCGGCGACCTCATCGGTGACGCTGGCCAGCAGCGCGCGGCGCCGCGCGCCCGTGGGCGCCGGGCCGCCGAGCTTGCCCGCGAGCATGATCTTGAGGTTGACCTCGATGTCCGAGGTGTTCACGCCGGCCGAGTTGTCGACGAAATCGGTGTTGATGCGGCCGCCGGCCAGCGCGTATTCGATGCGCCCGCGCTGCGAGCAGCCGAGGTTGCCGCCTTCACCGAGCACGCGCGCGCGCAGCTCCGCGCCGTTGATGCGCACGGCGTCGTTGGCGCGATCGCCGATCTCGCCGTGGCTCTCGTCGCCCGCCTTGACGTAGGTGCCGATGCCGCCGTTCCACAGCAGGTCGACGCGCAGCTTGAGGATCGCCCGCACGACCTCCTGCGGCGTGGCGCGCTCGTGTTCCAGCCCGAGCAGCGCGCGCGCCGGCGCGCTCAAGGCGAGGCTCTTCTGCGAGCGCTCGAGCACCTGCCCGCCGGCCGACAGGCAGCCGCGGTCGTAGTCGTTCCAGCTCGAGCGCGGCAGCCTGAACAGGCGCGCGCGCTCGCGGAAGGCGCGGCGCGCGTCCGGGTCCGGGTCGATGAAGATGTGGCGGTGATCGAAGGCGGCCAGCAGCCGGATGTGCGGCGAGAGCAGCATGCCGTTGCCGAACACGTCGCCCGACATGTCGCCGATGCCCGCGACCGTGAACGGCTGGCGCATGATGTCGACGCCGAGTTCGCGGAAATGCCGCTTGACGCATTCCCAGGCGCCGCGTGCCGTGATGCCCATCTTCTTGTGGTCGTAGCCCGCCGAGCCCCCGGAGGCGAAGGCATCGCCGAGCCAGAAACCGTACTCGGCCGAGATCGCGTTGGCGACATCCGAATAGCTCGCCGTGCCCTTGTCGGCCGCGACCACCAGGTACGGATCGTCGCCGTCGCGCCGGCGCACGCGCGCGGGCGGCTGCACCGCGCCGTCGACGATGTTGTCGGTGACCTCGAGCAGGCAGCGGATGTAGGCCTGGTAGCAGCCCAGCACGACGCGCGCGCGCTCCTCGGGCGCAGCGCCGGCACGGAGCCGCCGCGCGACGAAGCCGCCCTTGGCGCCGACCGGCACGATCAGCGTGTTCTTGACGTGCTGCGCCTTCATCAGGCCGAGCACCTCGGTGCGGAAGTCCTCGGGACGCTCGGACCAGCGGATGCCGCCGCGCGCGATCAGGCCGCGGCGCATGTGCACGCCCTCGACGTGCGTGCCGTGCACGAAGATCTCGAAATCGGGGCGCGGTTCGGGCAAGCCCGGAATCGCGCGTGGCTGCAGCTTGAAGGCCAGCGGATGCCGTTTCTCCCCGCTGCGGAAATAATTGGTGCGCAGCGTGGCCAGCACCACGGCCAGGAAGCTGCGCAGGATGCGATCGTCGTCCGGGTTGCGCACCTCGCTGATCGCGTGCCGCAGCCGCCGCTCGATCGCCACCGCCTCGCGCTGCGCGCGCCGTTCGTTCATGTCCGGGTCGAGCCGCCGCTCGAACAACCGCCACAGGTCGAGCGCGATGTGCGGATGCGCGTGCAGCACGCGTTCCATGTAGGCCTGGCTGAAGGGCAGGCCGGTCTGCAGCAGGTAACGGCAGCAGGCGCGCAGCACGCGCGTCTGCGACACGGTCAGGCCGGCGCTGACGATCAGGCGATGGAAGCCGTCGCTGTCGAGTTCGCCCGCCAGCACGGCCGTGTAGGCGATGTTCAGCTGGGCCTCGAGCGTGGCGCTGTCGGCGGCGTGGAGCCCCGGCGCCTCGAGCTCGAAATCCTGGATCCAGGCCGAGGCCGCGCCGTGGTGGCGCAGCTCGTACGGGCGCTCGGCGATCACGCGCAGGCCGAAGCTCTCGAGGATCGGCAGCGCCTCGGAGATCGGCAGCGGTTCGCCATGGCGCAGCAGCCGCAGGTGCGCGCGCGCTGGTGCGGCCCCGGCGTGCAGGCGCAGGCGCAGGCAGCCCGCGCCCGAGGCCGCCGGCCCCTCCAGATCGGCGATGTCCTGCACGGCCTGCGCAGGCGTGACATCCTGCTGGTAGGCGGCCGGGAACGCGCTGCTGTAGCGCCGGTCGAGCGCCGCGGCGGTCGCCTCGTCGTGCCGCTCCCGCAGCGTCTCGTGCACGCGCTCACGCCACGTGACCAGCGCCGCATCGAGTTCGCGCTCGAGCGCGCGGCGCCGCACCCGCACCTCGGCGCCGCCCGTGACCCGCACCGTCACGTGCAGCTGCGCGAGCGGGCCGTCGCCGACCGCGAGCGAGGAATCGAGCTGCCCGCCGCCGAGCGCGCGCTTGAGCACCGCCTCGATGCGCCGGATGCCGCCGTTGTCGAGCCGCTCGCGCCCGAGGAACACCAGGCAGGACCAGAAATGCCGCAGCTTGTCGCGCCGCATGACCAGGCACACGCCGCGGGCGCGCTCGTGCAGCGCCAGCACCGCGCGCGCGCAGCTGCGCAGGTCGGCGGCCGAGGCCTGGAACAGTTCGTCGCGCGGCAGGTTCTCGAGGATGCTGACCAGGCGCTTGCCGTCGTGGCTCGAGGGGCGGAACGGGAACGAGTCGATCACGCGCGCGACCTTCAGGCGCAGCAACGGCACGGTGCGCGGATCGGCGTGGTAGGTGTTCGAGGTCCACAGGCCGCGGAACTGCGCCTCGCCGCGCAGCCGTCCGCGCGCGTCGTATTCCTTCACCGCGACGACATCGAGGTAGCCGGCCCGGTGCACGGTGGAGCGGTGGTTCGCCTTCGTGACGACCAGCAGTTCGTGCGCCGCCTGCAGCGGCGCCGGGGGCGATGGCGGCATGTTGCGCACGATGCCGAGCCCGCTGCCCGCGATCGGCACCAGCCGCGCGCCGCCCGGGCCGCGCTTCAGGCGGCTGCGGCGGAAGCCGAGGAAGGTGAAATGGTTGTCTTCCATGTACGCGAGCAGCGCCTCGCTCTCGCGCACCACGGCCGGCGGGAACGGCGGCGAGCGCTCGCGCAACTGCTCGCACAGGTCGCGCGCCGCCTGGCGCATCGCCGCCCAATCGCTGCAGGCATGCCGCACGTCGGCGAGCGCGGCGCGCAGGCGTTCCTGCAGCGCGGCGGCCTCCTGCTCGGTCGCGATGCGGTCGATGCGCAGGTACTGCCACGATTCGCTGACCGGCACGTGCGCGCCGCGCCGTTCACCGAAGCCGAGCAGCCGGCCGCCGGCGCCGCGCACCGCGTTGAGGATCGGATGCGCGATCAGCTGGATGTTGTGCCCGCTCTCGCTCAGCGCCAGGCCGAGCGTATCGACCAGGAACGGCATGTCGTCGGTGACCAGCTCGACGACCGAATAGCTGTGGCCGCGGCCGGATGGATGCGGCGGGCTGCTGACGCGCACCAGCGTCTGCTGCGGCGCGCGCCGCGCGCCGAACTGCAGCTGCGCCTCGGCGGCGGCGCGCAGCGTGGGGGCACCGGCGGCGCGCCAGTCGCCGGGCGGCAGGCTGGCCCGCCAGGCGCGCAGCAGGCGCGTCGCGAGCTGCCGGTGGCGTGGTGCGCGCGCCTGCGCTGTCTTCATGGTGCCCCGTCCGCCATGTGCGAATCGTACCATTACCGCCGCCACCGGCCATCCGGCCAGCCGGTCAGTCGGTCAGTCGCCGGCCGGCCGTTCGTCGCCGCGCCGTTCGCCGGGCTCGAGGTGGGCCCGCGCGAGATAGACCTCGCTCTGCATCTCGACCAGCCGGCTCGCAGTGCGGCGGAATTCGAAGGCCAGCCGTTCGCCGCGGTACAGCTGCGCGGGTGGGGCGGCGGCCGATGCGACCAGCTTCACGCCGCGGTCGTAGAATTCGTCGACCAGGCTGATCAGGCGGCGCGCGCTGTCGTCCTGCGCGGCATCGAGCACGGGAATGTCGCTGACGAACACGGTGTGGAACCGATCCGCCAGTTCGGCGTAGTCCGCGGCGCTGCGTGCGCCGACGCACAGCGTCGCGAAGCTGAACCACGCGACGCCGCCGGCCCGGCGCAGCGCGTTGACATGCCGCCCGCCGATCGCCAGGTGGCGCGTCGATTCGCCGTGCTGGCCGGCCAGCTCGGCGAACAGGGCCGCGAGGCGCGCCGGCGTGCCCGGATCGGCGCCGTCGAGCCAGATCGGTGCACGGCGCAGTTGCCGCAGGCGGTAGTCCGTGCCCGCATCCACCTCGAGCACGTCGAGTCGCGTCTCCAGCAGCGCGATCGCGGGCAGGAAGCGTGCGCGCTGCAGGCCGTCACGATACAGCCCGGCCGGCGGCACGTTCGAGGTGAACACCAGCGTCACGCCGGCGCGCAGCAGGCCTTCGAACAGCGTGCCGAGCAGCATCGCGTCGGCGATGTCGGTGACCTGCAGTTCATCGAGGCACCACAGCTGCGCGCGCTTGGCCATGCGCCGCGCGATGAGCTCGATTGGCGCCTCGCGCTGGCGGATCGAGGCCAGCGCGGCATGCAGCTCGCGCATCAGCTGGTGGAAGTGCATGCGCCGCGCGCCGCCGCCGAGCGATTCGTAGAACAGGTCCATGAGCCAGGTCTTGCCGCGCCCGACGCCGCCCCACAGGTAGACGCCGCGCACCGCCTCGGGGGCGCCGCGCAGCCACAGCCGCCGGCGGAGCCGGCCGAACACGCCGAGCCCGGATTGGCGGGCGCGGAACTCGCTGCGCAGTTGCTCGAGGCGGGCGACCGCCGCGAGCTGGGCGGGATCCTCCCGCCAGCCGCGCGCGCGCAGTTCGCGCTGGTAGAGTTCGGGCAGGCCGCTGGCAGCGCGCTCGCGCATCGATGTGCCGGGTGCCGCGCCCTACAGGTTCTGGTAGTTCGGACCGGAGCCGCCCTCGGGCGTGGTCCAGGTGATCAGGCGGTACGGATCCTTGATGTCGCAGGCCTTGCAGTGCACGCAGTTGGCGGCGTTGATCTGCAATCGCTTGCTGCCGTCGTCCGCGGTCAGGATCTCGTACACCGCGGCGGGGCAGAAGCGCGTGCAGGGATTGTCGTACTCGCGCGCGCAGCGGTCGGCGCACACGCTGGTGTCGGCGACGTGCAGGTGGATCGGCTGGCTCTCCTCGTGCGCGGTCGAGGCGAGGTAGACCGCCGCGGTGCGGTCGCGCGGCGGCAGCGTGCGCTCGGCCCAGTCGGCGCGCGTCGCGGCCGGCGCGCCCGGCGGCTCGATGACGCGAAGCGTCTGGTCGTTGGCCGTGTGCCGCAGCGTCCAGGGCGTGCGCCCGCCGAGCACGGTCTCGAGCGCCGCATTCGCCAGTCCCAGCCACAGGCCGCGCTTGAAGCCGGGCTTGATGTTGCGCACCGCGCGGAGCGATCGGCCGCCGGGCGAGGCGCGCCAGGCCGCGTCATAGCCCGCGGCGCTGCCGTGAGCGTGCAGGTGCTCGGCGGCGAGCATCCCCGAGCGCATCGCCTGGTGGATGCCCTTGATGCGCGCGGCGTCGAGCGTGCCGGCCGCGTCGCCGATCAGCAGCGCGCCGGGCATTTCCATGCGCGGCAGTGATTGCGCGCCGCCGGCGGCGATCGAGCGTGCGCCGTAGGCGAGCAGCTCGCCGCCGTCGAGCAGCGCGCGCATCGTCGGGTGGTTCTTCAGTTGCTGGAAGGCCTCGAACGGCTGGAAGCGCGGATCGGCGTAGTCGAGCCCGACCACCAGGCCGATGTAGATGCGGTCCTGCTCGAGGTGGTAGATGAATCCGCCGCCGAAGGTGTCGCGCGGCATCGGCCAACCGATCGTGTGTTGGACCAGCCCTGCGGTGGTGCGACCTTTCTGGAGCTGCCACAGCTCCTTGAAGCCGAGCGCGAAGGTCGGCGGCGAGCGGTCGGCATCGAGCCGGTAGCGCGCGATGAGCTGCTTGCTGATGCTGCCGCGGCAGCCCTCGGCGAACACCGTGACGGGCGCGCGGATGTCGGCGCCGGGCGCGAAGTTCGGCCCCTCGCTCCCGTCGCGCACGCGGCCCATGTCGCCGAGCCGCACGCCGCACACCGCGCCGCCGTCGTCATGGAGCGCCGCGGCGGCCGCGAAGCCGGTGAAGATGTCGACCCCGGCCGCTTCGGCCCTGGCGCCGAGCCACGGCACGAGCTGCGAGATCGAGACGATGAAGTTGCCGTGGTTGCGCTGCTGCGGCGGCGTCGGCAGCCGGTAGCTGCCGCGTGCGGTCAGGAACCTGAACTCGTCGCGCACCACCGGCACGCAGGTCGGCGGCGGGGCGCTGCGCCAGTCCGGCACCAGCGCATCGAGCGCCACCGGATCGAGCACGGCGCCCGAGAGCGAGTGCGCACCGAGGCTCGCGGCCTTCTCGACCACGCACACGGACCGATCGGGGTCGAGCTGGCGCAGCCGCAGCGCGCAGGCGAGCCCGGCCGGACCCGCGCCGACGATCGCCACGTCGTAGTCCATCACATCCCGTTCGATCGCCTCTGCGCTCATGCTCCCCCCGCTGCGTCCCGCTCGCCGGTGGCGGCAAGGATGGCGGCGCGCGCCGCGTCGCGCAAGGCCGCCGCGCCATCGGGGTGGCCCGGCTCCGGCCGCAGCGTCGCCAGCGCGGTCACCCGGATGATTCCCGGGCGCGGCAGGATCTGTCCGGGCGCCAGGCAGTGGCGCGTGCCCAGGATCGCCAGCGGCACGACCGGCGCGCCCGAGCGTTCGGCCGCGGCGAAGGCGCCGATGTGGAAGCGCAGCAGGCCGGGTTCGTGCAGGAACGTGCCTTCCGGGAAAAAGGCCAGCGAGCCGCCGCGCGCGGCGCTGCGGATCACGCGCAGCGCATCGCTCGATTTGCCCGAGTGGTTGCCGCGCGTGACGAACTGCACGCCGATCCGCCGCAACAGGAAGGCCGCCACCGGGACCGACGCCATCTCGCGCTTGATGACGAAGTCGAAGCGCGGCGGCAACACCGCCGCGAGCACGATGCCGTCCAGGTAGCTGCAGTGGTTGGCAACGACGATGCAGGGGTCGGGAAGCGCGCCTCGCCAGCGCACGCGCACCGGCATGCCCATCAGCGTCAGCGAGGCGCGACCGACCCACTGGATGAGCCGTCGCCGCGCCGGCAGCGTCGGCAGCAGCGCCAGCGGCAGGAGCGACGCGAGCGCCAGGGCCGTGAAGGCCGTCGCGGCGTAGATGCCATAAATCAGCTGCAATGGCAGCAGCGCCAGGTGACCCGTGGTGCGCTGCGGGGCTGCGGGCGGCGTCACGGTTTGGGGTGCTTCAGTCGCTGCATTGTGTGATGCAAGTCTCCCTATATTAGCCGTTGGCGTGGTTGTGAGTCCGGTCACATCGTCCGACCGGGCCCCCTTTGCATACTGCACACCATAAGGCATTCCGCCACCGCACCAGGAATTGCATTGAGCAGACATGCGACAGTGACCGCCGAGCCGGCCGCCGACATCGTCGATCCGATCATCGGCCGGTTCCTCGACGCGGTGTGGATGGAGCGCGGCCTGTCGCCGAACACGCTGGCCGCCTACCGCGCCGACCTGATCGCGCTGTCGCGCTGGCTCGCGCAACGCAACGTGGTGCTCGCGCGCACCGGCCGCGCCGACGTGCTGGCGTTCATCGCCGCGCGCGCCGCGGGCGGCTCGCGCCCGCGCTCGACGGCCCGGCAGCTCTCGTCGTTCCGCCGCTTCTTCCGCTACCTGATGCGCGAGGGCATCGTGCGCGAGGATCCGACCGCGCAGATCGCCATGCCGCGCATCGGCCGCTCGCTGCCGAAATCACTGACCGAGGCGGAAGTCGAATCGCTCCTGATGGCGCCGACGGTCAGCGATCCGCTCGGCAACCGTGACCGCACGATGCTCGAGGTGCTGTACGCGACCGGCCTGCGCGTGTCCGAGCTGGTCAGCCTGCGCGTCGACCAGGTCAACCTGACGCAGGGCGTGCTGCGCGTGCAGGGCAAGGGCAATCGCGAGCGGCTGATTCCGCTCGGCGAGGAAGCGGTGCGCTGGCTGAGCGGCTTCATCGGCAGCCCGCGCGCCGAGATCCTGCTCGATCGCACCACCGATTACCTGTTCCCCACGCGCCGCGGCGACCGCATGACGCGCCAGGCGTTCTGGCACATCATCAAGCGCTACGCGCGCAAGGCGAGCGTCGACCACGACCTGTCACCGCACACGCTCCGCCATGCCTTCGCGACCCACCTGCTGAACCACGGCGCCGACCTGCGCGTGGTGCAGATGCTGCTCGGGCACAGCGACCTGTCGACGACGCAGATCTACACGCACGTGGCCCGCGAGCGCATGAAGGAACTGCACGCCGAGCACCATCCGCGCGGCTGAA
>Ga0335070_10006640_pt1 | contig 13604 bp, 13 predicted proteins | sample Lox_Sample_13_FD_206722 | JGI IMG/M metagenome (GOLD analysis project Ga0335070, IMG submission 206722) | Soil microbial communities from Loxahatchee National Wildlife Refuge, Florida, United States - Lox_Sample_1.3 | ecosystem: Environmental > Terrestrial > Soil > Wetlands | place: USA...
CGGAGGGCCCTGTACACATTAAACGGGTTCGCCGACGAATCCCTTTCAAACCTCTGGGAGAGCACTACTTGCACCACATCTCCCGCCACCACAAATTCCTTTGCCCTGGCAACCGCCTCCTTGAACGCCTCCCTCGTGCCAAAAGAAGAGTCGAAAGAACCATTCGTTCCCCCTTTCCCATCCTCAACCCCCTGAGACTTGCGGTCCATTGCAACTGAGGGAACGGGGACTGCCGTCCGGTTAAGCCTTTCGATGATCTCTGCAATTTTGTCCTCAGCCTCGTGGTAGGCTTCTTCAGGCTTTTTGCCCTCAATATGCGCGTTCGAGACAACCTTTATTTTCTGTTGAAGACTGTCGAAAATGAGCATGGTATCGGTGAGCATAAAAAACATGTCGGGAAGTCCAAGACCTTCTCTGGACCTGTCCGGTATCTTTTCAACAAATCTCACCATATCGTAGCCCATATACCCGACCAGCCCCCCGAAGAACCTCGGTATTCCCCTGACTTCTACAGGGACGTATCGTGAGACCTCTCTCTTTAAGACCTCCAGGGGATCGTCTGAATGGAACACCATGGAGGGCTTGCCCTCTTCCTGTATCTCGACCCTTCTCCCCCACGCCATAATCACCTTCGATGGTCTTGACCCGATGAAGGAGTACCTTGCCCATTTCTCACCGCCCACAACGCTCTCCAGGAGGAAGGAAGGTGTTCCTCCCAGTTTGAGAAATGCAGTGACAGGGGTATCCATATCAGCGAGGATTTCCCTGTAAACGGGAATAAGGTTCCCCTTTGCACAGAGGGCCTTGAATTCGTTAAGGGCAGGATAAAGCATATTGACAAAACCCGCAATTTTTCATTAGTATTCTATATCCGCTCATTATATCACAGTAAGCGAGAAGAGTAAAAAAACACTGCGGGTGTAGCTCAGCTGGTAGAGCACAACCTTGCCAAGGTTGGGGTCGCGGGTTCGAATCCCGTCGCCCGCTCCATAAAGAACGGTGAATTGTGGTGAGTGAATGGCTGTCAGCATCAAAGACCAAGTCATTGTCCACTGATGCTTTTGTGGAGAGTTGTTATTAAAAGGATTTTAGCAAGTTACTGTTCACTATTTACTGATCACGGTAGTTGATGGCGGCGTACCCAAGTGGCTAAGGGAGAGGTCTGCAAAACCTTTATGCAGCGGTTCAAATCCGCTCGCCGCCTCCAGTTCCCGAAAATTCCTTATCCTCCCTCTCCCATTCGAGAATAAGGGGACCCATCTCGTCGTCCTTAAGATACTCCTTTTCAAGGCCCTCGATATAGAACCGGTCAAGCCCGCTGTTGTTGAGAAAGTCTTCCCTGAGTGCCATATCTCTGTTTTTTGTAATCGCGGGCAGGAGGTGATTCAGGTAGTATGACTCTTTCTTGAGATCCAGGAGCACCCTGTTGAACAACTGTTCGTACAGCTTCAGGTTCGTCCCCTTCCCGACAAGTTCGGCTTCGATTTCACCGCGTATCCTCATCATCTCCTTCTTCATGTTCAGCGAGGTATACAACTCATGCATCCTCTCCTTCAGGGCACTACGCACATACTTATAGATCTTCTCCTCTTCCGCAATACCCTCCAGCGCCACTATCAGATCCCTTAACGAGGCGTCTCCTCTGAGAACTTTCTCGATGTGCTCATGCAATACTTTGATCTTCTTCTTGCCAAAGCTTGTGATGTATCTGTTTGAGAGGAGGTCACTAATGAAAATCTCCTTAAAGAGATTCTTGTCCAGAGCATCAAACTCTTTCTTGTTGCCCACGAGGCTTCTCAGGGAATCTTCCGAGAGCTCCGGGTGTTCCATAAACGCGATCCTGCTGAGAGACGAATGCACATTGTCGTACCGGTCAAAGTAGGTGATGATGGCGCTGAGTTCCTCAAAGATGCTGAAATCATTCTTTTCGCGGGCAAATTCATCGCATGACTTTCCAATATCCAGGAGAACCCGCTCAAACCCCATATCGCTCTGGGAATGGGAGCTATGTTTAGCCCAGATCAACCGCGCGATATCTTCTTTGATAATGTGCCTCTTGAGTGAAGGGCTTTTGAAAAAAAGATTCTCAAGAATGGCCCTGGACTCCTTGAGATACTCAGGTTCCTCAATGGCCTGCACATCCTTGTCCTTGAGGAGAAACTCATCGAGGGTGTCAAAAAGAATGCCGGGGATATTATTCCGTATGCTTAATGTGCGCAACCGGTGGAGTTTTGCAATCTCCGAATTCTGGATCGTCTCCTTATACGCAATATCGAGGAGGATATCTCTGTATTCATCCACGATGTTCCTGTTTTCGTGATGGCGGTACATACTGTCGATCTTCATTCTCTCCTGCTGGTAGTCATCTATCTGATAGTTTGCGGCGATTCCGTTGAGACGCGCCTCTTCTTCGGGCGTAAGCGCCCTTTTAAGGGAATAGGCTGCATGGAAGGCCTTATAGAATTCCAGATTTTCAGACTGGACAAGTTTGAATATGAACACCGTCGAACGGGGCTCGCTGAGCTCTTTTACAAATCCACTTAACAGCTCGCCGTCGTTGTCCTCAGCAACAAGATCCGTTCTTTTCAGGAACTTTCCCAAAGATCTCACAATGTGCCGCTGTCTCTTCCTGGGTTCATTCCTGTCGTCAGAGGAGATGAAGAAATAGTAGTTTTTTACCGCATGACCGAGGAGAAAAAGTCTTTGAAAAGACTCTGAGCCGGTGGTATCATTGGTAAATATAAGCCTCTCATCCTTGTCAAGGAAGGCCCCAAACATAACGAGGCGATTCAGCACTTCATTCTTAACGAGGTCCTTGAATGGTTTTTCGACGCCGAACATGTATTCGCAAAAACTTCCACCCGTACCTTTGTAATGAACACCTTCAGGGGCCAACGTGAGCTCATTGCCCCGGGAAAAAAACCTTATGCGCGGACCATCTTCCTCATAAAAATAGGTGTTTCCCGCGTTCGCTCCTCCCATAAAAACAAAAAAATCCACTGGACCGATACTGCCGTGGAGCATGAAATCCTTGACCATATAAGAATATTACCACATACAGAACGAAATTCGGAACTGTTCTCATGGGCCAGAAGGAATCAGGAACACATGTCCTACGCAAGAAATTCCCCGACATGCGAAAGAGGAAATATCAGACGGCAAGGGGCAAAATCGGGTGAACGATTAGGAGGTCACTCAAAGAGCCGTTCTTTTTGATGAACTCTGCTTAAAAAAAACGCTGCTCAGGGTCTGGTACGGTCTTCAGAGCAAACCCTCACCAATGTCTTTACATTACCCCTCGGATTAAAGTCCCCCGTGACCTCAAGAAACCGTGGTCTTACTACTTTCTCCAATTCCGAGTAGATCCTGTTGGTAACCTCCTCATGGGATGTATGGACATCCCGAAAGGAATTCAAATAGAGTTTCAGCGCTTTGAGTTCCACAATTTTCTTGTCAGGCACATAGGTTATGGTGATGGAGGCGAAATCAGGATACCCTGAACGGGGACAGAGGCAGGTAAATTCCGGAAAACTGATGGTGATCTCATAATCCCTCTGCGCAGAGGGGTTATCCCATGTCTGCAATTTCGCCTTTCTTATGGCTTTTTCACCGTACCGAAGCATGAAAAAATCTAACATTTTATGGGAAATTTTGTAAAGAAATGCATTCCCCTTGACAAGAGAGCATTTTTCGGCTATTAATATACCATATGGTTATTTTGTGGTCTTTTGTCGTGGTATGCCTGTTTCTGCTTTCTCCCCTCAATCTTTCTGCTTCTGAAAGCGTTTCTGACAGTGGAATCCAACCAGCCTCAGTCGGAGAGACGCAAAGCAATCCCTCTCAAGAGAAGGAACTGCCCCCGATGTATGTGGAAAAAGAAAGTGCCACAAGCGCACAATATGTTCCGAGTCCGGTAGCGACAAAGGCAATCGATAGAAATATATCCCTCTTCACCGAGAGGATAAAGGAGAGATTCTCTCTTTATTTAGAGAGATCCGGGAAATACCTCGCGTTGATGAAAGAGATATTGAAGGCGAAGAATATGCCGGAGGATATCGCCTTTCTTCCCCTCATAGAGAGCGGCTTTAATCCCAACGCGTATTCTGTAGCCAGGGCGGTAGGTCCGTGGCAGTTCATTGCATCCACTGCGAGGAACTACGGACTTACCATCGATTGGTGGAGGGATGAGAGGAAAGATCCGGTAAAGTCAACTGAGGCGGCCGCGAATTATCTTAAGGATCTTTACGAGATGTTCGGTTCTTGGAATCTCGCCATGGCCGCATATAATGCGGGCGAAGGCAAAATTCTCAGGGCAATAAACCGAACAAAGAGCGATAATTACTGGGCATTGCTCAATACCCGGCATATCAAGAAAGAAACAAAGGAGTATGTGCCGCGCTTCATTGCAGCAACCCTCATCGCGACCAACCCCCATGATTACGGTTTTGCTGACCTGGACTATCTCCCCCCCCTCCGGTACGACGAAGTGGTTCTGGATAGACCCGTTGACCTGGATATTGCTGCGCGGTGTGCCGAAACTTCCCTTGACATGATCAGGGAGCTTAATCCCGAAATCAGGAGATGGAGCACGCCCGCTAATGTGTCTTCTTATGCGCTGAGGATACCGTTTGGTAAAACGGAAATCTTTACCGAAAACCTTTCAAAGATTCCCGAAGAAGAGCGGTTCTCCATTTCGACCTATACCGTGAAAAAGGGTGATACAATCAAGACGATTTCGACCAAGACAGGAATACCTATCAATGTGATTCAGGAACTCAATGACAACGGCAATGGCCTGAAAACCCTTAAGGCCGGAAAAACGATCTCCCTGCCTCCAAAAGAAAAACTTTGCTTTGACCGTGACGACAGAGAGGGGAAAAGATCGGCAAAGAACAGAAGATCTAAAGGCAGGAAGCAGGCGAACAAGAAGATTGTTGTCACCTCGCTAAGCAAAAAGCAGGCATATATAGATGACTAGGATAGTGAGCCCGTAAGAATTCTACGACTTTTCCGGCGTTTTCTTTCCAGAAAGTTTTATCCGTGCCTCTTCCGCAAATGGTGACGCAGGAAAGTTCTTCGTAATCTCCTCATACTTTTGTGCCGCCTCAGCGGTCTGCCCCATTGATTCAAGAATCCGCCCGGATTCTATAAGAGCAAGGTCTTTGAATGACGCGGTCTTATAATTGGACAGGGTATTTAAAAGCTTAAGGGCAGCCTCCCGGTCACCTTTCCTGAGATTAATCACCGCCATTTTATAATAGGTAAGAGGAACGAACCGCTCGTCATCAGGGAACCGCTCATTAAGTTCCTTGAGGGCCTTCAGTGCCTCATCATCTTTGCCCATTTCATAGTAGCAATTGGCAACATAAAAGAGTGAATAGGGACCCTTCCTGAGTTCGTATGCCTTTCTGAATTTCTCCAGTGCAGCCTGATAACGCCCCTCCTTCTGAAGGGGTTGTTTCTGGAACATGCCATAGTACAGCTTATACCCCTCATATTCCAGGGCCCCTGCCCTCTCCCTTGCGTTGGAACGGTACATGAAGAACCCTGCGAGCGCCAGACAGAGTATAACACAGGAAACGACGACTAAAAAAAAGAGCTTCTGTCTCTCTGCAATCATCTCTCTTACACGGAAGATGATACTCATCATCCCTTCCTCTGTTTTGACCGGCTTTGTGACTTTCTTTTTAATAGCCTTTGGCATTAATCCCTCCTGAGCGCTTTTTCCACAAGCAGTCTTGAATTCTCGAAGACCGATTCGATGCGGCTTTCTTCCACTCCTGCACCGAGGAGTATCCTCCGGGCGGTCTCCTCGGTGATAAGGTCACCCGGTCCATGAGTATCGGTATTGAGGCAAAGGGGAACACCGAACTTAATAGCCTCTTTTGCAACGTAACCGTTGGCAAGAGAGTGCCCTTTCCGTGCAGTAATCTCGAGGATTACCCCTTTATCCTTTGCATAAAGGACATCCTCAGTGGTGATAAGCCCGGGATGGGAGAGGATATCGGCTCCGGCTTCGATGGCGGCTTTGTTCGTGCCCTCCGCAACAGGCTCTGTAATGGTCTCACCATGAACAAGGACAACCCTCGCACCAAGGGACCGGGCCTCTTTCACAAGCTCATGGATGAGTCGCGGCGGCGCGTGGGTTATCTCAGCACCAGGGAGCACCTCAATGGAGACGACCTCCCTCAACTTCTTGAGTGCCTTGACAATTCTCGGAACCACAAAATCAATGGTGGAAGGATCCACATGATCCGTGAGCGCCATTGCATTATAGCCCATTGCCTCAGCCCTTCTTACAAGTTCATACGGCAAAAGCTCGCCATCGCTGAATAGAGTATGACAATGCAGATCGATCATCATAAAAAGATACCGCAAACAGGCATGAAATGTAAAGACAGACCAACTGCATTGGACAGATCAGCGTACGTGTGAAGGTAAACCATTCTTCACATACCCTATTGACACTCCCTTTCACCTGCCCCTATACTTCAAGCGTATATGACGGAATGGAGATGTATTGATTCCGGACCTTGTTCCGCCTCTTATAACATGGCTCTGGACGAGGCTATCTCGCTTAGTGTCAGAAAAGGGTCATCCCCTCCAACGCTGAGACTATACGGGTGGGAGAGGCCATCCGTGAGCATCGGCTTGTTTCAAAGAATAAGTGACATTGACCTTCAATACTGTATCAAGAATAACCTGCCCGTGGTGAGAAGACCCACGGGAGGAAGGGCCATCCTACATGGAGACGAGCTCACCTACAGTTTTTCCTCTGGAAACGAAGGATTTTTTTCAGGGGGGCTTCTGGATACCTACCGACAGCTCGGCAGTGCACTAAAATCTGCACTTGACATGCTCGGACTGGATATCACCATAAAGGGGGAGCGGGCAGAGGGAAGGACTCTTACAAGGAGCCCACTTTGCTTCAGGTCCGTATCATACGGCGAACTCAGCTGGGAGGGGAAAAAACTAGTCGGTTCAGCCCAGAAACGCTGGAAGGACGGTTTTCTGCAGCAGGGTTCTCTTCCCTATCTCATAGATGAAGAAAATACAAGAAAGGTCTTCAGCATTCCTTCCTCTTCGGACATAAAAAAAGGAATGATCGGATTGAGGGAGGCGGTTCCAGGCATCGAGCCTAGACAGATTAAGGAGGCCATTCGGGCCTCCTTTGAGAGAAGCTTCCGAATCAGCCTTCTTTATTCTGGTCTTTCTCCTGAGGAATTTCACCTTGCCCGGGAGCTTCAGGTTCAGAAGTATGTATCTCCGGAGTACACTCTTCAGCGGTAGTCAAAGGAAGAGAGGGCCCGGGGGGTTCCTTCAAGACTCCTGTTGCGCGCTGGTAGTACCAGAAGACAGCCGCAATCATCACAAGCCCCAGATAGCTCTGCATAATATAGAGACAAAAGTGGTACACAAGAGCTATAAGAGGTCCGATGAATGGTACAGAGCCTATGGGGTAACTCAGAAATATAATGAGAAAGCTGATGGCGATGTATCCGCAGAAAATCACGCAATAGAGATATAGCCCTTCGGGACTTCTGTAGAGATAACGTATCGACTCTTTAAGGGATTGAAAAGGGCCCATCCCCCTTAAGGTAATGATGGCGGCGCCATAAATGGTAATTGAGAGCGTGAGAAAGATAAGAACCATCCCCACCACAAAGAGGATGAGGGAAAAGAATATACCCAGGAAAAGTGCCAATGTTGCCTCTTGTTCTCTGGCGACCGACACAATGGCCGCAATGGCACCTCCGAAGAGGCCCAAAATAAAGGCGACCGCCACAAATAGCAAACCCACCATTGTGGTAAATCCCGTGAGAGGAAAAAACCTCTGCCTTCCCTCGGCTATGAAAACCTTCATGCGGAACTTCTCCTGCTCACCCTTGAGCCATCGGCCGATGACCCCCATGGATCCGCCCAACAGGAAGATCCCTATCACCAGCACAACAAGGACATAGAGGAGGAGACTTGCCAACACAAGAACCACTAAGGCAAAGTACTTTGTAAGTATCTCGGCCGGTTCCTTGAAGGTTCTCAGCGCATCTTGAATACGAGAGAGTTCAGTGAGGTCCAGTCCGAATATGATAAAGGCTATGGCAAGAGGCACACCCACAACGACAAAAAAACTCATGAAACTCGCACCCATCGCACATACCTGAATGAGCACGAGCTGCCAGTTTTTATTGACTATCCTGAATCCGCTTTTTATTGCCTCGGTATAGTTCATCCTCTGTCCTGACCGATCTCCCCGCTGCGTGCGGCGATTCTCCCGGAATACTTCTATTTTAGTATAACCCCTCAAAGAAATGAAGGATGACACACGTTACGAAGCACCCTTTGCCCTCTCGATAAAGAGCCGCATCTTTCCTTGGTCTTTCTTCCCTTTTCTTTCCTCAACCCCGCTGCTTACATCCACACCATACGGCTTCACCCATCGCACCGCCTTGTCGACATTGTCCGGATTAAGCCCGCCTGCAAGAATTATCTTCCCAAATTGCTTTGCATCCAACGCGATATCCCAGTTGAATATTTGCCCCGTACCCCCGAAAGACTCCTGCGTATAGGTGTCCAGGAGAAATGCCGAGACACGGTAGTTCTTTAACGGCTCAAGGTCACTCAGTTCCTTTACCCGTATCGCCTTTATGACTCTTCTGCCGAGCACACATGCCTCGGGTAATTCGTGACCATGCAGTTGTATGACGTCAAGAGACGCATGGTGCATAATGGCCTCCACCTCCCCGAGTGGCATGTCAACAAACACTCCCACCGTAGTGATGAAAGCGGGAAGTCTGCGTACGATCTCCCTCGCCTGGTCAGGGGAAACATGGCGCGGGCTTTCCTTGTGAAAGACAAACCCAAGCGCGTCAACCCCCACATCTGATGCAGCGAGGGCGTCGTCCACATTGGTGATGCCGCATATCTTTACCTTGACTGTCACCCTTCACCCCTGTACAGAGGGATAACCGAGGTCTTTTCTCCGTTACCCGATAACAGGCAACTTTGCCAGTGACTCCTTTATCTTGTCATCCGGATATGCGTAATCCTCCAGTTTTCCCGAAAGATAATCTGCGTACGCAGTGAGATCGAGGTAGCCATGACCGCTGAGGTTGAAAAATATGGTCCTCTGTTTGCCCTCTTCCTTGCATCGCATGGCCTCGTCAATGGTCGCCCTTATCGCATGGGCGGTCTCAGGGGCAGGAATTATCCCCTCCGCCTTTGCAAAGGTGACTGCCGCCTCAAATACCGCGGTCTGCCCGTAGGCAACCGCATCGATCAACCGGTCATGGTAGAGCTGGCACAAAAGAGGCGCATCCGCGTGATAGCGCAACCCCCCGGCATGGATTCCCGGCGGCATAAAATCGTGCCCCAAGGTGTACATCATCAGCAGGGGAGTGAGACCTGCCGTATCGCCGAAATCATACCTGAATTCACCCTTCGTAAGCGTTGGACACGAGATGGGTTCCACGGCAATGACCCTCAGGTCCTTCCCGTGAATCTTGTCAAGGAGGAAGGGGAAACTCGCCCCTCCAAGATTGCTTCCCCCGCCACAGCAGCCGATGATCACATCAGGATAGTCCCCCACAAGTGCAAACTGCTTTTTTGTTTCCAGGCCGACCACCGTCTGGTGGAGAAGCACATGGTTTAACACCGAACCAAGGGAATAGTTGGTGTCGGAATGGGTTGCCGCATCCTCTACCGCTTCTGATATGGCGATACCGAGGCTTCCCTGACTCTCAGGGTCCAACTCAAGGATTTTTCTTCCCGAGTTGGTCACCGTGGAAGGGCTGGGGTGCACGGTCGCCCCCCAGGTCTCCATCGCAATTCTCCTGTAGGGTTTCTGGTCGTAGCTCACTTTCACCATGTATACCGTCACCTCAAGGCCAAAGAAACTCCCCGCGAGGGCCATGGAAGAACCCCACTGTCCTGCTCCTGTCTCGGTGGCAATCCTCTTGATCCCGGCTTTCTTATTATAATATGCCTGGGGGATTGAAGTATTCGGCTTGTGACTGCCCGCAGGACTGACCCCCTCGTACTTATAATAAATCTTTGCAGGGGTGCCAAGTGCCTTCTCCAGCCTGTGCGCCCTGTAGAGAGGCGATGGCCTCCAGAGGGAGTAGATGTCAAGTACCTCTTCAGGAATGTCGATCCACCGCTGGGTGGAGACCTCCTGCTCAATGAGTGCCATGGGGAATATGGCGGAAAGGTCGTCAGGCCCCACCGGCTTAAGAGTGCCGGGGTGAAGGGGCGGCTTAGGGAGATTCGGCATGTCCGCCATGATGTTATACCACTGCTTCGGGATCTCTCTGTCAGGGAGCACAATCTTCGTTTCCTTCATCTCATCCTCCTTACCATGAATGTAATTCTTATGCCCGCGCAAAGCGGGCCATTCTCATTGTTCCGTTAAGCCCCTCAGTTCGTCGAGTTTTTTTCCGATGTCCCGGGATGTCATAAGAGATGTACCGATGAGCACCGCATCAACACCGCTTGTATCCAAGCTTAGCATATCATTCCTCGTCTTTATTCCGCTCTCGCTCACCACAATCCTGCCGGACGGGATCTCCTTTTTAAGGGAAGACGTGGTATGTAGGTCCACGGAGAGGGTGTTAAGGTCCCTATTGTTTATGCCTATGATGTCCGCATCCAGACGCATCGCCTTCTCCAGCTCATCAAGGCTGTGGACCTCAAAAAGAACGAAAAGTCCAAGTTCTGCACAGAGATGGAAATATTCTTCAGCCTGGGACATCCCGAGCAAAGACGCGATGAGCAGAAGCGCATCCGCCCCGTATACCCTCGATTCGTAGATCTGGTACTCATCAATTATGAAATCTTTTCTCAGTATAGGTCTTGTGACCGCCCGTTTTACCACAGGCACATTCCTGATATTACCCAGGAAAAAGTCCTCTTCAGTCAGGACAGAGATTGCGTCCACCGCCTTTTCCTCATAGATATGGGCGATGCCTGCGAGGTTGAAATCTTCTCTTATGATGCCTCCTGAGGGCGAAGCCTTCTTTATCTCTGCGATAAACCGGATATGTCCCTCATCCCTTCTGATGGCCGTGCGGAAATCACGGGGCCTCTCGGTGTCAGGAATCCGTGCTTTCAGATCGCGCAGGGGAGCCGCGCCTTTTGCGTGAATCAGCCTTTCTCTCTTTTTCTCGGTTATCCTATTGAGAATGGACACCTATGGATTTTAAGGTAAATACGGAGATTTTTACAACACTAATTATCGGTCCTTGGTGATACTATCTGCCGGCAATCCCCGGGGGTAGTGGTATCTTTTATGATATAATTGCCCTTGATGGACACAAAGGGGACGATCGCAAGATCAGCAGGAATCATATCCTTAGCTACCTTCATCAGCAGGGTCCTCGGCTATGTAAAGGACATGATCCTCGCCCGCTACTTTGGCGCAACGGGCATCTCTGATACCTTCTTTGTCGCTTTCAGAATACCCAATCTCCTGAGGGAACTCTTTGCCGAAGGATCAATGTCATCTGCATTCATACCGGTTCTCACAGAATACCAGACGAATCAGGGTGCTGGGGAGGCGAAACGGCTTGTGAGGATCACCTTCACCTTCATGCTGATATGTGCGGGATTATTTTGTGTGGCAGGCGTCATTTTTGCACCGCAACTCGTTGCCCTCATTGCTCCTGGGTTCTTAAACAATCCCGGAAAATTTTCCCAGACCGTACTTCTCACCAGGATAATGTTTCCCTTTCTTCTTTTTATCAGCCTTGCTGCACTTGTCATGGGCGCGCTTAACACACGAAGGGTATTTTTTGTGCCTGCCCTGGCACCTGCCATGCTCAATGTGACCATTATTCTTGTGGTATTGACCCTGGTTCCCCTTCTGCAGCAACCCATCCTTGCGGTGGCGGTGGGGGTCACACTGGGCGGTCTCGTCCAGTGCGGGTTTCAACTTCCCGTGTTCTTTCAAAGGGGATACGACCTCCGCACCGATTATCGGTTCAGACACCCTGGGCTGAAAAAGATGTCCATCCTCATGATGCCCGCTACCATGGGAATGGCGGTTGCCCAGGTGAACATCTTCGTCAGTACCATCCTTGCCTCCTATCTTTCCCAGGGCAGTATCACCTATCTCTATTATTCCATGAGGCTGATTCAGTTTCCCATAGGCATTTTTGGTGTGGCGATGGGCATGGCGGTACTTCCCACCTTATCCGAGCATGCAGTGAGAGGGGAGATGGACAAGCTCAGGGAAGACTTCTCCTTCGCGCTGCGGCTCCTCTTTTTCATCACCGTTCCTGCCATGGTAGGACTGATTGCATTGAGAGTGCCGGTGGTAAACATCCTCTTCCAGCGTGGCATGTTCGATTACGGGGCCACGGTGGGAACCGCGGATGCGCTTCTCTTTTATGCCACCGGGATATGGGCTGTTGTGGGAGTGAGAATTGTTACCGCCACCTTCTATTCCTTGAACGATACCCGGACACCCGTAAAGGTCGCTGCTGCTGCGGTGGTGATTAACATCATCATGAGCCTGCTCCTCATGAATCCCCTCAAGCATTCTGGTCTCGCATTTGCAAATGCCATTGCGTCGAGTGTCAACTTTATCCTCCTCTTTTATTTCTTGCGGCGGCGCCTCGGCCGTATCGATGCGAAAAGGATCTTGAAATCCTTTATGAAGATTTGCGTTGCGTCTATTATCATGGGTGTGCTGGGATGGCGTGTCCTTCACGGTGAGATGTGGATGGCGTCCGGGAGAATGGTGGAAAAGACCCTCTATCTTTCCGGCACCATTGCGGTATGCGTGGGTATCTACCTGACCATCAATTTCTTACTTAAAGGTGATGAAATGAATTACCTGTATGACCGCATTAAAGACCGTCTGAGGAGGAGTACCGAATGATTATCAGGTCAATTCCCCTGGGGCCGCTGGAAGCAAACTGTTTCGTAGTGGCTGATGAGCATTCAAGAAAGGCACTGGTCATTGACCCTGGGGACGAGCCTGACACAATCATGGACATTCTGAAGACGGAGAACCTTTCCCTTGAGTACATCATATGCACCCATGCGCATTTTGATCATGTGGGTGCAGTTCCTGATATTAAGGAACAGACGGGTGCAACCGTCGTGATTCATAAGGATGAACGGGAGATTTACTATGGTGCCAGGGACATGGCAGCATTCTGGGGATATACTCTTGACCCGCTTCCGGAACCTGACCTCCTTGCAGAAGATGGCCATGAAATAAAAATGGGAAGTCTCACCTTCACGGTGCTCCATACCCCCGGTCATAGTCCTGGCGGCATGTGTCTTTTCGGCGAGGGGATAGTGATCACCGGAGATACGCTCTTTGCCGGCTCTGTGGGAAGGACAGACTTCCATGGAGGGGATAGCCGGAAGCTGAAGCAGTCCTTCGAAAGGCTGATGTCTCTTCCCCCTGAAACGGTGGTGCTCGCAGGACACGGGCCGAACTCAACAATAGGAAGGGAGCGCTCGGAGAATTTTTTCCCGAAATTATTTACTTGACAAAACCATTATGAACTGGCATAGTTACGTATCATGGTGTGAGCATCGCTGCATCACCGGGTCCCCCAAAAATCATTGATTCTTGAGGTGCCTTTACCCAGGAC
>Ga0335070_10006641_pt1 | contig 13604 bp, 12 predicted proteins | sample Lox_Sample_13_FD_206722 | JGI IMG/M metagenome (GOLD analysis project Ga0335070, IMG submission 206722) | Soil microbial communities from Loxahatchee National Wildlife Refuge, Florida, United States - Lox_Sample_1.3 | ecosystem: Environmental > Terrestrial > Soil > Wetlands | place: USA...
TGAGCCGCCCAAGTTGAAGCTGGGCCGCAGAATCACCGGATAGCCGATGCGTTCCGCGAAGGCTTCCCCAGCGTCGAGGTTGGTGATCAGCTGGGACTGCGGCGTGTCGAGCCCGATCCGCCGCATGGCGTCTTTGAAAAGCAGCCGGTCTTCCGCCTTCTTGATCGACTCAACTTTGGCGCCGATCAGCTCAACGCCGTACTTATCGAGCACGCCCGCTTCGGCCAGCGCTACGGACAGATTCAGTCCCGTTTGGCCGCCGACGGTTGAAAGCAGCGCGTCGGGGCGTTCTTTGCGGATCACTTCTTCGGCGAACGCCACGCTGAGCGGCTCGACGTAGGTGCGGTCGGCCATCTCGGGATCGGTCATGATGGTGGCCGGATTGGAATTGATCAGGACTACTTCGTAGCCGTCCGACCGCAGCGCTTTGCAGGCCTGCGCACCAGAGTAGTCGAATTCACAGGCTTGCCCGATCACAATGGGACCGGAGCCGATAATCAGAACACGGTGGATGTCGTCGCGGCGAGGCATGGGTGTTAAGCCACGGATGCACACAGATACACACAGATCAAATTCGGATTCGGGTTTTTATCGATGTTCATCCGTGTTTATCTGTGGCTAGTATCCTTGATCAGTTTCATGAAGTCGCCGAACAAGTAGTGCGAGTCGTGGGGGCCAGGAGCGGCTTCCGGATGGTATTGCACGCAGAACACCGGTTCGCTTCGGTGGCGGAAGCCTTCCAGCGTCTGGTCGTTGAGGTTGATGTGCGTCAGCTCGACCTCGCTGTCCTTCAGAGAGTCGGGGTCAACGGCGAAGCCGTGATTGTGCGAAGTGATTTCCACCTTGTTCGTCACACGATTCAAGACCGGGTGGTTCGCGCCGCGATGTCCAAACTTCAGCTTGTAGGTCTTGCCGCCCATCGCAAGGCCCAGAATCTGGTGGCCCAGGCAGATACCAAAAATCGGTTTCTTGCCGACCAACTTTCGGACCTGCTGCGCCTGGAATTGCAGAGGCTCGGGATCGCCGGGACCGTTTGATAAGAACACCCCGTCCGGGTTCAAGCTGAGCACGTCTTCGGCGGTGGTCAGCGCGGGCACCACGGTGACGCGCGCACCGACATGCACCAGCCGCCGCAAAATGTTGCGCTTAATCCCAAAATCGTACGCGACCACGTGACACCAGGGTTCCGCGGCTCCGGGCGCGGCCTCGGAAGGCGAGCACGGTTGCACGGGCGTGTCCCATTGATAGGAGGACGCCGTGGAAACGCGGGTGGCCAGATCGAGGCCCGACATCGACGGCGACTGGCGCGCCCGCTCGATCAGATCCTTCGGAGCGCCGCCTTCCACCGACAAAACTCCACGCATCACGCCGCGCGTGCGCAGGTGACGAACCAAGGCACGCGTGTCAATCTCGGCCGCGACGGGGATTCCTTTCTCCGCGAGGAACTGCTCGGCGTTCTCTTCGGATCGCCAGTTGCTTGCGATCGGCGAGAATTCGCGCACCACGAGTCCTTCGATGTAAGGACGCGCTGCCTCCTGATCGTATTCGTTGGCGCCGTAATTGCCGATCTGCGGATTCGTGAGCACGACAATCTGGCCGGTATACGAAGGGTCGGTGAAGATTTCCTGATAACCGGTGATGGCGGTGTTGAAGACAACTTCGCCGGTCCGGTCTTTCGGCGCACCAAAGCTCTTGCCCTCGAAGACTGTCCCGTCCTCCAGGGCGAGTATTGCCTGATTCAACGCAGTATTGTCCTCCAGCTAGCTCGGAAGGGAGTCATTCTTATTGAACCATGATTGCTCCCATGGTTCAATGTCTCAATCGCGGCTGCCGGCGCGCTCAGCTACAGCGGAATATTTCCGTGCTTTTTGCGCGGCATCGTGTCGACTTTGTTGGCCAACATCCGCAAGGCGCGAATCACTTTCGGCCGCGTGTAGCGGGGCTCGACCACGTCATCGATGAAGCCCCGCTCGGCGGCCACGAACGGGTTGGCAAAACGGTCCCGAAATTCTTCCGTTTTTTGCTTGCGCACCGCGTCTTGATCTTCGGCCGCCAGCAGCTCGCGCCGATATACGATGTTTACCGCTCCCTCGGCGCCCATGACGGCGATCTCGGCGGTCGGATAGGCGAAATTGACATCCGTGCGCAGATGCTTCGAGCCCATCACGTCGTAGGCGCCGCCGTATGCTTTGCGCGTAATCACCGTTACCTTGGGAACCGTCGCTTCAGCGTACGCGTACAGTAGTTTCGCGCCCTGCCGGATGATTCCGCCGAACTCTTGATCCGTTCCCGGAAGAAAGCCGGGTACGTCGACGAAGGTCAGTATCGGAATGTTGAACGCGTCGCAAAACCGGACGAATCGCCCGCCCTTCACCGAAGAGTTGATATCCAGGCATCCGGCGAGAAAAGCCGGTTGATTCGCGACGATGCCGACGCTTTGTCCGCCCATGCGCGCGAATCCCACCACGATGTTCCTGGCCCAGTGTTCGTGCACTTCGAAGAATTCGCCGTCGTCGACCACGCGATGAATGATGTCTTTGATGTCATAGGGCACCTGGGAATCCGACGGAACCACGTTGTCGAGCCCGGGATCGATGCGGTCGACTGGATCGCTCGAGTTCTTGGGCGTGGCGTCATCCCGGTTGTTCTGCGGGATATAGGACACAAGCTCGCGAATCATGCGCAGGCACTCGGCGTCGTCCGGTGCAAGAAAATGCGCGACGCCGCTAATGGAATTGTGCGTCTCGGCGCCTCCCAGCTTCTCCTTTGTCACGTCTTCGTGGGTGACGGTCTTGATCACGTCCGGTCCAGTGACGAACATGTGGCTGGTGTGGTTCACCATAAACACGAAATCCGTCAGCGCGGGGGAGTAAACTGCTCCGCCCGCGCAGGGGCCCATGATGGCGGAGATTTGCGGGATCACGCCGCTCGCGAGAGTGTTGCGCAAGAAGATATCAGCGTATCCGGCGAGCGAGAGAACGCCTTCCTGGATGCGCGCGCCGCCCGAGTCGTTGAGCCCGATCACGGGAGCGCCCGTCTTCAGTGCCAGGTCCATGATCTTACAGATTTTCTGGGCGTTGGCTTCCGAGAGCGACCCGCCGAAAACGGTGAAGTCTTGCGCGAAAACGTACACCGGGCGTCCGTGGATTCTGCCATAGCCGGTCACGAATCCGTCGCCGTCAATCACCTGCTGGTCCATGCCGAAGTCCGAGCAACGGTGCCGGACCAGCTTGTCCATCTCCTCAAACGTGTCCTCATCGAGGAGCAGGTCAATCCGCTCGCGCGCCGATAGTTTTCCTTCTTTGTGCTGGCGCGCGTTGCGCTCCTCGCCTCCGCCGGCCTCCGCATTGGCGTGCCGCAGGCGAACTTCCGCGAATCGATCGATCGACATAGAAACTTAAACAGTAGCAGGTGAAGTAGAGAAATGACACAAACCGGCAAATTTCAGAATTTCGTGCCGCCACAGCGCCGGCGACAAACGCCGGAGGACACTTTGTGGAATGCGCGCCGGCGCCGGACTCTCCCCTGCCCGGTGCGACGGGGGTCTGCTGGAACTCAGCTACTGAGCGTAATACCCGCTACGGGAACGAAGTTGAGCGGAAGGAAACTTCTTCTGGGCCTCGGGTGAGAGCTTGACGGTCAGGTGCCGGAACGTGCCCGGATCAGCAGAAGGCTCGTGATACGCAAGCACATAGCGCGTGCGGATGCGGTGGATCATCTCCGTGAACGTCGCACCTGCCTGTCCTACTTTGACCCACTCGCCGCCGGTTTCTTCAGCGACATGGAACACGTTGGAGGGCGTGATGTTTTTGTCCGGAAATGCCCTGGGTCCGGGAGGTTCCGGGCGGATCGCGTGGCCAGTCACGATCGCGTTGAACACAGTGTCCGCTTTATTCAATTCCCGGATCACCTGGCCGTCTGTAAGCTGGTAGCTGGTGCTGAGATTGTCCGTAAGGATGAGAATTGCGCGCCGGCCGGTCGGAGTGGCATGTTTGTCCATGTAGCGTGCTGCATCCACGATTGCGGAGTTGATATTGGTTATCGCGCCGACGTCCCAATCCTTGACCGCGCTTCCGATCTGCCGGGCACTCTCGGTGAGGTTGTCGCTGAAACCCTGGTGGATGGCCGTCTTTCTTGCAAACACCATGATGGCGACCCGGTCGCCGGGACGCAGATGATCCAACGCCTCCCGAGCGGCTTGAGCGATCTGTTCAATGAGCGGCTGCATGCTCTCGCTGATGTCGAATAGCAACAGCAGATCCAGCCGCTCGTCGCCGTGCTGGAACGAAACGATATTTTGAGGTTGCCCCTCATCGAGCACCACGAAGTCCTCTTTGATCAGTCCCGCCAGCAAGTCTTTGCCTTGGGTCACCTGGACGTCCACGCGAACATCCGCAACCCCGGTCTTAAACACCAGCGGCACTTCCTCTTCCTGGGCGCACAGAGGCGCTAGGATGAGAAGCGTCGAAATGAAAAACATCATCGCCGGAACCGCGGGCCACATCGACCACGGCAAGACTGCGCTGGTGCGAGCCTTGACAGGCATCGACACCGACCGGCTGAAGGAAGAAAAGCAGCGTGGCATATCCATTGACTTAGGCTTTGCGCACCTCGACCTTTCCGGGAACCTCCGGCTCGCTCTTATAGACGTACCCGGCCACGAAAGGTTCATTAAGAATATGCTGGCCGGCGTGGGCGGCATCGATTTGGTTCTCTTTGTGATAGCTGCCGATGAATCCATTAAGGCACAAACTCGCGAACATTTCGACATCTGTTTGTTGTTGGGCATCCGGCAGGGCATTGTCGTCCTCACCAAGGCAGATCTTGTCGAATCCGACCTGCTTGAACTGGTGCAACTCGAGGTGAGCGATTTCGTCCGCGGTTCGTTCCTGGAAAATGCTCCCATCGTGCCCGTGAGCGCAAGGACAGGAGCGGGGCTCGATCAGTTGCGCGCCGAGATCGCGAAGCTGGCATCTTCCATCAACGAAAAGGACTCCTCCCGGTACTTCCGCCTGCCCATTGACCGCGCCTTCACTATGCGCGGATTCGGCGCTGTCGCCACCGGCACTCTGATTTCCGGCGCCGTGCGCCTGGACCAGGAGGTTGAGCTGTTTCCATCCGGCCGGCGCGTGCGCATTCGCGGTATTCAAGTTCATGGTGCCAACGTGGACAAAGCCACCGCCGGGCAGCGAACCGCGCTCAACCTCGCCGGCGTAGAGGTCTCCGAGATCGTGCGTGGAATGACGCTGGCGGAGAGCGGCCGTTTTCGTACGACCACTCAGATCGATTGCGCGTTCACCCTGCTTGGCTCTGCGAAGCCCCTCAAACATCGCGCTCCGGTGCACTTTCACACGGGTACCGCCGAAGTGCAAGCCGAGTTCCGGCGGCTGAAAGGATCCGAGCCGCTCGCCCCCGGCGCTCGCGACTACGTTCGATTCCTGTTGAGCGAACCTCTGGTGCTGTCGCCTGGCGACCGTTTCATCGTGCGCATGTTTTCCCCGGTCGTGACTATCGGAGGAGGCGTGGTATTGGACATCGCGCCGCCGAAGCGCGGCTCCGCGGAACGTCTTCGATCCCTGGAAACCTCTTCTGCTTCGGACAAAATCGCTCTGCTGGCCGCCGAGTCGCAGTACGGCCTGGGAATGGCGGAACTCGTGAGCCGCACCGGAATGCTCGAGTCCGAGATCGAAAAAGGCGCTCTCCATCCCCGATTGATTGTTGTTCGTTCCCCGCAATTCTGGGTTCTCGATGCGGAATGGGTCGCCAAACTGCTCGAAGCGATTCATGAACAGCTCAAGCAGTTTCATCGGCGGAACCCATTGCTGCCAGGAGTGTCCAAGGAGGAACTTCGTGGCAAAGTTGTCAGGGGCGGGCCGGTGTGGCTGCTTGACGCCCTCCTCCAGCGTTCTAAGACCGTGGTGGCTGAGGCGCAAACAGTACGCCTGGCATCCCATAAGGTCGCCTTTAAGCAGGATGAGGAGGCCGCTGCGCAAAAGATCGAGAGTGCCTTTCAAACAGCGGGTTTGGCCGTTCCGGCGCTGCAGGAGGTACTGGGGCGGTCTGGCGTCGAGGTTGGCCGGGCCCGTACATTGCTGCAGTTGTTGCTGAAGGAGAAGAAACTCATCCGAGTCAGCGATGAATTGGTATTCCATAGCACCGCGCTCGCGGCATTGCGGTCGTTGTTGGCGCAGAAGAAAGGCCAGCGGTTCGCAGTCCCGGAATTCAAGGACTGGACGGGGATTTCGCGCAAGTACGCCATTCCTTTGCTCGAGTTCCTGGATCGTGAACACGTGACCCGGCGCGAAGGCGACTCCCGCATCGTCCTATAGCCACCCTATAACATTCTCTCACGTCCGCTCGCGGGACCGGCGATCCGATTACGTGCAATCCGAAATCCGGGTAACTTGACATTAGGGGAATAAAAGGCGAATATTTGGAGACGGTCTTATGCTGTTCGACTGCGATCCTCCCCCGCACTTGGTTGGCATCGCGCGTCTTGCCGCCGACAGTGAAATCTTGGAAGCCAAGCGCCGCGTCGAGTACCTGGAATTGGAAACCCGGCGCTTTATTGGGCGCGGCTCCGGGCGCATGCGCTCGATTTGGACCCTGAACCCTTATCGGGGCTGTGAGTTCGGCTGCAAATATTGCTATGCGCGGTATGCCCATGAATTCATGGAACTGCGGGATCCGGAGCTTTTCGAGACAAAAATCTATGTCAAGCAGTTCCGCGAAGATGCGTTTCGCGCCGAAGTGCGGAAGCTGAAAGCTGGCTCCACAATTTGGATCGGAACCGCGACGGACCCGTACCAGCCCGCCGAAAGGCGTTTCCAGCTTACGCGCCGCATCCTGCAGATTTTTGCCGGGGAGCGCGCTTTGGATCTAGGGCTAACGACCAAGTCCGACCTGGTTGCCCGCGATGCAAAGCTGCTGGCCGAAATCGGGCGAAGAAACACGGTTGGCGTGCATCTGACGATCACTACGCTGGACGACGGGCTGGCTCGTCTGCTGGAACCCCGAGCCCCACGGCCATCGCTCAGGCTCGAAGCTCTCAGGAAACTGACTGGCGCCGGCGTGCGAGTCTCAGTACTCGCCCACCCCGTCATGCCGCTCATCAATGACAGCGAGGAAAGCCTGGGCGCAGTCTGTCGCGCGGCAGCGGAGAACGGCGCGTCATCGTTCAGCGCTGCGCCGCTGTTCCTCAAACCGTGCGCCCAGCAGGTGTTCCTGCCATTTCTCGAGGAGCGTTTCCCGCATCTGCTGCGCCGTTATAGGGAGCCCTTCGAAAAGAGCGCTTATCTTCAAGGTGCGTATCCCGAGATGATCAAGGAGCGCGTGCAAACCATCCGCTCACGGTACCGGATGAAGACTCGGGAGACGCCGGAGTGGCCCGAGCCGGATCAGCTCGAGTTGTTCAGCGAGAGCCGGGCTGCGCGCAGTCAAGAACGAGCGGAGATAGCCCAGGCTAGTACTTTACAACGCAAAGTCCGTTCCCTATAATTGGCACATGGCCACAGTCCAGCCGATTCCGGGCGATCGCCGCGAGCCCCTGTCACTGCAAGTCCATGCGATGGACAATCTGCAGTACATCCGGGAGACCATGGAACGGGCCGCATCGTTTACAGCGGTGCCGGGCTGGGGAGTTCTCGGGATCGGTCTGAGCGCGCTGGTGGCGGCTGCGATCGCGTGGCGTTTAGGCCGCGAACAGTGGCTGCTGACATGGCTCGCGGAAGGCGCATTCGCGATGTGCCTGGGCGCACTGGCAATGAAGCGCAAAGCGGACGCAGCTGGGGTACCGGCGCTGTCGCCGCCCGCGCGCAGGTTCGTGCTCAGCTTCGCACCGCCTTTTCTCGCCGGCGCGCTGTTGACGCTAAGCGCCTACCGGGCCGGCGACTTCAACGAGATTCCCGGAATCTGGCTGCTGTTGTATGGCGCAGGTGTTGTTACCGGCGGCGCATTTTCAGTTCGGGTGATTCCCGTAATGGGACTGTCATTCATGCTGACGGGCGCGATCGCCTTATGCACCCCGCCAGCCTGGTCCACGGCTTTGCTGGCGGCCGCGTTCGGAGGTCTGCACGTGGTGTTTGGATTCGTGATCGCCAGGAAGTATGGAGGCTAAGTGAGGTAATTCATGTCAAAGCAAAGCACGTTGCGAAAGGATCCACCCGCGGAAAAGCCGGCGGCGGTCCGCATGCCGACGGGGGGCAAGGCCCTGGCGGAACTCGATCGACTGATCCACGAACGAATGCGACTTGGAATCGTCAGCGCGCTTGCAGCGAACCGGTCGCTTACGTTCAATGAGCTCAAGAAGCTGTTGAAAACCACCGATGGAAATCTGAGTGTGCACGCGCGCAAACTCGAAGAGGCCGATTACATTGCCTGCACGAAATCGTTCGAGGGGCGCATGCCAAAGACCGAGTATCGCTTGACCGAATCAGGCCGCCGCGCGCTGGAAAAGTATCTGCGTCACATGGAAGCGCTGATCGAGGCGATGCGGGAAGTTTAGGCAAGTTTTTTTTGGAGTAATACTTTATGTCTCAAAGCACTTCAACGCTGCTGCACGCCGCCATCATCATGGACGGCAATGGCCGCTGGGCCGCGGCGCGTGGTCTTCCCCGAGTTGCCGGACACCGCGCCGGCGCCGATGCGCTGCGTAGGACGGTGGAAGCGGCTCCCGACCTTGGGATCGGAACGCTCACCGTCTACGCATTCTCCTCCGATAATTGGCGCCGTCCCCCGGCAGAAGTCTCGGCACTGATGAAGATGTTCCACCTCTACTTGCGCCGGGAGCAGGCCAGGTGCGTGGCGAACGGCGTCCGAGTCTCGGTGATCGGCCGCCGCGATCGCCTGCCGCGGTTGCTGTTACCGATGATTGACGAGTGCGAGAAAGTGACCGCGGCGGGACGGAAGCTGCATCTGCGGCTGGCCGTGGATTACTCCGCCCGCGACGCCATCGCTCAAGCTGCGACGAAGCTCGGCAAGCGCGCCGATAGGGAAGATTTCGCGCGAGCCCTAGGCGGCGTAGATGTGGATCTGCTCATTCGTACTGGCGGCGAGAAACGGCTGAGCGATTTCCTGCTGTGGGAATGCGCCTATGCCGAGCTGATTTTTTCGTCGATCATGTGGCCGGATTTTGGCGCCGCGGATCTCGCTCAGGCGGTTGCCGAATTCCGCGCGCGCGAGCGGCGTTTCGGCGCGCTCCCCCAAGCGGCGCTGGCCTAAGACTCTCCCGCGGCCTGTCGAAGCAGCGGCTTCAGATTGAGATTGCGAATCAGGCGGTGCAAGTAGTTCGGGTGCAGGCCGAGCAAACGCGCCGCTTCTGTATAATTTCCGCCGGCCTGCTCGACGGCCGCGAGAATGACGTTCTTCTTCGCCTCGCGAACCGTGTCGTGGAATGCGCTCACGGCCGCCGTTCCATGCGACTGGTCAGCTCGCTCCAGCACAACTTCCGGTAAGTCTTCCGGCAGGATCAAGTCCGAAGATCCCAGCACGACGGCGCGCTCGATTGCGTTTTCCAATTCGCGGACATTTCCGGGCCAGTCGTAATTCATCAGGAACGTACGCGCCTGCGGAGAAATGCCGAGGACATTGCGGCCGGCGCGTTTGGAATACTTGGCGGCGAAGTAGCTGGCTAGCAGAGAAATATCCTCGCGCCGTTCGCGCAGAGCCGGCATCCGAACGGAGACCACGTTGAGCCGGTAGAACAGATCCTCGCGGAACCGGCCCTTTTTGACTTCCTCTTCCAGGTCCCGGTTGGTCGCGGCGATCAAACGAACGTCCAGCTTGATGGTTTTGGTGCTGCCGACCCGCTCGAATTCGCGTTCCTGGAGCACGCGCAACAGTTTGGCCTGCAGCATAGGAGCCAGCTCGCCGAGTTCGTCCAGAAAAACCGTGCCGCCTTCGGCCGTCTCGAGTTTGCCTTTTTTTTGCGCGATCGCTCCGGTAAACGCGCCCTTCTCGTGGCCGAAAAGCTCGCTCTCGAGCAGGTTTTCAGCCAAAGCGGCACAGTTGATCGCGACGTACGGTTTGCTGGCGCGGCTGCTGTTCCGATGAATCGCGCGGGCGACCAGCTCTTTACCAGTGCCGCTTTCTCCGAATATCAGGACGGTGGAATCCTTGGGTGCAACACGGCCAATGAACTGGTACACCTCACGCATGCGCGGGCTCTCACCGACCATGTTGTGCTCGAGGTTCATCTCCGATTGGAGCCGACGGTTCTCCTCCTCGAGCCACTCCATGCGCCGCGCGCCGTCCAATGCCGGAGCCGCGATGCTCCCCATGGCGGTGAGCAGTTGCAGGTGATCTTCGCCGAAGCGGGTTTCCGGATCACTGGAATCCAGGTAAATCACGCCCAGCACCCGATCGAAAACCTCGAGCGGCACCGCGAGGACGCTACGGATATGGCGGACAATCACGCTTTCGGCCTTCGCGAAAGCTTCAGCCGCGGGCAGATCGTTACAGAGCACTGCAACGCCTTCCGCCAGAACCTGCGCGACAATTGTCCGGCTGGCTTGCACCGCGTGATTCTGCCCTCCGCGCCGATCCATCCCGCAAACTGACGTAGGCTCTTCCATGCCCTGATCACAAAGCAGGATCGCGGCGCGATCGGCCGGAGCGACTTCGAAGATGAGCTCCAGCACTTGTTTTTCGAGCGCGGCCAGACCCCGGACAGAGTTCACCGCCTTGCTGATCCGCAACAACGCGTTGAGGTCCCTCACCATGCGCGCACTCGGCTTGATCTGTTCCAGATCGCGCAAGTAGCGTGCGTCCTGCTTGCGGAGAATGATCGTGGAGCCAGCGCCCGTGTCAGCGTGGTCGAATTCAACCGACGACGCGTTAGGCGTCGGCTCGGACTGAGGCAGCACGAATACGAAGAGCGAAGTGCCGATCTTGATTTCGTCGCCCGATTCAAGCAGGCGTTCCGCCACCGGAACGCCGTTCACGAAAGTGCTGTTGCGGCTGTTCAGATCGCGGATCTTGAAGTGGGCTGACTCGCGCTCGATCAGACAATGGCGGCGTGAAACGGACGCATCCAATAGTGAGACTGCGTTGGAAGGCTCGCGTCCAATTGAGACTGCGTCGTCCGTCAGGGGGATACTCTTGCCCTTAAGCGGGCCGGCGATCGCTTCAAGCTCGGCAGTCTCGACCATTCGGCCTTGTTATGAGTAGAGTATAGCGGATCAAAGACAAATTTCTAATACTCCCGACGCAGTATATCGGAGCTTCCTGGCTTTGCGCCCGTTTTGACAATCGTTTGCGCGTCTGCTACACGTAAACCATCGCCCGGGGACCGGCAATTTGTTGCGGCACGTGTCAACGGATGCTGAAAGCCGGACCGGCCAGTAGCAGAACCTGCATCCGCCTGTGATGAATTCAGCGATATCTATACTCGAGGGAGCCGTGGGTGCGGCTGGAGCCGGAGCCGGGCTTTTGGCCTATGCTGTGCGTTTTCCTTCGGCGACTTGGTTAGCTCCTTCGGTACACGAGGGCGTGCGCACCCGCCGCGCCATCGCGCTTACGTTCGACGATGGGCCGAGCGAGTCTACGCCCGAGTTGCTCGCGATCCTGGCACGGTATGACGCGCCTGCCACTTTCTTCCAATGCGGCGCGAATGTCCGGCGGCTGCCCGCAATCGCGCGCGAAGTCACAGCTGCAGGCCATGAGATCGGCAACCACACCGACACGCATCCCCGCCTGGACTTCAAGTCCCGCGAGTTCATTGTGAGTGAATTGGCCGCTGCCCAGGATTCGATCGAGCAGGCTGCGGGTGTCCGCCCTCGCTACTTCCGCGCGCCGTTTGGGGTCCGCTGGTTCGGGCTGCGGGAGGCGCAGCAGCGCTTGAGCCTCACGGGCGTAATGTGGACTAGCATCGCGTTAGACTGGAAATGGCCCAGCCATAGGATTACTCCGCGCCTTCTCCACGCTTCACGGAATGGTGCGATCTTGTGCCTGCACGATGGCCGGTTGCTCGAGCGGAAGCCCGATATCTCCGCCACTCTCGAAACGGTCCGCGAAGTTCTGCCAAAATTGATGGAGCAAGGTTTTCATTTCGAAAAGGTGACCGACATTTTATGTCCAACGAACAGCTGACCGAGCGGGTCAGAGGGATCATTGCGTCCACCCAGCACATTGCGCTAGAGAAGGTCACGCTCGACAGCACGTTCCAAGAATTGGGCATTGATTCGCTGGACGGGATCAATATTCTTTTTGCCGTCGAAAGTGAATTCAACGTCAATATTCCCGACGATGCGGCGCAGAATATCCGGTCGGTCCGCGATGTTGTCGACGGCATCGCGAAATTGCTCGATCAAAACGAGGGAGGCCAGGCGGCCGTCCGGGCGTGAATGATCCCGCAGCAGTTCGGGTAGCTGTAACCGGCGTAGGGGTCATCTCGGCCCTTGGGCATAACGCGTCGGAATTCTGGGAGGCGCTTGCTTGCGGCAGGCCGGGAATCGCGCCGCTTCAAAGCATCGAACCCGGCCAACTCCGGTTCCCGAACGCCGCGGAAGTTCGAAACTACAATCCGGCTGACTATTTCGATGAAAAAGAGATCGGTCTGCTCGACCGGTTTGCGCAGTTCGGCGCAATCGCCGCGCGCGAAGCCATCCGGGACGCGGCGATCCAATGGACCGATGAGCTTCGAGAAAACACGGCTATTGTCACCGGCTCCTGCGTTGGCGGTCAGACCACTGAAGATGAGGGGTTCGTCAACCTGTACCGAAAAAACATCCCGCGCGTAAATCCTCTGACCATCCCGCGCACCATGGAAAATGCCGCTGCCAGCAGAATATCGCTGGAATACGGCATCACGGGTCCCACGTACACGATATCGACGGCTTGCTCATCCTCCAACCATGCGATCGGTCAGGCGTTTTGGCTGGTTCGAAGCGGCGTGGCGCGTATGGCGTTGGCGGGCGGAAGCGAAGCAGTTTTCAGCCTCGGCTTTTTGAAGGCGTGGGAGGCGATGCGCGTCGTTTCGCCCGACACGTGCCGTCCGTTCTCGCGCGACCGGCGCGGGTTGATTCTCGGGGAAGGAGGCGCAATGCTTGTGCTCGAGCCGATCGAGTCGGCACAGGCTCGCGGTGCCAAGATTTACGGCGAGATCGCGGGCTTCGGGATGTCCTCCGATGCCTTTCACATTACGCAGCCGTCGCCGGATGGCGCAGCGCGGGCGATGCGAGCGGCATTGGCGGATGCGCGCCTTAAGCCGGAACAGGTCGGTTATATCAATGCACATGGGACTGCCACACCCGCTAACGACGCCACCGAGACCACTGCCATCCGCAAGGTTTTTGCCGGGCATGCCGCTAAGCTTGCGGTCAGCTCGACGAAATCCATGCACGGACACGCGCTCGGAGCGGCGGGCGCTCTCGAGGCCGTCGCTACGCTGCTCGCCCTGGATCGCTCGGTCTTGCCCCCGACGGCCAACTACACCGAGCCGGACCCGGCGTGCGATCTGGACGTGATACCGAACCACTCCCGGTCCGCCAGCGTCGAGTGTGCTCTCTCGAATTCGTTCGCATTCGGTGGCTTGAACGCAGTGCTCGCATTCCGCCGCGCCACGGATTGATTCATCGAACCGTTACTCAAGGTCATAGGCACAACTC
>Ga0335070_10006642_pt1 | contig 13603 bp, 14 predicted proteins | sample Lox_Sample_13_FD_206722 | JGI IMG/M metagenome (GOLD analysis project Ga0335070, IMG submission 206722) | Soil microbial communities from Loxahatchee National Wildlife Refuge, Florida, United States - Lox_Sample_1.3 | ecosystem: Environmental > Terrestrial > Soil > Wetlands | place: USA...
TTCCCCGATATGGTGGCGATCACCCATGCAGGAGGAGGAAACATAACAGGGACGGCTCGCGGACTGAGGAAGGCGGGGAGCGATTCCACCATTGTTGTAGGAGTCTCCGTAGATCTTCGGGGGCTTCTCATGGCGAGCGACTTTGATTTTAATCGAAAATCCTTCACAACGGGGCATACCGGTTTTGGGATACCTTTTCTCACCCTACCCGACCGTACGGATGTCCCCAGGAATTGTGCGCGGGGTCTGCGCTATCTTGATCGATACGTGTTAATCAGCCAAGGAGAGGTTTTTTATACGACGGAGCTGCTGGCAAAGCTTGAAGGAATTGAAAGAGGACCTGCGGGTAATACGTCATTGGCGGGTGCCATCGCTCTGGCGAAAGAATTGGACAGGGGTCAGATTCTGGTGGTTCAAGAGACGGAATATACCTCCGCCGGGAAGTTGCCTTCTTCTCAACTTACTTTCGCAAGGGAGAACGGAATCGAGGTAAGGAGGGGAAATCCGAGGGAGAACATTCCTGGCAAAGCCATCGTCATTCCTGAAAGGTTAGATCAGATTGAACTCGAAGATTTTGATATGGAAAAGATCCGTTCCTCTTATATCGAAAACGCTGCGAAAAGAGCAAAAGACTATTCATCCACAGAAGAAGATATCAAATTTCTGGCAGAAGATTCGAAAAGTTCAATCGCCTATGTCCGTGAGACCGTAAAAGCATTGAACGGAAAGAAGTGGATTTAGCCAACCTCTCGAAAGATAGGGGACGTCTCATGTATTCTCTTCTGATCAAAAATGGCAAGATCATCGATGGTACAGGAAACCCGTGGTTATATGCTGACGTAGCTATCCAAGGAGAAACGATTGTGAGGATCGGTCAGATCAAAGGGGATCCATCCGGAAAAACGATTGATGCCAAGAACCTTGTCATATGCCCCGGGTTCATTGATCAACACTCCCATGCTGATCTCATATTTGCTAGCGAGGATCAATATAGATATCTGGAGGGGAGAATCCGACAAGGAATTACTACGGAGATATTAGGCAACTGTGGAATATCGGTCACTCCGGTTACCCATTATTCAAAAGGGTTAATGAAAGCTGTCACGGGTTGGATGGCCCCCCGAGGTAATCCTTGGAATTGGCAAACCGTGGCCGATTATCTATCATTGTTGGAAGAAAAAGGGGTGCCTGTCAACGTGGGGACGCTCACCGGGCACGGCGCAGTTCGAGCCGTTGCAATGGGATTTCGCAGTGGAAGGCCTACTCAAGACGAGTTGGAATTGATGAAAAGGAATTTATCTGAAACCCTGGAACAGGGATCCTTTGGTATGTCCCTTGGTCTGATTTATGCCCCGGGGATGTATGCCGACACAAAGGAAATCATCGAATTGGCCAAAGTCGTCAGAAAGTACAATGGAATTGTAACCAGCCATGTCAGGGGTTCAAGTGAAACAAATCTTTTCGCGGAAAAGGAACTCATCAAAATTGGGGAAGGGTCTGCTTCCCGTGTTCATCGTTCCCATAATGAAGCGCTGGGGCGGGAACATTGGGACAAGATTGAAAAGTCCCTTCAAATGGAAGAAGAGGCGAGAGACCGGGGAATTGATATCGCCTATGACATGTTCCCTTATACCGCAGCCATGACCATGATGATTGCCATCTACCCTCCTTGGGCGCTTGAAGGAGGATTTGAAGGATTAATGGAGCGTTTGAAGCACCCGGAAACAAGAAAGCAAATTGAAGGAGATATCGAAGAGATGGTTCCCGGTTGGCCTACATGGAAAGAAGGATCTTGGCCACATAATCTCGTAAAAGCAACAGGCTGGGAAAATATCTATATCGGATATATACCGGGTGAAAAAAACAAGAAGTATGAAGGGCTGAATTTGAGGGAACTGGGAAAAAGACTCGGAAAATCTCCTTACGATGCAATAAGTGATCTATTAGTTGAGGAACGAGGGGCGATCAGCCAGCTCATATTTGGAGTTTCCGGAGACAGAGAGACCGATGGTCCTCTTCGGCAACTCATTAGCCATCGGTTGGGAGGCTTCGCGACTGATGCTATCGACATAGGAGAAGGACGTCCCCATCCAGCAGCCTATGGCACCTATCCTCGAATTTTGGGGAAATATGTGAGGGAGGAGAAGCTGCTGTCCTTCGAAGAAGCTGTTAGGAAGATGACATCCTTCCCGGCAAGTCGGCTCAATTTAAAAGGAAGGGGTCTCGTCCGAGAGGGCTATTTTGCTGACTTGGTGATCTTTGATGAAGCTCGAATCACCGATAAGGCGACGTATGAGAATCCGCGACAATTTCCAGAGGGCGTTGAATATGTCATTGTGAACGGCCAAATTCTTTTTGGGAGAGGGCGCCTCCATCCAATAAAGGCAGGAAAAGTCCTACGGGGGGCTGTATAACAGCCAGAGGAACTTCATGCCCTTCAGAAAGGGATAAGAAAATGATCACCGACTTTGAATTCACTCTTCAACGTCAGATATCCGGTCCAAAAGCATTGGCCCATATTCGAGAATTAGCCAATATGGGATACAGATTCGTAGGGACCCAAGGGGATGGGAGATCGATAGAGTATGTTAAAGGTCAATTGAAAGCTTATGGCCTTAAGATCAGTGAAACGCCCATCAAGACCCTCAGTTTCGAAGATGAGAAACCTCTCCTGAAAGTCCTTTCCACAGGTGAAGCACTTGATGAGGGCATCGTTCCGCTATTTTCGCCGTCGACTCCGAAAGGCGGAATTGAAGCCGATGCGGTTTGGGTTGGAGATGGAGAGGATCAAGACTATAAGAGGGTTGATGTCCGAGGAAAGATCGTGATTCTCACCGAGGAGACACTGGGATACTCCAAGTTCTGGCTTGGGACCTTTGCTGATAGAGCGGCTCGTGCAGGGGCCGTGGGAATCATTTTCATTCATCCGATGCCATGGCCCTACCGGATGAGCATGGAAGCAGGAAATTCCAACTTAGCTAAGCGGTTTTGCGAGAAAAAGCTCCCCACCGTCTGCATTTCCGCGGTTGGAGGCCTTAAGATGATGCGTGCCTTTTCCACGGGCCACTGCAGGGTTCGCATGGAAACGAAAACCCTGAATGAGGAGAGAGACTCGGTCATTCTTTCCGGCATCCTCAAAGGAACAGAATTCCAGGAGGAAAGGGTCGGTATCCTGGCCCATCGTGACAATGCAATCGGTCCTGGGGCAAATGACAATGGATCTGGAACGGGAACTCTGTTAGAAGTGGCCCGTGTGCTGAGTCAGATGAAGCCCAAACGGTCGATTGAATTCATCTCAACAACGGCTGAGGAGGATGCGACTCCAGGGGCTTGGACTTATTGCCAAGTTCACAAGGCGGACCTGCTCAAAAACATGAAAGCCTTGTTGGATATGGATATGATCTCCGTGGGCAGCATCGTCAAACAGGTCGAAAGAGGAGAATGGCCAGACTGTGAACCCATCATCCATCCTGAGTGGTTGATCAGGATGGTCGATGAGGTGGCTGCTGATTCAGGGTATGGTTTCGGAAGGATGACCGCGTCTTGGGGGGTTCCTGAAGAGGGTCGATTCAATGAAATCGGAGTCCCTGCCACCGTATTCTGGGCGGCGGATGATCCCTACTACCATTCGGTCCACGACAGCATTGACAAGATCAATCCAAACAGTCTCAAAGCAGTGGGGGATACGATAGCGATTGTGGCCTGGAGATTAGCCAATCAATAATAGATATAACTCATGATTGAGAAGGAGGATAAAAATGGAATCGAAGGAGCAGGTCTTACAGAATCAGGTTTTCGCCGGCCTCAAGGAGGTTGGGCATAAGCCGGAAGATGACATCTATATCTGGTCCCAGGGAATGGCCTTTCATAACCAGAACCTTATCGATGGTTTGAAAGAAAATGTGAGTGATCAAAAGATGAGGCAAAAGGTCCTTTCTGACCTTTGGGCCTTCTTTTACACCGTGAAACTTGGGAAGGCCAACAAGGTTTTGGGGGTAGAGGCAAAGCCTGACGTTGATAAAATTAATAAGATACTTGCGGGCATACTGAGTGACAAGAACCATCCAGCTATCCTCGGGATGGGAGAATACATTGAAGAGGCTTTTCTCAACTGGTTAAGAGCTTTCACTATTTATGATTTTAGCGTTTATGTGTACTTGGAAAAAAACCTTGGTTCTAAGGAGGGTCTGAAAATTTACATGGGCCTCTGGGAGAAGTTCGCTCTTGGGGCATTAGATCACTGGAAGGAGACATTGGGGATAAAGGATCCATCGAAGATCGACATGGATGTTTTAGGCAAGCTTTCGAAGGCCTATTGGGAATCGATTGGAATCCCCTATCATGTGACAAAACATAATAAGGATGTCCATGAGGCAGAGCTTGGAGGTTGTGCCTACTTTGTAAATATGAAGGCGATTCTGGGAGAAGAGAAGGCCCGTTCCATGACTTTAAAGACGGAGGCGGCGACTTCTGTAAATTACTATGATGCGATTTTGAAGGCCTTGGGAGTTTTTGATAAGTTTTCCTTCACCATGGATAAGTTTCAATGCTGTGGAGATAACACATGCCGGGTGAGATTCGAGAAAAGAAAATAGAGAGATTTTTCCTGTTCGAGGAAGAGGGAGCGAGAGATGGACGAGGCAATTCAAATTGCAAGAAGATGGCTTGAAGCAATGAATGCGCAGGATGTGGAACGGATGGGTTCTCTCTGCAGGGAGGATGCTGTGGGAGAGGAAGTGGCAAGCCCCCCGCCGGCAACGGGCCGTGACCAGATTGCGAAAAGCTATCGAGAACTCTTCGAAGGCTTCCCAGACTGCAAGGCGGAGATATTGAATATTTTTTCGGGTCAGGATCAAGTTCTTGCAGAGGTCCGCTGGAGCGGGACGAATCGAGCCGATTTTCGTGGAACGCCTGCGACGGGTAGATTTGTGGATATCCGCATCGCTTATATCTTCAGAGTTGAAAATGGCAAGATTCGAAGAATCACAGAATATTATGATGGAGCGGCTGTGGCAACCCAAATGGGGCTTTCGTGAGGCGAAGAACGTTTATGTCGGGGTTGCTGAATTCGTTGTCCAAGGTGAGAGGAGAGAGATGTGTGTTGGGCGGTCGACCAAAGCCATTGTCCGCCTGGGCGCAATCGCGCACAACGTTGGCCAGATTCGAAAAAGGGTAGGCAGCAACAGGGATATCATGGCTGTCGTCAAAGCGAATGGCTACGGGCATGGTGCAGTGGAAGTTAGCCTATCTGCCCTTAAGAGCGGCGCAAACTGCCTTGGCGTTGCAGTGCCTGAAGAAGGTGAGGAACTCAGAAAAGCAGGAATCGATGTTCCTATCACGGTTCTGGGCTTGATTCAACCAGAAGAGGGTTATAAGGTGGTCGACTTTAACCTGGAACAGACTCTCTGTTCTCTTGAAGTTGCCGAGGCTCTGAATCAGATCGCTTCCAACGAGGGGACCGTGGTCAATGTGCATATCAAAATTGATACAGGGATGGGGAGGGTGGGCGTGCAGCCCATCGACACATTGGCCTTTGCGCGGAGGATAGGGAGATTAAAGAATTTGAACGCAAAAGGGATCTTTAGCCATTTCTCCTGCGCGGATGAAATAGACAGGACTTTTGCCAAGAAGCAGGTCGAGATTTTTGATGGGGTTGTGAGAGAAATCGAAGCTTCAGGAATTAGAATACCAAAAAGGCATATGGCAAACAGCGCAGCCATCCTGGATCTCCCCGAATCCTATTATGATCTTGTGAGGCCTGGGATTATGATTTATGGTCTCTACCCTTCTAATGAAGTCAGCCATAGTATTGAGTTGAAACCAGCCATGACCTTTATGACGAAGGTCACATTTGTAAAGCGGGTTCCCCCTCGAAGTCCTATTAGTTACGGCCGGACCTTTATCACTGAGAAGGAAACTCTTGTGGCCACGCTTCCCGTGGGATATGCAGATGGATATAGCCGATTGTTGTCAGATCGAGGGGAGGTTCTGATTAAAGGGTATCGGGTGCCTTTGATCGGCAGGATTTGCATGGATATGTGCATGATTGATGTCTCCGGAGTGGAGAATATCCAGCCAGGAGATGAGGTGATCCTTTTCGGTGAAGGACTTCCCGTGGACGAAGTTGCCGAGAAGCTTGGGACAATTAATTATGAAGTTGTCTGTGCCGTCGGGAAGCGAGTGCCCAGGGTTTATATAATGTAAAAGGAAGGAGGGGAGATCATGGCAAGATTACTGATTGTCTATCAATCCAAAACCGGTAATACAGAAAGGATGGCAGAGGCTGTCGAAATGGGCGTAAGAAGCGAGGGGGTGAGTGTGATTCGAAAAAAAATAGAAAATACAAAATTGGAGGATCTCCTTGAACCTCAAGGTATTATCATCGGGACGCCCACCTATTTTGCGGCGACTACAGCAGAATTCAAAAAGTTGATCGATGAAAGTATCAAATACTTTCCAAAATTAGAAGGGAAGGTGGGAGCAGCTTTTGCGTCGTCAGGGGATCTGGGAGGTGGAGGTGAAACTGCAATTCTTGATATTCTTCGTGCCTTCTTAGTCCACGGGATGATCGTCCCTGGATTTACCTCGGGAGGGCACTATGGCCCGGTTTCGGTTGGGGCCCCTAACGAGGAAAGGAAAAAGGTGTGTACAGAATTTGGAGCGAGGGTGGCACGGCTCGTTAAGAGGCTTTACGGAGGTTGAAGGTATGGAATAAATTTTGATATAGGGAAACGTCGTGAACAAGGCAGTGGCTCACAGCCCTGGGATGAGGCAAAAGGCTATTTGCTAACTTAACTGATTCATGGAGGGAGGTGATGAACTCGGAGATCGCTGGAAGAGACCGAGAGTGGATAGGCAGTCGAAGATAATTTTTTCAATACGTACTGAAAGGAGGTATTCAGCATGGCTAAGAGTCTGAAAGAAATGAGGCACAATAGTTTTGTTGAGAATATGCGTGAACTGATGAAGATCCATCCAGAGCTGACGTGGGAGAAGGTCTTCAATGATGCGATGACCCTCTGGACACTTCATGACTATTCCGCTTTCAAGACCATGGAGGAGGAATTAGGAACGGACAAGGCTGTGAAGATGTACGGCAAGTTGTGGGAGCTAAGATCCAAACTGGAATGGCCGAGCCTCTGCGAAGCGATCGGTAAAAAACCTAAGGACAAACTCACCATTCATGATGTGGCTCAGATCATGGTCAAGAGTTTTGCGCTTTTCGGCAATCCCATGGAGATTGCGGAGGAGACGAAAGATAGGGTCACCCTGCGCTGCTTTGATTGTCCCTATACGACTCAGATCATCTGGAATCTACTCCCTCCCAAGGAGGCAGAAGACTATAACAAAAAAATCCAGGTGGAGTGCAACCACGCTATATTTGAAACCTATCTGAAACTTGCAGGCTTATATGATCAGTGGCTATTTAACTTTCCCTCGCAGCTTTGTTTGACGAACCAATATTGCGAATTCACATTCGTCAGGAAGCAATTGAAAAAGTAGATGGGTCGCCGCGTGACGGCTTAGACGAGAGGGATCGGGGAAAGGAGGTGAGCACTCGAAAGGTTGTTGAAGCATGGTTTTTGAAGAGAAGCGTTCATCTTTTCCCTTGAGAAAGGAGGAGTACAATGAAAAAGTTAATCTTCATATTTTTGGCAGTATTATTTGTGACTTTTCCAGCTTTCTTGGGCTCCGCCAGAGAAGCCTCTGCAGCAGAGCCGATCAAGATCGGGGCCGTTTTGGACTTCACCGGACCGGTGGCGGATTTAGGCCCCAAGTTCAAGGCAGGCATTGAACTGGCCCTTGAGGAAGCGGGTTACAAGGTGGCGGGCAGGGAGATTAAGCTTATTGTCGAAGACGGTGCAACGGACGTCACGGTTGCACTCGACAAGTTCAAAAAAATGGCGGATAAAGATCAGATTCATATCTGTATCGGTCCGCTCATGGGCGATGCCCATCTGGCCATTGCACCCTATGCGGCCGAAAAGAAGGTCTTGATCACGTCTCTGATCAACGGAATGTTCGAGACGATAAAATACAAGACCTATCTCATCTACCCGACCACGGTCGACGCACAGACGTATCCCTTCGGCCAGTATGCTTTTCAAAAATTGGGTTACAAGACGATGATCACGGTAAGTGCGAATTATGCAGGTAAAATAGGTTATGCAAACGGTGTTAAAAAGGGCTTTGAGGATGCAGGAGGCAAGGTGCTTCAGCAATTATGGCCACCTGTCGGCGCCCCGGATTACAGCCCATTTATTTCGGCCATCAAGAAGGCGGATGTCGTCATGTATGCGCTCGAGGGCCCTGGACCGGTCAGCCGTTTCATATACCAATACCGGCAAGCGGGATTGAAGATGCCGATGGTAACCATTACGCAGGACGGGGATTATACGCCGGAGGCATTGAAAGAGCTTGGAGATATTGCTCTGGGGATCAAGGGGGAAGCCTCCTACTCTTGGCAGATCAATACCCCGATCAACCAAAAATTTGTGAAGGCCATCAAGGCCAAGACCGGGAAGGTCCCGAGCTGCTCGGAACAGAATGGTTACGCACTCGCGAAGGTCATGTTGGAAGGTTTAAAGGCTACGGGCGGCGATGACTCATTCAATAAACTCTGGCCGGCGGTGCTAAAGCTTAAAATGGACACTCCGCAAGGCCCCCTCTCCTTCGCCCCCGAAGGGGTTGCCATTACGGATGTCTATGTGACCGAGGCGCAGAAGAAAGACGGTGAATATGTATTGTCCCCACCTCTCTATACTGTGAAGGCTATTCGCGATTGGAGGCTGCCTAAGAAGTAGTCAACGATCAGCAGGTGGGGCATTCTCTGCTCCACCTGCTCCTTGAATCAACACCACGCGAGATCGATTCGAATGGAAGTGTTCGCACGAAATCTACTGAACGGAATCTCTTTCGGCATGGTACTTTTCCTTGCAGGCTCGGGTCTGTCAGTCGTCATGGGGGTAATGGGGATTACCAACCTGGCCCATGGCGCCTTGTATATGTTAGGTGGTTATGTGGGGTGGACGGTTGCTATCCACTACGGGATGAATTTCTGGTTAGCCGTCTTTGTAGGCGGGTTGGTGAGTGGGCTGATTGGACTGACCATCGAACGGATCTTCTTACGCCATCTTTATAAGCAGCCGAATGAACAGGTCCTCCTCACCTTTGGTTTTGTCTATATCATTACTAACCTCTGCATCTGGATCTGGGGGGGGAGACCTCGCATGCAATTTAGTTCCCCCGCACTGTCAGGTCTCTTAAACATCTTTGGGATGCCTTACCCTATCACGCGCCTTGTGATCATTGCCATGGGACTCATCGTTGCGCTTGTTTTATGGTGGTTGCAAGATCGAACCCGAATCGGTGCGATCATTCGGGCGGGAATGGATGATAAAGAGATGACAATGGGGCTTGGAATCAACCTTGAGAGAGTTTCGATGCTGGTCTTCTTCTTGGCGGCTTTCGTTGCTGGGGTGGCTGGTGTCGTGGGAGCTCAGCTCATGGGTGTGCATAGTATCTTGGGCCTTGATATTCTGCTGGTCGCATTGATCGTCGTCATTGTGGGTGGCATGGGCTCTGTGCAAGGAGCCTTATCAGGGGGTATCTCGATTGGTCTGATCGATACATTTGGCAAATCTCTCTTTCCACAATTTGCCATGTTTACGATGTATCTTGCGATGGTTGTCATCCTCCTTGTAAAACCGAGTGGCATCCTTGGAAGGAGAGTTTAGGACATGGCAGCGAGAGGACTTCCGTTGCAGGGCTTGATCACCCGTTTTTTGCCGTGGATTGGCGCTGGAGTTGTCCTGGGCTTATTGCCCGCTCTCCTGCCGTCCTATGTCCAAAGTATTTGGACCAAGTTTCTCATTTTCGCTATCTTTGCCACGAGCTTCGATCTTATTTATGGCCATGCCGGGCTTCTTTCCCTGGGGCACGCCGCTTTCTTCGGAGCGGGAGGTTATGCGGTCGGGGCGCTCATGATCCACACTGGCATCAATTCGTTTTGGATCGGTCTTCCCTTAGGGATCCTGGCTGCAGCGGCCATCGCAGTTCTCTTTGGTTTTATCTCCCTGAGAGTATCAGGGATGTACTTTCTTTTGGTTACGTTCGCATTGGCACAATTGCTTTACAGCGTCGCTTGGAACTGGCTTTGGCTCAATTCCCCCGGTATGCAGGGAATTGCAGGGATATCCCTTCCCGATCTGGGAATTCCATTCCTTACGTGGAATACAATCTATTTCTACTATTTTGTCCTGATCTTTTTTTGTATCTGTTTTTACTTAGTGTATCGAATCATGAACTCTCCTTTTGGATATGCCCTCAGGGGGATTCGGGAGAGCGAAATTCGCATGCAGGCCCTGGGTTATAACACATGGCTTTATAAATTTATCATATTCGTGGTGACGGGAGCGTTTGCCGGATTAGCCGGTGTCCTGTTCGCTTATTTTAACAGGTTGATCTCTCCGGTCTATCTCGGTGTCGGGACTTCTTTTTTGCCGATGTGTATGGTCATCATCGGTGGTAGTGGAACGCGGATCGGACCTGTGATCGGCGCGATGGTGATTATATTTGTGGAATACTTTTCAAGCCTCTTTACTCCCGAGCGCTGGCCCCTCATACTGGGTGGAGCTTTCGTGGTTGCCATTATGTATGCTCGGGGCGGAATTGTCATCTATCTTTCTCAATTTTGGAAGCAGATCGGTTATCGACATGGAAACACTGAGGGTTGACAATCTATCTAAGGATTTTGGCGGTGTCCATGCCCTGAGCAGCGTTTCTTTCGGCGTGGAAACGGGAGAGCGCTTGGTGGTCATCGGGCCGAATGGGGCAGGGAAGACAACCCTTTTTAACGTGATCAATGGGCAGCTATCACCCACATCCGGTCGGGTATTCTTTTTTGAGCACGACATTACAAACATGCCTACGCATCAACGTGCCCATCTTGGCCAGGCTCGATCTTTTCAGATTGTCAGTCTTTTCCTGAACCTCACGGTATTGGACAATGCTTTGATTGCCCTTCACGGTACAAGACCCTCTCGCTTTCAAATGTTCTGTCCCATGAATAGCTATCGAAACCTGATGGATGAGGCCCGGAAGAATTTGGACGCAGGGATGCTGTGGGAAAAGAGAGATGAATTTGTGAAGAACTTATCTCACGGAGAGCAACGAAGACTTGAAATTGCTCTCAGTTTGGCCCAGGAACCTAAGCTCCTGCTATTGGATGAGCCCAGCTCTGGGTTAACAAAGGATGAAAGTTCTGAAGTCATTGGATTAATAAAAAATCTTGGTTCAAAGATCACGGTTCTTATCGTCGATCATGATATGAATCTCGTCTTTGGCGTGGCGGATCGGATTATCGTGCTTCATTATGGGCAAGTCATCGCCGATGGCACACCGGAGGTTATCCGGGACGACCCGAGGGTGAGGGAAATCTATATGGGAATGGAGGAATGCATCGATCATGTTGGAGCTGGTTGATGTGCATACCTATTATGGAGAAAGCTACATCCTTCAGGGAATTACGATGGAGGTGAAGAGAAGCTCTGTAGCCGTTCTCCTGGGTCGAAATGGCATGGGGAAAACAACAACGATTCGTTCCATCGTCGGGTTTACGCCGCCCCGCCGCGGATCGATTCGATTCAATGGGATAGACCTCACCAGCCTTCCCTCCTACCAGATTGCTCAAATGGGAATAGGGCTGATTCCCCAGGGAAGACATATCTTCCCTTCCCTAAGCGTAAAGGAAAATCTGACCATGGCGGCAAGGATGGCCAGAGGAAATCAAGGATGGTCTCTCGATACCGTCTATTCATATTTCCCTATCCTGCGGGAACGGTCTAACCTTCAGGGGAACCTCCTCAGCGGCGGCGAACAACAGATGCTGGCCATTGCACGGGCTTTGATGACGAACCCTAATCTGCTTCTGATGGATGAGCCTTCAGAAGGATTGGCTCCATTGATTGTTTCGAAAATTGGCCAGATTATTAGTCAGCTCAAAGAGAGCGGATTTTCAATCCTTTTGGTGGAGCAGAATTACCCGATGGCATTGAAGGTGGCGGATTACGCCTATATTATCAGCAAAGGGATGATCGTCCACGAATCGACCATCGAAGAGTTAAGAAGGAATGAAGAGATCAGGGTGAAGTATCTTTGCGCCACAGAATAAGAAAAATCCGCACACCGGAGAGCACAATGTTCGATATTGCGGTTAGGAACGGAAAAGTGATTGATGGAACTGGCAATCCTTGGTTCAGGGCCGACGTGGGAATCATCGCAGAGAAGATCGTCTCCGTTGGCAAAATAGAGGCCAGACATCCTCACGCATTATCGAGAATTCGTACCTCACAAAGTGTCTACGTAGTGTATTCTAAATCAAAAAACACTAATAACATCAAGCGAAAAATGGTGGTCCCAACTGCGTATAAAGTAGAACCTTATGGTTTGCCTCAAACTCTTGTCTTCCCCCCTGTCTTTTCAATAGCGGTTAGGTTTCCCTATATCTTTGAATGTTACACCTACTAATGCTACTAATGCTCAGCTACTTCACGTTTGATCGATAGAAGATTACTGACTGAAAGAGTGGATAACGTTTCCGCACAACTGGCTGGCAATGAAGCGTACTAGAATTTCCAGTCCGACTCGATGCGGTTGTTAGGCGTTGCTTTTCAATGTGTTTGGCAGGTAACAAGGCCGTTCCTATAGCACCAATTTGCCTCACTATAAAGGTCAAGGTTATTTTGATTGGGAACGAAACGAACATCTGGAATGGTTATCGGGGTCCATTCTGGTTGTTTTGGGAGGACCCATAGTAACAATTAGCAAAGCAATAATTCCAATTATAAGAATAATTCTATGGTATGTATTCATCTCTCCCTACTTTATAAGGAAGTCTATAAGTTTCTCATCGTTCAACAAGTCTACAACTCCACTCATAATTGCGCCGTTACACGCCTCGGCGTAATGATCGCTTAAATGATTGCCACGGACTGTTTTGTTATGTCCATCACTTGTCTTATATTCCATTTCGATGAGGCAAAAGTAAAAGGAACTCAGATATGGATTAAAGTATGCGAGGTAAATTCCAGTTACGTTTAGGGTTATGCTCTTTGAAGCATCTCCCCGTACAGAAAATCCATTCTTGGAAAGTTCCTCAGCAACAACGGAAGCAGCCACATCGGTAACTTGCTTTAGGTCTGTAAAATAATGTCTTGCATCTGGATCTCCTACAACATATTCTTCACCCTCCATAGGCAGTGTTCTTCCTATTGGTACTACCCCTTCTCTTGCTTCATTCTTAATGGAAACGGCTTCTCCTTGGCCTTGAAACTCATTAACTCGCAAATCAGATGGAATAGCATATTTCTCTGCTCGATATGTCACTGAACAACCTATCGTTATAAAGACAAACAACGAAACTACAAAAAGAATGTTCAATCGCATAGGCCCTTTCTCGACTTCCTATACCATTTTCATGCTTGTCCAAAATAACATTTTCACCGCAGAGCCGCAAAGGACGCAGAGAAGGAATTTTTTGTTTAGCGGGGAGATACCGCCAAACAAAAAGGTTTCCGTTCTTTCAATACGAGGCTAATAATAG
>Ga0335070_10006643_pt1 | contig 13603 bp, 10 predicted proteins | sample Lox_Sample_13_FD_206722 | JGI IMG/M metagenome (GOLD analysis project Ga0335070, IMG submission 206722) | Soil microbial communities from Loxahatchee National Wildlife Refuge, Florida, United States - Lox_Sample_1.3 | ecosystem: Environmental > Terrestrial > Soil > Wetlands | place: USA...
TGTGCCTTATACAAGGGCTCTACGGAGGTGCCCTCGGACATACATGGCATCGTCTACGTAGCCATGGATGACGCAGGCGGCTGGAAACTGAGTCTCGCGAGCGAGCTGAAGGAGGCGGGTCTTCCGGTTGACCTCAATCTAGTTGTCTGAGGTGCTGCCCGTAGCGGTTAAGAGCGGCCACGGCGACAGTCAAACAGTAGCGTCGGCTCTGTTGTGGGGGCTGCCAGCCGAGGCGCTAACGAAGGCAAGCCTAGGCACAGCGGTCGGCAGTCAGCGCAGAGCGACGGCGCCGGGCGCCTAGTCCCCAGTGGGCGGGACCATACGTGAGCACATGCAGATAAGGAAAGCTCAAGATGCTCCGCAGCGGACGGTCATGAACCAACGCTTTGGGTCGCTATGGAAAGCTTTCCATAGCGACCCCTATGTGTAGATCTCAACTAGGTGTAGGTTGTGTCGAAGTACGCCGCCAGCCCTGCCGAGCACGGCGCCAGGAGCTGGTGGACCTTCACATAGTTACAGAGTCTGCAGGAAGGATAGCCACGTGCAAGGTGCAGCGGCCCTAAAGGTCGGGTCGCTGAGCTGCACCCTCCGGCACCCCGATCATGGCGCTGGGGGCTGCGTGAAGTTGCGCTCCGCGTCCGCGGCGGCGAAGCGCGCGCGCCGGGAAGCCAGCGCTACCCCTGGCCGAACACCTTGCCGGCTCGCTGATGCTGCCGCGACCCACCGAAAGGCGGCGCGGGGACTGTCTCAGCCCGTCTTGCGCAGCACCCAGTCGACCCCTTCCATGAGCTCCCGGGTAGTGAGGAAGCGGTCTTCCGGGTGCTTCGCCAGCAGGCCGTCGATGAGCGGCTGACATGCGGCGATCGCGTCCGGAAGCCGCGGGATGGGTGTGGTCAGATGCGCCTGCATCAGGTCCCAAGGAGTCTCCGCGCGATAGGGCGGCGCGCCGGTCAGCATGTGATAGAGCAGGGCGCCGAGGCTGTATAGATCGCTTTGCAGGCCGACCTCGCCGCCGGCGACCTGCTCCGGGCTCATATAGTGCGCCGTTCCCAGCAATACCCTGTCTTGTGTCAGCTGCTGGTTCGAAACGAGATCCTTCGCGATCCCAAAATCCGTGACGGCCAGAGTAGCGTCATCGCGGAACAGGATATTGCCGGGCTTGATGTCCCGATGCACGATGTCCTGACTATGCGCGGCGCCGAGACCATCGGCGATCTGGAACAGATAGTCGAGCGCCGTGCGCGGGGCGATCGGCCCGTGGATGCGCCGCCTCAGATCGCCCCGGGGATAGTAGTCCATGGCGATGTAGGCAAAATCCGACGCAAAGCCGCGCTCATGGATGCGGATGACGTTCGGATGAGACAGCTTGGCGATCAAGCTGTACTCGCGCATGAATCGCCGCAGCAGGTCGCCGTCTGCTCTTTGCTCCAGCGGCATGATCTTCAGCGCGACTTCTTGCCCATCCTCCAGGCGCTCGGCCAGCAGGATGCGCGTCATCCCCCCCTCGGCCAGCTCGCCGCGGATGCGATAACCAGGCAAGCTGTTGGTCTTCGGGCCGAGCGCCGGCCGATTTCCAGTCGCGCTCGCGCAAGACGACGCGCCGCTGTCCGGTGCCGGCGGAGTCAGACCCGCCTGCGGCGACGCGGAGGACTGCGGACCTTGGCGCCCGCGCGCGGCATCGGGGCCGATGGCGCCACCTGACGCCGTCGACCGCAGTCTGATCTGCGCCACGCATTGTCTGAATCGCCTCGGCGACACTTCGTCGGTTCTCATCCAGCAGTCGACCCCCAGGGCGTTCGCCCTGGTAGCAGTGTGTGCCGTGTCGTCGTCGGTCAACAGGATGACGGACGGGGCATCCTCTCCCTGCCGTTGTATCGCCGACAGGTAAGCGAGTCGAGCGCTCTCGTCGGAGCCAGCTCGAGCCTCCAGGAGCACGAAGTCATAGCGAGCGACGTCGATCTCGGGTTGCTGGCCGGGCGCACCGCAGACATCGATCTGCGCCGACGGCCAGGTGCGCAGAACGCAAGCGGTAATCAGCGAATGGGCCGTGCTCGAAAGGTCGATCAGCAGAACGCGCTGCACGCCTGTTGCCGCGGCACGGCTCATCGTGCGCCCGCCGCGAGAGCCGCGCGCTCAAGCGGCGGGCCCATATGCTCGTCCGCCCCGGCCATCGGGGCCGCACCGGCAGCGGAGTTTTCCAATCGGTAGCCCAGCTCGTAGTCGGGCCACGCCTGCGCTGCGCTGGCTGCGGTCATCGACAAGCGCCCCGAGAAGAGCCGTGGCAGGTCGAGAATCGGCACCGCGCCATGAGCCGGATGCTCGAAGCAAGAAATCGCGACCTGCTGCCAGCCGGCGGGCCCTTGCGGCAGCGCGCACGCTTGGTCGTCGGTTACCCGAATGCGCTCCGGCACCTTACCCAGCAGCATTCCCGCGAGACTGACCTCGGTAGCGGGGGCGGTCTGATAGGCGACGATCCCCACCAGGTGATCGAGTGAGAGCTGCTTGGTCGCAGTGCCCATGTCATCCTCCACGCCCGCCTCGAGGTATGCGGCCAGGTCTACGACCGGCAATATCTTGCCTTCCCACAAGATGACATGCCGCGCGTGGGGAGGCGTCTGCGGCACCGGGTACAAGCGCGGCGAATGCGGGAGCACGTGGACCAGCTCGCGCAGCCCGACCGCCGCGCGCAACTGGCCACGCAGCTTCAGCAGCCAACCGTTGCTTTCCAGGCTCATGTCGGCTCACGCAGAGGCGCCGATTGGCGCACGCCGTATTCGCCCTCCGCCCTCAGCGTCCGAGAAGCGAAAGCCAGCAGGTCAGCGGCGCAGCTGATGCACAGCAGGTCGTCGCCCGAGTGCGCGAGCGCGCCGATGGGGTGTTCCGGCGTAGACATGCAAGCAGGCAGGGCGACGGTTTCCAGGCGCTCGGCGTCCACCGTCGCCACCGCCTCGCAGGCCAGGCCGAACAGCCCGTCTGCGACGGTGAGCATCACGCAGATCCTGCGCGCATCGGGTAGGGAGGCCAGCGGCTCGAGCGACGGCGCCGGACAGTACACGGGCCAGCGCTGGCCGTGCAATGCGATCCAGCCGATTCGCCAGCCTTGTCGATCGGGCTGCAGATCGAGCATCGACTCGAGCGTATGCACCTCGCCCTGTGGCAGCGCCAGTATCGTGTCGCCCAACGTCAGCGTCACGTAGCGCGGATGCTTACTGCGCCAGGTCGGCGACGCGCTGGTCGGTGTGGCCATGGCTTGCGCTCAGCAGGGTCTGAACATGTTCGAGCAGTTGGTCCTCGGCAAACGGCTTGGTCAGGTACAGGTCGACGCCAGCCTTCTCGGCCTGCTGTCTGTGCTTCGACGTGCTGCGCGACGTGACCATGATCACCGGCAACCGGGCAGTGGCGGCACGCGAGCGAACATGTGCAGTGAGCTCGATGCCGTTCATGCGCGGCATCTCCATGTCCACCAGCAGCAGGTCTGGGGCATGGACTTCGATCAATTCCACAGCCTCCAGCCCATCACGCGCGGTTCTGACCTCGTAGCCGGCATCGGACAGCACCTGTGCCAGCGCGCGCCTGGCGCTGAGCGAATCATCGACCACGAGGGCAGTGTGCCGCATCGGGCCTGTCGGCGACGCGCCGGTCATCGTGACGGACGCCTGCGAGGCGGTCTGCTGCGGCGCACGCAGCAGCTCCGGTAGATCGATCACCGGAGTCACGCTGCCGTCGCCGAGAATGGTCGCACCGATTACGCCGGGCAGCTTCGGCAGGTAGCGCCCCAGATGCTTGACCACGAGATCGCGGCTTTCCAGCACGGATTCGACCAGCACCGCACACACGCCGGTCTCCGCACGCACCAGTACGACCGAGCGCGGCCGCCTATCGGCGTGCCTACGTTCATCTCCCATCCCGACAATGGACTCCAGCGTCACGGCCCGATAGAGGCGCTCCGACGAATGGAAGATCAGCTCCGAGCCGAAGTGCTGCAGCTTGCCATCCTCCGCATGCAGAATCTGCTCGATGCCCCGGCTGGCCAACGCCAGCACATGCTGCCCCGTGCGCACCAGCAGTGCGTGGCTGGAAATCAGCGTGAAGGGGAGCCTGAGCTCGAAGGTGCACCCGGCACCCGGCGCGCTGTCGATGGTCAGGCCGCCGCCGAGGCGCGCCACCTGCGAGTTGACGGCATCGAGGCCGATGCCGCGGCCGGAGACCTGGCTCGCTGTGGTGCGCGTCGAGAAGTTCGGCCTGAGGATCAGGCGCTTGAGTTCCTCCTCGGACAGCTCGCGTTCGGCGGCGACGATGCCGCGCTCGCCGGCAGTATGCTTGATCGCCGCCAGGTCCAGGCCGGCCCCGTCGTCCCGGCAGCGCACCAGGATACTGTTGCCGTCGCGCAGGAAATCCATGAACACCTGCCCCACCGGATCCTTGCCGGTCGCCTGCCTGATCGCAGCATCCTCGATGCCGTGATCCACCGCGTTGCGCAGCAGGTGCATCAATGCATCCACGATCTCGACCAGCACGTCGCCGTCCATCAACGTGTCGCCGCCCGACAGGTTGAGCACTGCCTGCTTGCGCGTCATGCGGCAGGCTTGCCGCAGGCTGCGCTGCAGACGCGGGAACACCGATTTCACCGGCACCATGCGGGTGCGCAGCACCGCCTCCTGGCTGGACCGGTTCAGGGACTCCTGAGTCACCAGCATGTCGTCCAGATTCGACAAGTGGTCGACGATACCGCTGCCCATCTGACGCGCATCGAGGGCAGCCTCCACCAGCCGCCGACTGCAGGTGTGCAGCTCGTTGTACTGGTCCATCTCCAGCGCGTCGAACTGCGGGTCATGCCGGCCGCGGTTCAGCGCCCCGCTCAAGTCCTTCACATCCACCAGTTGTTCCAGCTCGCCGCCAAGCTGCTGCAGGAGATCGAACTGCGTCTGCATGGCGCGAGCGTCGCTCGCCGCGCGCTCCAGTCGCTGGTGGATCTGCCCGGTGAGGATGATGGTTTCTCCTACCAGTCTGAGCAGCTCGTCCACCAATTCCGCGGGCACGCGCAGCGTCGGCGTGACGGCGGCTTCGCCCTCGTCGCGCCGGATCGCTGATGGCTTCTCGCTGCCGCCCTGCGCTTGCGCCGGCGCTGTGGTGCTTTGAGCGGAGGGTTGCTCGAGAGCCGGGCGTCGCACCGGTTCTTCTTCCGTGCGCGGAAGACCTTCCCGGTCGATCCGATTCGCCCAGTCCAGCACGTCCTGCAGCACGCCAAGCGCCTCGCGCGGCGCACTGCCCCCGCTGACCAGCGCCTCGCTCATGCTCTCCAAGCAGTCCGCTGCATTCATCAGCGTTTCGGCCAGCGACCTCACCGGCAACGACTCGGTGCGCGCGAGCACAAGCAGAATGTCCTCGAGATGGTGAGCGAGGTTGGCCAGGCCGGTGATGCCCACCGTATTTCCCGCGCCTTTGATGGTGTGCGAGATCCGCTGCGCGATCTGGACGTCCTCCGGCGCGCCGCCCGCGATCAAGCGTTGGATCGCCGCGGAGAACTCCTCGGCCTGCGTCGGCAGCTCCTGGAGCATCCCGTCGAGCAGGTCCTGGTTGACGTCTTCCGGAATCGTCAATGCCACATCTTCCGCACGAGCTTGCGTCGGCCGCACCGGCAGCTGCGCTTCGACGACACCGAAATCCGGGCTCAGCAGCAGCCGCTCGATCTCTCCTCGCTGTGGAATGCCCAACGGTCGCGGCCAGGCATCCGCGCCGAGCCATCCGAGCACCTCGGCTGTGCTGGCGGGATCGAGCGGCGCTTCGAGATAACCCCGGACGTTCCGGGACCACGCTTGCAACAGCCCCGCTTGGGCCTGGTCCACGGCGAGCCCGCGCGCCTGAAGCGCTTGCAGATTCTTGCCGACTTGCGTGCAGGCCTGCTCGAGTCCTTTGAAGCCCACCGAGGCGGATGCTGCGCCGAAGCGCTCGACGATGGCGGCCGCGCGCTCGTACGCCTCGTTGACGACCTCGGCATCTACGCCGCTGGCCTGTGACAGCCCGACGAACGTGGCGAGCGTCGTATCCACCTCGGGCAGCTCGCCGATCATGACGTCGATCAACTCCCGCACGGCGGGCGGCAGGACGGCGGCCGCGCGCACCGGCTCTGCGACCGATGACACCTGCTGCGGCGTCTGCGGCGTCACCCGCTGCTCGACCGCCGCCTGCTGAAGCCGGGCTGCGGCGTCTTCGAGCGAATCGCCGAGATCGGCAAGGAGGTCGGATGCCTGCGCCCACGCCCCGTGCGAGGCGGGCTCGGTTTCGCCAGCAAGCTCCTGCGCCTGGGGCATGGACTCGCTCCCGGCACGCTGGCCCAACGCCGCCAGGTCGAACACCTGTGTGAGCGAAGGCAGGGCGGCATCGTCCTGCGGGCGCGGCCCATCGTCCGCGCCCTCCGCGAGCAACTGCAACGCGTCTAACCCGGCGTCAGCTGCCCGGTCCGGGGCCAGCTCGCCAAGCAGGTTGCTATCTTCTGGTAGCAGCATGGCCGCCAGACAGGCGGCATCTTCCTCCGACTGGACGACCGCCAACGGCGGGTTGCGCAACGTGGCGATGAGGGCTGCCACCGTGTCGCGGTCGGACGGCTGGCGCACGTAAGCTTCGGCCAGCTCGGCGAAGTGTTCGAATGCACGATGGCTTTCAGCGCCCGCGGCACCCGCCTGCGGGGGACTCGCGAGCGACTGCTGCAGCAGCAGGCAGAGGTCTCTTAAGCCGGGCAATCCGCCGGTTTCTGCCGCCTCGCCCATGCGCTCGAGGCGCTCGCCATAGGCGGCTGGCTCGTCGCCTTGCCAGGCGGCGGCTTGCAGCGCCGCGATGATCTCGTCGATCGGCTGGCTGCGCTTGCCTGGAAGGCCACTGGCGCCAGGATCCAGGTCAAACATAGTTGACAGCGCGCGGCTCGCTCGCCGCACCAGTGGGCTCCGCCACCGGCAGGATGGAAACGCTGGCCGATGTCTCCGGCAGCTTGAAGACGCTGACCGACTCCACCAGCGCACCCGAATATCTCACCAGCTTCTCGGTCTGCGCCGCCTGATCGTGCAGCTGATCGGAGGTCTCCTCGGAGGTCTTTTGGATCTCTCCGGCACGCGCCACCAGCTGAAGGGCGACTTGAGCCTGCGCACGCGAGCTCGCATCGATCTTCTGCACCAGCCCGACGAGCTCGGCGGTCCTGCTGCGGGTGTCGCGCATCTGCGCACCGGCTTGTTCGGCGAGTTGCGTCCCGGCCACGACTCGGCTGATCGCCTCGTTCATGGTGCCCACCGTGTCCGAGGTCTCGACCTGGATGTTGCTCACCAGGCCCGAGATCTTCGAGGTGGCCTCGCGTGCGTTCTCCGCCAGACGCTGCACTTCGTTGGCCACCACCGCGAAGCCACGGCCCGCCTCGCCGGCCGAAGCCGCGTGCATGCTGGCGTTGAGCGCCAGGATATGAGTACGTTCCGCGATGCTGTTGATCAAGTTGACCACGCCGCCGATCTCCTGCGAGCGCTCGCCCAGCCGCTTGATGCGCTTTTCGGTTTCGCGGATCGTGTCGCGGATGCTGTTGATACCATCGACCGTGCGCAGCACCGTCTGCTCCGCCGTGTCGGTGGTATGAATGGCTTTCTCCGCGGACTCGCTACAAGCAACCGCGAGGTTAGCGATACCCGCCATAGCGCGAGAGGCATCATCCAGCTCCTCCGCAGCTCGCTGCACCTTGCGCTTTTCATCCGCGGCCATCCCGCTCACCGCGTCGGCTTGCTTCTTGATCTCCTGCGATACGCGGGCGACGCTCTTGGCAACCGCCACTACTTTGGTCAACACCTGCGCCGTCTCGTCCGCCATCAGGTTGATAGCGTCGGCCACCGGGCCGGTCACGTCCTCAGCCACCGGAACCTTGACGGTCAAGTCCCGTCGCGACAGCATCGCCACCGCCTTCAGCAGCGTAATGACGGAGGCGTTCAGTTGATCGTTCTCCTTCGACATCTTCTGCGCCGATTCCACTTGCTCGGCCAGCACGGAATCCAGCAAGTCCAGCATCTGGTCGAACTGGTTTGCCAGCTCACCGATCTCGTCATGCGTATCCAGGCGCGCGCGCGCTTGCTTGTCGCCCGCCGCAACCCTTCTAGCCACCGCCGATAAGTGCGCCAGGGGTCGGGTCACCGTCTGGATCACCACGTAACCCAAGAAGCCGGCCAGCAACGCCAACGTGATACCGCCGCCGACGAACCGCATCATGTGCGTGCGGCTCTCCGCGACTCGCACGTCGAGGATCTCTTTCAGCGCCGGCTCGACCGCGTCGAGCACGGCAGTCCCGGCCGCGATCGCTTTGCCGGCGTCGGCGAACACCTGGTCGGTCATCGGCTTGACGCCGGCGGTCTGGCCGGTCGGCCTCGCCGCTTCCGCGCTCGCGACGAGCCGCTCGGTGGAATCGCGCACCGTCTTCATCCGCGCTTCCAGGCGCTCCTTGAGCGAAGGCGTGGCGGCAACGGCCAGCGCGACCGCGCCATCCACGCGGCTGAGTTGCTCGCGCAGCACTGCGACGCGGCCCTGAAAGTCGGTGCTTGCCGCGCCGGCGCCGGCCTGACCCATCGCCACCTCGGACGCCGCAGCACGGACCTTGGCCAGCATGTCGATCAGCTGCGGGGTTTGCTTGGCCCACAGATCCACCAAGTAGTAGCTCTGCGCCTCCGGATCCAGCAGCAACTTCGACTCTCCCGCCACCTTCGCATAGTGGTCGTTGATCTCGCGCAGCAGGGCGTTGTGCCGCTTCAGACTGTCGGCGGCGGATAAGCGCGCGCTCTCGGACTTGAGCGCCGTCCATTTCGTCTTGATCCCGTCCCAGGCGCGAGCGGAATCGAACAGCGTTCCGTACTCGGCGTCGACCTGGTCCACTTGAGCAACCGCTTGGTCGACACGCTGGCCCTGTTCACGAACTTTCTGCCCTGCATCCCGGTCCCCGGACAGCAACAGGCCGTTCAGGTCGCGATGGTCGGCTACCTCTCGCGTGAGCCGCTGGACCGGATGCAGATAATCGATACCGTGCGACTGGCCGGTCGTGGCCTCGATCTTCTCTTGGCTCTGTACCGTGACCAGGTAGCTCAATACCGCAACCGGGATCGCCAGCGCCATGAGTACCATGGCGAGCTTGTCCCGTACGCGCAAGCTGGGCAACCTACTGGATCCTTGCTTCATCGTTGTCTCCGGGGAAGTACTGAGGAATAGGAGTCGAGGGCTCGCCCGCCCTATGCAGCCATGCGCTGCCTGAGGCTGGCGAAAAACTCTCGGTGATCGAGCTCCAGCCATGTGCCGCCCTGCGCCACAAAGGCGACTGACACGTGGTTGGCCAGCGCCTCGGGCAATGGCGGCAACTGCGATAACGGATTCATGCCAGTCAACGCCCGCGGCCGACCGTCGACCAGAACGGCTGCAGCGTGCTCACCTCGATCCAGCACGATAACCACGGCGTCGCTCGAAGCGCGCGGCCCGAGTTTCAACAGCGGTCTCAGGTCGAAAACCGGCACCAGGCTCCCGCGCAGGTTGCAAACGCCGGAAAGCCAGTCCGCAGTGTGGGGAATGCGCGCCACCGACGGCGGGGGGATGACTTCGCAAAGAGTCCGGCGACCGACCAGGAAACCAACCTCGGCAACCTTGAAGCCGTAACGGATCTCTTCCTGGGCCGCTTGGCTGCTACGCACGTGCGACCCGTCTGGGGGCGCGAAGCGCGCCAACGCGGCCGTCGGACTCAAGCCGGCGCCAATGGGCGTCGTAGCGGTCTCGGTTCGGGCACCGTCGATCACGTTCACATCCTCATGAGGCCGCCAACGCCGTTCGCACCGCGAGCGAGGCGCCAGCTAGTGCACTCACGCCGCGCTCCTAAGCTGCGCAACGATCTGGTCCGCGGTATAGGGTTTGGCGACGAGATCCTTGGCACCCTGCATCTGCGCCCACACGCGATCCGCCTTCTGTCCCTTGCTGGTTACGAACACCACGGGGATATCTTTCGTCGCAGGGTCGTTCTGCAGCGCGCGCGCGGCGGCGAAGCCGTCCATCTCCGGCATGAGCACGTCCATGAAAATCAGGTCCGGCTTCTCGGCCTTGGCCTTGTCCAGCGCCTCCCTGGCGGAGGTGGCACTGACCACCAGGTATCCGGCGTCGGATACGATGCCCTCTAGATTGACGCGGTCGGCCGTCGAATCGTCGCAAACGAGTACTTTCTTGATCGTCATGGTACGTCCTTCGTTGTTGCGTTTTGGTACCGGACTTACAAGCCGGTACCGTGCAAAGCCAGCACGCAGCCAGTCGGCACGGGGCGTTGCGCTATCGCCGCGCCGCCGACTGCGTCCCGCCCAATCATCACGCCTTCACTGGTTCGGCTTGGGCAGTCAAGTAGCGCGCGCCCAGAGAGCGGTTCGCCACCCGGGTTGCGATGACCACCAGGGCGATGCCGCCCAACGTCAACACCCAAAGTTCGAGGCCGGCAATGGTCCACCGCCCGGTGGGAGCGGCAGCAGTGCAGATAACCTGTGCCGCCGCCATGCCGGTGTAGTGCATCGCGCACACAGCCAGGCCCATCACGAACGCAGCCATTACACGCAGCACGAAACTGCGCAGGTTGAACGCCAGCCACAGGGCCGCGCCCGCAGCCGCCACAGCGATCACGACGGAAATGCCGACGGTCGTGTAGTTCCAGGCCAGCGTCGCCCGCATCACCTGGGCGTACATGCCCATGTAGTGCATGACGCACACCCCCAGGCCAGTGAGGATGCTGCCGAATACCCAGCCGCCGACGCGGAAGCCGCCCCGGCCACCCGCAAAGTACAGCGCGACTCCCGAGATCAAGATCGCCGCGACGAGCGAGACGAGCGTCAATCCGACGTCGTAGGTGATCGGTACAGGAAGGCGGTAGGCCACCATCCCGGTGAAGTGCATCATCCACACGCCGATCCCGCCTAGAGCGAAGGCCGCGGCGGACACCATCCGCCAATCGGTCTTTTGGTTCGCCCCCGAGATGAAGCGCGCTGCCTCGAGCGCGACCAGCGATCCCAGCACTGAGACCACATAGGAGAACGCCACCAGGTACAGATCGTAGCGCGGAGTTAAGATGTCGCCTGGGTTGAAGTTCATTTGGACCTCCAGAGTCGGTTTACCAATTAGGATGCCGCGGGTGCTTAGGCGACGTCTTTGATCTGCTCGACGATCTGGTCCGCCGTATAGGGCTTGGAGACCAGGCTCTTCCCGCCTTGCATCTGTGCCCACAAACGATCGGCCTTCTGCCCCTTGCTGGTGACGAAGATCACCGGAATGTTCTTGGTCTCGGGATCGTTTTGCAGCGCGCGACACGTGGCATAGCCATCCAGGTCGGGCATCACGATATCCAGGAAGATCAGGTCCGGTTTCTCGCTCTTCGCTTTCTCCAGCGCATCCTTGCCGTTGGTCGCGGGAATCACGATGCAGCCCGTGCCAGACACGATTCGTTCCAGATTCGTGCGATCCGCGGTCGAGTCGTCACACACCAGGACTTTCTTGATTGCCATCTCCAGCTCCTTCGATGTTGATCCAGTTGGGTAATCAGTTAGCAGGCCGCCGCGTCTGCGCCTTGCCAGCGCGCCATCACGCGGCCGCGCTATGCACGAACTCGCGAATGACTTCCTCGAACACGCCCTCACGCACCGGCTTGATCAGGTAGGTATCGCAGCCTGCGAGCTTGCCCTTGATCCGGTCTGCCGGCGAGGAGTTGCTGGTCAGCATCACCACCGGCGTCCTGGGGTTGCTGGCACTCTTACGGATGCGCTTGCACACCTCGTACCCATCCAATCCCGGAAGGATCACGTCGAGAAACACGACGTCGTAGCGCTTGCTCTCGATAAGACCCAGTGCGTCTTCGCCGGTCTCGGCGAAGTCGACGTGGCTGGCGATGCGCTCCAGTGCCGCCTTCATCTGGACGCGCACCGGCAGGCTGTCGTCCACGACCAAAGCAGCGAGCTCTTTGTCCCCGCTACCTCGCTCCGGCAGCGGCGCCATGGCGCGAGCCGCGCTTGGCGTGTCCGTCGGCAGCGGCCCGGTGTCGAACACCACCAGATCGTTCTGCGACTGAATGGCCAACGCTGGCTCGAAGCCGTGCTCCTCAATCGCCACTCGCTCGAGCAGTGCGAACAGCCGGGTCGCGAGAATGGGGCGCGCCAGCCAGTACTTGGGGTTGTCTTCGGGCACCTTACGGCTCAGCACCACGCCCGATATCACGCCCTTGTGGCTGTGCGCGCGCTTGAGGGTTTCCCAACTCGCCACCGCTTGGGGTTTATCGCCGTTGACGATGACGATCTGCGGAAAGGGCTGCGACTCCGGCGCGAATGGTACGAACGCGGGCGCCCGATGTTCCGAGATCTGCAGGACAGTGCGCAGAACCCGACGCTCGTTGTCTTCGAACCCGAGCGCCGCTACGCTGAAGCTTCGAGAGTTGCTCATCTGTCTATCACAGGGCGCGCCCCCAATTGGACGGTGATGCGGTGTGTCCTTGGGATTCGCGGTACACAAGAAGGGCTGTGAATCCAGCCTCGGCTAATTGGTGAGATCTAACAACCATCTATCGCCGGATGGTGAGCAAGGACTATGCCGATGAGTTCGGCGCTGCGAGACGGCGGCATAGCCTTGCTCCTACAAGGTGTTGATCGTCGCCTTCGCGGCCGACGCGTCACCCGCGGCGTGCTTGCCGTGGACGTAGAACGGCACACGCACATTGCACACCGGCAGGCCTGACAGCTCGGGCAACTGGGCGGGGAATCAGCGTCGATGCGGCTGGCAGCTCTGATAGTCGCTTTGGCCGTGGCAGGCACTAGGGAAGCTGAGCGGTATCGGACGCGGTGGCTAGCTCCCACAGGATCGGCACAGAACTCCTACCACTCGTCCTACGCGTGAGGCAGTCAGAGGGGGTCTGGTGTAAAGAGGTTTATATCGCGGAAGGATAGGAACTTGAACCGTATCACGCGTCGCGGGACGGCCCAAGCCGAGGTCTCGGATTGGCCTGCGCGGGCGGGAAAAGCGCTTCCGGGCGCTCGGCAACCATGCTCGGGCTAGCCTACGCTGGTGGGTGGGCGCCAGCGGTGGCGGTTCTGCGACCGCCGCGGCAACAGGTGACCGTCAGCCCCGGGCCGGGGCCGGCGACGAACTCAGATATCAGGTGTACGAGCTCTACCAGCTCACCCGCTGGTCGAACACGTACTGAAGGCGCGGGTGCCGGGATGTCATCCCAGTGCAACTGGGTGGCCTGCTCCCACAGCGGCGGGCCGCGTGCCGGGGCTACCTCGGGAGGGGCGGTGGGCTCGCCCAGGTAGCTGAGGATGGAATGGATCGCCGGGCGGTCGGTGACGAAGGCGATGATGCGCATCTCGCTCCCGCACACAGTGCAGCGTAGCGGCAAGACCTCGTAGATGCGGGCCAGGAGCAGCGCCCACAGGGTGTGCGCCGGCGAGCGCCGGGGCTGCTGGGCGGGAGGGGCAGCCGGCAGCTGCGGGTTGGGCGGGCGCGCCCAGGCGGTGAGCCTCAAGCGCGCACAGGGGCGTTGGGGGCGAGCACGCCGTGATAGCGGTGGCGATGAACGCGCGGGGGC
>Ga0335070_10006644_pt1 | contig 13602 bp, 14 predicted proteins | sample Lox_Sample_13_FD_206722 | JGI IMG/M metagenome (GOLD analysis project Ga0335070, IMG submission 206722) | Soil microbial communities from Loxahatchee National Wildlife Refuge, Florida, United States - Lox_Sample_1.3 | ecosystem: Environmental > Terrestrial > Soil > Wetlands | place: USA...
GCGCTCTCCGACCGGTGGGGCACGCGCGCGGTCCTGCTCTGCGGCGGCGTGCTGCTCGGCGTTGGTCTGATGACGGCGAGCCAGGCCGCCACTCTCGGCCAGTTTCAGATCCTCTTCGGGATGATCGTGGGGCTGGCCGCGGGCAGCTTCTTCACGCCGCTGACCGCGACCACCACCCGCTGGTTCACGCAGCATCGCAGCCTTGCCGTCGCGCTCGTATCGGCCGGGCTCGGCCTCGGATCGTCGACGGTGGGGCCGCTCGCCCGCTGGATCATCACCAACTACGACTGGCGCATCGCCATGATGGTGATCGGTGAGCTCGCGTGGGTGATCATTATTCCCGCCGCGCTGTTCGTGCGCGAGCCACCGGCGTCGGTGTCCGCCGAGGGAGGGAAGGGCATGGCCGGCGCCGACGGTCGCGAGCTCACGGCGGCACGGGCGTTTCGCACGCCGCAGTTCGCCGCCATCGCGCTCACCTACTTCGCGTGCTGCGCCGCGCACTCGGGTCCCATCTTCCACATGATCACGCACGCGATCGACCACGGCGTGGCGGCCATGGCGGCGGTGACGGTGCTCAGCGTGGCAGGCCTGGCCTCGCTGGGCGGCAAGATCGTGTGCGGGCTCATCGCCGACCGCGTCGGCGCCAAGCGCACGCTCATCGTGGGACTGGCCATACAGGCAGTCGCGGTGAGCCTCTACCTGTTCACGCGCGAGCTGGCGAGCTTCTACGCCCTTTCACTCGTGTTTGGCTTCGCCTACGGCGGCGTGATGCCGCTCTACGCGATCCTGGTGCGCGAGTACTTCGGCGCGCGGATCATGGGCACCGCCTTCGGCGCGGTCGCCTTCGTGTCCACGCTGGGCATGTCTCTCGGACCGTGGGCCGGGGGCTGGCTCTACGACACGTTCGGCAGCTACTTCTGGCTCTACATCGGCTCGTTCGGCATCGGGCTCGGAGCCGTGGCCATCGCGCTGACGTTCCGCCCGCCCCGCGCGCTTCCCGCCACGATGGCGACGCCGAGCGTGGCGCGCTGAGTGAGCTACATGCTGCTCATCTACGGCGATGAGACGCAAAGGGAAAAAATTACCGAGCAGGAAGGGAAGACCATCTTCCGCGAGGTGAATGGATGGTCCCTTCGTCGGGACGAAGGGACAGTTCGCTGGCTACAATATCGAGGAGGCCGGGGCCATCTGGGTGCGGCCATGACGCTCGGACAGGAGGGCTCGAGGACATGAAGACCGTGAGAGTGCTGGTCGGAACGACAAAAGGCGTGTTCATCCTGCGGGCGTCCGCGGCGCGGACCACGTGGCAGGTCGAGGGGCCCCATCTCGCCGGCCGCGCGATCTATTCGCTGGCGCACGACGGCCGGGGAGGACGCCAGCGGGTGTGGGCGGGGGCGGCGAGCATGCACTGGGGCGCCGTGCTGGTCACCTCCGATGACTGGGGTCGCACCTGGGACGAGTCGCCGGAAGCGAACGTCAAATTCCCCGCCGACACCGGACTCGCGCTGAAGCAGATCTGGCAGATCTCGCCCGGGCTCGACAACGAGCCGGACACGCTCTATTGCGGCGTCGAGCCGGCCGCGCTCTTTCGCTCCACGGATGGCGGAAAGTCGTGGGAGGTCACGCGCGGCCTGCTCGATCATCCCCATCGCGAGCGCTGGCAGCCGGGCGGCGGCGGCCTCTGCCTGCACACCATCGTACGCGATCCCGCGAATGCCGAGCGGATGTGGATCGCGGTGTCCTCGGGCGGCGTGTATCGCACCGCCGACGGCGGCCGGACGTGGATGGCGCGCAATGCCGGCATCCGCGCCGAGTTCATGCCGGACAAGTATCCGGAATTCGGCCAGTGCGTGCACAAGGTCGTCCAGCATCCGAGCCATGCCGGGCGCCTGTTCGCCCAGAACCACTGGGGTCTCTATCGCTCCGACGACGCCGGTGATTCGTGGCAGGACATCGCGCGGGGGGTACCCTCGGACTTCGGCTTCGCGATGACCATGCATCCGCACGAGCCCGACACCGTGTACATCATCCCCATCCAGTCCGACTTGGTTCGTGTCGCGCCGGAGGCCAAGCTTCGCGTCTACCGGACGCGGAATGCCGGGCGCTCGTGGGAGCCGCTGACGCGGGGCCTGCCGCAGCGCCACGCGTACGACATCGTGCTCCGCGATGGGATGACGACGGACAGCCTGGATCCGGCCGGTGTTTACTTCGGGACGCGCAATGGCAAGCTCTACGCATCGAACGACAGCGGCGGCTCGTGGCGTCTCGCCATGGACGGGCTGCCGTCGATCACCTGTGTACGCACCGTGGTGTCCGACGACCGGAAGCCGGCGCAGCGCGCGGAGCCCCGGCGATCAGCGCGACAGTGATGCACGTGGTCTTCCTGATCCCGACGCCGCTCAGGCTGCATGCGAGCGGGCGGAGCCGCATCCAGGTCGACGTGGCGAAGCATCCGCTCGTCCTCGGCGACGCGCTCGAGGCGTTGTGGCAGGTCGCCCCCGGCGTGCGCGATCGCGTGCTCACGGAACAGGGCGAAGTGCGCCAGCACGTCAACGTCTTCGTGGGCACGGAAAGCTGCCGGTGGACGGGGGGCCTGGAGACGCCCATCGCCGACGGCGCCGAGATCGCGATCTTCCCGGCCATCAGCGGCGGTCAAGGGTTCCCGCCGTCGGAGGATACGTCGACGCCTGAGGAGAGGAGCCGATGAACGCTGGAGGATTCGGCAAGGAACGGCTCGGCCGCATGCACGACGTCATGGCTGGTCATGTCGAGCGCGGCGTGCCCGGGCTGGTCACGCTGCTCAGCCGTCGCGGCGAAGTGCATGTCGATGCGATGGGTGTCAAGGCGGTGGGCAGCAGCGACCCGATGCGGCGCGACACGATTTTCCGCATCTCGTCGATGTCGAAGCCGGTCACCGCGGCGGCGGCCATGATCCTCGTGGAGGAATGCAAGCTGCGGCTCGACGAGCCAGTGGACAGGCTGCTGCCCGAATTGGCCGACCGTCAGGTGCTCAAGCGCCTCGACGGGCCGCTCGACGACACCGTCCCCGCGAATCGGCCGATCACCCTGCGCGACCTGCTCACCCTTCGCATGGGCTCCGGCTTGATCATGGCCCCGCCGGATTCGATGCCGATCCAGAAGGCGCTCAGCGAGCGGCTTCTCGGCGTGGGGCCGCCGAGTCCGGCCACCGCGCCTGCGCCGGACGAGTGGATGCGCCGGCTGGGATCGCTGCCGCTCATGCATCAGCCGGGCGAGAAGTGGATGTACCACACGGGGTCCGACGTCCTGGGGGTGCTGATCGCTCGCGCCTCGGGCCAACCGCTCGAGGCGTTCTTGCGCGAGCGCATTTTCGAGCCGCTCGGCATGAAGGACACGGGCTTCAGCGTGTCCCCCGCCAAGCTGGACCGGCTCGCCACCAGCTACTGGACGAATCCCGCCACCGGAGCGTTCGGGCTCTTCGACGCGGCCGACGGCGGCCAGTGGAGCCGCCCGCCCGCATTCCCGTCCGGCGGCGCGGGACTGGTCTCGACGGCCGACGACTTCCTCGCTTTCGCCCAAATGCTGCTGGACGAAGGCAAGTGCGGCAGCGAGCGCATCCTGTCGAGACTCTCCGTCGAGGTCATGACCACCGATCAGCTCGCACCAGAGCAGAAGGCCGCGTCCGGCCTGGTCGCGGGCTTCTTCGACAGCCACGGATGGGGATTCGGCATGGCCGTGGCCACCAGACGCGACGGCGTTGCCACGGTGCCCGGGCAGTTCGGCTGGGACGGCGGCCTGGGTACCTCGTGGCGCTCGGACCCAAAGGAGCAGATGGTCGGGATCCTGATGACTCAGCGCGCCTGGGAGTCGCCCACGCCTCCTGCCGTCACTCTCGATTTCTGGACTGGGGCCTACCAGTCCATCGACGACTGAGCCCTGATGAGCACCGCCGATCGCGGGGTGGTGACGACAAGGCGTTCGGGATCGTCGATGGCAGGAAGCAGACGCGGGCGCGCCTCGAGGAGCACGTAGCGACGATTTAAAGTTCGGTTGCTGTCCCAATCCGCGGGCTCTTTCGGAGAAAGCTTCATGATCAAGAGCATTCTCATCGCTCTCGGTGTGATCGTCGTAGCGTTCGTCATCGTGGTGGCCGTGCGGCCTGCCGAATACCGGGTCGTGCGGAGCGCTACCGTCTCCGCGCCGCCGGCGCTGGTGTTCGAGCAGGTGAACGATCTTCACAAGTTTCAGGCGTGGCCTCCCTGGGCGAAGCTCGATCCGACGGCAAAAACTACCTTCGAAGGTCCCGCTTCCGGAACCGGCGCCGTCTTTGCGTGGGCCGGCAACCGCAAGGTCGGCGAAGGCCGCATGACGATAGTCGAGAGCCGTCCGGATGAAGCGATCAGGATGAGGCTCGATTTCGTGAAGCCATTCGCCGGAACCAGCACGGCCGCGTTCAGCTTCAGGCCTGCGGGCGATCACACCATGGTCACGTGGAGCATGGACGGCCGGCACAATTTCGTGGGCAAAGCGATAGGCCTGTTCATGAACATGGACAAGATGATCGGCGGCATGTTCGAGCAGGGCCTCGCGAACCTGAACGCGGTCGTGCAGGCTGCGGCCAGGAAGTAGAGCTCACCGCTTGCTTCTCAGCATTGGCCCCCTCAGCGTGGGCCCCCTCAGCGTGGGCCCCCTCACCCTACCCTCTCCCCCATCGGGGAGAGGGAGAGGGAACGAGGCTGAGGCCCTCTCCCGTCAGGGGAGAGGGTAGGGTGAGGGGTGGTTGGGAAGCGACCGGCTTGGAGAACAAAGTCGCCACACAGGAGACCATTCATGAACCTGGCGCTCTGGATCATCCAGATACTCCTGGCCCTCCTCTTCCTCTTCGCCGGCGGCATGAAGCTGATCATGCCGCTCGAGAAGCTGACGGGGCCGATAGCGCTGCCCGGTTTATTCCTCCGGTTCATCGGCGTGTGCGAGGTGCTTGGCGGACTTGGCCTGATTCTGCCTGGGCTCTTGCGCATTCGGCCGGGCCTGACCCCGCTGGCTGCCGCCGGGCTGGTGATGATCATGATCGGTGCGACGGCCATCACGCTGAAGATGGGCGGCGTGATGGCAGTAACCCCGCTGGTGGTTGGAATCCTCGCGGCATTCGTAGCCTATGGCCGGTGGCGGCTGGCGCCGCTGCGCGGGTAGGCGGAGGACTCACATGCGCTACATGCTGATGATGTACCGGGACGACAACGAGTGGGAGGCCAAGTCCGTGCAGGAGCGGGGCGCGATCTTCCAGGCCGCCGTCGACTACAGCGAGAGCCTCCGGTCGAGCGGCCTCTACCAGGGCGGCGACCCGCTGGAGCCGACTCGCACGGCCACCACCGTCCGGATGAAGGACGGCAAGGCCATCATGATGGACGGTCCGTTCGCCGAGACCAAGGAGCAGCTGGGCGGCTACACCATCCTCGAGGCCAAGGACCTCGACGAAGCGGTCGCCTTCGCGGCCCGCCACCCATTGATCAGGGCTGGCTTCTCCATCGAGGTACGACCCATCCGCGTAGGGCCGCCGAGGTAGCGATCGAGCGCGCGCGGCCGAGTCGATTCCGACCCTGCCCGTTCGACTATGTGGTGAGGAGGACAAGACCATGATCAAGGGACTGAGTGGGGCGACGATCTGGAGTGAAGACCTGAACCGCTTGCTGCCCTTCTACCGTGACGTGCTGGGTCTACCGGTAAGGATCCAGATGCCGGCCTTCGTGGTGTTCGGCGCGGATGGGGCGCCGGCGCTCGGGTTGGGCACACATAGCGACGTGCGGGGGCGCAATGCGGACCGGGCGCGGCACATGGTCGGCCTCGCGACCGATGACATCACGGCGGACTGGAAGCGCCTGAAGGCCGCCGGGGTCGAGTTCGTCGAGAATCCGACGAGTTACGGGAATCTCTGGATCGCGACGCTCGCGGACCCGGACGGCAACCTCGTGCAGCTGTTCCAGCCTGCGAACACCAAGGCCGAGGCCCTCGCGAAGCAATTCGAGGCGAAGCAGAGCGAGGCCGCCGCCGTGCTGGCAAAGTTGAGCGACGCCGACTGGAAGAAGGTAACCGCGGCGGAGAAGTGGGCGGTGGGCGTGACCGCGCATCATCTGGCCGGCGCCTTCGAGCCCGTCGCCGGGCTGGTCGTCGCGGTCGCGTCCGGGCAGGCGGCCGGCACCTTCACCCGCGCCATGCTCGACGAGATGAACGCAGCGCATGCGAGGGAGCACGCCGGCTGCACGAAGGCGGAGACGCTCGCCCTCTTTGAAAAAGGCGCGGCGGCGGCGGCAGCCACGGTGCGCGGCTTGAGCGACGATCAGCTGGCGAAGCGTGGAACCGTCTTCTCGGACGCCCCACCGATGAGCGTCGAAGAGCTCATCATGGGCGGCCTCATCCTCCACATCGACGAGCACGTCGGCAGCATCCGGAAGACTGTCGGTCTCTGACACATCCGTCCCGGGAAGGGGCCAAGGCATGCGCTATATGCTGTTGATCTACGGCGAAGAGAAGGAGTGGGAGGCGAAGTCCGAGCAGGAGCGGGACGCGGCCTACCAGGCGTGCGTCAGCCACTGCGAGGCCCGCCGGCCGAGCGGCTTCTACCAGGGGGGCGAGCGACTGGAGCCGACCCGCACCGCCACCACCGTCCGCATGAAAGACGGCAGGGCGATCATGACGGACGGCCCGTTCGCCGAGACCAAGGAGCAGCTGGCCGGCTACACCATCCTCGACGCCAGGGACCTCGACGAAGCGCTCGCGTTTGTCGCCCGCCACCCATTGGTGCGGGCCGGTTTCTCGATCGAGGTGCGACCCTTCCGGGTGGGGAAGCCGACGTAGCCGAATCCGTGCGCGTGGCCGTCCGGTGGAGTAGCCTTTCCACCGAGAGCGGCCATGCGCATCGAGGAGATCTTTCGCGCGGAGCACGGGCGCATCCTGGCCACGCTGATTCGCCTGCTGGGCGACATCGACGTGGCCGAGGAGGCGCTTCAGGAAGCGTTCGCGGCGGCCCTCGAGCAGTGGCCGGAGGCCGGCACGCCGGTGAATCCGGTCGCCTGGCTGGTCTCGACCGGGCGGCACAAGGCCATCGACCGGTTGCGCCGGCGCGTGCGATTCGCGGAGAAGCAGGACGAGATCGCGCTGCACATCGAGCTGTCGGCTGCGGAGGACGAAGCGCCCGTGCCGGAGGACCGGCTCCGCCTGATCTTCACGTGCTGCCATCCGGCGCTCGCCACCGAGGCGCAGGTCGCACTCACGCTGCGCACGCTCGGGGGTCTTTCCACGGAGGAAATCGCCCGCGCCTTTCTGGTGCCGGCGGCGACCATGGCGCAGCGGCTCGTACGGGCCAAGGCGAAGATCCGCACCGCGGGCATCCCGTATCGGGTGCCGCCCGACGACGCGCTGGCCGAGCGGCTCGAGGCGGTGATGGTGGTGGTGTATCTCGTCTTCAACGAGGGCTACTCCGCCAGCTTCGGCGCGCGGCTGGTGCGGCATGAGCTGTGCGAGCAGGCCATCCGCCTCGGCCGCATGCTCGTGGAATTGTTGCCCGCGCGCGCGGAGGCCAGGGGGCTGCTCGCGCTCATGCTGCTGCACGACTCGCGGCGAGAGACTCGCCTGGACGGATCGGGCGATATCGTGCTGCTGGAGGACCAGGATCGATCACGTTGGGACCGCGCGCAGATCGAGGAGGGCGCGGCGCTGGTGGAGGCCGCGCTGCTAGAGGGTGCCCGGCCGCCCGGCCCATACGCATTGCAGGCGGCCATCGCTGCGGTGCACGCGCAGGCGCCCACTGCCTCAGCCACCGACTGGGCGCAGATAGCCGAGCTGTACGGCGTCCTGGCGCGTGTGCATCCATCGCCGGTGGTCGAGCTCAACCGGGCGGTCGCGGTCGCCATGTCGGGCGAGATCGAGCGCGGCCTTGCCGTGGTGGATGACATCGACCGCCGCGGCGAGCTCGCCGGGTATCACTTGCTGCCCGCCGCGCACGCCGAGCTGCTGCGCCGGCTCGGCCGCCACGCTGAGGCCGCCGAATCGTACCGGCGCGCCCTCGAGCTCGTGGGCAACGAGCCCGAGCGGCGACATCTGGAAAAGCGGCTGCGACAGCTCCAACCGTAGGACGAGCAGGTGCCGCTTTTGACATGATCGCCGGGTGACACCCGTGACGTCAGGGGATTAGCCGGCCACCGGACGGCGACCCCATGGTCGCCCACCGTGTGTCATTCTAGGCTGGGCGAAACCCTCATGAGCATTCCGGATTGGCATGCGCTCGACCCGGCGGAGGTATCTGCTCAGCTGCGATCCAATCTCGAGGCCGGTCTCTCCGCTGATGAGGTCCGCGCCAGGCTCACACGGGTAGGCCGGAACCAGGTGGGCGAGCATCGTGAGCCGACCCTCTGGCGCCTGGCGCTCGCGCAGTTTCGGAGCCTCGTGGTCCTGCTGCTGCTCGCGGCTGCGGTGGTGGCCTGGACGCTCGGCGAGCGGGTCGAGGCTCTGGCTATCCTCGCGGCGCTCGTGCTGAACGCGGGAATCGGCGCCGGCTCCGAGTGGCGGGCACGGCGCTCGCTGGCAAAGCTGCGTGCCCTCGTTGTGGCCAAAGCTCAGGTGCGGCGGGACGGGCGCATATTTTCGATCGACGTGGCTGAGATCGTGCCGGGTGATCTCATCCTCCTCGAGGCCGGCGTGCATGTCCCGGCCGATGCCCGTCTGGTACGAAGTGCCGCCTTGCGGCTGACGGAGGCGGCGCTCACCGGCGAGAGTCTCCCCGTGGACAAGGACGCTCACGCCCTGCTGCAATCCGCCACGCCCTTGGCCGAACGAACGACCATGGTGTACCTGGGCACCGCGGTGGTCGCCGGCACCGGCCTCGCGGTCGTCACCGCTACCGGCATCGCCACTGAGCTCGGCCGCATCGGCCAGTTGGTAGCGCTCGCCGGGGTGCGCGAGACACCTCTCGAGCGGGAGGTCGAGCGACTGGGCCGTCGCCTCATGGTGGTGGCGCTCGGCGTGTGCGCGATCGTGGGCGGCGCGGGCGTTCTCCGCGGCCAGCCCATCGGCCTCATGCTCGAAACTGCCATCAGCCTGGCCGTGGCCGCCATACCCGAAGGATTGCCCGCCATCACGTCGGTGGCGCTGGCCGTGGGGCTCTGGCGGCTCGCTCACGCGGGCGCTCTTGTCCGCCGGCTCCCCTCGGTGGAAACCCTAGGCTCGACAACCGTCATCTGCGCCGACAAGACGGGGACCATGACTGAGAACCAGATGACGGTCACGCGCGTGCATCTCGACGGCCGCACGCTCGTCGTCGAGGGCGGCGGTCGATCAGCAGCAGGCCGCATCTGCGAGGGCGGCACGCCCGTGAGCGCGGCCGACGACACCCACCTTCGACTGCTCCTCACCGCCGGCGCCCTCGCCAACGACGCGCGTGTGAGGGCCGAAGGGAATGAGCTCGTGCTGGACGGCGATCCTACGGAGGCCGCGCTGCTCGTCGCCGCTGTCAAGGCGGGGCTCGACCTGCAGGCGCTCGGTGGAAAGTGGCCGCGGCGGCGCGAGATCCCCTTCGACTCGAGCACGCGGCTCATGGCGACATTCAACGAGACACCGGACGGGCACCGGGTGCTTTTCGTCAAAGGTGCGCCCGGAGTGGTATTGGATCTGTCAACCCGGCGGCAGCGGGATGGCAGCGCTGCGATCATGACGGACGCCGACCGAGCGTCCTTTCTTGAGACCAACCGCACGCTCGCCGGGGAGGGACTGCGGGTGCTTGCCGTCGCGTGGCGGCCGGAGGGCTGGCCCGACGACGGCCGGCCGACGGATCTCACTTTTCTCGGCCTGGTCGGTCTGGCCGATCCTGTCCGCTCGGCCGTGCCACAGGCCATTGCCCGCTGCGCGCAGGCCGGCATCCGCACCGTGATGCTGACCGGAGACCAGCGCGCTACCGCGGAGGCGGTAGGGAAGCAGCTGGGGTTGCCCGCGGAGGCTATCCACAGTCGCGTGAGCCCCGAAGGCAAGCTCGCGCTCATCGAGGATCTCCAACGCCGGGGCGAGGTGGTGGCGATGACCGGGGACGGCGTCAACGACGCGCCCGCCCTGGCTCGCGCGGACATCGGCGTGGCGATGGGACGCCAGGGCACCGATGTGGCCCGCGAGGCGGCAGATCTTGTGCTGACTGACGACAACTTCGCCACCATCGTCCGGGCCGTCGAGGAGGGGCGCGTGATCTACGCCAACCTCCGCAAGGTCATCCACTTCCTCTTCTCCTGCAATCTCTCCGAGATCCTCACGATCTTCGTGGCCATTCTGCTCGGGTATCCGGCGCCACTCCTGCCGCTGCAAATCCTCTGGATCAACCTCGTCACCGATATCCTGCCGGCGATGGCGCTGGTGCGCGACCCTCCGGAGCCGGATATCATGGCGCGTCCGCCGCGCGATCCCGATGAGGCGCTCGTGACGTGGCGCTTCGGAGGCCGCATGCTGGGCGAAGCCTCGCTGCTGGCGGCGGGCGTGCTGAGCGCGTACCTGTGGGTCGTCTGGAGCCAGGGCCCTGGAGCCAGGGCCACGACCGTCGCATTCGTGGCCATCACGCTGATCCAGCCTCTCCAGGCCATGCGGTGCCGCTCCACGCGCTTGCCCTGGTGGCGCCTGCCACTGAATCCGCTCATCTGGACTTCTCTCGTGGTGCTCGCGGGAGTTCAGTGGCTTGCCGTCGCGACGCTTCCCTTCCAGCGCCTTCTCGGGACCACGTCGCTCGACGGCCGGGACTGGCTCGTCGTGGCCCTGGCAGTTCTCTGGCCGGTGTGCATCATGGAGGCGTCCAAGGCCTTCCGCGGCTCTGGAACCCCGACGGGGCATGGCCGTCCCAGCGCTGCCCCGCCATAGTAGACGAAAGCTCGCGGAATCCTTGAGTGGGGCCTTTGGCACCACGGTTGCTGTCACGGGCAGAGGCCATATGATGACGCGATGCGAGCACACGGGAGGGTCCGCATGGGACGCAGGAAAGACAGGATCCCGGCCGGTGCGACGCCGGCCGCGATGAGGCGGAGCAGCGTCGTCGTCGGACTTGACGGCTCGCGCCATGCCAAGCGTGCCGTCGCGCATCTGGCGCGATGGTCGGGTGGCGGGCGCATCACCGTGGCGCGGGTTATCGAGCCCGGGAAATTGCCCTCGCTGGCGCTGCTCCCGCCCGGCGTGCGCGCCACGGTGGAGGGTCTGGCCCGCGCAGAACTGGATGCCCGGCTCCGGCGCGCCCGGCGCGAAGCGGAAGCTGCGGCCTTGCAGCTCAGGCACGCCGGTTGGCGGGCCCGCGCCGTCGTCCGTGTTGGAGCGCCTCTGCCCGAGCTGCTGCGAACTGTGCGCGAAGCGAGGGCGGGACTCCTGGCCCTGGGCGCCAGGGGCGCCGGCGGCGTTTCGAAGCTTCTTCTCGGCAGCGTGGCTGACGGAGCGCTCAAGCGGGCGCCGGTGCCCGTGCTCATCGTGCGGTGATGGCGGGTTACCGCTCGCCATCGGCATCCTGATCGGCGGCACGTTCCTCGTGGGCGTCGCCTACTGGCCCGGGTACTTCCTGCCGCAGCTCAAGGCCTGATCCCACTGTGATGGCGCGGGGCTGTTCCTTGGGTTTGTCCTCTACGTGCCAGTCGTCCGGGAGCTTTTCCGGTTCTCTCTCCTCCACCCCGACGACTTGGGGGTCTGTCTCCTTGCGGGCATTGGCCCGATTGTCGTGTTCGAGGGCTTCAAGCTGCGGGGCCGCAGGGTGATCGCGCGGCTGGCGCGGCGTACCATGAGACGCTGAGCAGCCACGAGCAGCACCAGGATCAGAGCCGAGGTGAGCGCCGTGTCACGGAGGTCAAGATGAGCCCGCGGCAACGGGACAGTGGGATGTCGGGTGACGTCCTGCCCCCGCTCCTCCGTGTCCGCCGGTCGAGCCAACCGCTTTGGAAGCGGGTGTGCTATTTTGCCGGAGCCGGGGTCGCTTTCGGACTGGGGATCGTCGGCTGGCTGATGCCCGTCGTGACCGGGATTCCCTTCTACATGGTGGGGCTCGTCCTGCTTGCAAAGGCGAGCGGTCGGACGGTGAAGTGGATCAACTGGGCGGAATCGAGGCTAGCGCCCAGGCGCCGCCGCCAGCTTCGTGCGGCTATCAGGAAGATTCCGATTCGCTGGCTCCGGGAGTCGGTACAGGCAGGCTAGTCACGCCCCACTCTCTTGACTATGACTGACCACGGATTTTCCGAGGACGACGTCGCGCGCTACTGGAACGACAATGCCGCCTCATGGGCTCAGGAGGTGCGCCGGGGCAACGATGTCGCGCGCGAATGGCTCAACAACCCGGCCTTCCTGAGCTTCATCGGCGACCTGCGTGGCCGGCGGGTCCTCGATGCCGGGTGCGGGGAGGGCCACAATGCGCGGATCCTGGCGTGCCGCGGAGCGCAGGTGACCGGCGTGGACATCTCCGAGCGCATGATCGAGCTGGCGCGGGAAGAGGAAGAGCGCGCGCCGCTCGGCATCGTCTACATCCGCGGCTCCTACGCCGACCTCGGCGTGTGTGCCGACGCGAGCTTCGACGCGGTGGTCTCGTTCATGGCCCTGATGGATGGTCCCGGTTTCGAGCGCGCGATGCGAGAAGGCTTTCGCGTCCTGCGCCCGGGCGGGATGCTGGCCTTCAGCATCCTGCATCCCTGTTTCCTCACCAGGGGCGCCCGGTGGCTCCGCGATGAGCAGGGGGTCAAGGTGAAGTGGATGGTGAGCGAGTATTTCAGCTCCACCGGCTGGGTCGACCGGTGGCGCTTCACGGATGCGCAGGCGGAGGCGCCCGTGTTCTCGGTGCCGCGATTCGACCGGACGCTCTCCGAGTACGTCAATGGCGTCATCGCGGCCGGCTTCGTGATCGCGGGGATGGAAGAGCCGCGCCCTTCGGAGGAGTATTGCCTGGCGCACCCGAGCCAGCGGGGATGGCGAGACCACGCCGCCTTGTTCCTCTATGTCCGCGCCGAGAAGCCGGCCCGTTGAGGCTGCGCTGAGTGCAGATCTGGGTCGACGCTGATGCGTGCCCGCAGGTCATCAAGGAGATCCTCTACCGGGCCGCCGAGCGGGCGCAGGTCCTGACGACGCTGGTGGCCAATGCGCAGCTCCGCACGCCGTCTTCTCCGTTCATCCGGAGCGTCCGCGTGAAGAAGGGCTTCGACGTGGCCGATGACCGCATCATGCAGCAGGTGGAGCCCGGAGACCTGGTAGTCACGGCCGACATCCCCCTCGCCGCCGCGGTGATCGAGCGCGGCGCGACCGCGCTCGACCCGCGCGGGGAGCTCTACTCCGAGGACAATGTCCGCGAGCGCCTCGCCATGCGCAACCTGATGCAGGACCTGCGCTCGACGGGTACGGTGATCAGCGGCCCCGCGCCGTTCAGCCAGAGTGACCGGCAGCTCTTCGCCAATCAGCTCGACCGCTTTCTGACCCGGCGCCCGCCGCCGTAGAATGAGGATGAACCCCCTCACACCGCTGACTGAGGCCATTCCAAATGAAACAGGTGGTGATCGATCGTTACGGACAGCCGGAAGACGTCGCGAGCTGCGTGGAGGCGCCCGACGTGGGGGCGCCGGACGCCGGCGAGGTGGTGTT
>Ga0335070_10006645_pt1 | contig 13602 bp, 12 predicted proteins | sample Lox_Sample_13_FD_206722 | JGI IMG/M metagenome (GOLD analysis project Ga0335070, IMG submission 206722) | Soil microbial communities from Loxahatchee National Wildlife Refuge, Florida, United States - Lox_Sample_1.3 | ecosystem: Environmental > Terrestrial > Soil > Wetlands | place: USA...
CCAGGCCCTCAGTACTGTCTGTCCGGCAATTGGACCACCAAGCCGTCCAGGCTCTCGTCGAGCGTGATCTGGCAGCTCAACCGGCTGCTCGCCTGCTGCGGCGACGCGGTCATCTCGAGCATGTAGGCCTCGTCGTCGGACGGCGGTCCCACGCGATCGGCCCACGCCGGGTCGACGACGACGTGACAGGTGGCGCAGCTGAGGCAGCCGCCGCAGTCGGCGGCGATGCCCTCCTCGCCGGCATCGACGGCCGCGCGCATCAGGCTCTGCCCGACGCGCGCGTCGACCGTGCGCCGCCTGCCGTCGGCGGCCACCAGGTGCACCGTGATCGTCGCGGGCATGTCGGGCCGGCTCAGAAGCGGCTGAAGTACTCGCGCCGCTGCCATTCGTCCTTGTCGGCAGCTTGTTCGAAGCGCGCCTGCTCAGCGCGCTTGACGCGCACAAAGCAATCGATCAACGGTGCGCCGATGCCGTCGACCAGCAGGCGGTCGTGCGCCAGCGCGTCGAGCGCTTCGGGCAGCGAGGTCGGCAGCGGCGTCGCGGCAGCGGCATACGGCGCGTCGGTGGCCGCCGGTGCGGCCAGACCGCGGCGGATGCCGTCGAGGCCCGCGTGGATCTGCGCGGCGATGTAGAGATACGGATTGGCGCTCGGTTCGCCGATGCGGTTCTCGATGCGCGTGGCCGGGTCGCCGCAGCGACCGAGCACCCGCAGCATGGCGCCGCGGTTGTCGTGCCCCCACAGCACCGACTGCGGCGCCAGCGCGTTCGGACGGAAGCGGCCGAGCCCGTTGATCGTCGGCGTGCACAGCGCCGTCATGCCACGGCCATGCGCGAGCAGGCCCGCCAGGTAGCGTTCGCCCACGCCCGACAGGCTGAACGCGGCGTCGCCCGCGCGGGCATCGGCTGCCGGTGCGTCGCGGCACATCGCGTTGGCTCCGCTGTCGCGGTGCACCAGCGACTGGTGCAGGTGCCACCCGCTGGCCATCACGTTGGCGAACGGCGGGCGGCAGACAAAGCTCGCGTGGTAGCCGTGGCGACGCAGCGCCTGACGCACGCCGTTGCGGAACAGCACCATCTGATCGGCGGCCGTCAGTGCATCGGTGGCGTCGAACACCGCCTCGACCTGGCTGGGGCCGAGCTCGATCTCCAGCGACCGCAACGGCAGGTGCAACCCCTGCGCCGTGCGCTGCACGATCTGCAGCGGCTCGTCGGCCAGATCGGCCCAGCTTTCGGCTAGCAGGTTGTAGCCCGGATGGATCATCGACACGAGCGGCGGCTCGCCGGGCCAGGCGGCCAGTTGCGGATCGAGTCGTGCGTCGTCGATGCGGTAGATGTGGAACTCGACCTCGAGTCCGCAGCGCAGGCCGTAACCGGCGTCGGCCAGGACGCCGAGCGCGCGCTGCAGCGCACGCCGCGTGTCGAGGGCCACCGGTTCGGCCCGATCGAACCACGGCTGCGCCTGCATCCAGCCGGTGCCGCTCGCCCACGGCAGCGTGCGAAAGCTCGCGGGGTCGGGCAGCAGCAGCAGGTTGTTGGCCTGGCCGAAGCCGGGCAGCTCGTCGGCCAGCCCGGGCTCGAACACCTTGAAGGCGGTGCGGTCCGAGGTGTCCTTCAGCATCACGGTGCTGACCATGCCGACGCCCTCGTGCAGCGCGGCGGCCACCGCGGAGGCCATCAGCGTCTTGCCCCGCAGCACGCCGTGCAGATCGCACCAGCCGATGCGCACGCGCTCGATGCCTTGCTCGGCGATCGTCTGCAGCACGCGATCGCACGCCGCGGCGCGCGGCATGTCGTGGATGCCGCAGCGCTGGGCGAACGAGGTCATGAGCGCGCCCCGCTCGGCGCCGGTTCAGCAGGTGTGGACGCCGTGCGCGGCAGCCAGGCAGCGCCGGCGCGCTTGGCGGTGGCCGCCTCGCGCCAGAACGCCTCCCAGGCTTGCGCCGGCGCGATGCAATCGATCGTATCGGGACCGGTCAGCGCCGCGGCTTCGTCCGGGCGCAGCGCCATCGGCGGGCGCTCGCCGCGCTGCACCTGCTCGATCGCCTTCAGCAGCATGCGGCGGTTGGCCATGATCACCTTGTCGCTGGTGCCCAGGTGTTCGCGCGTACGGTCCTGGATCGCGCCCATGCTCTCCACCGCCCACTGGTCGTGGCGGTTGATGTCCTCCTCGCCCATGCCGAGGTAGGTGCGGGTGCGCTGCTCTGCGGGGTCGAAGCCCCACTCGTCGTGGGCACCATGGCGCGGCAGGTAGTCGGGCAGCGAGACGCCGGCCAGGCGCTGCGCGCGCATGGTCTGCTTGTCGAGCGGTGCGTCGAAGCTGGTGAAGAACGAATACCAGTAGGTGTGCGTGTCGTCGACCGGCACGTGCATCTGCGTGATCGTCACCGTCTCCGACAGCGGGATCACGAACGTGTACGGGAACATCGCGTGCGTCACGCGCACGTGGGTGCGCCTTTCGTCGATGATGCGCAGCGCGGTGATGCGCACCAGCCCCGGTGCCACCTCGTCGTGGCGGATCTCCGGCGACGTGCGCTCGCGCATCACCCGCGTCATCGGCCAGCGCTCGCCGTCGACGTCGCCGACGCTGGCGGCGCGGAACTGCCGGCCATAGGCATTGCCGCCTTGCTCGTCCTGCAAGTACCGGTGCAGGAACGACGGATGCGCCGGGTCGATGCCGACCTCGAACGCCTGCAGCCAGTTGCAGTACCACAGGCCCTTGAACGCGAAGCTGTGCGACGCCGGCGCCTTGAAGGCATCGATCGCCGGCAGCTCCGGCGGCGTGCTGCCTTCGTCGCCCAACCAGGCGAACAGCACGCCCGACTGCTCGCGCACCGGGTAGCTGCGCTGGCGCACGCGGTTGCACAGGGTGGAGCCCAGGGGCTCGGCCGGCGTCTCGAAGCAGCGGCCGTCGGCGGCGAACTTCCAGCCGTGGAACGGGCAGCGCAGGCCGTCGGGTTCGTGGCGGCCGAAGGCGAGATCGGCCCCGCGGTGCGGGCAGTCGCGGTCGAGCAGGCCCCAGCGTCCCTGGCCATCGCGAAACAGCACCAGGTCCTGGCCGAGAACGCGCACGCGCTTGACCGGGCGGTCGGCCATGCGCGGGTCGAGCGCGGGATCGAATTCGTCGACCAGGGCCACCGGTTGCCAGTAGCAGCGCATCAGCGCGCCGCAGGCGGTGCCGGGTCCGACGCGGGTGATCAGTTCGTTCTGTGCGGCATGCATGGTCGCTGGCAGTCTAGCAAGGCGCATCGTCGCCACAAGACGTTGCAACCCTCAAGCACAATCGCGCCATGTCGCAACCCGGATTCGCGATCGGCAAACGGCGGCGCACGGCCATCGTCGCCGGCGCCACCGGCCTCGTGGGCGGCGCGGTGGTCGAAGAGCTGCTGGTCGACGGCAACATCGGCTCGGTGCACGTGCTGGTGCGCGAGGAGAAGCCCGCGTGGCGCAAGCGCAGCGGACTGACGCAGCACGTGGTCGACTACCGTGCGCGGCTTCCGGTGCTGCCGACGGTCGATGACGCCTACTGCTGCCTCGGCACGACGATCAAAGTCGCCGGCTCGCAGGAGGCGTTTCGTGCCGTCGACTTCGACGCGGCGATGGCATTTGCGCGCGCCGCGCATGCCGCGGGGGCGACGCGCTTCGGCCTCGTCTCGGCACTCGGCGCCGATCCCCATTCGCGTGTTTTCTACAACCGGGTCAAGGGCGAGGTCGAACGGGCGATCGCCGCGCTCGGCTTCGAGAGCATGGTGATCGCCCGGCCGTCGCTGCTGCTGGGCGACCGCACGGCGCTGAACCAGCCCACGCGGCGCGGCGAACGGATCGCAGCGCTGCTGACGCGGCCATTGGGCTGGTTGATGCCTGCCAGCGTGCGCCCGATCGAGGCCGCGACCGTCGCTCGTGCGCTGGTGCGATCGCTGCAACGCGGCGAGCCGGGCTTGTTCGCGTTGTCGTCGGCCACGCTGCAACTGCTGGGGCGCTGATCGCTTCGTCGGCGCCCGATGCGAATCCACTTTCTCGGTGGCGCGGACACGGTCACCGGCGCCAAGCACCTGGTCGAAGTGGGCGACAGCCGCATCCTGATGGACTGCGGCCTGTACCAGGGCTTCAAGCTGTTCCGCGAGCGCAACTGGGCGCCGCTGCCGGTCGACGCGCGCAGCATCGACGCCGTCGTGCTGAGCCATGCGCACATCGACCACAGCGGCTGGCTGCCGGTGCTGGTCAAGTCCGGCTTCAAGGGTCCGGTGATCGCCACCGCGTCGACACGCGCGCTTGCCGAGGTGCTGCTGATGGACGCGGCCCATCTGCAGGAGGAAGACGCACGGCGCGCCAATCGCCAGCACTATTCGCGCCACACGCCGGCGCTGCCGTTGTACACGCGCGCCGACGTGCAACGCACGATGACGCGCTTCCGACCGCTGGAGCCCGGCAGCGATCTCGCGCTGGGCTCTTCGCGGGTGCGCTTCACGCCGGTCGGTCACCTGCTCGGCGCCTGCGCGGTGACGCTCCAGGAGCGCAGGATGACGCTGGCGTTCTCCGGCGATCTCGGGCGCCCCGACGACTTGCTGATGCCGCCGCCGCAACGCCTGACGCGCGCCGACGTGATGATCGTCGAGTCGACCTACGGCAACCGGCTGCACCCGACCACCGACCCCCAGGCCCAGCTCGGCCGCATCGTGCGCGAAGCCGTGCAGCGCGGCGGGTCCGTGCTGCTGCCGTCGTTTGCCGTCGGGCGCGCACAGGCGCTGCTGCTGTTGCTGCAACGCCTGCGCGCCGCCGGCGAGATCCCGCGCCAGCTGCCGATCTTCCTGGACAGCCCGATGGCCGTGCAGGCCACGGCGCTGTACCTGCGCCATCGGCGCGAGCTGCGCGTCCCGGCCAGCGAAGTGCGGTCGCTGTGCGACGGCGTCAGGCTGGTGACCACGGTGGCGCAATCGATGCGGCTGGTCGCCTCGCGCATGCCGCGCGTGGTGATCTCCGCCAGCGGCATGGCCACCGGCGGACGCGTGCTGCACCACCTGAAGGCGATGGCACCCGATCCACGCCACCACATCGTGCTGGCCGGCTTCCAGGTCGGCGGCAGCCGCGGCGCGCACCTGCTGGCCGGTGCGCGCGAGGTCAAGATCCACGGCCAATACGTCGCGGTGCGCGCGCAGGTCAGCGCGCTCGAGGGCGTGTCGGGCCACGCCGATGCCAACCAGATTCTCGATTGGCTGCGCGCACTGCGCAGGCCGCCCGCGCAGACCTTCGTCGTGCATGGCGAGGCCGATGCGGCCGATACGCTGCGCCTGCGCATCCAGGACGAGCTGCACTGGCGCGTGCGCGTGCCGCAGCACGGCATGGCCTACGACGTCTGAGACCCAGCCTCGGCCGGGCGCCGCTGCCCGAAAGTCGCGCCGGCGGGGCGTGCATTCTTCACGCCGATGGCGTCGGCATGAGCCCCGGGTTGCAGTCGGTCGTCACTGGTCACAGCGCTGTGGCGCCAGCGCCGCTACCGTGGCCGGGATGAAGCCGCAGCTGCACACCCGGTGGCAGTCGATGGAGCTGATCGTCGCGCGCGACGGTCACGAAGTCGACCGCGTCGGCGCGTGCGACATCGAACGCGCGATCATGGTCTACTGCCAACGCGGCGACACGCCGGGGGATCTTGCGTTCGCGGTGCTGCAGACGCGCGAGCACGATCTGCTGTTCCCGCCCGACAGCGGCATCGCCGGGCGCGTGCACTTCGAGCGCCAGCTGTTCTGGAACGAAAGGCGCTGCGTCTACTGGGCACCGCTGGCCAAGGCGCAATTGCCTCGCAGCCTGTGCACGGGCTTGTGGATCCTGCGCCAGCACACGCCGGTCTTCGCGCGACTGCCGCGCGCGGAACTGCGTGACCTGATCGCCCAGTGGCCGCTCGAAGGCCCGCAGTCGTGGGACGAGCGCAAGGTGGCGCGCATCGCGCGCGCGCGCCCCTTCCCGGCGCTGCGACCAGCCGCCAGCAGCCCGAACAGCACGCTGTAGACCTCTAGCGGAACTCGCGCTCGCGCAGCCACTTGGTGGCAACCCACTTCTCGCCCTCGAGCACCGGCATGCCGGCGTGCAGCGTGCGCGTCACCACGTGCGGACGGTCGTAGCTGAAGAACACCGCGTTGCCGCGCATGGGCCCGACCTCGACGCCGACGTCGGGGAAGGCGGTGCCGCCGCCGCGCTGCGGCGTGTTGAGGTACATCACCACCGTGCCCACGCGCTGTCCGCCGCGCTGCAGGATCGTCGGCGTGCCCGGCTGCGCGGGGTCGAAGTAGTCGTGGTGCGCTTTGTACTCGGCGCCCGGCCGATAGTTCAGCACCTGCAGCCCTTCGCCGTTCTCCACCGGCCAGTTCAACAGCGCGGCGATGCGCCGCTCGATGCGGTCGATGAGCGCGCTCTCGCCGCGTTCGAAGAACATGCCGTGGCTGGTGCGCGAGTCGTGCACCTCGGATCCGCCACTCGGGTTGTGCACGGTCTCCGAGCGTGCCAGCCGCGGATGCGCCAGCTCGATCATCTGCCGGCATTCGTCGTCGGACAGCAAGCCGCCGAACACGACCAGCCGCGGACTGCGCATCGCCATCAGCACTTCGACCGGGCGGTCGAGCGCCTGCACCACGCTCGGGTTGCCCGTCAGGTCGGGCTCGGGCACGGGCACCGGGGCCGGCAACGTCGGTTGCTTCGCCGCATGCTTCGCCAGGTACTGCTCGAGCGTGGTCTCCAGCGCGTCGAGCGCGGTCTCTTCATCCCAGCCGCTGGTGCGCATCGACTGCAGCACGTCCTCGGGCCGGCATCCGGCCTTGGCCTGCGCGACGATCCACTCGCGCAGCTCCGGGGTGATCGCTTGACTGCCCATGATCGAATTGTCGCAGCTGGAATCGGCATTGCCGACGCCGCCATCGTTTACCAGATGTGTCGTGCTCGCCTTGCGGCCAGCTGACGGTGCGTCCGCTTGTCTCACGGCCTGGTGCGGCGAAGGCGACGGAGCAACAAAACTTCACCCGATGCGCGCTGCGGCATGGTCAACATCGCCCGGTCATTGGCGTTGAACGGCGGCGGCCGCATCCCGGCCCACCGATACCGAGCCAATGTTCTAAGGAGCCAACCATGACCCGTACCAGCCTCCTGGCCTGCCTGCTGCTGGGTAGTTCCGCCGCCGTTCTTGCGCAAGCGCCGGCGAACACCGTGCAGCGCGACATCAACCAAGATCAGCGCATCGAGCAGGGCCTGAAGAGCGGCGCGCTGACCACCAAGGAGGCCGCCGGCCTCGAGCGCGAGGAAGCGCACGTCGACCAGATGGAGGCCAAGGCGCTGAACAACGGCAAGATGACGCCGGCCGAGCAAGCCAAGCTGAATGCGGCGCAGAACAAGGTCAGCCAGGACATCTATGCGGACAAGCACAACAACATCACTGGCAACCCGCAGTCGGCGTCGTCGCAACGCATGCAGGCCGACGTGCAGCGCAACATCAATCAGCAGCAGCGCATCGAGAACGGCATTCAAAGCGGTGCGTTGACCAACCGCGAAGCGGCCAAGCTGGAACGCGGCCAGGCCAAGGTGGCGAAGGCCGAAGCCCACTCCGGCCGCGACGGCTACGTCGGTGCCAACGAGCAGGCGCACGTGCAGCGCATAGAGAACCATCAGAGCAAGCACATCCATCACGAGAAGCACGACGCGCAGCAGAAGAACTGACCCGAGCGCCTCTTTCGTGCGACGGCCCGGCCTGCGCCCGGGCCGTTTCCGTTTTCCCTTCAGTGGAAGTTGCGGCTCCTGGCGCTCAGGCCTTGCAGCAGCGCCGAGTGGTCGACCAGCTTGCGGGCGATCAGGTGGCGCACTTCGCCCTCGCACTGCCACACGCCGTACACGGTGAGCAGCGTCGACGCGAGCAGCGGCTTGCGCTGGGCCTCGGCCACCTGCGGCCAGACGATCACGTTGACGGCACCGGTCTCGTCCTCCAGCGTCACGAAGATCACGCCCTTGGCGGTCTCGGGGCGCTGGCGGTGCGTGACCAGGCCGCTGGCGCGCGCCAGCTGCCCGTGGCGGTAGCCGTTGAGCACGCGTGCCGGCTGCACCCGGAACGCCGCCAGCTGCTCGCGCAGCAGCGCCAGCGGATGGCTCTTCAACGACAGCGCGGTGCTGCGGTAGTCGGCCAGCAGGTCTTCGCCGACGCTGGGCGCGCGCAGTTCGACCGGCGCTTCGTGCGTGCGCGTGGCCGCCAGCATGCGCGGCGCGCGCGTGTCGACACCCGCGGTGGCCCACGCCGCCTGATGGCGATGACCGGTGAGCGGCGCGAGCGCACCGCCTTGCGACAGCAGCTGCATCGCGCGCGCGTCGAGCGCGGCGCGGCGCGCCAGGTCTTCGACGCTGTCGAAGCGTCGCTGCCGGCGCGAGCGCACCAGGCGTTCGGCCGCCTCCTGCTGAAAGCCGAGCAGGCGGTCGAAGCCCAGCCGCACCGGCCACAGCGCACCGTCACCCGCAGCGGCATCGGGCTCGAGCACCGACGACCACTGGCTCTCGAACACGTCGACCGGCAGCACCTGCACGCCGTGCGCGTGCGCGTCGCGCACCAGCTGCGCCGGCGCGTAGAAACCCATCGGCTGGCTGTTCAGCAGCGCGGCGAGAAACGCATCGGGATGGTGGCACTTGATCCACGCGCTCACGTACACCAGCAGCGCGAAGCTCGCGGCATGGCTCTCGGGGAAGCCGTATTCGCCGAAGCCTTCGATCTGCTTGAAGATGCGCTCGGCGTAGTCGCGCGTGTAGCCCTTCTCGATCATGCGGCCGACCAGCCGCGCGTGGAACGGCCCGAGGCCGCCCTTGCGCTTCCAAGCCGCCATCGCGCGACGCAGCGCGTCGGCCTCGCCGGGCGTGAAGTCGGCCGCCAGGATCGCCAGCTGCATGACCTGCTCCTGGAAGATCGGCACGCCGAGCGTGCGTTCGAGGGCCTGCTTCACCTCGGCGCTCGGGTAGTCCACCGGCTCCTCGCCGTTGCGCCGACGCAGGTACGGATGGACCATGCCGCCCTGGATCGGCCCGGGGCGCACGATCGCCACCTCGATCACCAGGTCGTAGAACTTCTCGGGCTTCAGGCGCGGCAGCATGCTCATCTGCGCGCGGCTCTCGACCTGGAACGTGCCGACGCTGTCGCCGCGGCTGAGCATGTCGTACACCGCCTTGTCCTCGGCCGGCACGTCCTGCATGCGGAATTCGCCCACCTCTTTCTTCTGCGCGATGAAGGCCAGCGAGTGCTTGATCGCGCTCAGCATGCCGAGCGCCAGCACGTCGACCTTGATCAGGCCGAGCGTGTCCAGGTCGTCCTTGTCCCACTGGATCACCGTGCGATCGGCCATCGCGGCGTTCTCCACCGGCACCAGGCGCGATACGTCGTCGCGCGCGATCACGAAGCCGCCGGGATGCTGGCTGAGGTGGCGCGGGAACCCGATGAGCGTCTGCGTCAGCTCGACCCACAGGCGGCAGATCGGCGAGTCGGGATCGAGGCCGTTCTCGCGCAAGCGTTCGTCGTTGATCTTGCGACCATCGAACCAATGCTGGCCGCGCGCCACCGCGGCGATGCGGTCGAGGTCGATGCCCAGCGCGCGGCCCATGTCGCGCAGCGCCGAGCGCGGGCGGTAGCTGATCACCACCGCGGTCAGCGCCGCGCGGTGACGGCCGTACTTGCGGTAGATGTACTGAATCACCTCCTCGCGGCGCTGGTGCTCGAAGTCGACGTCGATGTCCGGCGGCTCGTTGCGTTCGGCACTGACGAAGCGTTCGAACAGCAGCTCCATGCGCGCCGGGTCGACCTCGGTGATGCCCAGGCAGTAGCAGACGGTGGAGTTGGCCGCGCTGCCGCGGCCCTGGCACAGGATGCCCTGCTCCCTCGCCCAGCGCACCACGTCGGCCACGGTGAGGAAGTACGGCTCGTAGCGCAGCCGTGCGATCAGCGCCAGCTCGTGCTCGATGCCCTGGTGCACCTTGGGTGGCACGCCGTCGGCAAAACGCCGGCGCGCGCCGGCCTCGGTGAGCGCGCGCAGCCAGCTCGCGGGCGTGTGGCCTTCGGGCACGATCTCTTCGGGGTACTCGTAGCGCAGCTCGTCGAGCGAGAACGCACACGACGCGGCGATGCGCAGCGTGGCCGCCATCCAGTCGGCCGGGTACAGCGCGGCCAGCCGCTGGCGCGAGCGCAGGTGCGCCTCGGCGTTGGGCTCGAGCGCGAAGCCGCACTCGGCCACCGGCTTGGCCAGGCGCGTGGCGGTCAGTGCATCCTGCAACGGTTTGCGTGCGCGCACGTGCATCAGCACATCGCCGGCCGCGACCAGCCGCAAGCCGGTGAGCGCGGCCAGGCGCTCGGCAGATTCGACGCAGGCGGCATCGTGCGCCCGGTGCAGCAGTTCGACCGCGAGTGCCGCGCGATCGCCGAACCAGGTCTTCAGCCACATCGCGTGCGCGAACTGCGTCTCGAAGGATAGCGTGGCATCGACCACCATCAGCGCCAGGCAATCGGGCAGACCGGCCAGATACGGCGCATGCGGCACGCGGCCCTCGACGTCGCTGGCCAGCGCGCTGTAGCTGCCCTTGCCCGCGCGGCGCCGCGCCACCGTGATCCACTGCGCGAGGTTGCCGTAGCCGCGACGCGACTGCGCCAGCAGCACCAGCCGCGGACCGCACGCGTCGTCGGCGGCACCACCGGGCTTGCCGCCCGCGGCCATGGTCAGCCGCATCTCGGCGCCGACGATCAGGTGCAGGCCGAGCCGCTTGGCCTGCCCATGCGCGCGCACCACGCCGGCCAGCGAGCATTCGTCGGTGATCGCCAGCGCCGCATAGCCGAGCTCGTGGGCGCGCGCGACCAGCTCCTCCGGATGCGAGGCCCCGGTGAGAAAGCTGAAGTTGCTGCGGCAATGCAGTTCGGCGTAGACGGGCGGGCCCTGCAGCGTCGGCGCGGGCCCGGTCGCCACGCCGCCGACGGCGGCGCTGGCCATGGCGAGGAACCGGACAAGGTCGGGTAACTGTAATTCTGTACAGTATTCATTCTTGGGGTCATGGCCGTCAAGGCCTGGCGGCATTCGCATGGACGACCGGACAATCGGCTGGCCGTTTCACACGAGGAGAACCGCATGATCGCCCCCAACCGCCGCCAGGTCGCCATCGGCGCGCTGACCCTGGCCTTCGCCTGCGCCGCCATCGTGGCCGGCGCGATCGTGTCGTCACGCGCCGCGCAGGCGCAACCCAATCCATCGGTCCTGGCGCACCAGCCGCCATCGTCGTGCGCCTGCGCACCGGCGGTGCCGATCTTCGGCGGCAGCGGCGGCCCGCAGATCGCCAGTTGCCAGTGCGGCGGACTGAACTGCGCGGCCGCCACCGCCAGCGGCGGCGGCGTCGTGCTGCAGTGCGCCCGGTAGGGCCCGCGCGGCTACATCGTAGGGATCGCTTCGGCCCGTAGCGCGGGCAAACAATGCCTCGACGCCAACGCGGTACACGGAGGGGCACGGTGCACACGACCCTGCTGCGGCTCGGATGCCTTGTGTGGCTGGCGGTGGCCTCGGCCATCGCGCAAGGCGGCGATGTCTTCATCAACGGCACGCGGCTGCCCGCCGACAAGCAGCGTGCGCTCGAAGGGGCGTATGGCGTGCCGATCCAGCCCGGCCGCTATTGGTACGACGCGGTGTCAGGCGCCTGGGGACTCGAAGGCGGGCCGGGACAGGGGCAGATCCACCCCAACTTGCAGCTGGGTCCGCCGATGCGCGCCGATGCGTCGAGAGGAGACACGCGCGTGTTCGTCAACGGCCGTGAGTTGCATGCGCTGGACGTGCAGGCGCTGCGCCGCTGCACGCCGGTGATCCCGGGCCGTTACTGGGTGCTCGCCAACGGCATCGGCGGCATCGAAGGCGGTCCGCCGTCGTTCAACCTGGCCGCGCTGTGTGCGGCCGCCGCTGGCGGCAGGGGCGGCAGCAGCACGCAGTGCGAGAACTACGGCGGCGGCCAGTTCAACTGCAGCAATTCGCGCACCGGCATCGGCATGATCAGCGAGGGCGGCGGCAGGGGCGCGGTGTTCGTCGACGGCAAGGTGCTGATGACGCCGAATTGAAGGCGCCGAACTGGCGCCGCCCTCGCCATCGCGCTTGGCATGTCGTCGCATTGACGATCGTCGGGCGCGCCCGACGGGCTCCGCGTGGCGGCTCTCTGCCTTTCGGTGTCGCTGTCGCAGCAGGGACAAACGGCATCCTGGCGCGCGTGCTACAAATGCCGGCTCGCGATTCCGGATTCAGCCAGGAGACACGCACCATGGACCTGAACTTCACCGCCGACGAGCTGGCGTTTCGGCAAGAGGTGCGGCAGTGGGTGGCCGACAACCTGCCCAAGGACATCAGTTACAAGGTGCACCACGCGCTGCGGCTGTCGCGCGACGACATGCAGCGCTGGGCCAAGATCCTCGGCAAGAAGGGCTGGCTGGCATCGGGCTGGCCCAAGCAATTCGGCGGCCCGGGCTGGACCGCCGTGCAGAAGCACCTGTTCGAAGAGGAATGCGCGCGCGCCGGCTCGCCGCGCGTGGTGCCGTTCGGCCCGGTGATGGTGGCCCCGGTGATCATGAGCTTCGGCTCGCCCGAGCAGCAGAAGCGCTTCCTGCCGGGCATCGCCAGCGGCGAGGTGTGGTGGAGCCAGGGCTACAGCGAGCCGGGCGCCGGCTCCGACCTCGCGAGCCTGAAGACGCGCGCCGAGCGCCGCGGCGACAAGTACATCGTCAACGGCCAGAAGACCTGGACCACGCTGGGCCAGTACGGCGAGTGGATCTTCTGCCTGGTGCGCACCAGCACCGAGGGCAAGCCGCAAACCGGCATCAGCTTCTTGCTGGTCGACATGAAGAGCCCCGGCATCACGGTGCGGCCGATCATCATGCTCGACGGCGAGCACGAGGTGAACGAGGTGTTCTTCGACAACGTCGAGGTGCCGGCGGAGAACCTGATCGGCGAGGAGAACAAGGGCTGGACCTACGCCAAGCACCTGCTCGCGCACGAGCGCACCAACATCGCCGACGTCAACCGCGCCAAGCGCGAGATCGAGCGCCTGAAGCGCATCGCCAGGGCCGAGGGCGTGTACGACGATGCGCGCTTCCGCGACCAGATCGCACTGCTCGAGGTCGACATCGTCGCGCTCGAGATGCTGGTGCTGCGCGTGCTGTCGGCCGAGAAGAGCGGCAAGCAGAGCCTCGACATCGCAGGCCTGCTGAAGATCAAGGGCAGCGAGATCCAGCAGCGCTACACGGAACTCATGATGCTGGCCGCCGGCCCGTTCGCGATGCCCTACGTGCGCGAGGCGATGGAGGCCGGCTGGCAGGGCGACTGGTTCGCCCGCTTCGGCGACTGCGCGCCGCTGGCCGGCAACTACTTCAACTACCGCAAGACGACGATCTACGGCGGCAGCAACGAAGTCCAGCGCAACATCGTCGCGCAGACGGTCCTCGGCTGAAGCCGAGGGCCGTCTGCGCGCGGCGCAGATGCGAACGCTGTGCTTCTATCCCCGGCCCCTTCCCTCCGAGCGGGAAGGCGCTCCAGTCAGATAGACGAGGAACTGGCATGGATTTCGAATTCACCGACGACCAAC
>Ga0335070_10006646_pt1 | contig 13601 bp, 16 predicted proteins | sample Lox_Sample_13_FD_206722 | JGI IMG/M metagenome (GOLD analysis project Ga0335070, IMG submission 206722) | Soil microbial communities from Loxahatchee National Wildlife Refuge, Florida, United States - Lox_Sample_1.3 | ecosystem: Environmental > Terrestrial > Soil > Wetlands | place: USA...
GAGATCAGCCCAGATGGCGGCGAGTTCTTCCGTGGAACAGGGCAGGTCGTGAGATGGTGACATAAGGAAATTATCCCAACTCTTCCTGGAGCGCCGCCGCCAACAACGGCACCATAATCTCATGGTGACCGATCAGGGAGTAACCCTTCCCACCTTTTTGGGTGGGGCGTCGCACCACATTCGTGAGCGGACGATAGTGGGACAAAAAATCCATATTCACGGTGGTGATCTTCGTGAGGGCATGGCCCAGATTGCGGCCGAGGGACACGGTCTTGAGAAAGACTTCCGGAAGGATCACCGCAGAGCCAAGATTGAGATAGACGCCGCCTTCCATGCCGGCCACCACGGCTGCGAGCCGGCGGAAGTCGAGCAACGATGTCGCGCCGATCGCGGCCCCATCAGCCGACGGATGCATATGAATGATGTCGGTCCCAACGGCTACATGCACGGTGACGGGAATACCGAGGCGCGCGCCAGTGGCGAGGATACTCGTCTCGCGATGAGGAAATTGTCCCTGGTGCCGATTGATATGGTGCCCGACCGATTCGCCAAGACCTTCTCGGTCGCGCGCGCCGCGCGCAATGGCCTCGTTGAGTACGCGTCCGGTTTCCTCCGCCATGCCAAATCGTCCTTCGTCGATCTCCGCATCAACCTCCTCTGAAGTATGGCCCATCAGCGCCAGTTCAAAATCGTGAATAATCCCGGCTCCGTTCATCGCCACCGCAGATACAATGCCCTGTTTCATCCAGTCGACGATGATCGGGTTGAGCCCTACCTTGACGACGTGCGCGCCGATGCCGACGATCACCGGCCGATCTTGTCGGTGCGCGGTAGCCATGGTCTTGGCGACAGCTCGAAGGGTCTTCACAGCGAGAATATCCGGCAAGGCGCGATAGAACTGGCTGAAGCTTCCCCCTCGCTTCCACGGTTTCGCGAAGTCCGAAACGCGCACCTTACTGTGTCGTTTCTTCAGCGGATAAGTTTTTAAATCCGAAACGTTGATCGGCGCAATGAGCGGACGAGTTGGAAGGTGGGGAGGAGTCCGTCTAGGACGCTTTACCAAGGAGCTGATCCTCTACGAGTTCGCACAAGACATGGCCGAGCGTGATGTGACTTTCTTGAATGCGAGCCGTGACCTTCGATGGGACGACGAACGGATGATCGACCATTCCGGCGAGTTTCCCTCCGCTGCCGCCGGTCCAGGCAACGGTCGTCAGCCCAACCGCTCGAGCGGCCTCGACACCTTTGAGCACGTTTGGAGAATTTCCGCTGGTGCTGATTGCAACGGCCACATCGCCTTTCTGTCCATGGGCGCGAATCTGGCGGGCAAACAACTCATCGTAGCCATAATCGTTCGCGATACAGGTGATGGCGGCGATATCGGTCGCGAGGGCGATCGCCGGCAGCGGGGCTCGTTCACGATGATAGCGCCCGACAAACTCGGCGGCGATATGGGCAGCGTCGGTCGCGCTGCCACCGTTGCCGAACAGGAGCACTTTGCGACCTTCACGGAACGCCGTCGCAATCAGTTTGACCACTTGCACAATGCGGTCGGCATGGTCGCGCACAAACTGTTGCTTCACCGAAGCGCTCTCCTCGAACGCTTTGATCGCCTGCTCCTTCATCGGAAGCGATTCTAGGCGAGGGGGCCCACACTGTCAAACATTTTGCGCGCGCAGAAGATCGTGACTCATCGAATTGAACAGGGTCCGGGCCGATGATATAGTCCGCGCGCAATGGCACAAGACCAACCAGTCAAAGCCCTCGTGATTACGCTGACCGGTGATCCTGGTGCCGCCGTCTATTCTATTAATCGCCTTCGTCCCGAATCGCTCTGCTTTGTTTTGCCCGAATCGGCGAAATCGCTCGTCGAGTCATCCGTGCAGCCGAATATCGAGCAGATGCCTCGCCGGTGGGATTGGGTGACGCTCTCGGATACCGAGCACTTTCCCTCTTGCTACCAAACAGTGGCTCGTTCACTGCCGTCGATCCTCAAGGTTTGGGAAATCCAGCCTGGTGAATTGGTCGTGGATCTGACCGGGGCCACAGCCGCGATGAGCAGTAGCCTGGTACTGGTCACAAGACCCTTCACGTCGCGCACGGTCTCCCTTGTTTCGGCGGCAGAAGGACGTGAGGGCGACGCAGTGTCAATCAACGATCGAGCGCTCATCTGGGTTCAGGTCAATCCCTGGGACGAAGCCGCGACGGTATCCCGCCAAGAAGCCTGCGGTTACTTTAACCGTGGGGTCTTTGTGGCCGCCGCTGTGCTGTTTCGGCTGATCGAAATGAGAGTGAGTGGCGGACAAAAACCGCTCTCCCGCGCGTTTGTCGATCTCGCCGAAGGCTATGATCTCTGGGAACGATTTCACTACCGGCAAGCGTGGGACAAGCTGAAGACATCGATCAAGGCGTTAGAGATGGCCTCTGTGTGGGGCGGACCTCCCGGCTTGAAAGAGCTCCTGCCCTTGATGAAGGCGAACGCGGGATTTCTCGAGAAGCTGGTGCTCGATCCGGCCGAAGTGAAAGATTTCGGCGTCCTCGATCTCCTCGCCAACGTCCGACGACGCCTCGATGTGGATCGCGATCCTGAGCGGGCCATGGTTGCGCTCATGCGAACCCTCGAAGCTGTCGCCCAACGACAACTGTTCAAACAGTACAAGATCAAAACGTGGGATCTTCAACCGGAACAGTTGCCGCAAGCGCTCCAGGAAACCTGCCGGACCTGTTACTTGGACGACGTGGATGGGAAGTACAAGTTGCCGTTGCAGGCACAGTTTCGAACGCTGGCCGGTTTGGATGATCAGCTCGGGCAAGGGTTCCTTCGCGAATGGCCGACCATGAAGCCCCTGCTCGACGCAGCCAGCCATGCCGTTCTCGGCCACGGCTTCGAATCGATCAAAGCCGAACGGGTCCAGCAGCTGTATGAGGTTGTCGTCAAGCTATCGGGCGCCAGCGAGAGCTCGTTACCCAAGTTTCCGGTGCTGAATTTCTAGCAACTCTCGGCACTCAGGCTGCTGCTATCGGTTCTGGACGTGAACGCTGATCACTCTATGCCAACAACTTGAGCGCTGTATGGAAATTCGCATCTACTATGAAGACACCGATTGCGGCGGGATCGTCTATTACGCCAATTACCTGAAGTATTTTGAACGGGCTCGGACGGAATACCTCGAAGCGCGTGGGTACTTCGTAGCTGCCCTGATGGGCGAGGGGATCGTCTTTGTCGTCGTGCATGCCGAAGTGGATTATTGCTCCCCTGCGCGATACGGCGAGACCCTGGTGGTCGAAACGGTCGTTTCGGACTTGAGCCGAGCATCGTTGACTTTTTCGCACGTGGTTCGTGAGCGGGCCAGCGGTCGTGTCATCGTGGAAGGGTCGGCTCGGTTGGCGGTCACTGATGGGAACGGGAAAGTGAAACGCCTCGACAAGGCGATCGTTGCCGCGCTACAGTCCGGTTCTGGGAGGCGTTCAGATGGATAAGCTCGGAACTTGGCTCGCCATCGCCGGAGTGGCAATTGGTTTCATCGTGCTCGCATGGCTGTTATTTTCAGACAATCCGTCTGGCAACAACAAGAAGAAGCCTTAAACCTCAACTCCTTCCAATTACCTTGGTCGAAAAACCCCCGCTGAAATTCATGGTCTTGTAGATCTCTCGAGCCCAAGTATCTCGACCACGTTCTGGCCATTCATGAACACATCGGCAACTGTACGGTCATACACGTCTTTGCCGTGTGGCACGATGCGGATGGTCCCTTCTCGCAATATTTGACTGAGCCGCTCCAGTGCTTCTCGTCCTCCTGGTTCCGTCAATTCCGGAGCGTTAAGTCCTCGAATGCGGATCCGCTCTGACCCATATCGAATCGTATCGCCGTCGATGGCCTGTGCCTGCCAACTTTCCAGCGTTCGTTCCTGTGTGCCGAGTTTTTCAGGAGCATAATGCGGCAGGAGAGATCTGAGGCTGTGGCGACTGGGACGGTGCATGCCTTTCGGTTTTTTGTGGGGATGAAGGGCCTTGTCACGAGGAAGTCGATGGGGACGGACGTCGCTTCCTGCCCGCGACTCCGGTTGCCGGCAGAGATCACAAGATGGCAGCTGACCGGAGGCGTTATCACTGGGCGACAACGGCGTGGCAGGCAACGATGATGGAGGAGCGGTGGATGGCTGAGCCGGCGAGACATGAGGAGCGATCAGCGTGAGTATTGCCGAGCAGATGACGAGGCAAAGGTAGCCTGCCCTGATATCCCCACGCGAGCCGATGTTTGCAAGGCGCGTCTCATATGGATCCCAAGCGGACGCATGCTCCGTGCCACGAAGGCGCGGTTGACAACGCAAAAAGCCGCATGCTGTGATAGCGACGTATCTCGTTGCTTGTGACAGGTCGTTCATGATGTCGATACAAATACGATCCGTCTCTGCATCATCAACGAGATATGTTTCACGAACTACGACTCACGGAGGCTTCTCATGGATATGATGGGACGTGTGGGATTGGTCGAGATTCCGGTGTTGATCGCACCGGATCAGAAGGTCTGGATGGATCGCATGATCAAAGAAGGAAAGATCGCCATTCCGCCTGGCGGCACTTTGGAAAAAGGCTCGCTCTATTCAATGTTTATCCGCATGCTGCTGCACAATGCCATGGAAGAACAGAAGCGGCAGGAGGCGTTGGAGGCAGAGGACGAAGACGATGAGTAGGATTCGGGAAGCAGATGGAAGCTTCCTGTCTAAACACGCACGACACGTCACCAATCCGACCGCCTCGTGTATCTGAACAGATGCCTTCTGTATCCGGTGAGATACGAACGACGAGCGATGAGCTCTTAGAGCGATTTGAATGCCGCGTGTGCCGCTCGGATGGTCTTCTCGATGTCGGATGAGGTATGAGCGGTCGAGAGGAACGCAGCTTCAAACTGCGATGGGGCAAAATAGACGCCCTGCTCCAGCATCATATGAAAGAATATGCCATAGCGTTTCGTATCTGACTGCTTCGCGCTGTTCCAATCCACCACCGGCCCGGGCGTAAAGAACCCACAGAGCATCGAACCGACTCGCGTTTGTGTAAACGGCACGCCAGTTTTCTTGGCTGCTTCGCCCAGCCCTTTGGCCAGAGCCGCTGATCGTTCCTCCAGCTTCTTGTAAATCCCGCGAACTTTGAGTTGCTTCAGAGTGGCAATGCCGGCTGATACAGCCAAGGGATTGCCCGACAAGGTACCGGCCTGATACACCGGCCCGGACGGGGCAATCAGATCCATGATCTCCTCTCGTCCCCCGTATGCACCGACCGGGAGGCCACCGCCGATGATTTTCCCCAGCACTGTCAGATCCGGCGTGACACCGTATAATGTCTGTGCGCCTCCATAGGTAACGCGGAAACCGGAAATCACTTCGTCGAAGATCAGCAGGATTCCGTTTTCGGTCGTGAGCTGACGGAGGGCCTGGAGAAAACCTGGCGCTGGCGGTACGACCCCCATGTTGCCCGCAATCGGTTCCAGAATAATGCATGCCAGTTTGTCGCGATACTCGTTGATAATCCGGCGAACTGTCTGAATATCGTTGTATGGCGCAGTGAGGGTATGTTTTGCAAAGTCAGCTGGTACGCCGGGTGAATCGGGAATGCCCAACGTCGCGAGCCCTGATCCTGCCTTCGCCAGCAGATAGTCGCTGTGACCGTGGTAGCAACCTTCAAACTTCAGGATCGCGTCACGCCTGGTGAACGCACGCGCGACGCGGATCGCGCTCATTACCGCCTCAGTGCCTGAGCTGACCAGCCGCACCTTCTCCATCGAAGGAAGCGCCTCATGGATCATTCTCGCGAGCGTCACTTCCAATTCGGTCGGCGCGCCGTAACTGGTGCCGTTGGTCGCGGCTTTCTTGATCGCGCTGATCACCGTAGTCGGGGCATGACCCAGGATCATCGGTCCCCATGACAGGACGTAATCGAGGTAGCTGTTTCCGTCGACGTCGTAGAGGCGCGCACCCTTGGCTCGTTGGATGAAACGCGGTTGTCCACCGACAGACCGAAACGCTCGAACCGGGCTGTTCACCCCTCCGGGGATCAATTGTTGCGCGTGTGCAAAGAGTCTGGCGGAGCGAATGGTTTTCATGACGGGGGCGCACCCTACCATGCAGCTAGAGAAGGGGTCAAGAAAGTCGAAGGAGGGAACTGAACGTGAGGACGAACGCCTCAGGTGAGGTCAAAAAGTGTCTGATCAGATTCACTTCTATCCTTTTTGATACAGGAAAGTGGATTCCTAAGCATCGAAGGCTTTGCAATCTCACGATACTTCTGCGATCAGATTATCCACAGGCTGCGGCCCGACTCTTGCGTGGTGTAGTAATGGAGCTCATTCATCAATTGAAAGGATCGAGGATGATCATCGTCTGTTCCTGGTGCCGTAAGGAAGGAAACAACGAGTTTCTCGGAGAGAAGATTCCGTTCGATGACGAGCGCGAGACACATGGGATCTGTGTCATCCACTATCGCGAAGTCCGTACACGCTGGCAGGAAGTGGTTCGCGTACCGGGTTCATCAAATGCTCAACTCAGCAGACGCAACGTGGTGCTGTCGACCTTGCGGCACTGGAGGGGCCTCTTACATCTCGCGAGGAACTAAAATCTGTCAACCGAATCCATCTTCATGCAACCCCGCGCGTCATTCTCCTCCACTCTTCGTCGGACACCGACCGTGAAGAAACTAATTGAATGGATGGTCGATTGATCCTGCTGTGAGCTTAATGATAGCGGACGCGTCAGCACGGTCGGGGTAATGTCATGTCGCATTACGTCCGTCTTCTGGAAGTCCGTATCGGCTTGGTTGGCTCTCGATCCTCCGGGGTCGTGATCTCTTGCATTCCCCAATGGGCTCGTGCCGCCTTTCCCCGTTCCGTGACCGCAAACAGCACGTGAAAAGGCGTGACCGGTCGCTCGCCCATTCCCGCCTGTCCCGATGCCCAGGCCTCTCCGGCATCGCTCAACACCTCGAGCAGCGTGGCGTAGTCATCTTCGTCCTGAGATAGGATCTGTTCCGCATCGGTGAGCAGCAGCACATAGCCTTTCGCTGGCATCCACTCCAAGTCAGCCAAACATTCCTCGAGAGCGTCCCAATTGTGTCCAAAGTAGTCCGGCAGGTCCATCACCTTCGCGAATTCGGCAAAGAGGGTAGCCGGGGTCTTACACTTAGCGCCCTTAATCGATTTCAGCACGAAGCCGGGAGGCGGTTTGAGGAGGGATTCAATGGAATCTCTAGACTTGAGGACCAATAGCGAGGTCCAGGGTGCTCTCGTCGATTGGAGGTGTTTTGAAAGAGACGATGGAGTTCGCATTAGTTCAGCGCGATGAAGGTTCGATAATGGTCGCCAGTGTAATAGGCTTTGCCGGTGTTTTGTTCTATCACGATCCGTTCCTCGTCTCGCGGCCGCCCGCGCAGTTTTGGATTCACGTCATATTCGCGATATCGGCCCTTCGGGAGGTGTCGTTCACGATTGTGGAACATACGCCCGCCCACGTATCCCGGAGGCGGTTCGCCTTGACGCTCTTGTATCTCCTGTAACAGGTCTCTCGCCTTTTGTGGAGGCTCTTCTGTCCGGAGACGTGCCGGGATTTGCGCTTCGGACGCGGCGGATGGTGCGGGATCATTTGTTCGAACGCGAAAGGCATCAGAGTCTTGTGCTGCGGGTGCTGGAGGGTTGTTACTCTGCGCATCCGAACTCCCCGTAGAGCCGGCCATGAGTACCAGGGCGAGGAACACCGGCGATACAAATCGTGCGGTCAGACACATCATTGCTGGGTCGACCGAGGTTGAGAGCGAAACGCTATCACGCGCTCTGAACGGAGGTCAACGAACGGAAAATGGCGTGTGAGAGATGCGAGCACAAATGGAATTGCTCAACCAACAGGTACGACTGAGGCACGGCTCCGTTTATTCTTATGACAGTTCACTCCCATGCATCCGCGCGAAGAGTTCCCAGTTGAAAGGCTTGGCCATGACGGCATGAAGTGGAATCATCTGAATCGTGTCCTGATCCCGATAGGCCACCATACAACCGACGACGGACTCGGGGTCCTCGACCAATCGTCGAACGGTCTCGTACCCCAGGTGCTGCGCGATAGTTTTATCTTCCGGGGTGGGTGGTGCACCTCTGAGCGTATGACCGAGAATGGTGGCCTTGGTGGCCAGCGTAAGGGGATACTGATTGGCTTTCCCTTGACGTTGCGGCCACTGCGCAATCGTCGTGGCCACATAATCGACCAGGCCGTGGACGCCGCCCTCTCGGTGGTGCCGATGGGGGGTGCGCTCAGCCACGACAAACAAATGGCTCTTATTGGGTACGCCCAACGTCCGCTTGAGCGTCCCGAGAATAACCTCGTCGATGTAGGCATCGGGATCGGGATGTTCGTTCACCAAGACGCCCTCAGCCCTCGCCTGATAGGCGCAGGCCAACGCAAGATGGCCAGATCCCGCCCCCATCACTTCGACGAAAAAGATGCTGCCCATCGCGGAGCTGGTCGCTTTCAACGATTCGATCGACTGATTCGCGAGCGCCACGGCTGAATGGAAGCCGAGCGAGGTGGTGCCGTCGATATTGTTATCGATGCTCCCGGGGATTCCGACCACCTGGACCCCAAAGCTTTCATAGATCGCGCGAGCCCCGCGAAGGCTGCCGTCGCCTCCCAGCACGATCAACGCGCTGTCTTTCATATACGGTTCGAGGTTCCGCATGGCGGCCTGTTGAACCTGTTCTTCCTTGAAATCTTCAAAGCGGCTGCTGCCAATTGGGCTGCTCGCGAGACTGCTCATGCCACGCGTATCTTCCTCGTTCACCACCTCGATCCAGTTGTTCGCGAGCCCGAGGAAGCCGTGGCGGACGAAGCATATCTCCAGGCCGAGCCGGTTCCCCGTTACACGCAGTTCCTTCAAGGCGGCGCCGGCACCGGCGAAATCGCCGCCAGACACCAGGGCGACGATCCGCTTGATCTGCCGAGGTTTCAGCGTGACTCGATCCTTCCGTTCCCGTTCGACGGTGACCCAGGCCTCTCGCGCAACCCGTTCCCGTTCCGAGAGCCCCACCGCCGTGGAATAGCCCGACAGGCGTCCCTGCTCAAACGTCAAGAGCACGACGTTATCCTGACTCTCTTTGTAGTCGCTGAATTCGGTGAAGGCTTCGTGAAAGGGGCGCGGGTCGAGATAGATCATGAGCGCCCGCAAGGTCGAGCTGTGCGTGTACAAACAGGCTACTTTACCAGGATGAGATCGTCCCACCCGGTGAAGGCCATCGATCACATCGACGTACAGATCGAAAAACGAATTGCCGCCGGGATAGCAGTACAGCGGGTCTTTCAGAAGACGCTTAGCGATCTTGATATCCACGCCGAAGGCCTTGGCCGCTTCCTCGGCCTCCATCGTTTTATCCATCCCGGTGACCCACCCGAAATCCGACGACTCCAGGGCCGCTTCGAGCAGCGGTTCAGGGGGGGTCACGGATTCGGGGACGAGTGCACTGATCACGTGGTGAAAGAGTTGCCGCGTGTTGGGACTGCGGCTGATGAAATGCAGGAAGGTGCGTGGATCGAGATAATTGGACAGATGCAGAAAATCGAGTTGCTGGGCCACCACACCGACCATGCGAGCCAAAGCGGCACCGACAGCGTCTGCTCGCGGGATGCCTCGCTCAGGGTCGAGTTGGTTCATCAAGCGGCATCCGACCCGGTGCGTTTTGCTCTCGACGCGCGAAATGCCGTGGCGCATCGTGAAGAGCAACGTTCGGCCGGCCAAATCGCGGGGCAACAACCAGAACCGATCGTCGCCCAGGTCCAGTACAATACGACCCTCGGCCAATTGCGGTGTGAGATGAGCTCGCGGGACGATCGCCACCGGGCGACGGTGGGTCGGCTTCAACACCGATCCAATTGGAGCATGAAGTAAAGGCAGCAGTTCCCCTTCAGCGAGGACCCGATTCCAGGCGGCAAAAAATACCAGGTCGTCGCCTGCGCAACTTTCCTCGAGGATCCTCTTTCGTTCCGACCGGTAGGATTCGGCTCCGGGAAACCCGGTTTGAGCGCGCTGGACAAAACCGCGGATCTGCTCCATCGCGCCCCGGGCTTGGCGAACTCGGTCAATTGATGGAGAAGGCGGTGCAGGGAGGAGCGTGTCCTCGCTCGGTTGGCGTCGGGCGAGCGCGGCTCCGTATGCCAATAAGCCGTCGATCGTCACGAAGTCGAGTCGTCCCGTTTCGCTTCCCATTTCTATCCCTTCGACGCTTGTCGACGTCTCGAAGAACCTTTGCGACCAGAATTCGCGTTTGTTAGAATGGCTTCCGTGCACAGAACGCGAGGACGAATGGCCTCTCAGCCACGCTGATCCCCGGTTCCTGCCGGCGCTGGCCCACAATGATTGGGTGCTCGCTCCTGTCTTGTCAAGCAAGAAGAAGGTAACATGAGAAAAGCGAAGATCGTGTGCACGATCGGTCCCGCCAGTGATTCCCTGGCGTTGCTGGACCGGCTCATCGAGCACGGCATGGATGCGGCTCGGCTCAACTTCTCACATGGTACTCACAAGTCTCACGGCCGCGCAATTAAAACGATCCGTGAAGCTGCGGCTCGCAGACAGGTGGCGGTCGCCATCATCCAAGATTTGCAAGGGCCACGAATCCGCGTCGGCGATCTCGGTGATGGCGGAATCGAAGTGACGACCGGCCGATCCGTGCGATTGCAGACCGTGCTGGCGAGGTCCGGAGGACAGCTCGGCGCCTCGTCCATGGCTCCATCGGGCGCTCCGGAGATTCCCGTTACCTATCAGTACCTCGTGCGTGATGTTCAGCCCGGTGCCCGGATTCTAATAGACGACGGACTCATCGAACTGGTGGCGAATCGAATCTCCGGCGGGATCGTTGAATGCACGGTCGTCACGGGAGGAAGGATCACGTCACATAAGGGCATCAATCTCCCCGGCACCTGCGTCAGCGCTCCGACCCTGACTGATAAGGATCGAGAGGACATTCGATTTGGCGTGGCAGCAGGCGTCGACTACCTGGCCCTCTCGTTTGTTCGTGGCCCGGAGGATGTGGCCGCGGCAAAACAGGTCGTCGCCGAATGTAACGGCGATCTCCCGATCATCGCAAAAATTGAGCGAGCCGAAGCAGTGAGCACGCTGAATGCCATTCTTGATCAGGTGGACGGTGTGATGATTGCGCGCGGCGATCTGGGCGTCGAAATGGGCCCCGAAGCGGTGCCGATCTTGCAGAAGCGCATCATCGCCGAAGCCAACCGCCGCCGGCGTCTTGTCATCACCGCGACGCAAATGTTGGAGTCCATGACGCAGCGCACGAGTCCGACCAGAGCGGAAGCGTCGGATGTCGCCAATGCCGTGTTCGATGGAACCGACGCCGTGATGCTCTCGGCTGAGACAGCGATCGGCCAGCACCCGGTCGAAACGGTTCGTGTCATGGATCGGATCATTCGAGCGGCGGAAGAAGGGATCGAGCCGGCCTCGACGCAACGGCCTGATGCCGACCACGGCGAGGTTTCCTGTTCTGAGGCGATTTGCACGGCGGCCTTTACCGCGGCCGCGGCCATCACGGCCAACGCCATCGTCGCATTTAGCGAGCGCGGACTGACGGCTCGTTTGATCTCGAAACAGCGTCCCGCTGCTCCGATCATCGCATTCACACCCTTTGAGTCAATCCGGCAGCGCATGGCGCTCTACTGGGGAGTGCTTCCCCACACCATGCAACAGATCGCGCAAACAGATGAACGTGTCGATGAGGCAGAACGTCGTTTAAAAGCAGAAGGACTTGTGAAGACCGGTCAACGGATCGTCATTCTGTCCGGAACTCGCATTGGCCAGCCGGGGCGCACGAATTTAATGAAGCTGCACGAAGTAGGATGAGCGAGACCGGTTCAGTCGTTCCAGCAAAAGACGAAGACGAAGGGGAGATAGTGGTGGGACGAAACGCATCCATCATTCTGACATGGCTCGCAGTCCTGATTATGACTCCGACTCTAGGGTCGGCCCAAACCGGATCGTTGAGTAATTCCCCGGCAGAGGTCGTGAAACGCTATCTGGAATTGGACAAAAAAGGGGCTCGCCTCGAGTCGATGTCCGTCGACGCCGTGCAACCGTATATCAGTTGGAAGGAAGAGCCTCTCTGGAGCCGGGCAGTCGTGACACAGGACTTCGTGGTGGCTGAGGATTACCGTCAGTGGGAAGTCGTCGACCGGATGGAAGTCGTCATTCCCGTCACCTTTCACCTAATGGGGTTGGTCTACTTCGAGACGGCCGGATTCGTGTCGAAGCCCGAGACGGAAGAAGTGCGTTTTCGCGTGAAAGCCATCAAGAATCGTTGGAAAATCGTTGATCCCTTGCTTCCACCCCATGTCGGCCAGAAGCGCATGGTGAATTTTGTGCGGGAAGCCTGGATCAAAGAAACCGATTCGGAGAAGCGGGCCGCGCTTGCGACCTTACAAGAGGATCTGCGAAAGGCGAAATAATGGCGAAGACCTCGGTTGATCTGCTCATTTTCGATTTGGACGGGACGCTCATTGAGTCCAAATGGGACATCGCCAAATCGGTGAACCTCACGCTTCACGAGCTGGGACTTCCGCAACGGCCGTTGGAGGAAATTTTTGGTTTTGTCGGTGACGGGGTCAAGAAACTGTTGCGCTCGGCCGTCGGCGACAATAATCGCGTCAGTTTCGAAGAGGCGCTGCGCGTGTTTCGCGGGCATTATTTAGAGCATTGTCTGGATCGCACGATCTATTATCCGGGTGTCGAACAAGCACTCATCCATTTCGGAATGAAGCGTAAGGCCGTGGCGACCAATAAATCGATCGAGTACACCACGGTCATACTGCAAGGACTCGGTGGCAATCATTTCCAATGTGTCGTCGGCGGCGACAACGGGTTTGGTTTGAAGCCGGAGCCTGGGATGTTGCTGCACGTGATGGAGCGGTTGAACGTGCCCCGGGAGCGGACCGTCCTGGTAGGAGACAGCACCAACGACATCAATGGGGGCCACAACGCGGGAATCCGAGTTTGTGCTGTAGGATATGGCATGGGCAATCGGGAGAAGATGGTTGCCTGCCAACCAGACTGGTTTATTGAACGACCGGAGGAACTGATGGAGCTCTTCATATGATGAAACACATGCGCCTCAACGTCGTCTTTTTGTTCGTGTTCGTCACGGGCTTCATGCCCGTGATCGGCGGATTGGCAAATGCTTCCGGTCTCGCCGACCGCGTGATCGAACACAAACTGGCCAACGGCTTGACCCTCCTCATGGTTGAACGGCACCAGACACCGGTCGTCTCGATTAATATGACCTTTGGGGTCGGAGGCGTGAACGAGCAGGTTGGCCAAACCGGTCTCGCGCATCTCTATGAACACATGGCGTTCAAAGGTACAAGGACGGTCGGGACCAAGAATTATGAAAAAGAGCGCCCGATACTTGAGGAGCTGAGTCGAGTCGGTACCGAACTCGAGGAACGGCAGCGGGGACTGGCCAGGAGAACCACAGATGGGCCGGCGAGCCCTGAGGAAACCGCGGCCATTGAGGCGCTTCAAAAACGGTTCACGGCGTTACAGGAACAGGCAGCGCAGTTTGTAA
>Ga0335070_10006647_pt1 | contig 13600 bp, 12 predicted proteins | sample Lox_Sample_13_FD_206722 | JGI IMG/M metagenome (GOLD analysis project Ga0335070, IMG submission 206722) | Soil microbial communities from Loxahatchee National Wildlife Refuge, Florida, United States - Lox_Sample_1.3 | ecosystem: Environmental > Terrestrial > Soil > Wetlands | place: USA...
ATCCAGACCGATGCCGCCCTGAACCCTGGAAATTCGGGAGGACCTCTCGTCACGTCTCAGGGAGAGGTTGTCGGTGTGAATACCGCTATGATCCTTGCGGCGCAAGGGATCTGCTTTGCCATTGGGGTTAATACGGCCAAATTTGTCACGGGGCAGCTCATCAAAGAGGGTAAGATAAGACGAAGCTATATCGGACTCGGAGGCCAGAATGTCCCGTTGCTCCGCCGTATCGTGCGATTCTATCGTCTGCCCGTTGAAAGTGGCATCCTGGTGGTATCCGTCGAAGAGGGTAGCCCGGCACAGAAAGCCGGTCTTTCTGAGGGGGATATGATCGTCGGTTTTGATGGCCAGCCCATTGCTGGTATTGATGATTTGCATAAGATATTAACAGAAGAGAAGGTAGGGCTAAAAACAACGCTGACGATTATACGACGAACGGAAAAATTGAATCTGAGTATCATTCCCGAAGAGTCGAAGCCCAGAGAAGATGAATAAAATAACCGTCGAAAAACTGCCCAACACAAAAGAGATCCCGGGAACAAAAAGGTGGGAGGAGGAACGAGGCGAGTTCGTTCAGGTTGCCTATCAGGAAGCGATGCGCCATTTAGCTGCTTTTGAGATCAGGAAAGGGTTCTCGAGGGGGAGCCATTACCATAAGAAGAAGGAAGAAATCTTCTATATCTTTCGAGGAAAGATCAAAGCTTCGTTTCTCGACATGGACACTCTTCAGAAGGGAGAAAAGATTCTTGAAAAAGGAGATAAGATAAGAGTCAACCCCTATTGTGGTCACCTGTTCTACGGACTGGAAGACGCCATTCTAATCGAATACAGTCCTCAGGTCTACGATAAAGAGGATAGCTTCAAAATCGACTTAAGCTAAACGAGGCAGCCCGGTTTTTCTACTTTACTGGCGGTTGTTCTCCCGATCCCCCGAACTCCCCATTCTTTTTTTCTATGGGAATTCTGATCCGGAAAGTGGACCCCTTTCCCACCTCGCTTTCCACTCCAATATCGCCACCGTGGCTTTGAATAATTCCATAACTGATCGCCAACCCTAACCCCGTTCCTTTACCGGTTTCCTTGGTGGTAAAGAAAGGGTCGAAGAGTTTGGAAAGGTGTTCTTTCGCAATGCCGCACCCTGAATCGGTGAAAGAGACCTGTGCCATTCCATTCTTGATGTTTGTCTTGATGGTAAGGGTTCCTCCGTCGCCTGCCATGGCGTCGGCAGCGTTAATGATGATGTTCATAAAGACCTGCTGGATTTGATCTCCGTCCACGAAAAGCATCCCGATATCTTTCTTGAATTCTTTGACAATTTTGATATTTTGGAAACGAGCCTGATTCTCGACAAGGGTGACGGTTCGGTCGATCAGTGTATGAATATCCCACTCCTTCATATCGGGCTTTCTTTGACGAGCGAAGTCCAGAAGTCCCTTTACAATGTTCCGGCATCGGGTGGTCTGTTGGACGATGTTCTCCAAATCTTTCTTCCAAGGGTGGTTCTCATCGACCTTTTTAAGCATCAGGGAGCTGAAGGTCAGGACTCCGGTGAGGGGGTTATTGATCTCATGTGCGATCCCGGCTGCCAGCTCGCCAAGAGCCGCCATTTTACCCGCTCGGATCAGTTGGTCCTGGACCTGTTGAAGCTCCTGAGTCCTCTCCTGAACCCGATGCTCAAGGGTTTGCGTCCATTCTTCAATCGCATCACGGGAGCGTTTCAATTCCGAAATCATATTGTTAAAGGATCCGGAGAGTTCTCCAAGCTCGTCCTGGGACCGGATGGATACGGTCTGATCCAAATTTCCATGGGCGGCTGTTTTGGTAGCAGCCAAAAGTCTACGGATGGGCCGGTTCACAAACCGGGTGAGAAACAGACTCAACAGTAAACTCAGAAGGATGACGCTGATGACTCCCGAGATGAGCATCTGTTTATAAATTTGAGCTTTTTCTTTTTGAAAATCTTCGAGGCTGATCGTGGTGTCCAGGACACCCAGAACATTCGTGGTCTTGGGATGGCAGGAGTAGCACGAGGATTCATTATAGATTGGGTTAATCAGTCCCAGAAGGCTTCCTTTTTCAGTGTGATAGACGCGCGTCTTGCTGTCCGAGGGAAGAAGGACCTTTGCCTCACCCTCTCGGTGACATCCATAGCAGGCCTCGGCTTTTTTATCGACGACTGTCCCAACCTTGGTACGGTCGGAAGAGACCGTAATCTCACCCTGCTTGTTAAAAATTCTGACCTCGGTAATTCCCTTTCGCTGGGCAACATCATCGATGATTCTTTGGTACTCGTCTCTTCGGTCCATGATCATCGCATTGCGAATGCTCAAACGGATGGTTTCGCTCAGGTTGAAGGCCTCCTCCTCCGTCTTTTCGATCATCTGCTGAGAAAGGGAACTGATATTGAGATAGAGAAAGATACCCTCGATCACCACCACCGCGATGATGACGCTGAGAAGAATCTTGGCCTTCAGACTCGTTAGATGTATATTCATTCCAATCCGGGCAAATTTTAGCATTTAGAAGGAGAGGAGTAAAGCGGTCGATCCCATCCTCTCAACTCGTAGTATTCCTTCAGCATGACCTCGAGGTCCTGAGGCTGGATGGTCTTCCCCGTTTCCTGGAGTACCTCTCGAAAGAATCGGCGCGGCAATTTATCTTCTTTTGGGGTTACGCCTTCCTGTTGGTTGAATGCCCTGGCAAGGTTGATAATTCCAGAGGCCATGGTTTTTAGTTCCTTCTTTTTGAGTGAAAGGTTGCAGGTTGCCTTTAAAATTTCTCGGAGATCCTTCCAGGTGATTAAATCGCGATAAAAGCGGCAGAGGATCAGGGCATCGAAAAGGGTCATCTTGTCCTCATAATCGATAAAAAGCTTCGCCTTCCCCTTTATTTGATCGGGATCAATCTGACCAGAAAGTTCAGACTTATAAAAGGTCGCTCTGAGATGGCACGCCCCTCGGTCCGATGTGGCATACGCCAGTCCCATTCCCTTCAGTACCCTGGGATCAAACCCCGCAGGCTCCAGGCCTTTTACATGGATCGCTGTCTCTTCCATCCCCCAAACCTTTGCGGCATGCCGGACTCCCTCTGACAAGATGCGCCCCATCCCTCTCCGATAGGCTATTTCTGTCAAGGTCTTCGCAATGCCATGCGCGTCTCCGTATTGAAGATTTTCTTTGATCTTCTTTCTCTTTGAGGCCTCGATGGCAAAAGCTGCCAAATTCCCCGCTGTAATGGTATCCATTCCCAGACGGTCGCATAAGTCATTGAGGTAGATGATCTCCTCAATGGAGCCCACCATACAAAGTCCACCAAAGGCATAGATGGTTTCATATTCCGGTCCCATAATACGAAGACCTCGGTGCCTCCCCTGTTTGATCTTGGAGATTTTCCCGCAAGCCATGAAACAATGGGGGCAGGCAATCGAACTCACCTGACAGCGTTCCATCAGGCTCTCCGCGCTGATTCCTTCCCACCCTTCCAATGTCCCTTTGGACCAATATTGGGTAGGGAAGGCGCCAATGGTGTTCATAATGGAAACCAGCATAGGAGTTCCATATCTTCTATACATGTAAACAATTTGATTGTCTTTGACTCGCTCTTTAAATGCCCGGGACAATCTTTTCAAAGAAGGGGGATCGGCGATCTCCCGCCGCTTCTTTCCGTGGAAGGCAATCCCTTTCAGCTTCTTTGATCCCATCACTGCTCCGATTCCTGCTCTTCCGAGAGAACGCCCGTGCTCACTCTCGATCACCGCAAATTTGACCAAATTCTCGCCCGCCGGACCAATGACCAAGGCCCCGGAATCTTTGCCGATCTTTTCGAGAATGGCCTCTTCTGCCTCGTAGGTCTCTTTTCCCCAGAGGCTTGAGGCAGAGTGGAAAAGGACCTCTTTATCGCTGATCTCGAGAAAGACGGGATGATTCGACCTCCCTTCAATGATGATGGCATCATATCCAGTCCGGCTTAGGGCAAGGGTAATCTTCCCTCCCGAATAGGATTCACAATAGATCCCGGTCTGAGGAGATTTGGTGAAGACGGCGTAGCGGCTCGAGCCATAGAAAGGAGTATCTGCCAAAGGACCTAAAGTAATGATTAAACGATTTTCAGGTGAAAAGGGATCCACATGAGGTGGATTTTCTTGAAGGAGAAGGTAAGACCCTAAACCCTTGCCACCCAGATAGGTTCGGAGAATAAATTCCGGGATAGGCTCGACCGTGAACCTCTGCCTGGTGAGATCGATCCGGAGAAGTTGGTTAAAAAATCCTTTCATTATTCACATCTTAAAAGAAGCAGGACGGTTAAATCAAGGGAGGATCCCTTTCGCACGGTCTGCCAGCAGCGGATCCATAGACCCAGCCACAATATACCCCTCAATCTATTTGAAAATACAAGATTCACCCTATTTATCTTTTCGATTCATTCGGGTAGGCTGATAGTATAAGGGTTTGTTTCCCTAACGGCTCAATAAATAAAGGGGAAGAAGATGTTTCAGCAAAGGAGGGCCCTATGGAAAAGATTAGGACAGGCGGTAGAGATGTTCTGACAACCGTGATCGTTCTTTCCTGGGTATCTTTCGCAGGGCTTCTATTCGCTAACAACGGAGATAAGGACTTGCAAAGACAGGTGAACAAAATTTTCGGGCCGTTACCGCAGGCGATGGTATCGGAGAAGAATCCGTTCACTCCTGAAAAGGTCAAATTAGGGAAAATGCTTTTTTACGAGACACGGATTTCTGTCGACGGAACGGTGAGCTGTGCTCGATGCCATCCGATCAGTCTCTATGCGGCGGACGGGTTAAGAAAGTCGATCGGGAATAACTGCAAACTCAACCCGAGAAATGCTCCCACCCTTTTCAATGCCGCAGGACAGATTTCCGCGCACTGGACGGGAAACAGAATAGACGTTGAGGATCAGGCAAAACAATCGGTGATCGGTCCCCCTTCCTTTGGAATGCCTTCCTATGGGTCAGTGGAGAAAAAACTGAAAGACATAAAGGGGTATGTGGAGCTATTTAAAGCGGCATTCCCGGCGGACCACAACCCAGTAACAGTAGATAATTTCGCAAAAGCAATTGGTGTTTTTGAAAGGACCCTCGTCACGCCGTCTCGCTTTGATTCATTCTTGAAAGGCGAAATCGCTGCATTGAACGCGCAAGAAAGAAGAGGATTAAAAACATATATAGAGACGGGGTGTATGATGTGTCATTTCGGTCCTTATCTAGGCGGACAGGTATATGAAAAGTTTGGAGTCATTGAACCCTACTGGAAATACACCAAGAGCGAGCCGGTAGATGAGGGAAGGTATGCCGTCACGAAAAAAGAGGCCGATAAATATGTCTTTAAAGTTCCGATCGACAGAAATGTTGCAAAAACCTCTCCTTATTTTCACGATGGTTCCGTCGACAAGCTTGAAGATGCCGTCTGGATCATGGGTAAAGTCCAACTGGGAAAAGACCTCAGCAGGTCTCAGGTTGAAGAGATTGTTACATTTCTGAAGTCCTTGACAGGGAAGATTCCTGAAGACGCACTGAAGGTTCCTTTGCTGCCCTCAATCGAATGAGCTGTTGTCTATCTTCCCAGAAAAGGTTCCCGTTCTGCCCCCCTAGTATCCCTTTGGCGATACGTAATCCCTGTCCCTTTTCGGCAGGAGGGTTGAACTCGGATTCCCTGGTTGAACGCACTGTCATCTCTTTAGAGGGATGCCGTGGCGTGTGGGCGCAGCCAAGTTGCTCGACGAGCAACGAAACAAAAAACAAGATCACCATTAGGTAACGTATTTTAGCTTTCATCTTTTTGCCCTCCATCATGCCCAGTTTTTTCTCTAAGAATTTAGAGAGATCTTTTTCCAAAAAGTTCTCCCACAATTTGCCTAGGAAGTTCTTTAAGGCAATTATCGATTTCGTCTCGGAGTAAGGGTGCATCCGTATCCAGCCAGTAAGCCGAATGATGTATCGAACTCTTATATTCAAATTCCCTTGAATAAATCTCACTGCCATCCGTTGTCCGAATCAGCCTGGTATTAACCTTCATAAATAAGGCGATCAACGGATTCTTGCCTTTTCCCTCCTTAAAACCGCCGCCCTTTACATTCAGCTCTAAGATCGTATTGATTCCCTTTTCTCTGAGTAACTTGAAGTCATATTGAGGCGAAATAATAAAGTCATCTTGCTGCAAAAGAATAAAAGTATAATCAGATAACTCCAAAGAATTCTTAAAGACACTTGTAACCACAGTTTTTTGAATGCCGATTCCATCAAAAGCATTTTTGACTGTGGCCTCTATTCTTCGGGATTCTCCTTTGGGTACTGCATTGACCGCTCCTTCTATGCCTCCGTATACACCGCCTACGACCCCTCCTATGGCGGCTCCACCTCCAACAACAAATGGAGCAACTAAGCCGCCGCTTGGTGTTGATGCAGCGGCGCCGACGAGACCCCCATAAAGTATTCCGCCCCCAAGGCCTACCGAAAATCCTATACCAGCACCTGATAAACGTCCTTTGGCAAATTCAGGATGGAACTGAATCTTAGGTTTAGAGGACCCAGAGACAATACCAATCGTTCCAAACTGCGCCCTCATTTCTTCAGAAACTGGTTTCGGGCTGTGGGCACAACTCCACACGCCGGGGAGCAAGGCGATGGATAGTAAAATGATGATTGAATTAGGTATGACCGCCAGAGATTTCCTTTTCATTCTGTTGCCCTCCTTTGAAGAGTATTTTTGAAACGCGGTAACCTACTAAGAGCAAGTCCCATGCCCAAGAAATGGGTTTGAAGTAAGAGTGGAATAACCCCCCGCCATTGTTACAGTTTTGAAATAGACGTCATTGGGAAAATCAGTGGTAGTGTGAATTAGATTGCGCAGTTAATACGAAAGGTGCGAATGGGGTTGCCCAATGAGGAGGGAAGAGGAAATTCAATCAACTGTGTCTGTGTGTGTATTACTTAATTAAACAGGTCCATTAAATGAACATTTCAAAAAGTTAGGATGGTGCCATATCAGAGATTGAGGATTACGGATGAAAGTGAGCATGACAGATCAGTTAACCAGTGTGGAGCAGCGCCATGTTAGGTACATGCTCTCCTGTAAGGCAAGGCCCCCGTATCTCGTTCATTCCAAATGTTTGGCTAACTGCTCAATTACTTCAGCCGCAATAAGAGCATCTGGTGGATATGCAGCCTGCAAAGGCAATAGGCGAATCAGTAAAATGGCCATGGGCTCTTGGGTGGTTCTTTCCCCTACAGGCACCGCAACGAGCACACCGGCAACAAACAAAGGAATTGAAGTTGTCACCGCTCTTCCTGCGGTCTCCGCTTTTTGCTTTATGATAACAAAGTGCGTTCTGCCTTCCTCTTTTGCCAGGTGTGCAGCACGCAGGAGCGCAATTTCGGCAACACGTGCCTCGCTCGTCGATGGATTTCCTAGAACTACAATACTGAATTCATCGCCATTGATCCGCTTGTCTCTATATCCGTACCCTTTTTCAACTGTCCCCCAGATGGAGCTAGCCTTAGTGTAACCCGTTGGCCGCGCGCAGCCCACCAATCCCAAAATGATAAGTACGATAATTGACCAGATTAAGCCTTTGACCGTTCCCATTATCCTCTTTTTTGGCATGAAAACCTCACCAAGTAATCTCATCGGCATCATTGGATGGGCGATTTCTTGATATTGAGGGAATGCAGATGTTGCAAGAAAATCGCAATATTGGCCCGGATTGAGCCTTCATTAGCGAGCTTCAGACGATGAACACCGGAAAACGCATCACCCACAGTCGCTCCATAAGAGGCGGTAATGATGTCATCATACATCATCTGGTCATCGAGGTTTCGGGTCAGCTTATAACGCATAGCTGAAGTAACAATCATCGTAAGACCGACAGATGGCTGTTTAAGCTCAATGAGAAATACTTCAAGGCGAAATGGTGCATCAGCGTCAGAAGTAATCAGAAAACCATACCGCTTCAGCGATAAGTGCAACGCCTCATCCAGCTCCCTGTCGCCCACCTTTGAAGCCAGAGGATTCGTCTTCTCTCCACCGCCGACTTTCGAGATGGCGATCGCATTACGAAGAGGCGAATCCAGGCTGTGACTTGGAAAAAGTGCTGATTCTGGCACCATGAGCCCAGGTCGCGCAGGGGTCGCACACGCACTCAAAGTCCCGAGCATCGCAATCATAAGGACCAGACGTACACAGGTAAGAAGTAGGCTCAAACTTATCCTCCGTATGGCGACAACCCGCCATTATTTCCTATCTAAACTTCATGAGCGATTTTCGTTGCGTAGATTTCATTCGGGCTCTTTAGAGACCTTCTTCAGGTCCTTTATAAGCTTACTTGCGTCGGGGTGACCCATTCTCTCGGCCGTTCTTACGTGTCTCCATGCCATATCATACTTTTTCAATTCAAAGTAAACGACTGCCAGATTGAGGTGGATTATGGGGTCGTTTCTCCCACAAAGGGAAAGAGCCTTCTCGAGAGGCGCAATAGCTTTTTGATACTCCAAATTTCTGGCATATACAGCTCCTAAAGCAGCCTGAATGCGGGCAATATTGGGGTTAATATCGCTCCTGCTAATCAGCTTCATCATCACTTCAAGTGCCTCCTTTGGCTTACCAATCGTAACATAGTTAGCGCCGAGATCGTCATAACAGGCCCAATTCGAAGGGTCTATTCTAACACATTCCTCTAGGGCTGTTATGGCCTCCTTTACGGGAAACCTATTAGCGCTGGAATAAAAAAGAGCTAAACCTTTATAGAACTCTCCCTTCGACCGATCCAGTTTGATGGCTTTTTCCATTTCCTCTATGGCTTTCTTCCATTTACTTTTGAATTCAAGGGCATAAGCGAAGTAATAGTGAGAGAGCGGATCCATCGGCTTCTCGTTTACCCATTTTTCTAAGTCTGAGTAGGCCTTTTTTAATGTGATTGTTAAACTCTCTTCAAGACCTGGGTACCACGGATCTATATCTCTTGCCAAAAGAAGCTCATCAATAGCTTCCGGCCATTTCTTCATCTTGTAATAACTATACGCAAGATTTTTCCGTGCCGGCGCGTGATAGGGATTTAAAGAGATCGCTTTTTTGAACTGATTTATACCTTCTTCTATATTTCCTTTCTGAGAAAATGCAACACCAAGGTCCACATAGGCTTCTGCATCACTGGGGGCAAGTTCTATTGCCTTTTTATGTTCGGCGATTGCTTCATCGTACCTTTTTAAATCTGTATATACATTACCCAGATTACTATGGGCAGTCTTGTGGTTCGGGTTGATTTCAATTGCCCTCTTGAATGCCTCGATAGCTTTATCGAGTTTCCTCTTTCCATAATATGTAACACCAAGATTTGCATATGCCGGCGCATAATTTGGATTTTTCTCAATAATCTTCAGCAATTGCACGATGGCCTCGTCAAGCTTACCTTTTACCATTAATGAGGCGGCACGATTTGTGCTAACTTCTTCACTTTCTTGGCTATTTATTAACACGGGTAATACCAAAACCGAGGGAATACAAATGGCAAAAGCCATAAGGACAATTATTTTCTTCATAGCTTATCGCTCCTTGCCAGACAGGAGTACTTCAAAAGCAACTTTATCATAGTCATCATTTCTGTCAATACACTATTCTTCGATAGCGAGATGATCTAAGGGCTGATGATTACCGAAGGAAATAAACAAAAAGTCAGAGCCACCTCTGTGACCCTACCTCTGTAAGCCTGCCCGATGGCTCGCTCTTCCAACTTAAGGAACCCATCTAAATCGTCTCGTACCTGAAGATCCGGTATCTGTAGGTCCGGACCAATCTAAGGATTTTCCTTTTAGCGTGAGCTCAGTGGTACCGTAACGACTACGATACCAAATTTTGTACTTCCCACGCTCTTTGGTTACATTCCCTTCATATCTCGACCAGCCTTGACCTACCTGTCTGGCCCCACTTTGCCACCAATAAAGACTCGCCTTTTCCTCGTCGATTTTCTCTACGATTAGAAAAAACTGAATAAAATTATCAGACCCCTCCCATTTCCCCAAAAAAGCTGATAGTTCTTTTGGCAACGAAGGATCTGGTTGGACGATTTGAAGATCATCTGGCATAGGAGGGGCAGCCATCTTCTCCACCACCGTTTTTTGGTGATATCCTTTATTCATTAGACACTCATTTAACTTTTGTTTCATTATGCTCCGCTTGTAAGGAATCTTATCTTCTTCAACCATTCGGCGTACTTGAAACTTACAAGAGGCAACATCCGTTCTTAATTGACTATGAGTCATTCCCGGTTTGGTCCAGCCTCCAGTACATCCTCCTAAAATCGGTATATTCAAAATAGCCAACGTTAAGATTACCCATAATCTTTTCATTATCAAAACTCTCTTCATGCTCATCACCTCCTGTCTTCTGATACAGCAAAAACAATGCCTAGTATGGACCCCGAGAGCAATATTTAATAAGCCTTAGATATCATTGGATTTTCTGAAAAGTATTTTTACGAATGATTTAAGTAGGTGTGAATCAAGTTGCCCAGATTAGAAGGTGATGTGTGAACCTGATTGCGCAATGAAGAGGCTGAGGGTATTTCCAAAATGAAGACTTCACTAATCTTCAATGGCAGGCTGGTTGGGTAGTTGATGACTATGAATTGAAAGAGTCGATAACCGGCGGTTCAGCGGCGGGTCAGGATACCACCAACGACCTATTGGGCCACTAATTATCAAACCCCCACTGTCGTCCCCTCCGCTGCACGCGCTTGGATGTTAAGGCTGTTTGATACCCAGTCCAGCGTCGAGCATCAGCCCGTATTTGAAAATTGCAGCGGCCGAAAGGTGATGGAGAACGTCGAACGCCAGCGTACCCGGCTGCCCACTGCCTGACAGCTTTACCATCGCGTCAAACAGCGCTTCAGGCCCAAGGTTCGCACCGTCCAGTATCCTGCTGGCAGCAGCATTGGCCTCGACTTCGTCCGCCTGCGTATAGCCGAATAGAGGGTCCGCAATCACCTCCAGGTATCCTCCGGTTCGTAGTTCCGGGAAGAATCCCACCCCACCCCGCGCAATTTGCAACGCCCCACCCACAACAACAAAGAGCCTCACGGACGCGTCCAGGATGTTGCGCGAGCGTGCAGCACGACGCCCATGCTGGTACCACTCATGGCCCATTAAATGCGCGATCACTGCCGCGAGTTCGGCATCCTCAAGCCCTTCCACAAGCCTGTCGCTAACGAACAGTGTCCCATCTGGCACCCCAAATCCCATTGGCCCCGCCATATTGACCACCACTACTCGCCAATGAAGCCCCTCGACTCGCGCGGCTGGCTCCAGCTTGGCGAGCGCTGCCTCGGCGCGTCGACGGTTTTGGACGTTCACCGAAGGCAACAAGAGCCCCGCCAGATCATTGGCCACTACGACGTAGTCATGGCCATCCACCTCAGTGGATGGGGCGGCGGGTTGGGGCGGAACGGCGAACGCCTCGTGCAAGTCGGGTGGAATCGTGACCGGCCAGGGCGGCGCGAACGATCTCTCATGAAACGCGAGGTATCGGACTGAGCGTGGAACAGCCGGAATATCTGCAATTACCCGGCTCTTGTAGAGCTGGCTCAAGGAGAGCCACTTCACACTCATTGATGACCGCTTCAGCACAAGCGAGCGCGGAGGCGTCCTGTAGAACATGGCGAAATGCTGCACCTGACCAGCAGCGGAGGACGTGAAGCCGACGGCCGTCGGGAGACCGAGATCGTTCACCGCCTTCGCTATCATAATGTCCGTGAGCACTTGGTCCCGCAACAGCTGCGCGCCTTCGCTCGACGGCCGGCTATCGCGGATAGCGGCAAAGCGACCCCCCTGAGGGAACTCCTCAGGACAAATTGCGTAAATCGTCATGCCTTTGCCAGATTGCCGACCTTGCCGCAACGCGTGACGAAAACGCGAGCCCTCCGCGCTCATCCCCCCTTGGCTGAAAGCCGCACACCCACCAAATGCCAGAGCAAAGACTAAAATTATGGCGTGTCCAAGCTCAACACTCTTCCGTTGGAAACGTGATGATGGCAGTTTTCCTAACGTCCGCACAGGCATCCTCCCACGATGCCACAACTGAATGCCCCGAGTTTTTGCTGAACTCATTTTGCTCTCCTTCCTGCGCAAAATGAGCAGATAACTTGTCTTTTAAGCCACTCTTATTAAAAATGACCAACCGATGTCAAGTTATTTCAGTGCCTACCCCTTTTTTCTCGCGTTGGAAGCGGATGGGAGACCGCTCGCGATCTCCCATCCTCATCTTTAGACTCCGACTGACAAACAAGGTGCTTGTCCAAGATTGGGAGTGTGCGTTGAGTTTTAAGATGCTCCAACAATCATTCAAAACCCCGTGCAGCTCGGACTCACACCTCCCGATGTGTTCCCGTTCACTGAGATGCCACTTATGTCGCCGGTAAAACTGGACTCATTGCCAGAGCACTGGAGGCCAAACTGGGCATTCCCTGTGATTATCACGGGCGGGGCTAGAAGCTGCAACCCTCCGCCAAGGGCCAGTAGAATCCCGTTGTCTGCATTGTTGCTTACGGACCCATCAAATATCCGTGCGGTCGAGTGGAGATACAGATTTATGCCATTGCCCGTATTGTTACTGATTGTGGTACTGCGGAGTTCGAACGACGCACCTTGGATCCCGTATACACCCCCGTTGGGGACGTTGGGCATCGTTCCATTTCCAGTAATCGAATTTGCTATAGGTAGGCCAGATGCCGGGTGACCTATCCTAACACCACTGGAACGCTGTGCAAGGACCCCACTGCCGCTGTTTCCGGTGATGTTATTACTGCCCACCAGAATAGCGCTTGCCCCATCAACTAAGATGCCGAACCAAGCAAATAGCGAATTGGGGTTTGTGCCGTTTCCCGATATTGTGTTTCCGCCAATGGATGCGCCACCACTGTTGGAGACTATGATTCCGCTCCCCTGGTTGTTGCTGATTGTGTTGCCGGCATACTGATTCTGGTCAGTGATTCCAATCCGGGCGCTGCCGCTGACCGAGACAACGATGCCTGCGTTGGCGTTTGAGGAAATGGCGCTGTTAATCACCGTGGCGCTGCCTCCCTCGACGACGACACCGTGTCCTCCATTGTTCCGAACCGTACAATTATCCACCGTACCATTACCACCATGAAAAAAAGATATGCCGTTCGTACCCGTGTTCTGGACAGTGCAATTTTGGATGGTCGCACCTCCACGGACAAGGATTCCGGTCCCTCCGCCTGATATTGTCAGGCCATCGATCACCGTCCGAGCAGCATTTGCGGTGATCGTAGGGGTGTGCGGGTCCAGACCATTTATTGCGCCGCCCGACGGGTCCGCTTTGAGCGTAACATCGTCCAGAACGATCGAAACATTCTCGTTGCATGTGCCTTTGACCTGGATCGTGATGGGAACGATGTCGAGTACTTGCAGAGCACGGGCGATCGTCTCACCGTTGGTGCAATTTACCTTCTTCACGAAGCCGCTGAATATCTGGGCCTGCGCCTCGCAAACCCCCAATACCAGCAATACCGCGAGCAAGAAACTCAAGAACATTCTTGTTTTCATAGTTTTTCCCTCCTTTTTAAAGTGTTAGCA
>Ga0335070_10006648_pt1 | contig 13599 bp, 11 predicted proteins | sample Lox_Sample_13_FD_206722 | JGI IMG/M metagenome (GOLD analysis project Ga0335070, IMG submission 206722) | Soil microbial communities from Loxahatchee National Wildlife Refuge, Florida, United States - Lox_Sample_1.3 | ecosystem: Environmental > Terrestrial > Soil > Wetlands | place: USA...
CCTGCGCCTACTATCTTGCTCTGAAAGGTTACCCTGTCACCATCTTCGAGAGACTGGGTGAACCAGGCGGGATGGCTGCTGTAGGAATTCCTGATTACCGTCTCCCTCGGGATATCGTGAGATATGAGGCAGGAATCGTCGAAAAAATGGGGGTTGAGATTCGGTACAACACTCAAGTGGGAAAAGATATTACCCTTTCTCAGATGTTTGAGCAAGGTTATAAAGCCGTCTTCATCGGTGTGGGTGCCCAAACCAACACACCTATGGGCGTCGAAGGGGAAGACAAAGGATACAAGGGATTCATCCCCGGGGTTTACTACCTCCTAGAAATCAATCTTGGGAGAGACCCGTATCCCGAGGGGAAAAGGGTGGTCGTGGTCGGCGGTGGGAATGTGGCCATTGACTGCGTTCGCTCCTCTTTTCGTATCGGTAAGCCGGATGTGAACCTGGTTTATCGTCGGACGAAAAAAGAGATGCCTGCGGATCGGGTGGAGATCCATGATGCGGAGGAAGAAGGTGTGAAATTCCACTACCTCTGCAATCCGGTCCGGATCGTTGAGAAGGAAGGAAAGGTTGTAGGCGTGGAATGTATCCGGATGGAATTGGGCGAACCGGATGAATCGGGAAGAAGGCGACCCGTTCCCGTGAAGGGATCTGAGTTTTTCATTGAGACCGACATCCTGATCCCAGCCATCGGTCAGGCCATTGATCTCTCGTTCCTCGAAGAGAAAGACGGGGTGAAGACAACGAGACGATCCACGATCGCCATCCAGGAGGGGACCTTCTTGACAAGCCGTCCGGGGATCTTCTCGGCGGGGGATTGTGTGACCGGCCCGGATGTCCTGGTGCGCGCGGCGGGACACGGAAAGAGAGCGGCTGAAAAAATAGATCTTTTCCTTCGTGGCATGGAAGTGAAGGAATCCGAGGGGGAACTTTTGGAGACCCTGGTGGAGAAAATCAAGGTTTATAACAAGAATGAACAGATTGGAATCTCCGGCGGGCAGAAAAGGGCGATGTTGAGCATGCTTCCTCCCGATTCGAGAAAGTGGATTTTCGATGAGGTGGAAGAAGGATTTTCCATCCCCGTGGCTCAAAAGGAAGCGGAGCGCTGTCTCCGATGTGTAAGAATCGGGCTGTTTGCTGTTTAATCCCCTCTCTCCCCCTTTAGAAAAGGGGGGTTGGAGGGGATCTGGAGGATATCGTAAAGAATGTTAAAGCTGACCATTGATGGGAAAGAAATCACTGTAAGGTCGGATCAGACGATCTATGAGGTGGCCAAAGAAAACGGGATTTACATCCCCACCCTTTGTTATCACCGGAGATTGAGTCTGCTCAAGTCCTGCCGAATCTGTTTGGTCGATGTCCAGGGTGCTGAGATGCCCATGGCCTCCTGTGCAACGCCCGTGGTGGAGGGCATGGTGGTTCATACCCGCACGGAGCGTGTCGAAAAGATGAGATCGGAGGCTTTGAAACTATTACTGGTCAACCATCCTCTGGACTGTCCTGTTTGCGATGCCGGGGGAGAATGCCAACTCCAGAATCGAACCTACGAATTCGGGATCCAAAAGAACGAGTATCCCCCGGAGAGAAGAGAGTTTCCCTCCATCCCCTACGGGACCCCCCTGATCCGACAATGGTTTGATCGCTGCGTCATGTGTCTCCGCTGCATCCAGGCCTGTGTGGACGTGCCGGGAGCGGATGTTCTCGGGGTGGCAGAGCATGGCTTCCCCTCCCATGTGAAGGCGGTTCGGAAGGAGAACTGTATCTCCTGTGGAGAGTGTCTCCAGATGTGTCCGGTGGGTGCTTTAACAGAGAATCTCAGTCCCATCAAGGGCCGTACATGGCAACTGGACAGAATACAGACCACCTGCACTTTCTGCGGATGTGGCTGTCAGCTCGAGCTCAACACCCTCGCCGACAGGAAAGTAGTCAAAGTAACCACGAAGGGGGAGGCCGGGGTCAACCAGGGGAGTCTCTGTGTGAAAGGAAGATTCGGTTTCGATTTTATTCACCATCCGGAAAGGCTTCAAAAACCGCTTGTAAAAAAATCCGGAGTTTTCGCAGAGGCCTCCTGGGAAGAAGCCCTGGGTTTGATCGCTACAAAACTTCAGGAGATAAAAGAGAAGTACGGTGCCCAGAGCATCGGTGGAATCTCTTCCTCCAGGGGAACCAATGAGGAGAACTATCTCTTCCAGAAATGGATGAGGGCCTGCATCGGAACAAACCATATCGACAATGGTGCCCGGTTGTCCAGCGGGTCCTCTCTTTCTGGGATGATGGCCTCCACTGGACGGGGGGCGATGACTCATGCAATGGACGAAGTAGCCAAGGCTGACCTCATCCTTATCGTCGGTGCGGATGCATATGATGATAATCTCATCTTTAGCAATAAGATGAGAGAGGCCATCCGAAAAAACAACGCCAAGGTCATCCTGGTCGATCCTCGGAAGACCCAATGGGAAAAATGGGCTGACCTTTGGTTGAGACCTCTGCCGGCGACGGATATCGCTTGGATCAATGGCCTGGTACGTCTCCTGATCGAGAAAGGGGCCTCTTCAAAAGAATTCATCGAATCTAAGACGGAAGGTTTTGAAACCCTGCGGTCTTCCGTAGAGAAATTCTCTCCCGAGTTTGTCAAAAATACTGCGGGAATCTCTCCAGCAGATTTAGAGGGTGTTGCCAATCTTTATCTCTCGGCGAGAAAGAGGGCGATCGTTTTCGGCTCCGGGGTCACCCAGCATGCCAACGGGACGGATATCGTAAAGGCCCTTTGCAACTTGGCCATCCTGACCGGAGAGACAGAAGAAGGAGGAGGGGGCGTCTATCCGCTGCACGCCCAGAACAATGCCCAGGGGGCCCTTGATATGGGTGCGCTTTCCGAATTCCTCCCCGGTTATCAGAGGGTGGAAGACGAAATGGGGCGCAGAAAGTTTGAGAAGATCTGTGAGAGGGAAATTCCGGGAAAACCGGGTTTCACCTATATAGAGATGTTCGACAAGATTTCGGAAGGGAAGATCAAGGCCCTCTATGTCTTCGGTGAAGACCCGTTCATCAATCTTCCCAACTTGGAGAGGCTCAAGAACGGACTCCGTCAATTAGAACTCTTAGTGGTTCAGGATCTCTTCGTGACCCACATTGGAAGTTATGCCAATGTGATTTTACCCGGGGTGAGTTTTGCTGAGAAGGATGGAACTTTCACCAGTATGGAAAGAAGGGTTCAAAGGGTGCGGAAGGCCATCTCGCCGGTCGGTGACTCGAGGCCCGACTGGAAGATCCTCTGCGACCTTTCGACGAAGATGGGTTATCCCATGGGATATCAGAGTCCTGCTGAGATTATGGAAGAGATCGCCTCTCTGGCCCCCATCTATGCCGGGGTCAATTATCACAGCCTTGAGAAAGGCGGAATTCAGTGGTCTTCAATGAATGGACGGAAGCGAAGATTCTTCCCCATAGAATACAAAGGACCGGTAGAGCAGCCGGATGACAAATATCCTTTATGGATCATTCCCAGAGGGTTTCATTACCATTACGGCATCGGGACCACGACGAAGAGAGCGGCGGGGTTGGCCAAGGTCTTTCCCGATTCCTGCGTTGAAGTTCACCCAGAAGACGCCACGAAGGCAGGGCTGGAGGACGGGGGAAAGGTGAAGGTTGTGTCACCGAGAGGTGAGGTGGAGACGACCTGTAAGATTTCCGGAGCTGTTCCCAAAGGGGTGGCTTACTTTGCCACGACCTTTTTCCCTGTTTTTGTAAATGATCTTTTGGTTTCCGGGTTTGATGCGACGAGTCAGCACCCTGAGTACAAAGTCTTTATCGGAAGGATAGAGAAAAGATAGATCCCGTTAGAAAAGGTGGGGGTGCCTCAAGGAACGAGGCTTTCTAACGGGGTAGTGGAGAAGCAGGATGCAACTGTTATATCTTCTCATCGAGATCGTTGTTAAATGTGTGGTGGTTTTTGCCTGTCTGATGATCGTCGTCGCCTATTTGACCTGGCTGGAACGCAAGGTCTTGGGCCATATTCAGGTTCGTTATGGTCCGAATCGTTGCGGCCCCTTTGGATTGCTCCAGCCCTTTTCGGATGCGGTCAAAGCTTTCTTCAAAGAGGACCTGGTTCCCGGAAGGGCGGATAAGGTCGTCTTCGTCATGGCCCCGATGATCTCGATCATCGCAGCCATCAGCATCTTTGCCGTCATTCCCTTTGGCAATCAGGTTACCATCCCCGGAACGAATTGGGTGGTCAAACTACGGATTGCCGATGTGGATGTTGGGCTTCTCTATATCTTCGGCGTGGCTTCTTTAGGGGAGTTTGGAATTGTCTTGGGAGGCTGGTCGTCTGGAAATAAGTATGGATTAATGGGGTCCCTCCGAGCAGCGGCTCAGATGATCAGTTATGAAGTGGCCCTTGGCATCGCGGTCATAGGAGTCCTCATCCTCTCAGAAAGTCTGAGACTGACTGAGATCGTTCGTCTCCAGGGAGGAGGGTTCTGGAATTGGAATATTTGGTATCAGCCGGTGGCGTTTGTCCTTTATCTGATTTGCGGCCTGGCGGAGATCAACCGGACTCCCTTTGACATGCCCGAAGCAGAGGCAGAGCTGGCCTGCGGATTTAACATTGAATACAGCAGTATGAAATTTGCCCTCTTCTTCATGGCCGAATACGCCCATATGGTCACGATGGGCGCCGTGGCCGTGACGCTCTTTCTGGGAGGATGGCAGCCGATTATTCCTCAACTCAGTTTCATCCCCGGAGTGGTCTGGTTTTGTGGGAAGCTCTTTGTCTTCCTCTTCTTCTTTATCTGGGAGCGGGGGACGATGCCGCGACTCCGGTACGATCAGATCATGAAGCTTGGCTGGAAGATTCTGATCCCCTTAGCACTGCTTAATCTTGTCATAACCGGGTTGGTCGTTTCGTTGAAAGGTTAATTAAAGAGGTCAAAGATGATACTTCCGTTGTTAAAAGGTTTAGCTCTTACGTTGGGCCGATTTTTCTCCAAACCCATCACCATCCAATATCCGGAACAGAAGATTCCTCCGGCGAAACGTTGGAGGGGCATTCAATATTTCGAGAAGGATGAGCGTGGGAAGACCAAGTGTGTCGCCTGCGGCCTCTGCATGATCGTCTGTCCTTCTCAATGCATCTACATCGAGACCGCCGAAGATGAGGAAGGGAGACGATACCCACTCACCTACGAGCTGGATGCCACCCGGTGTATCTTCTGCGGTTTCTGCGAGGAAGCGTGCCCAGTAAAGGCGATCTTTATGGGAAAGACCTATGAATGGGTAGAAGGCCAGAGAAAACCATTTCTCATGACTACAGAGACGCTTTTAGAACAGAAGAAGTTTAATCCGTAATTCAAATCCCTCCCCACCTCCCTTTGCTAAAGGGAGGAGAAATAAATCATTTCCCCCTTTGGAAGAGGGGGATGGAAGGGGATTTTAAAATATAGGAGAAAGGAATGGCTGAAAATATTGTACCGATATTTCAATGGTTGGTCTTTTTGGGAGCGGCTTTTACATCTATCATCGCTTCCCTATTGGTCGTCACTCGAAAGAACCCTATTCACAGCGCTCTTTTTTTGGTGCTGACCTTGCTCTGCGTGACGGTACTTTATCTTTTGCTCTATAGTCAATTCATCGCCATCATTCAAGTGGTGGTTTACGCCGGTGGCATCGTGATGCTGATCGTCTTTGTCATCATGCTCCTGGATCTGGAGCAAGAGCTTCGGTCCGGTTTAAAACTTTTTTATTCGAAAGTAATCGGCGGCATGCTGATGGTCCTTTTTCTTTTCGGGATTATTTATTCGGTCGTGGCGAAATCTCCCACTGGGAAGATGGGTTCCTATACACCGGATAAGGTGAGTGCCAATGTGAAGGCTGTCGGTGAGATGCTTTTCACTCAATATCTTTTCCCCTTTGAGATTGTCTCTGTCCTTCTCGTGGCCGCAGTCATCGGAGCGGTCATCTTGAGCAAGAAAAGGACATAAGGAGTCGACTTATGACAATTCCACCCGTTCCCCCTGAATGTTATTTGGTTTTGAGCGGAATACTGTTCACGATCGGAGTGATCGGAGCCCTGACCCGGCGAAATGCGATCGTGGTCTTTATGTGCATTGAGCTGATGCTAAACGCCGTTAACCTCACCTTCATCACCCTGTCCCGCTTTCTTCAATCCCTGGATGGGGTGCTCTTCGCCTTCTTCGTAATGGCCGTGGCGGCCGCAGAGGCAGCCGTGGGGCTGGCCATTTTTGTAATGATCTATCGCTCGAGAGAAACGATCAATGTGGACGAAATTAATCTACTGAAATGGTAACCCCCTCCCACACCCTCCCCCCTTGAGGGGGAGGGGAGGGGGGGTAAAAGGAGTCTTCCATGTTCGATTATGTCTGGTTGATCCCTCTTTTTCCGGCGATCGGCTTTCTGATCAATGGGCTCTTCGGCAGAATTTTGGGAAAGAAGGTGGTCAGTTGGGTAGGCCCCTCAGTGATTGGGCTCTCCTTTCTCACCTCTATCCTCATCTTTCTCGAATTGATCGGAAAACCAGCCGCAGAACGTCACTTTGAAAAAGTGATTTTTGATTGGGTGGTCTCGGGTTCATTCCAAACAGTGATTGGCTACCAGATTGATCCTCTCTCCATCCTGATGGCCCTGGTAGTCACCGGGGTCAGTTTCTTCATCCACATCTACTCAGTCGGTTACATGCATGATGATCCGGGATATACCCGGTATTTCACCTACCTCAACCTTTTCGTCTTCATGATGCTCAATCTCATCCTGGCCAACAACTTTTTGTTGATGTTTGTGGGATGGGAGGGTGTCGGCCTCTGCTCCTATCTTCTGATCGGATTCTGGTATGAAAAGGATTCCGCCTCCAATGCGGGGAAAAAGGCTTTTGTCGTCAATCGAGTGGGTGACTTCGGTTTCATTCTCGGTATGTTCTTGCTTTTCATCCATTTTGGGACATTGCACTTCGCCGATATTTTCGGCCCCCTTCAAAAAAATCCCCACATGCTGGATACTGCGACAGCAACCACGATCACTGTTTTGCTTTTCGTTGGGGCGTGTGGAAAATCGGCGCAGATTCCTATCTATGTCTGGCTTCCGGACGCCATGGAGGGTCCGACACCGGTCAGCTCCCTCATCCATGCGGCCACTATGGTGACCGCCGGTGTTTATATGGTGGCCCGGTGTAATGTGCTCTACAGCATGGCGCCCATCTCCATGGCAGTCGTGGCCATCATCGGCGTCGCCACAGCCATCTATACCGCTTCCATTGGATTCTGTCAGAACGATATAAAGAAAGTTTTGGCCTATTCTACAATTAGCCAGTTGGGCTACATGTTCTTAGGCGTAGGCGTGGGCGCTTATAGCGCAGGAATCTTCCATTTGATGACCCATGCCTTTTTCAAGGGACTCCTCTTCCTCGGTGCAGGGAGCGTGATGCATGCCTTGAGTGGCGAATTGGACATGAGAAAGATGGGAGCTCTCAGAAAAAAGATCCCCTATACCTTCTGGACTTTCTTCATCGCCACGCTGGCCATCGCTGGGATTCCTGGCCTGTCTGGATTTTTCAGCAAGGACGAAATTCTTTGGCAGGCCTTTTCCAGTCCCCACGGCTATTGGCTGCTGTGGGCAGTGGCAGCATTAGCTGCTGGCATGACCGCCTTCTACATGTTCAGGGCCCTGTTCATGACCTTCTTTGGTCAGTCCAGGGTCGATGAACATGTCGCCCATCATATCCATGAATCACCCAAAATTATGACCATTCCTTTAATGGTTCTCGCTGTTCTTTCCGTCATTGGAGGTTATGTAGGTGTTCCGCATATTTTAGGAGGAGCCAACCACATCCATGAATTCCTCGCTCCTGTATTGGGAGGCGGGGGGGAGCCAACCAAGGCCCATGCCGGAATTTCACTCCTCTCGCAAGCCTGGGCGTCAGGCGGAGAGGGAGGAGGTCACGGAGCTGTCTTGGAATTCCTCATGCTGGCGATCTCTGTGGTGATCGCCCTCATCGGAATTGGCATCGCTTATCTCTTTTATGTGAAGAATCCTGCCCTTCCCAAACTGGCGGCGGAGAGATGGAAGGGACTCTACAAACTGGTCTACAACAAATATTATGTTGATGAACTCTATGAAATCCTTTTCATCAACTCTTTGAAAAATTTAGGCATTGGACTCTGGAAAGGATTTGATGACTTTGTCATCGACGGTTCGATCAATGGCACTGCCTATCTCATCGGTTTGCTCTCCGGAGCCATGAGAACGGTGCAAACCGGCCTCGTTCAAAATTATGCCTTCGCCATGGTCATCGGTGGAGTCGTCATTGCCGCCTACTATATTGTGCGGGCTATTTTTTATTAAAATCCCTCTTATCCCCCCTTGATAAAGGGGGAGGTTACTCCTCCCTCTCGTAAAGCCTGCCCGCCGGTAGGCAGGCGAGGTTGGGAGGGATTTAAGAAAAAGGAGTCAGGTTCATGACGATCTTGGGTATCCCAATCCTGTCGCTGTTGATTTTCTTCCCAATTTTGGGCGCCGTTATTCTCCTTTTCATTAACAAGGAAAATGGGAGAGCCATCCGGTGGGTCGCTCTCCTCTTTGCCTTCGTCGAGTTTGTTTTCTCTCTGCCCCTCTTCCTTGCCTTCGATTCCAAGACAGCAGCGATGCAATTCGTGGAGGATTGGTGGTGGATTCAGAGCTATGGGATCAGCTATAAACTCGGAATTGACGGGATCAGCTTGCTCTTGGTTCTCTTGACCACCTTTTTGACCATCCTGTGCATCCTGTGCTCCTGGACCGCGATTACCTTCCGGGTAAAGGAGTTCATGATTTCATTCCTCTTCCTCGAGACAGGGATGATTGGTGCTTTGGTGTCTCTCGATCTTGTCCTTTTCTATGTCTTCTGGGAAGTGATGCTCATCCCGATGTACCTCCTCATCGGTGTCTGGGGTGATCCAAAGAGACGAATCTATGCAGCCATCAAATTCTTCCTTTTCACCATGGCAGGGAGCGTGCTGATGCTCGTGGCGATCCTGGCCCTTTATTTCCTCAACCAGAGGGCAACCGGCGTCTCCACCTTCGACGTGCTCGAACTCTATAAGTTGGGATTGCCCGTTGGAACGCAGTACTGGCTCTTCGGTGCCTTTGCCCTGGCCTTTGCCATCAAGGTTCCAATGTTTCCCTTTCATACCTGGTTGCCCGATGCCCATACCGAGGCGCCGACCGCCGGAAGTGTGATCCTGGCGGGCGTCCTGTTGAAAATGGGAACCTACGGATTCATCCGGTTTGCCATACCACTGTTTCCGAAGGCGGCCTTTGATCTTCTGCCGTTGGTCTCTATTCTTGCGATTATAGGAATTATCTATGGTGCCTTAGTCTCGATGATGCAGCCCGACCTGAAGCGACTGGTTGCCTTCTCCAGCGTGAGCCATCTGGGATACGTCATGCTCGGAATGTTCGCATTCAACATGCAAGGGATCCAGGGATCCATCTATCAGATGCTCAACCATGGCATCAGCACGGGGTCCCTCTTTTTAATCGTCGGAATGGTTTATGAACGCCGCCATACAAGGTTGATTGCTGACTTTGGAGGACTCTCGAAGGTGATGCCGATCTACGCCGTGTTCTTCATGATCGTGACGCTCTCGTCGATCGGCCTGCCCGGAACAAACGGGTTTGTGGGAGAGTTTCTGATCCTCCTCGGTGCTTTTCAATCCAACGTCGTCTACGGGGTATTAGCTGCTACAGGGGTTATCCTGGGAGCCGCATACATGTTGTGGATGTTTCAAAGGGTGATGTTTGGGAAGATCACCCGGCCTGAAAATGAAAAGCTGAAAGACCTGAATGCAAGAGAGATTTCGATTCTCGTTCCGATGGTCATCATCATCTTTCTGATGGGGATCTATCCCAAGCTCTTCTTCAGCAAGATGGATGCCAGCGTGGAGAAGTTCATAAGGGATTTCAAGGGAAGGGTTGAAATGAGGGCTGACCTTCCCCCGCCAAAAGCGGCTGAAGTTGTGAAGAAATAGACAGGAATATTGGAGGAGTTCGTTGATGAAAATACCAGAGATTGACCTCTATCTCATCGCACCGGAGATCATCATTACCGCTTTCGGCTTTTTGGTGCTTCTGTTAGATGTCTTTTTACCCAAAGGAGAGAGAAAGGGATACCTTGGCGTCATCAGCCTCATCGGCATCTTATTCGCCGGCCTTTATACTTTCCCGCAGATGGGATCTGTCAGATCCGGTTTTGAAGGGATGTTCATCTCGGATGGATACGCAATCTTTTTCAAGATTATTTTCCTGATCATCGCCTTTTTAACAGTGCTGATCTCTATAGGTTACATCCATAGGGAAATGATCGAGTTTGGCGAATATTATGCCCTGATCCTTTTTGCGACCCTCGGGATGATGCTGATGGCGGCAGGGTCTCATCTGATCACCATCTTCCTCGGATTGGAGACAATGTCCGTTTCGATCTATATTCTAGCGGGGATGATGCGAGAGGATAAGAGGTCCGTGGAAGCGGCGTTGAAATATTTTCTTTTGGGCGCTTTTGCCACAGGATTCCTCCTCTACGGGATTGCTCTCGTCTATGGTGCCACAGGGTCCCTTAATCTGAAAGACATCGCCATCTATATTGCCTCCAAAAATTTGCTAAGAAGCCCGATGCTTCTGATGAGTCTTGTTTTTCTCACCATTGGTTTCGGCTTCAAGATTGCCTCTGTTCCTTTTCATATGTGGACGCCCGATGTCTATGAAGGAGCTCCAACCTCCATTACTGCTTTCATGGCAACGGGGGTGAAGGCAGCCGCTTTTTCAGCATTGGTCAGGGTCTTCTTCTCTGCCTTGCCGGCCTTTCGTCCTGATTGGACCTCGATCATGTGGGTGATCTGTGTGGCGACGATGACGGTGGGAAATATTGTGGCGATTTCCCAGACCAATATCAAACGGATGCTGGCTTACTCGAGCATCGCCCATGCTGGATACATTTTGGTGGCCTTTGTCGCGGGGAACGATTTAGGGACTTCAGGCATCCTTTTTTATCTCATGGCCTATGCCTTTATGAACATCGGTGCCTTTACCGTGGTGATTCTCCTTGGGAAGAAGGGGGAAGAGAATACCCTGATCAATGACTATGCAGGGATTGGATTCAAGTATCCCCTCCTGGCCGCATCGATGACGATCTTTCTTCTCTCCATGGCAGGCATTCCCCCTCTGGGAGGATTTATGGCCAAATTTTATATCTTCAGTGCGGCGGTGAAGTCAAAATTTTATTGGCTGGCCATCCTCGGTGTCTTGAACAGCGCGGTATCGGTCTACTATTATCTCCGGGTCACGGTGCTCATGTATTTCAGGGAATCCGAGCGGGAAATCACGGGCCTCCAATTTTCACCGGCCTCAGTGTTCGCATTACTTTTGGCTGTGATCGGAACCCTTTACATGGGGATCTTCCCTGCCAATGTGCTTTCCTTAGCCCAGCGATCGATCGGCGGATTGATGTAGAAATCAGCGATCTTATCTATTTTCGGATCTCATGCCCACGGGACTGTCATAAAACGTGCTTCCTCCCCACCGGTCTGTTAAGCGCCGGGAAGTCAGGGCATTCACGGAACAAAGACCCGAGAGTGCATCAGCCCCAGGTCCCTTCTGCCACCACAACGCCGGAAGGGGCTCTCGGAGTGACACCTCCTGCCTCAGACCCCTTAAGACCTGATTTTGATCGGGAGTTGAAGCCGTTTTGCGCATTGTTATTGCGACTATTATCCTCTGTTAGATTCTTTGGCTACGAATGATGGTAAGAACATTCGAGGTTGACTTTTAGGCGATTTCTTGAAAAAATAAATTTGACCCATTTGGCGGGGTCATGACTTTAGCGTAAGCAGTTTAGGGAAGAATAAAATATCTTGAGGTCGGAGGGTTGAACGGAGGCTTTTGGTGAAACGTTCAGAGGGAAGAGGGTTTAAGGCCCTCAGGCCTGTAAAAATTACGAGGAATTATTTGAAACATGCGGAGGGGTCTGTCCTTATCCAAATAGGGGATACCGAGGTGATCTGCTCGGCCAGTGTGGAAGAGAGGGTACCCCCTTTCTTAAGAAATACCGGAAAAGGTTGGGTCACCGCAGAATATTCCATGCTTCCCCGTTCAACGCATACCCGTACTTCCAGAGATTCCTTAACGGGTCGAGGAAGCGGCCGCGCCTTCGAGATTCAAAGGTTGATCGGGCGCTCCTTGAGATCTGTGACGGATCTCAATGGATTTGGTGAGAGAACAATCTGGATCGACTGTGATGTGATTCAAGCCGATGGAGGGACAAGGACGGCTTCGATCACAGGGGCCTATGTCGCTTTGGTCGACGCTTTTCGAAAGATGGTTAAGAATGGGATGGTCGAAGGGATTCCTGTTAAAGATTCAGTCGCTGCTATCAGTGTAGGGAAAGTGGATGGGGAAGTGCTGTTGGATTTAGATTATGAAGAAGACTCCAGAGCCGAGGTGGATATGAATGTGGTGATGACCGGCGGCGGAAAGTTCGTAGAAATTCAGGGCACCGCCGAGGGAAGCGTTTTTACAAAAAAAGAGATGGACAGTCTGATGAAAATTGCACAAAGTGGGATTAAGGTCCTGACGAGAATTCAGAAAAAGTCTTTGGAAGGAAAGGGACAAAATTAATAAGGGAAAACGATTAGAAGTGATCGTCGCAACCCGGAACAAGGGGAAAATTCGCGAAATTCGGGGCGCCTTGAAAGGGGTTGGTCTTCGGATTTATTCGTTAAACGATTTTTCGGATGTTCCTGAGATCGAGGAGGATGGTAAGAGTTTCGCTGAGAATGCTCTGAAAAAGGCTCGCTTCTACTCGAAGTACTTCGGGAAATTGACCATTGCAGACGATTCTGGATTGGAAGTGGATGGCTTGCAAGGGCTGCCCGGGATTTATTCGGCAAGGTACGCCGGAGAAAGGGCTTCGAGTCAAGAAAATAGTCAAAAACTCCTCAGGGAGATGCAGGGTCTTCCGATTTCGAAGAGAGGAGCAAGATTTAAATGCGTCATTGCAGTGGTCTCTCAAGACGGAAGGGAAGCCACGGCCGAGGGATCATGTAAGGGAAGAATCGGATTTAAGGAAAAAGGAAGGAAAGGGTTTGGATATGATCCCCTCTTCATTCTTCCAAAGTATGGGAAAACGATGGCCGAGCTTTCTCTCGAAGAAAAAAATGGGATTAGCCATCGAGGAAAGGCTTTAAGAAAGATTAGAAGGATCATTCAGTCGTTTTCGTGAATGTCGGTGGTTGTTCAGGCAATAGAGATGTGTTAAATTGGAGGTCAATAATCAAAACCAGGTCTCAAAGGTTACAGTTACGAGGCCCGTTTCGTATAAGATTAATATCGTTTAACGGTGACGACGCTCGTATCGAAGCAGGAAGCTCGATGCTCGAATTTCGACAAGAATGGAATCGAGCCTCCAGTTTCGAAAGACGGGCCTCGATACGAGCTTCGACAACGATAAACCTTAGACTCAAAAATTCGTAATCGAATGACGATACGGGCCCTGAACCTAATATGGGTACAGGGCGGGCTTCGTTACCGTTGCCGTAAGACGAATTCCTATTT
>Ga0335070_10006649_pt1 | contig 13599 bp, 10 predicted proteins | sample Lox_Sample_13_FD_206722 | JGI IMG/M metagenome (GOLD analysis project Ga0335070, IMG submission 206722) | Soil microbial communities from Loxahatchee National Wildlife Refuge, Florida, United States - Lox_Sample_1.3 | ecosystem: Environmental > Terrestrial > Soil > Wetlands | place: USA...
CAAGCACAAGGCTTCGCATACGTGATGTACTACATGATGCAGGCGCTCAGGCGCGAATATCATCAGTCGCTCGCCATCAAGCCGTCGCTGCCGCAGCTGTTCGACGATGCAATCGATCCGCTGGGCAAGGCAGCGACGATGAAGCCGCTGATCGTGATGGATGGCTCGCCTGACGGGATTTTCGCCAACCATCGCCGCAACCTCGACGCATATATCTCCGAGGCGCGCCAGAAGATGTACTCGATCCGCGAGGAACTCGAGCGCTAGCGCGCCGCGATGGGTCGCGCGTCAAGACCGGCTAAAAGTTCGCGATAATCTTTTCGCCGAATTCACGCGCGAAGCGCTCCAGGCTCGAGGGCGCAGGGATGAACGCCACCTGGCGCACGCCCTCGGCTTCTAGGGCCCGCAGGCGCACAAGCAGGTCCGGTGGCGTCGCGGTCATAGTGGCGTGGCGAATCAGCTCCGGCGTCACGAAGCGCTCCTCCTCGGGCTGCATGTAAATCCCGTGGCCGTCATGCAGGTCCATGTAATAGGCCGGATTGTTCGCGAGGCGGCGGTCGGCGTATTCCTTGTAAGCCGCGAAGACCGCGCGAATCGGCGCCGGCGCCTCATTGGCGCTTTTGACGCTCTCGTAAAGCGCGTGCAGCGCGACCATCGCCCACGGCCCCGCCTCGGCCCGCACCCGCGGGGAGTCGTAGCCCTCGCCTGCCTCCAGCAGGCACGCCGCCGTAAGCAGCATCGTGTAGATCTCGCGCGGATTGCGCCCCGCCCGCTCTGCGCTCGCGAGCGCCCGCGCCCACGTGTCGCGCCATCCCTCGACCGTGTTGGTCCGCGACGTGATGAAGCCGTCGCCCACTTGGCCCGCCAGCTCGATGGCCCTGGGTGCGTTGCCCGCGACGTAAATCGGGATCCGGTCGCGCGTGTTCACGAGCTGAAGCTGCCGATGGAAAAGGCGGATAGCACGCCTCGTCTCGCCCTCGCGGTAATCCACCTTGCCGCCGCCGAGCAGCCCTCGCACCACGCGCACATGCTCGCGCAACTGGCTTACCCGATAGGGCGGCATCCCCATCGCGCGCCGCGCGCTGTTGCCCGTTCCCAATCCAAGCACGACGCGCCCGGGCGCGAGCGCGCCGACCGAGGCGATCGCACATGCGGTCACCGGCGCGATTCGGGTTCCGGCGATAGCGACGCCTGTGCCAAGCACGATGCGCCTGGTTGCGAGCGCCGCCGCCGCCAGCGCCACGTAAGGGTCGGCCGCCATCAGTTCCGAATCGGCGACCCAGTAGTGGCTGAAGCCGTGTTCCTCGGCCAAGCGCGCCTGCCCGGCCGCGGCCGCCGCATCGGGCATCATCAGGAGGCCAAAATCCATCGCCGATTCTCCTGCGCAGGATGCGCGCCTGTCAGGTCTCGCGCGCCTTTATCGAGGAAGCTTTGCCCGCGCGTGCGATGAAGTCCCAAACGCGCTGCTTGAGCGAGTCTTTCAGCGGATAACCCTGGTAGCGCGCGATCGCAAGCCGCCACGGATCGCCAGAGAAGAAGCGCTCGTAGAGCGTCTGGCGCCCGGCGAACGACGAGCACGACACGTCCCACGCGAGGCGGAAGAGCCGCACCCGCTGCTCGGCCGATATGCCGACGCCCTGGCAATAAAGCGCGACGTCGTCGGCGCGATCGCCGCCGAACTCCGCCAACGAAGGCATCATCACGAGGTTGCTCGACCCGAGCATCTGCACGATTTCGACCAAACGCGGGTAGAGCTGCGGAAACAGGAGCCGCACGGTCCAGAGCGGCTGTCCGGCGGGCAGGACGGTACCGCCCGGTCCGGGAACATGGTCGGCCTCGGCAGCCCGGATCGCGGCGCGCAAAAGCTCGACCGTGTTGATCATTTCGGCGAGCAGGTTCTGCACGTTCTCGGCGCGCGAGTTCACCGCGTCGCACATGTTGAGCGCCACGCCCAGCAGGAATTCCGCCTTGGCCAGGTTCTTGATCGCGAACTGATGCATGATCTGATTCATGCATCCGGTCCCGACGAACAGTCCGTTGACCAGCGCTATGTCGCGCGCGACGAACATCCGCTCCCACGGCACCAGCACGTGGTCGAAAATCGCGACACAGTCCATCTCATCCATCCGCGACGAAAACGGATGGTCGCCGGGCGGGCCTGCAGTCTCGGCCAGCGAGGGCCGGCAGATGAAGCGCAGGCCAGCCGTCGCGACCGGGATGCAGAACGCGAACGCGTAGGGCCGCGCCTCTTCCGAATTCTGCAAATACGTCGACGGAAAGACCGCGATCTCGTTGGCGAACGGCGCGAGCGTCGCGACCGAACGCGCGCCGTTGACTATCACCCCCGCGTCGGTCTCCTTCACGATCATCGCGGCCACGCCGGACGGCTGGCTCTGCAGCGGCTTCGATTTATCGACCGTGGGACTGAGCAGCGTGTGCGTGAGGCAGAGATCCTCCTCGCGCAGGAACTCGTAGTACGCGCGGATGTTGCGCCCGAATTGCGCGCCGCCGCGCGCAAAGTATTCGTGCGCCGAGCCGAAGCCGGTGATATGGATGTTCATGAAGTCCGGCGTCCGCCCCATCATGCCGCCGCACCAGTCCATCCACGTCTTCACCGCGACGCGCCGACGCACAAGGTCGCTCTCCGAGGCGGGTTCGACAAAAGTCAGGCCGATGCGATCGCCGGTCGCCGGCGAGCGGAAGGTAAGCTGCTCGCTTAGCTCCGCGCGGTGCTGCAGGTCGTAAAGTTCGGCGAGCGTATGCGCCGCTGGGCCGAGACGCGGATGCGATACCACGTCGCGGACCCGCTCGCCTTCGAGCCAGATTTGCCGATCGTCGCCGAGCGATTCCAGAAACTGCCGTCCGGTCCTTATCCCCATCGCACGCCCCCGGTTAGACTGCTGGGCCGCGAAACGGCCCGTATCGCTCAACGCTCGCGGCGTGCGCCCGGTACCTACGCCGCAAGGAAGCAGGCGACCGCGTAACCCATCAGGCCATAGGGATAGTAGTAGCTTAATTCCATCCGGCTCGATTCGGGCAGCGCCGCGCGCATCGCGAGCCATTGCACGACTTCGGTCGAATGGTCGCCGCCCAGGCGCGCAAAATCAGCCATCGTGTAGCGTGCGAGGCTATTGGGTTTGCGCTCCAGCAGCGTGAGGAACTCGCGGTCCCACTCCGGGAATACTTTGCCGAAGTCGGGGCCAGTCAACTGATGCGAGAGGCCGCCGGTTCCGATCACGGCTACGCGCAGATCCTCCGGATAGCTCCTGATCGCGGCTCCCAGAGCGGCGCCCAGTCCCCAGCATCGCGCCGGCGTTGGCAATGGATCGAACACCACGTTGATCGTTATCGGCACCACGGGTACGCGCCATCCTTCGTTGACGAGCGGCATCGGCGAAAGAAACCCGTGATCGAGTTCCATCCGATGCGCGGTCATCAGGTCGAAGCCGCGCCCGAGCAGTTGCGCCGCGAGGTGGCGAGCGAGCATGCCATGGCCGGGCACGGGCGCGAACCGCCGCGGACCGTATCCTTCGTCCGCAATCTCGTATTGGTCGGAGAGGCCGATTGCGAAGGTCGGCCAGGCGTCGAGGGAAAAATTATCGACATGGTCGTTGTAGATCACGACCAGCGCGTCCGGACGGCGTTCCGCAAGCCAGGCTGCGGCGCGCGCAAAAGCGTCGAACACCGGCTGCATCCCGGCGTCGCGCGCGTCACCGCGGTCGTAGGCATGCGCGATCGACGGCGCATGCGAACATCCCAGTCCTGCAACGATCGTCGCCATCGCGCCGCGCTGCCTACGCCTTCTCCGGATGCGCCTCGTTCGGCAAGAGGGCCATCGACCGATTGCGCTGGTTCTGCTTCTCGATAAAGAGCTGAAACTCCTTGCTGCTCATCGAGCGCATGGCCGCGCCCATTTCGAGCAGCGTCACGCCCAGCGCCGCGCCGAGTTTCGTAAGCAGGTAGACCGTGACGCCGATATCGACCAGGCCCTGCCAGTCGCGGTCCATCAACAGCCGCGTCCCGCGCTCGCCGATCGCGTAGCGGCGATAATAAGCCTCGGCGTCGGCGCGAAGCGCTTCGCGGTTCGCTGGGTTACGCAGGTCGAAGAGCAGCCGGCTGATTTCGTAGAGGTTGGCGTCGGGTACGCTCATTTGTAGGCGCGTCCGTGATTCGCCATTTACGACCGCCGGGCGCGCGCTGTCAAGGCTCGGCCACCGCAGCTGATAGCGCCGATTAGACGCACCCACAGTTTGACTGCCCATACGCGCGCGGCGCATCGTTTGATGCAACGCGCCGGGCCGCGCCGGCCGCGCAAAGAGGAGCCCATGACTGAGCTTGGCGCCGATCTCGGCCGTATCCGGCTCAAAAATCCGATAGTCTGCGCGTCCTCGGAATTTACGATGACTCTTGAGGGGATCCGCGCCGCACTCGACGCCGGCGCCGGCGCCGTGGTCGCCAAGTCGGTCAACGAAGCCCCAGGGGCGGCGCGCCAACTCGACATAGCGGACTACGTGATGCTGGACGCAAGCTGGACCGTCACACCGTGGGAGCAGGCGGGGCTCGACGCTTCGTTGTTCTGCCGCTCGGGGCTCGCGCAGACGCCGCTGGATGAATGGCTCGCGATGCTGGTGCGCGCCGACGCCGAGGCCCGCGCGCGCGACGCATACGTAGCCGGCAGTATCACGGTTGCCGAAGCCGAGCCGGCGGCGCGCTTCGCGGCTGCGATGGAGGCTGCGGGTCTTCGATGGATCGAGCTCAACCTGAGCACTCCGCATGGTCGCGAGGCGGCAGGCGGCGCGGTGCGACAGCTTAGCGACGCCGAAGCGGTCCACACTTACGTCAGCGCGGTGCGCGCCGCCACGACCCTCCCGCTAACGGTCAAGCTCACCGCTCAGACCGGCGATCCGATTGCGCTCGCCGAGCGTGCGCTCGCGGCCGGCGCCGACATGCTGGTCCTTACGGGCCGTCTTCAGGGCTTCATGCCGGATATAGAGACGATGCGGCCGATCCTGGGATCGGCTGGCGCCATCGGTGGGCGATGGGCGCTGCCGCTGACGCTCTATTGGATAAGCAAATGTTTCAGAACGCTGCCGCCGGGTACTCCGCTGCTTGCGACCAACGGCGTGCGTCTTGGCGACGACGTCGTGCGGGCGCTGCTGAGCGGAGCGCGCGGCGTCGAGGTCGCAAGTGCCGTGCTGACGCGCGGCGCGGGAGCTATTGCAGAGATGCTGGCCGGGCTTGAGGCATACTGCTCACGCAAGGGGATCTCGCGGTTGGACGAAATCGTCGGCCGCGCCGCCGGGACGGCGCTCGGTTACGGCGCAGTTCCGCTCAAGAAACGCGCGAGCTATCCCTGGGATAGCCTCATTGGCTAGCCGGACGAGTAAGCGCCGAAAAGAAACCCATCATCCGGCGGTTCCTCGCTCTACGCATGCCAATCCTCCCCTCAGACTGAGGAGCGAGGAGTCAAACGACCAGCGCTTCGGGAAGGAGACCCGGCTGCGCCGTTGAAGCGCGTCAGAAGAACGGGCAGAGCAGCAGCGCGCCACCTCTTATCAGCAATCCCAGCATCGCCGGCGCCCAGCGCCGCGGCAACCCCAAAGACTCCGCCACAAGCCCGACGCCCAACGGCACGTGCGCCGATCGGGTCATCGTGCGAAACCCCGCGAGGAGTCCCCTTGCCGGATAGAGGACGATCTCGTGGCGCTCGCCGTCCTTGAGACCCGCGCGGATGCGCGCGATTTCGATCGCCTTGTCTAATCCGCCGAGTTCGTCGATCAGTCCGCCGCGTTGGGCTGCGACGCCGCTCCATACCCGCCCGCGCGCCATCGCTTCGGCCTCGGCCGGTGCAAGCCCGCGCCCCTCGGCAACCTTGGCCGTGAAGTTGGAGTAGAGCTCGCCGATCGCTTCGTTGAGTTGGCCTAGTTCGGCCGGGCTGAGCGCTCGCGCTATCGAGAGTCCGTCGCTCATCTCGTCGCTCTTGACGTACTCGACCGTCACGCCCATCGCGGCGAGCGCCTTGCCCGCATTGAACCGCGCATAGACCACCCCGATCGAGCCGGTGATCGTGGCCGGCCCCGCGACGATCCGGTCCGCACCCATGGCGACGTAGTAGCCGCCCGACCCCGCCACGTCGCCCATCGAGACCACCACCGGCTTGCCGCGCTGGCGCGCGTCGTTAAGCGCACGCCATACGAGATCGGAGCCGAGCGCCGATCCGCCGGGCGAATTGACGCGGAAGACGATCGCACGCACGCTCTTGTCGGCGGCGGCGCGATCAAACTGGGCGGCGACCGCTTCGCCGCTCAGAAAATCGCCTGCCGCGGGCGGTTCGCCGGCGACCACCGGACCGACGCCATGAATCAGCGCGAGCCGCGGGTCGCGGCCCGCCTGGCGCGCATAGGCGAGGCGGCGCAGGTAGCGCGAGAATCCGACGAAGACGCGCTCCTTGCGCTCGGGGTCGAACTCGGCGCGCAGGTCCTCGAAATAGCCGGCGCGGTCGATGAGGCGGGCGTCGATCGCCGCACGCACGCTCAGAAAGCCGCTGCCCGCGAGCTCGGCGGCGCGCCCCGCGCCGAGCCCGCGCGCCGCGGCGATGCGCTCGGCCAGCACCTCTTTGCAGTCGGCGACGATCGCTTCGAGGCTCTCGCGCAGCTGCGGCGACATCCGATCGCGCGTCAGCGTCTCGGCCGCGCCCTTGTACTCCTTCCATTGCAGTGTCTGCGCTTCGAGCTTCAGCCGATCGAGGGCGCCGCGCAGAAAGACCCCGCCCGCCGCCACGCCGAGCATCGTCAGGAGCGTGTTGGGATTGGCGACAATTTCGTCGGCGCCGCAGGCGATGAGGTACTCGCGCACGCCCGCGCTGTCGCCCTCGAGCAGCGCGATCGTGCGCTTGCCCGCGCGGCCAGCCGCGCGCAGCAGCGCGTGGAGCTCGTCGGCCGTGGCGACTCCCGTCTCCAGTCCCGCGATCCGGACGATAACGGCCTTTAACCGAGGGTCGCGCGCGGCGCCCTCCAGCGCTTGACGCAGATCGAAAAGCGCGGGGCCGCCGCGCCCGCGCAACTGGTCGAGCGGCGAGCGCGGCGCGACCTCGCGCATCGCACCCGCGAGCTTGACGACCAGGACGGCGTCGCGCGGGATCCGCGAAGGGCGCACCGCCAGGAAATAGAATGCGCCGGTGATAGCAGCGGCCGTGATGCATAACCAGATTCCGATATCGCGCCCGCCAAGATGAAGAGCGAGCGCACCGGCACCCAGCAGCAGCGCCACCAGGATCGCGAGCCTGACCTCGCGCCGCAATGAACCAATCGCTATTCTCATTTCAACCCAAACTCCTCCAGGCTTGGCCCGGGAACACTTCTAAACTAGCCTTTTTCCATGCATCGATCTTATCCGCACCTGCTCGCGTTGGCCGCGCTTTTATCCCTGGGCGTTGCCGCGTGCTCAATCTTCAGCCACAAGGAACCGCCTCCGCCGCCGGTAATACGCCATACGGCCACGATGGACCTGACGCCGGGGATCGACGTTAGCCTGGTTCAGACGCCGCCCGGCTTTACGCCGATCGCGGGCCAACCCCCGCTCTGGCTGCAAAGCGGAAAGGAGCTCGCGCTGGCGGGGACGATACAAGGACGCACGGAGGTCCTGGGCTTCAGCGGCGGCGCCTATAGAAATATGCGCCTCGTCGCGGCCGACGGGGGGCCCGGCGCACCACACGGAAAAATTGTCGCCCTCGCCGCCAACCCCGGAGGCCTGACGCTGGCGGTAGCCGAGGCCACTCCTGGACGGATCGAGGTAGTGCTGCGTTATGTCATCAGCAACGCCGGAGAGAACTCCGTCGCAACCTTCGACGGCAACTTCCATGCAGTAAGCCTGACCTGGGTCGCGCAAGACACGATCGCGGTGGGCCTCGCTGGCGAGCCCGGCCCTTCTACGGCAGATGCGAGCGGCCTTTACCTTGTTCACGTGCTGGGCGCGGTCTCGGTCGAACAGGTCAAGTTTGCGTGCCCGCCTTCGACGCTTTCTTTCAGTCCCGATATGCGCTTTGCGGTCGGCGAGGGCGACGAGCGTACCCCCGTGTCGCTCTTCGACAGCCGCGCCGCGCGGTGCCGCAAGGTCCTCCCCGCCGGGCCGGTTCGGGTGCTGGGATGGGCGCCGGGTAACAACGCCTTCCTGTACTCGACCCCCGGCGTAAACGGACGCGGCGCGGGCGTTTTTCGCTATACCGTCGGCAGCGGAACGACCGATCTTATCGCCGTTTCCTCCAGCGCCGCCGCGTACACTGGCTCGGGAATCATCATGGCTCTGGGCGCTCGGGAGATCGACCTTCGGACCGCGGCGGCAGAGCCCAACAAGCGGGTGACCGCGCGGATAGCGAGTTTGCTGCCCTCGCACCTGCAGCCTTCGGCCGAGACGACCGGAGCTACGATTGCACCGAGCGAGACGCTGATCGATGATCTCGGAATTCCGACTACGCCGGCGATGCTGCTTGCGAGCACGATGACCTATTCGCACGGTTACGCTGAGCTGGCGATGCAAATGTACGCTGACGAACCGGGCGGACCGACGCGCAAAATCGTCACCTTTTCGATCGTCGACCGCAAGGCGTTCGTGCTGGCGAGCGGCGCCGCGCGCGGGGTGGCGGTGATCGGATGGGCGCCCAACGCCAACCGCCTCATCGTCTTCGACGGCGACGGCGCCACCGGCGCGCTCGCCGTGATCACGCCCCGGCGATAGTCTTGCCTTACGAAGCGGCCCTGCCCTGCCAGTATTCGGCGGCGGCCGCGAAGGCGGCAGCCGCGCGCTCGAAGCTCTCGAACACCACCAGGCCGCGGCCGCGCGCAAGCTCTCTTGCGCGAGCGACGATCGTCTCGACGTGCGCGGGGTGCAGGATAACGGCAAACGCCTTGCGCGAGCGACGGTTGAATTCGGCGAGTTTGTCCAAAAGGCCGGTCAGCTCGTCCTCGTGGTCGGCCCAGCGCGCGGCGCGCAACCCGGTGCCGATCTCGAGGACGATCGCATCGATCGCCGAGTCGCGCTCGAGGATGTCGAGGATGCGATCGAGATTTCCCTGGTCATGGCCCATCCCGATCGTGCCGCCGGCGTCGAGCGGATTGCGATAGCTGCCGCCGATAATGTTGAAAAAACCCTTGAGCTCGGCGTACGAGGCCCCGGAAAGCGCCGGAACCTCGAGCCCCGCCGACGCGAAAGTGTCTGTTATCACCACCGACTGACCGCCGGTCATCGCGATCAGGCCCATTGCGCGCCCGCCCACGCGCCGCCCGCGCGCGAGCAGTTCCATCGCGTCGAGCATCGCGTCGAGGCTCGCGACCGATACCGCACCGCTGTGCGCCATCACCGCACGCCACACTGCACCGCCGGTCGCGAGCGAGCCGGTGTGCGAGAAAGTCGCGCGTCCGCCCGCGTCGGTCGTTCCGCCCTTCCATACGACCAGCGGATGACGCGCCGCGGCGCGCTTGAGGCTTGAAAGGAAGCGGCGGCCGTCGCGCACGCCCTCGAGATACATGCCGATCGCACGCGTCGCCGGGTCCTCCGCCATCACGTCCAGGTAATCGGCCGCTTCGAGCATCAGCACGTTGCCGATCGACGCGGCCTTATTGATGCGCAACCCCCGAATCGGCGCCTGCATGCAGAAATTGATGCTGTGCGTGCCACTTTGCGAGATGAAGCAAACATCACCGCCCGCTCCGACTGCGAGATCGGGAAAATTGCAGAGACCGATCGACGGATTGTACAGACCCATGCAGTTGGGACCGACCAGCGCGATGTCCGACTCGGCCGCGGTTGTGCGCAGCTCGCGCTCGAGCCGTACGCCCGCCTCCTCCCCGGTCTCGGAGAAGCCCGAGGTAAAGAAGCCGATGCCCTTGACGCCGGCGGCGACGCAATCTTTCAGGATGCGCGGCGCAACCTGGCGCGGCACGGCGCTCACGGCGTAATCGATCGGCTCGGGCACCTCGGCCAGGGTCTTTACGTTGGCGATGCCCATCGCTTCGATCCCCGGAATTTCGTTGGGATCGATCTGAACCGAGTAGAGCTTGCGCGAAAACCGCGACATCGCGCGCAGCCACAGGTAACCGCCCGTCCGCTTGTCGCCGATTACCGCGACCGCTCGCGCGTCGAAGGCGCGGCGCAGGTTGTCGATTCGCCGCGGATGGCGCGGATCGGCGTTTGCCGCCGGTCGTGCGCCCGAAACGTCGAGCGGCCCGTGCCCGTCTAGCGGCCCGTGCTCGTCCAATAAGATGCGCGCGTCGAGCACGCGCACGCCGTCGGGGTACGCAGCGACGGGATTGAGGTCCATCTCGCGCACCTCGGGATGCTCCGCCGCGAAAGTGGAGACCTGCGCGATGAGGCCGGCCAGGGCGTCGAGGTCAGGCGGCTTGCCGCCGCGGACGCCGCGCAGAATCGCCGCGCCGCGCAGCTCATCGAGCATCGCGCGCGCACCGGCGGCAGTGACGGGCGCGATGCGCAGCACCGTATCCTTGAGTATCTCGACCAGCATGCCGCCCAAGCCGACGATCACGAGGGCGCCGAAGCGATCGTCGCGAGCGACCCCGACGATCAGTTCGATCCCGGCCGGCGCCATCGCCTGCACCGCGACGCCTTCGAAGCGCGCATCGGGACGCCTCGCCGCAAGATTCTGACGGATGCGCTCGAATGCGGCCCTGACCTCAGCCGACGAGCCGAGGGCAAGCTCAACCCCGCGCACTTCGCTCTTGTGCGCCGCTTGCGGCGAAACCACCTTGAGAGCCGCCGGAAATCCTACGCGCGCGGCCAGGTCCTCGGCTTCATCCGCGTTTCGCGCGAGATGGGCAACCGCGACGGGGATTCCGAGCGCATCGAGAATCCGCTTGGATTCGATTTCCGAAAGTTCGCTGCGGCCGGCGCCGATAGCTTCGGCGAGCATCCGATTGACATCTCTATCAGCAGTGGCGTTCACAGACTGGCGTATAGCAAAGGCCCGAAGAGATTTGAAAGGTGAACGATCGGCCGGTTGTGTGCTTTATGATGGGTGAGCCTCGTACGGGGATGAAGAAGCAGGAGAGAAAGCGCGTGGCGCGCGTCAAGCGACGCGGCCTGCTGGAGCGCAGCGCCGATGCCGATTTGCGGGTTTTCGTCACCCGGCCGATCGCCGAGCCGCCGCTGCGCCGGCTGGCCGCGATAGCGCGGGTCGATCTCTGGGACGACGAAATGCCGCCCCCGCGTGCGGAGTTGCTTGCGCGCGCGCGGCCGGCGAACGGCGTGCTCAGCATGGTGACTGATCGGTTCGACGCCGCGGCGATCCGGGCGCTGCCGGGCCTGCGCGTTATCAGCAACCTCGCGGTAGGCGTCGATAACATCGACCTCGCGGCGGCAACTCGCGCCGGCGTCGCGGTCGGCCACACGCCCGGCATCCTGACCGAGACCACCGCCGACCTCGCCTTTGGGCTGCTGATGGCCGCAGCACGGCGAATCGCCGAGGGCGACCGTTACATTCGCGGCGGACGATGGCGCACGTGGGGCCCGAAGGTGATGCTCGGACGCGACGTCCACGGCACGACGCTCGGGATTATCGGATGGGGCGCGATCGGGCAGGCGATGGCACGGCGCGCGGTCGGGTTCGGGATGCGCGTGGTCTATTTTCCCGGGCGAAGCGCGACGCGCTCGCTTCGCGGCGCACGCGCCCGCGCGGCCGGCGCCGGTTCTTCAAAGGCGGAGCCGAGAAGCCTGCACCGCCTGCTCGCCGAGTCTGACTTCGTGTCGCTCCACGTGCCGCTCACGACCGCGACCTATCACATGATCGGCGCCGCCGAGCTTGCGGCGATGAAGCGCACCGCGATCCTGGTCAATACCGCGCGCGGCGCGATCGTCGATTCGCAGGCGCTCGCGGTGGCGCTCCGCGCGGGACGGCTGGCCGGAGCCGGACTCGACGTTACCGATCCCGAGCCGATCGGCACGGATGACCCTTTGCTCGAACTACCCAACGTCGTGATCACGCCGCACATCGGCAGCGCCAGCCACGCGACGCGGCTCAGGATGGCCGAACTCGCGGTGGACAACCTGATCGACGTCTTCGAGGGCCGGCGGCCGCGGCATTGCGCCAACCCGGCGGTGCGGATGCGTTGACGCATTGCCGGGTTGGCGCTTCGAGCGAACTATTCGAAGAATAGCGAACTACTTGACCAGAACCGGTCTTCCGCGGGGACCGCGAAACGGCGCGTTCGGGTCGCCGGTGCTGTCAAAGGCTTCCTTGTCGATGAAATGGGCCTGAATCGTTCCGCCGCTGACCGAATCGATCCAGATAGCGGCGAAGCCCATAATCTCGACCTGGCTTCTGCCGTTGGGGCTGTTCCAGACTACCATCGGCAGGATCACAGCGCGCGGATCGGCAGGGTTGTACGACTGATAAGTGTCACTGGGAAATTCGCTTTGGCCCTGGGAGATGCGATCGGAAAAGCCCTGATCGACCGGTCCCTTCTTGAATCCAGGTTCAGTGTCAACCCACTGATTGATGGCGAGCGGGCCTTGGTAGCCGTCGGCGATGTTGGTGCGTTCGTTGGAACCGCCAGTGCCTCCCAACGCCAGCGATCCCCAGTTGCCGGGACCGACCTGGCCTTCGTTAAGCGAGGGCGTGCTCCAATCGAGACCGATAGGAAGCACGTCGCACTGGCCGACGCTGGAGCAAACATTTCCGGGAATGACCGTGGGCTGACTCCCGGGCGTGGCTACGGCGCTATTCCAGTTAACGCATTGTGGAGCCTCGGGCATTTGCGCGGTCGCTGTCGCGGCCACCTTACCGGTCGAAAGCCCGATCAACTTCATAAATGCATAGGGTACCGTACGCTTGGCGCTAACGGTGATCGTGTTGTAGTTCGGGCCCGGAACGTAGGCATAATCACCGCTCCCGTCCTGGACCAACTCTGCGTCCTTGATGCCGTTCTTCTCGGCATACGCCTTGGCGATGCTGACTGCCTGGGACACGGACTGCGAATCGCTGCCGAGATAGCTCGCGCCGGCAAGCGCGGCGCCATCGACGCCCTTCTGCAGGATTACCCAGTTGAAGTACAGGACAGCCATGTCCGCGCCGAGTCCGATCGCGCCCAGAATAACGGTCATTACCAGGATCAGCGCTACGGAGATCTGTCCCCTTTTGCCGATGGTTCTTATCTTCAAGCTTACGTCTCCCTTGTAAGAGGGTCCCCAACGGGAAGAACCCGTCGGATGTAAAGCATCTCAAACGTGCCGCCCAAATTCCTAATAAATTCAGTAGAGATGCGTAGGCGTCACTCTGACGGGAGAGCAGGTTCGCATCGGGTCGTGGCGTGTCCGCAACGGGGGCTCGGGAAATCCGGACCAGGATTTGGAAAAGCAAACGGCGCCGGACCGTCGGGCCCGGCGCCGTTTTGAAGGCGTTCTTTTAGGTTGCGGTGCTCCGACCCTACTGGGTCAGCATCGTCTGCTCGCTCGAAAGCGTCTTGGGGAACGGGATTCCCAGGAAATTAGGGTTAGTCTTCGAGGTCGTCAAGAAGAGAATGGGGCTCGTGTCCATGGTCAATGTAATCTGGACCTCAGTGCCGGGCGCCCTCTGGGCAGCGCAGGGCGTCG
>Ga0335070_10006650_pt1 | contig 13599 bp, 8 predicted proteins | sample Lox_Sample_13_FD_206722 | JGI IMG/M metagenome (GOLD analysis project Ga0335070, IMG submission 206722) | Soil microbial communities from Loxahatchee National Wildlife Refuge, Florida, United States - Lox_Sample_1.3 | ecosystem: Environmental > Terrestrial > Soil > Wetlands | place: USA: Florida...
GGGACCTTGAGCACATTGGTCAGGAAATACGCGACCGAGGTGATCGGCTGGGGAACGACGTGCGGATTGCTGAGCGGCCCGGTCACATGGAAATACGCCGCGACGAAATGGTCGGAGGAAAGTCCACCCCCGATTATGGGCACTTTGGCGACCAACCAGTTGACCGTTTTAAACGGCACCATCCCGACCTGCATGTCGACGTTGCCGTCGGCCAGACGCATGTGGCCGAGCGCCGAAATGTTCATCACCGGGCCGCGCAGCAACAGGTTTTGGGTATAGAAATCGCCGTCGCGTCCCTTGAACTCGGCGGTCAGAGTCTGGAAGGGCACGCCGTTGACGCGCGGGTCGGGAACCTTGGCCGAGAGCCAGGTCTTGAGATCGAGGAAACTCAGGATGCGCGAGAGCAGGGCGAACTTGTGCAGCACGCCGTCGGTCACCTCGAAAGATACCGTCCCGGCCATCGTGTTGAAGAAATCGGTGTTGGAGTCGGCCCACAAGTCGCCACTGGCTTTGAGCCGGCCGCTCAGCGGCGACGGCTTGTGCGGATCCGCGAGGCTGAAGAGCGGGCCGACCTGCGCCCCGTTAACGCCGCCTTTGAGGTGAATCCAATCGTCGCGGCCGCGCCCCGAGAACTCCATGTTAGCGCGGCCCTCGAACATGTTCGCACTGAAGTTGTGAACGCTCCAGTCGCCGTTCATCTCGCGGCTGAAATCGCATCGCGCATGCGTCATCGCAAGGCGCTCGAGCGTCGCCCGGGCGGCATCGATATGACCGACCACCGGCACCGGGAAAAAATGGGCGGGCGGACTCGGCGCCCACGGCAGACGGATGAACTTCATCACTTCGAGGTCCAGCCGCCCCGCGTTGGCGACGATTCGAAGCACAGGATGTTCGAGGTCGGCGACGCCCAGCGAGAAATCGAAGGGGGCGTTCTGCAGCTTCGCCCCAATGATCGACAGCAGCATTCCGCGCCCGTCAAGGCTGAGCGTTGCCGACTCGGCCACGATCGGCGCGCGCAAAAAGCCGAGTTGCACCTCGCCTGCGCCCATCGTGAGGCGGCCGTTGGCGCGGATGCCCTGGGGGCGGCTGGGCTCGCGCACGATCGTCAGTGTGCCGCCGAGCGGGCCCCGCGCCGCAACATCCTGCGGATCGACGAGCAGCGGCAGCCACTGCTGCACTTCGATCTGATGCAGCTCGACGGCGATCTGACGCAGGCCGATTCCGCGGCCGTCGAACGTCAGGCTTCCGGTAAGCGTCACCTCTCCCGGGACCGTGGGCTTGGCGACGGTCGCCATCACACGGCGCATCTCGATAATCCTGGGCGTGACCGTCACGCTGCCGCCGACCAGCGCGATCGGCTGCGGCAGCTCCTTGTCGGTTACGCCTATAGCGCTGGTGTCGATTTTCACCATGTATGCCGCGGGCGGCGCCGGCGCCTCGGTATCGAGCGAGCCCGATCCGCTCACCTGCACCGGCGTGTTACCGGACATCCTGCTGATATGCCCCGCAGCCCTTGCCGCCAGCGCCGGAGAAAGCTGCAGCGCGACGGGATAGAGCTCATCAAGATTGAGAGTCCCGGCCGCCTTGACCTGGTAGCGGACCTGCCGATGGCCGGAGCGGAAATCGGCGCTGCCGCTCAGCAGCGGAAACGACGAATTGCCGAGCGCCGCCGATCCCTGCGAAAGCGTCACGCGGCCCTGCGCATACGCTATCTCGCCGTTGATTCCCGAGAACGCCGGCAGCGCCGGCGGGTTCGGCAGTTTGAGGCCGACGTTTTCGAGCCGCAGCGAAAGCTGCAGCGCGTCGGAGAGCGCCCCCGCGCTCCATCCGACGTTTCTGAGTGCGCTCTGATACGTTGCTCCGATAATCGTCACCCGGCCGGCGACCGACGCCGCCTCAAGCCACGCGGGCGGTTTGGCCATCGCGCGCGCATTGTCGACCTGCGCCTTGAGCATTGCGAGGTCGATCCGTAGGGGGCCGAGATGCGCGAGCACGGCGGCGCTGTCCTTGAACGGATCGCTGAGCGTCAGATCGCCCGACGCAACCGTGGTTGTCCCGATACGCGCTTCCACGCCGGCGAGGAGTATGCGTTCGGTGGAGATCGAGTAGGGTGTCCTGAGCGAGCAATCGCCAAGCTCGATCGGCTTGCTCAGGTGTGCGCCGGAGATGCCCAGTTGGCCGACGGCAAGGTCGCCGCGGCCGTCAAGTTTGCCGGTGTCGTGCAACTGGAAGGTCGCCTCGCCGTGCGCGAGTCCGCTCACGGTCAAGCCGGCGAAAGCCTGGCGATCGAGCCGCCCGTTCCAGAACCATAGCTCTCCGCTGGTCAGGACCTCGGCGGTGGATGGACGGTTGGTGTCGATGCTCAACCGGCCACTCGCCTGAAGGCCGCTTAGCGCCGTGTGAATGCGCGGTGCGAGGAAGCCGATATTCCAGGTCTTCGCGTGCCTGCGCCGAGGCGCCGCCGTCAGCGACAACTCTTCGACCAGCGGCTGCCCGGCGGCGTCGCTGATGCGGGCGTCGGCGATCGTGACGCGCTCGACCAGGCCCGAGAACTCGCGGAACTCCTGCGCCACCGCCCGAATCGCGGGCCCGTTGGGGCGCGGGAGCAGTTGCGGGCCGAGCGCGGCCGAGCTTGCGGGGACGCGCAGCTGCGGACCGATAATTACCAACCCCCGCAGCGGAAGGCCGCCGTTCCAGACGAGCGCATGGTAGCTCAGGTAGACGCGAACCCGCTCGGCGCGTATGAGCTCGCGGCCTTCGTGCACGATGCTCGGATGTTCCAGCACCACGCCGAGATGCGCGCCGAAGTGCAGCCATCCGTCGCTCGCGGCGATCTGATAGCCGCTCTGTTCCTGGATGTGCCGGATGACCAGGCGAATCAGGCGCGCCTGGTTGCGGATCGCGATCGCCGCCGCCGCCGCAAGCAGCACGGCCAGGGAGAGCAGGGTGATCGCGGCGGCGCGCACGAGTCTCATCAGGAACCGGGTTCCCAGTCTAGATCATATGTGGAATTTAAGCGCCGCGGCGTGCAAGCCGAAAACGGCCGGGCGCGCGGTTACTCGCTCTCGGCGGTTGCGGCCGCGCCGGCCCCGGCAGTCTCGAGCCAGCCCGCGCGATGCTTGCCGCGAAGTCCCGTTTTAAGCACGCGGTTGCGCAGCCGGACCGAACGCGGCGTCAACTCGACCAGCTCTTCCTCGTCGATCCACTCGAGCGCAGTGTCGAGCGTCATCACGCGCGGCGGGCTCAGCCGCACGGCCTCATCGTGACCGGCCGCACGGATGTTGGTGAGCTTCTTTTCGCGGCAGACGTTGACCGGCAAGTTGGTCTCGCGCGCGTATTCGCCGACAATCATGCCCTCGTAGACCGGCTCGCCGGCCCCGATGAAAAAGGTTCCGCGCTCCTGAAGATGAAAAATGGCGTACGGCGTCGCGACCCCTTCGCGATCGGAAATCATCGCGCCGTTCTGGCGCGAACGGATCGCTCCGCACCACGGCGCATAACCGTTGAACACCGAGTGCATCACGCCGGTCCCGCGCGTGTCGGCGAGAAAGCGGCCGCGAAAGCCGATAAGCCCGCGCGCCGGAACGTCGTATTCGAGCCGCACGCGGCCGCTCTGATGAGTTGTCATCGTCCGCATGCGGCCCTTGCGCGCCGAGAGCAGCTGGGTGACGAGTCCGATGTTGTCCTCGGGCACATCGATCACCAGGAATTCCATCGGCTCGAGCAGCTCGCCGCCCGAATTGCGCGTCACCACGGTCGGCTTGGAGACCTGCAGTTCGTAGCCCTCGCGGCGCATCGTTTCGATTATCACCGCGAGCGCCAGCTCGCCGCGTCCGAGCACGCGCCACGAATCGGCGCCCGATTGCTCGATCCGCACGCTCACGTTGCGCCGCGACTCGAGCTCGATCCGCGCGCCGAGCTTGCGCGAAGTGACGAACTGTCCCTCGCGCCCTGCCCACGGCGCGTTGTTGACCGAAAACGTCATCGCCACCGTCGGTTCGTCGATTCTTATGCCGGGGAGGGGCCGCGGATTTTCGGGATCGGTGATGGTCTCGCCGATCTCGATGTCCTCGAGGCCCGCGACCATCACGATGTCGCCGGCGTCGGCCGATGAAATCTCGGTCCGCTTGAGCCCGCGCCATCCGTAAAGATGCGCCACCTTGCACGATTCGCTCGAGCCGTCGGCCCGCGCGAGCGCGTAGGCCGCCCCCGCGCTGAGCTTGCCCGCGACCACGCGACCGATCGCAAGGCGGCCGACGTATTCGTCATAGTCGATGTTGTTGGCCTGGAACTGCAGCGGCGCCTCGGGGTCTACTTCGGGACCGGGCAGATGATTGACGATCGCCTCGAACAGCGGTCCAAGGTTCTCGCCGTCGCCGTCGGGCCGGGTGAGCGCGAGGCCCGCGCGCGCGTTGGTATAGAGAATCGGGAAATCGAGCTGGCTGTCGTTGGCGCCGAGGTCGATGAACAGATCGTAAACTTCATCGAGCACCTCGGCCGGACGCGCGTCAGCGCGATCGATCTTGTTGATGCAGAGCACCGCGGGAAGACCGGCCTCGAGCGCCTTGCGCAGCACGAAGCGGGTCTGCGGCAACGGCCCTTCGGAGGCGTCGACCAGCAGCAGAATGCCGTCCACCATCGCGAGCGTGCGTTCGACCTCACCGCCGAAGTCGGAGTGACCGGGCGTGTCGACGATATTGATGCGCACGTCGCCCCAGGCGATCGACGTGTTCTTGGCCATGATGGTGATGCCGCGTTCGCGCTCCAGCGCAAACGAATCCATCACGCGCTCGGCCACGTGCTCGTTGGCGCGAAAGACGCCCGACTGGCGCAGGAGCGCGTCAACCAAGGTGGTTTTACCGTGGTCAACGTGGGCCACGATGGCGATGTTGCGGATGTCTTTACGTCGCATTTATAGGAGGCTGATATTAAACGGCGCGGCCGAAGAGGCCGCGCCAACCCCCAGTCTACCTGCCGCCGGTCACGCTGTAAACGCGCCCTCACGGAGCCGAGGCAGAGAATTGTTAACGGGCCATTATCGATCGCGTCGCCGGATATTTACTGCGCGCCGCCGCGTTCTGCTCGCGCATCGCCGCCTCCTTCCAGCGCGCCGCGGTAAAGCCGGCATGCCGCCGATTTTGCCTGCCGCGACATTGCGCCGCGCCCGCGAACCATTGCGGGCGCGGCGGATAGCGGCGGGCGCGCCGCGTCAAGGCGGAGCGCGTCTCGATTCAGGGCGTCGCGTCGCCGGCGAGCGGGACCTGCTGGGCTTCGGCGTCGGTGGTCACGGTTAGGTCGCCCTTGACCACGCCCGCCGCTCCGGTCGGACTGAACGCAACGCCGACCGTGCAGCTTTGCGCCGGGTTGAGCGTCGCGCCGGTGCAATGGTCGTTGATGGTGACGAAGCCGGCGCTCGGCGCGACGCTGATTATCATCGCCTGCGCATTGGTGGCATTGGTCATCGTCAACTTTTTAGCCGGACCGGTCGTGTTGACCTTGACCTTGCCGAAGCCGAGCGAGGTCGGGGTAAAGGTCAGTGCGCCGGGTACGGCGACACCCTTGAGCGCGACGATTTGCGGCGCCTTGGCGGCGTTGTCGCTGATCGTCAGTTGACCGAGGGTTGTGCCGAGATCGGTTGGCCGGAAGCGAACGCCGAACGTACAACTCTGTCCTGATGTCAGCAGGGTGCGGGGCCCTCGGCTTCACCAGAAAATCGCTGCTCGCGGCGATGCCCGCGACGACCATCGGCTGCGGCCCGGGATTGGTAAGCGTCACCGTTTTGCGCCGGGCTGGTTTTTGATTCCAACGCGCCAATCAAGACGCCCGTCTGGAGCAATCTCGTTGCCCGGCGGGTCGCGCAGGCGCTTTCGATGACGCCCGCATCCCTGGTCTTCCGCCATGTGCCCATATTCGGGACCTCGGACGGAACCACCGTCGCCTGATTCGTCACCTTGGTCCCGTTCGGCGCGCGCTTTTTGGGCGTCACCGAGAAAACCACGAAGCCGTCGCCCGCGGGTGGCGCGGTGTCGGGCGGCAGGAAGCCCACCGACGGATCGGCGGGGGGCAGATTGGTTGCGGGATCGAGCGATCGGAAGGTCCACTTGACCACGCCCGTATCAGCGTTGAGGCTGCCCTGGATTTGCACCAGCAGATCCTGCGCGGGCTCCAGGTTGACCGTCGTGCTGTAGTTGTTTACGCCTGCCGGCGTAGTCACAAAGGTCGTGTTGAAGCCCACCGGCCCCAGGCTAAGCGTGGTGAGATCGACCTTGGCCGGATCGAGCTTGTCGGTAACCACGACCTGCTGCGCGGGCAGCGTCGCCGTGGGTTCGTTCTCGAAGGAAACGGTGTAGATCAAGGGCTGACTGTTGAGCACCCAGCGCGCCTTCGTAACGCCGGCCGGACCAGTCTTGTCATTGGGGTCAACCGAACCGCCGCCCGTCGTATCGCTGTCGCTGTCGTCGTCGGCGTCGCTGTCGTCCGCGTCCTCGTCGATCTCAACTTGGACTTTGCAATCGTTCTTCGTGATCGTGTTTTCCACAAGGCCCACGATGTCCTGGATAGTCGAGTCCAGGATGGGGCTCCAGTCGGACTGCCCGACCCCATTGCTTGTCAGACACTGATTGACGGCCAATCCCTGCTGATCAAGGTACTGCGTAAGCGACATCAGGAAGTTGTTCAGCGAGAAGTTGCCGTTGAGGGCCGCGGTAACCGCGTTGGCGGGGCGGCGTTCTGCGAATTCGGCGGGAATACGCTCCAGCACACCGGTGGTGATGAGAATGCAAACGCCTCGAGGGCATACTGTGTCATGTCGGCGTAGCACTGCGGCGCAGTGTAATGTGCCGATCGTGGGGCTCCCGTTTGGCGGCTCCGGCGAAGCGTTGAGCACCGGCGCGATCGAGGCCTAGGCTGCCGGGTTGATCCAGGTTTTGAGCGGTATGTCTGTCCCGAGGATCGGCGCGGTGAAAACGATCGGAATCGATCCGCTGCCGCCGGCCGGCACCACCGGGACGATCAGAGGCACGATCGTCTGGCTGCCGACCTTGACGTCGGGCGGCACCGCCGAGACATCGATCGGGTTGCCCGTGATCTGCGGTTGAGTCAGAGTCGTGCCGATCTGGTAGCTCAGGTTGGCAGTTGGAAATGTCAGCCAGAGGCGGGCGAAGTAAGCGTCGTTGAGCCCGGTATTTCCGTACGCCAGGTTGAATGTCGAAGGCGTGCCGACCCGAATCAACGAGCGTCCGACCAGATTCGCCCACAGCTTGGCGCCGCCGCCCGCCACGACCGTGAACGAGTGCGCGGCAAGGAACGACGTTGTGTCCGGGTTCACGACCTCAACGTCGTACGTTCCGGGCGCTACCGAGGTCGGGTCAAAGGTTGCGCGCAGCGTCGCGCCGTCGGCCGAGGCCTTGACGAACTGGCCGCTCGCAACCGAGCTGCCCCCCGATTTGAGCGTTGCCGTGGCGCCGCTCTCGAAGCCTGCACCGTTCAAGACAATCGTCGTCGAGCCGAAATTGCCGCCGCTCGCGGGCGTGACCTGCCCTATCAGCCCGGCGCCAAACTCCGCGACGAAAGCGTCATTATGATCGGGCGAGGCGATGCCGTCGGCGAACTCGGTCTGCAGCGCGTTGACCACCGGGAAGTCGGTCGAGTCGGTCGCGCCACTTAGGTGGATATTGTCCTGGCTGTCGAGCGCAAAGCCCTGGCCGACGTCGTCGGCGCTGCCGCCGAGAAAAGTCGAGAATATGAGCGAGGTGCTGCCTGCGCCAGGAAGGATCTCGCTCACGACGGCGTCATTACTGCCGCCGAAGGCCTGCACCGAGTCCTTGAGCGGATAGTCCCCGCCCGATGCGCTGACGCCTCCGAAATAGATGTCACCCGACGAATCCATCGCCATTCCAAAAGTCGGAAAGTCGTTCCCGCTGCCGCCGAAGTAGGTGCCGTAGAGAAGCGTGCTTCCGTCAGCGCTGATCGCGTGGACGTAGATGTCGGCGGCGCCCGAGTGCGTCTGGCTCTAAGCGTTCGCGGTCGTGGGAAACGAGTCGGCGCCCGTCGCGCCGAGCGTCCAGATGTTGCCGCTGCCGTCGAGCGCGATTGTGGTGGCGTACTGATCGCACAGGTTGCCGCTGCCCACCTTGGTGCCGCCGACGAAGATCGAATACAGGAGCTTGGTCCCGACCGAACTCAGCTTACTGACGAACGCCGCCGAGTATGGATCGTTCCCGGCGCCCTGGCAGCCGCCGGCGAAAGTGAAGGTCGGCTGCAAAGCCGTCGCGGCCGTTACCGGGTAATCCTGGGAATGGGTTTGACCAGTGACGAAGACGTGGCCTGACGCATCGACCGTCAATCCCAGGACCCCGCCGTAGGGAGCGCTGCTGGTCCCGCCCAGCAGCGTGGACCACATCAGCGACGCCGCGCCTGTCTTCGTCAGGTCGAATTCCGCTACGAAACCGTTGTCCGCGCCCTTGATGGTCCTTTGAAACGCGCCGGCCGTGGTTGGGAAGGTGCCATTGGCGCGCACTTCGCCGCCGACCCATACGTGTCCGCTGCCGTCGGTCGCGATTCCCGCTCCGCCTTCGTTGGCGCTGCCGCCGAGGAAGGTGGAGTAGACCAGGTGAGAGCCGTCGGGGCTGAGCTCGTAAAGAAAGGCGTCTGAACTGCCGCCGCCGAACGTGGGCTGGAAGGCCGTTGCGGTGACCGGGAAGTCGCCCGAGGAAGTCGTGCCGGTGACGTATGCGTTCCCGGCGCCGTCAACCACGATACGCTGTGCGCAATCGCCAAAGAATCCCACGCCGCAGGTTCCGCCCTTGTCCGGGGTTCCGCCGACAAAGGTCGAATACAGAAGCACGCCCGCCGGACTGAGCTTGGTGACGAACGTGTTGTAAATCTCGGAGCCGAGGTCCGCACGCATCGTTTGGAAGGCATTGGCGCTCACCGGAAAAGCGGTCGAGGCAGAGTAGCCGGGCCACGTAGGTATTGCCGGCCCCGTCAACCGCGATCGCTTCACCCCGATCGTCGTGGATACCGCCGAGATAGGTCGCGTACAGGACCGGCGGGTCGATCACCAGCGGGCGGCGATGATCGTACGCCGCCACCGCCAACCCGACGCGATTGGCGCTTTCAAGCGTGAAACGGGCGCCGACCGCGATCCGTTTGCCGCCGGCGTGCTGATATGCAAACGGCGGTATCTCGCGCATCGGACCCGCCGCAGTATCGATCAGAAGCGCGCCGTCGCTCGCGATCCGCAGCCCCCGCGCGCCGCTTAAGCCCATCCGGATCGCGCCCGGGTCCGCTCCCGGCGCGATCACGAACTCCTGCTCGAGGTCGCGGCCCACTCCGTAAAGCCTCAGATCGACCCCCTGCCAGATGCCGCGATACGTGATCAGCCGGTAGCTCTTGACCCCGGCGAGCCATCGCGAGGAATCCGAACCGTGGATGTAGCCATAGCTCGTCGGCAGTTCCATCTGCGGCTCGAGCTTCACCGCGGGATTGGCGTCAAGAAAGTTTTCCGTTACGACCGCTCGCTCAAACTGGCTGTGCGACATCGCGGCCAGATCTCCACCGTCGGCCGCGACCGGACGCACCTCGGGAGCAGCGGCGCCAGAGGTCTTGTGCGCGAGGTCAAACACCACGCCTTTGCGCGTGAGCCAGAACGTCGCGTTGCCGCGCCGCGCATAGAAGGCGGCGCGCGCGTCAACCTGACCGCGGTTATCGATGAAGCCGGGAGGCGCCTTCTTCATCGCGTCGATCGCGCGCGAGCGCGCCGCCGGGTCGGCATTCGCCGAACCGGCGGGGCTGCCGCCGTCGGCCGACGACGCGCGCCCAAAGTCCGCGGCGGGCGCCGGATAGTTAGCGACAACGGTGATTCGCTTCTCCGAAGTCGGCCCACGGTCGGCAGCGCCGACGGATGCCGGAGAAAGGACCATGCCCGCCGTCATTGCCGTCAGAAAAATCGCGAATCCGGCAAGATGCTTGCAGATGCTCAAAACCCGATGCGAAGGCGTGGCCTGTGTCATCTGAACCTGCTCCAGAGTGCAGTGGATTGAAAGCTGTAAGTAAGATTAGCCGTTCAAAGGAGAAAATATCAATCAAAAGCAGATTTTACGGTTAGTTTGCTTAACAGGGCGCGGATGCGCCTCAGAACTGAGCTTCGGCACTCTTTTCGTTGGCAGGATTGCTTTGGGTGGGGATTCGCGCCCACTCTCGGCCGAGAAATCAGGGCGACGTTGAGGGACCGCCGGGAACCGCGTTATCGGGAGCGTTGTCAGATGGTGGCGGCGTGCCGCCCCGCATCCTTTGCTGCTCGAAGTGCTGCAGCAGTTGCTGGACGTTCTTGACCTCGTTGATGCGCCAGCGGCCGTTCTCGCGCGCCATGCGGATGTTCCATTCCACGCCCTTGTTGTCGCGGAAGTCGGTCCACGCCGTATCGCCCGAACGATGTAGCATCACGATCGATCCGAGCACGGCCGCGCCCGGCATCTGGAGTTGTCTCGCGCCGCTGTTCACCTGTTGCGTCGCCCATTGCTGAATCGTGGCGGCCAACGGCGCGCTCAGGAAGTCCACCGCGCCCTTGCCGACCAGCGCCGCGATGACGTCGTTGCCCTTGGCGTTCTGCTGCAGCATCTCGTAGCCGGCGTTTTTGACCACGCTTGGAAAGTCAACGAAGCTCGCGGCGGTCGCGCCGTCGCGCTGGTCGATCGCCAGCTTCAGCTGATAGATGGCGTAGGACGGTGTGGCCGGAACGTAGAACACGGCCCACAGGGCGACGGCGATTGCCGCCAGGACTCCGATCGCGTGGCGCGAGATGAAACCCATACTGGTCATTGTGCGTCAGCCGTCGGGCACTGTCGAGGCGGACAGCACTTGCGCGCCGCTGTGGGACGGGCGTTACCGCGGACTTCCGGAGCGTGCCTCCGGCCGCCTCAGGTATGCGAGAGCAGCGAGGCGGCCGCGCGATCGAGCAGCCAGACGACCTCGCCATTGGGCGGGTCGATAATCTGCGCGGGAAAGCGGTCGGGGTCGTGCGGTCCCTCGAGAGCGTTCTTGACCGCCTCCGCCTTGCCCTTGCCCTCGACCAGGAACATGACGCGCGCCGAGTTGTTGAGCACGGGCGGAGTGATCGTGACGCGATGGCGTTGAGGGGCGTCGACCTCGACCGCGACCACGAGCCGCTCGCGCTCGTGCAGCGCAGGATTTCCCGGAAACAGCGATTCGACGTGGACATTTTCGCCGAGACCGACAAGGATCAGGTCGAACCGGGGAAATTCACCCTTGCCGATCCCGAAGGAGGCCCGCAGCTCTTCGGCATAGGCGCCCGCGGCCTGCTCGGGCGGATCTTCCCCGCGGATGCGATGAATCTGCTCGGGACGCAGATCCAGCCGGCTGAGCATCGTGCGGTTTGCCATCCCGAAATTGCTCGCCGGATCGTCCGGCGGGACGCATCGTTCGTCGCCCCAGAAGAACTGCACCTCCTTCCAATCGACGCTGAGGCGGAAGCGCTCGGCGAGCAGCGCGTAAGTCGCCGCGGGCGTCGATCCGCCGGTGAGACAGAGGGTGAACTCGGCATGCATGCAGATCGCCTCGCCGGCGAAATGCGCGATCTCCTCTGCTGCGTGCACATACAGCGACTGCGCGTCGTCCAGGATGATGAGTTTCGGTTCGGCCATGAGAATCCGCTCGGATGGTGTTTATCGGAAAATTAACCTAAAGCGCGCGGGGCGCGCCAGCGGCGGCGAAATCACCGGAACGCAAGAGCGCGGCCGATCGCCGGCGGCGGTGGCTTCGCTCCGCTTCGCGTGCGGCCGCGATACTTCAATTCATCGCGCGAGCAGCCTGAGCGCGCGCTCGACCGCGTTCTCCACCGTGAAGCCGAAGTGCTTGAATACGTCCTGGTACGGCGCCGACGCGCCGAAGCTCGTCATCCCGAGCACGTCGCCCTCAAGCCCGACCCATCGATACCACGGCATCGTCGCCGCCGCTTCGATGGCGAGGCGCCGGCGAATCGCGGGCGGGAGGACCGAATCGCGATAGGCCGCGTCCTGCTTCTGGAACACTTCCATGCTCGGCATGCTGACGACGCGCACCGCATGGCCGCGCTTTTCGAGTTCGTCTTTCGCGCCGAGCGCGAGATGCACTTCCGAGCCGCTGGCGATCAGGATTAGCTCCGCGGTGCGGCCCCGGGTCTCGCTGAGCACATAGGCGCCGCGCATCAATTCGCGCGCCGGCGCCATCGCGGTGCGGTCGAGCGTCGGCAGCTTCTGCCGGGTGAGCGCCAGCAGCACCGGACCACCCCGATGCGTCATCGCGGCGCGCCAGGCCTCGGCCGCCTCGTTGGCGTCGCACGGGCGAATCACGGTGAAATTCGGAATCGCGCGCAATCCCGCGAGCTGCTCGACCGCCTGATGCGTAGGGCCGTCTTCGCCGAGCCCGATCGAATCGTGAGTGAAGACGTAAATCACGTGGACACCCATCAGCGCCGCCAGCCTGAGCGAGGGCCGGCAATAGTCGGTGAAGATGAGAAAGCTCGAACCGTAGGGGATGAAGCAGCCGTGCAGCGCGATCCCATTCAGGATCGCGGCCATCCCATGCTCGCGTATGCCGAAGTGCAGGTTGCGGCCGGTATGGTCGTGGCGCTCGAAGTCGCCGCCGTCGACGACGTCGACGAAGGTCGATTCGTTGAGGTCGGCCGCGCCGCCGAACAGGTTCCAGACCTTCTTCGCGATCGCCTGCTCGGCACGCGAGCCCGACTCGCGCGTGGCCAGTGTGTCCTTCGGCGTGAACTGCGGTAGCTCGGCGTCCCATCCCTTGGGCAGCTCGCCGGCGAGCATCGACTTGAATTCCGCGGCTTCGCTCGCATGCGCCCTGGCGTAGCGATCGAAGCGGGCGTTCCAGTCCGCCTCGAGTTCGCGGCCGCGCGCGCCGCAATCGCGAAAATGCTTTAGCGCTTCGTCGGGAACGTAGAATGGCGGCTCCTCGGGCCATCCGTAGAAGCGTTTGGTGAGCTTGACCTCCTCCGCGCCTAGCGCCTGCCCGTGCGCCTTCGAGGTGTCCTGCCGATTGGGGCTCCCGTAGCCGATATGCGAGCGCACGCGGATGAGCGACGGGCGGTTCTCCTCGGCGATCGCGTTTTCGATCGCGCGCCCAACCGCCGCCAGGTCGTTGGCGTCGTCCACCCCCTGCGTGTGCCATCCATAGGCGTTGAAGCGCTCGGTCACGTTTTCGTCGAAAGACAGGTCTGTGCCGCCGTCGATCGTGATGTGGTTGTCGTCGTAGATGAGGAGCAGGTTGCCGAGGCCCAGATGTCCGGCGATCGACGCCGCTTCGCTTGCCACGCCTTCCATCAGGTCGCCGTCGCCGCAGAAGCCGAAGATACGATGGTCGAACAGTCCGGAGTGGTCGCGTTCGAGGCGCGCGCGCAGATGCGCGGCCGCGATCGCCATTCCTACGGCATTGCCAACGCCCTGGCCGAGCGGCCCGGTCGTGGTTTCGACGCCCGGCGTGAGGCCGTACTCGGGATGGCCGGGCGTAATGCTCTCGAGCTGGCGAAACCGTTTGATCTGCTCGAGCGGCAGGTCATGGCCGGTCAGATGGAGCATCGCGTAG